>Ga0075480_10000679_pt1 | contig 20465 bp, 24 predicted proteins | sample DEB08_DNA_7_FD_81590 | JGI IMG/M metagenome (GOLD analysis project Ga0075480, IMG submission 81590) | Aqueous microbial communities from the Delaware River and Bay under freshwater to marine salinity gradient to study organic matter... | ecosystem: Environmental > Aquatic > Marine > Coastal ... | reverse complement strand
GACACTGGACGGTAAGTACGTTCGCCCTGTGCAGCAAGGCACTATCAAAGATGCCAAGCAATTCATTGAAGAACATAAAGAGATCCCTGACTTTGAGATCTGCGGACAGACACGCTTCTTGAATCAATATATCTTTGATCAGTATCCTGAAGAGGAGATGAAGTACGATATCAATCAGATTCGTGTCTTCACTGTTGATATTGAGACAGGTGCCGAGAACGGATTCCCTGATATTGAGTCGGCTGACCAGGAGATCCTGTTGATCTCGCTGAAAGACTCCCACACTGGTAAGATCTCTGTCTTCGGTACACGTCCATTCAAGAACACCGAGAAGGACGTTCATTACATGCACTTCCAGACGGAAGAGGGTATGCTCAAGGCATTCCTTCACTGGTGGTCTGGCAATTGCCCTGACGTTATCACTGGATGGAACGTGCAGTTGTTCGATATTCCGTATATCGTCCGTCGCATTGAACGTATCCTAGGAGAGAAGGAGGCGAGACTTCTATCTCCGTGGAAGAATATTTTCTGCAGGGAAGTCTACATCAAAGGCAGGAAGAACATTGCCTATGACATTACTGGTGTGGCTACTCTTGATTACCTTGAGTTGTATCGTAAGTTTACTTACACCAACCAGGAATCATATCGTCTTGATCACATTGCCTTTGTAGAACTGGGACAGAACAAACTGGATCACAGTGAGTATGATACCTTCAAAGAGTTCTATGATAATGACTGGCAGAAGTTTGTAGAGTATAACATCATTGACGTTCGCCTGGTGGACAGGTTGGATGACAAGATGAAGCTACTTGAACTTGCCATTACCATGGCGTATGATGCCAAGGTAAACTTTGAGGACGTGTATTCACAGGTCCGCATGTGGGATAACATCATCTACGTGTATCTTGCACGTCGCAACATTGCTATTCCTCCTAAACATCAAAGCACAAAGGACAACAAATATGCTGGTGCGTATGTCAAAGAACCTATTCCAGGGATTTATGACTGGGTGGTCAGTTTTGACCTCAACTCCCTATACCCTCACCTCATTATGCAATACAACCTCTCGCCAGAGACGTTGTTACCAGTTAAGCACCCTTCGGCTAACGTCGAAAGACTCCTGAATCAGGAGATTGATTTGAGTGATCTCGATGGCAAGACTGTGTGTGCAAACGGCACATACTACGACACCACATTTCGTGGTTTCTTGCCTGAATTGATGGACAAAATCTACCAAGAACGTACCATCTACAAGAAGAAGATGCTTGCTGCCAAGCAGCAGTATGAGAATACTCCTACCGTCGAGTTGCAGAAAGAAATCTCTCGCTGTAACAACATTCAGATGGCAAGGAAGATCCAACTCAACTCCGCTTATGGTGCTATCGGTAACGAACACTTCCGATACTACCGTCTGGAGATTGCAGAAGCGATTACAACGTCAGGTCAGTTGTCTATCCGTTGGATCAGTAATAAAACCAATGCATATCTAAACAAGATTTTGAAGACTAATGATGTTGATTACGTTATTGCTTGCGATACCGATTCTATGTATCTTAACCTCGGTCCTTTGGTCGAGGCTGTATTCAAGGGACGAGAGACAAATGATGAAATCATTGTTGGGTTCCTTGACAAGGTGTGTCAGGTGGAATTTGAAAAGTTTATTGAAAGTTCTTACCAAGAGCTCGCCACTTATGTTCGGGCATACGAACAGAAGATGAAGATGAAGCGGGAGAACATTGCTTCCAAGGGCATCTGGACTGCCAAGAAACGCTATATCCTCAACGTCTGGGACAGCGAGGGTGTTCGTTACTCCGAATCCAAGATGAAAATCTGTGGCATGGAGACGGCACGTTCATCCACTCCTGCATTCTTCCGCAACAAACTCAAAGAGGCATACAAGATTATCATCAATGGTTCTAATGATGATGTTCTTGAGTACATCGACAAGGTAAAGACTGACACTCGCAAGCAAGAGTATGCAGACATTGCTTTCCCTCGTGGTGTCAACAATCTGGACAAGTATCGTAGTCACACTGACATCTATAACAAGGGAACTCCTATCCATGTTCGTGGTGCCTTGCTCTATAATCATTATGTGAAAAAGCATAAGGTAGAGCATAAGTATGCTAAAATACAGGAAGGTGAAAAGATCAAGTTCTTGTACTTGAAAGAACCAAATCCCATTGGTGAGAATGTAATCTCATTCATGGGTCGCATCCCTACCGAGTTCAATGTAGAAAAATACATTGATTACAACTTGCAGTTCGACAAGTCGTTCTATGAACCTCTCAAGAATGTGTTAAACTGTATCGGTTGGAGCAGTAAGAAAACAGTATCACTTCTATCATTCTTTTAATATGGATTTTCTATCGCAAGTAATTAAGGATAGCAAAAATGAGTTTGCTTCTCTTGCATCTGATGGCATTGCTGCTGGTGACGTTGAAAGTTTCGTTGATACTGGTAGTTACATCTTTAATGCCCTGGTTTCTGGAAGCCTGTTTGGGGGTATTCCCTCAAATAAGATTACGGCTTTGGCAGGAGAGAGCGGCACAGGAAAGACTTTCTTTTGTCTTTCTGTCGTTCGTAATTTCCTTGATCTTGATCCTGATGCTGGCGTATTATATTTTGAAACCGAGTCTGCCATTAGTAAGCAGATGATTGAGAGTCGTGGCATCGACTCCAAGCGCATGGTAATCTTTCCTGTAAATACAGTGGAAGAGTTCAGGACCCAGGCGGTCAGGATTATTGACAAATATGTGGAACAACCGAAAGAGGATCGCAAACCACTGATGTTTGTGTTAGACTCTCTTGGTATGCTAGCCACCAACAAAGAGGTTGAGGATGCGTCGAACGACAAGAACGTTCGCGACATGACCAAGGCACAACTTATCAAGTCTTGTTTCAGAATCCTTACTTTGAAACTTGGTAAGGCTAATATACCTATGTTAGTTACCAATCACACCTATGATGTCGTCGGTTCTTATGTCCCTACAAAAGAAATGGGGGGAGGCAGTGGACTCAAGTATTCTGCTAGCACAATCGTATATCTCGGAAAGAGAAAGGAAAAAGATGGAACGGATCTCGTCGGAAACATTGTCAAATGCGAGGCTAAAAAGTCTCGTCTGACCCGTGAGGGATCAAAAATTGAGACACGTCTGTTCTTTGATGAGCGTGGACTTGAGAGACACTATGGACTCCTTGAATTAGGAGAGCGAGCAGGACTGTGGAAAAACACTGCTGGTCGCTACGAGATTGACGGCAAGAAAGTGTATGCAAAGGCAATCCTAAAGGACCCTGAATCATACTTTACTGAAGAGATTCTTGCCAAACTAGATAAACAAGCACAACGCGAATTTTTGTACGGAGCAGATGATGACGGAGAGTCTTGAGCAAACCATCTTAAGAAATCTGATATGCAGTGAAGACTACTTTCGTAAGGTAGTTCCCTTCCTAAAGAAAGAATACTTTCAGGACCAGCATCAACAGGTTATCTTTGATGAGATTCAAGACTTTGCTGGGAAATATGATAAGTTCCCTACAAAGGAAGTGCTAATCTTACAATTGCAACAGAGAAATGACCTCACTGAAGAAACTTATCAAACGTCTGTTCAACAGATCAACGCCTTCACAGACGAATGGGTTGACACCAAGTGGCTCACTGACGCCACAGAAAAATGGTGCCAAGAACGAGCAGTCTACAACGCCATCTTACGGTCTATCAAGATCGCAGAAGGAGGCGATAAGGAAGTATCAAAGGACGCGATACCAGGCATACTCCAAGAGGCCCTGGCAGTATCTTTCAACGAACACATCGGACACGACTACGTACAAAATGTAGCAGAACGCTACGACTATTATCACCTTGAGGAGCACAAGATCCCGTTTGATATTGACAAACTGAATCTGGTAACCAAAGGTGGTCTACCTAACAAGACACTCAACGTTGCTCTTGCTGGTACAGGTGTTGGTAAGTCTTTGTTCATGTGTCACATGGCAGCTTCATGCCTATCCATTGGGTATAATGTGCTGTATATCACAATGGAGATGGCAGAAGAAAAGATTGCTGAACGTATTGACGCTAACCTTCTCAACGTCAACATTCAGGAGATTGGTTCTATTCCTGAAGACATCTTCAAGAACCGTGTCAATGAGATTGGTAGGAAGTCTCAAGGTAAGCTGATCATCAAAGAGTATCCTACTGCTGCAGCACACACAGGTCACTTCAAATCTCTTTTGAATGATCTTTCTCTCAAAAAAGACTTCAGACCCAACATTATTTTTGTTGACTATCTGAATATCTGTGCTTCATCTCGATATAAAGGACACATTGTGAACTCCTATACTTATGTCAAGGCAATCGCTGAAGAACTTCGTGGTCTTGCTGTTGAGCATGATCTTCCTATTGTTACTGCTACCCAAACTACTCGTAGTGGATATGGCAATAGTGATGTGGACCTTACTGACACTTCTGAAAGTTTTGGTTTGCCTGCTACTGCTGACCTTATGCTTGCTCTTATATCAACGGAAGAGCTAGAGCAGTCTGGTCGTATCATGATCAAGCAGCTCAAGAACCGATACAACGATGCTGCCTATTATCGCCGCTTCACTGTGGGTATTGACAGGGCGAAGATGAAGCTGTATAATGTTGATGACTCCGAAGGCGACCTAACTTCTGAACCAGAAGATGAAACCTACGAAGCACTTGAGGAGATCTCAACCAAACAATCACGACTCGATAAATTTTCCCAATTCGTTATATGACCATTAATTTCTCTCGCTACGAAGAGTTTGTAGATGCAGTTACCTCCGACGCTTCTACTGATTTTGTTGCGCTTTCTGATCGCCTTGTCGAACTTGATTCTAAAGGTGCCAATATTGAACGACTTCTCACTGCTGGTGTTGGTATTAATGCTGAAGGTGGTGAGTTCCTTGAGATCATTAAGAAGATGGTCTTCCAAGGTAAGCCTTGGAACGACGATAATCGAGAGCATCTCATTATTGAGTTGGGGGATCTTCTCTGGTACGTAGCACAAGCAACTCAAGCACTTGGCGTGTCCTTTGAGGAAGTCATTGAGACTAATATCAAGAAACTTGAGAAGCGTTATCCTGGCGGATCATTTGACATCTACTACTCGGAGCACCGTGCGGAGGACGATCGTTAAAAAATAATTAAAAGACCTTGTTTTGTGGTGGTTTCCTGATAAAATATATATAGCAGCAACCACCACATGATCAACCTCCACGAACGCTACGGACACTACCTGAACAGCAACAGAAAACATGACATCACGGGTGAGCGTGTCCTGGGTTACGGATGGGAAGATAATGGCAAGGACATTTGTGGGTATTATGTGCTCACTGAAAAACATAGAATGCTCTTCGATTTGTCTGGAGCATTCCAATACAAGGAAGGGTGGTCGAGTGGTTTAAGGCTCTAGTCTTGAAAACTAGCGAAGTGAGAGCTTCCGTGGGTTCGAATCCCACCCCTTCCGTTTATACCTCCTCTAAATAATAGGGGAGGATTTTTTTATGGCAAAGACTGGTAGAGTAAAATGGGAGCACTACTTCAAAGGTAGGACCGTTGATACTTTTGTTAAGGCCAACAGTAAGGCAACTGAAACAAAAAATACCACTGCCTCTGGCGTGAAACTAGCGCACGGAACACCTATCACTGTGTTCGGCGGCGACCAGTACAATACCAAACTGCAAATAAGTTGGGGTAATAACAGTAGTGAACTCCATATCGACTGCATCGACAAGCCTGGTAAGACAAATGTCAGGATGCAGATCGAAGCAACGAAACTTATATCAAAAGGTAGCAATGAAATTGTGCCCTCTATCCTGGGCATACCTGATGTAAAGTGTAAATGTTTTACTACACCAGAACAGATTGCTACATCAGTTATACATGGACTGGAAAATGAACCATCGGTGCCTGACTATGTAACCGAACAAGTTGTGGATTACTTCATGAGTAATCTGGATGGCAACTACAATTTCACATGGTCCAAAGCAGTAGTAGATGGTATCAAAAAACAACTAGGAACCTATGTTGGTGAGATGTTGGTGGGATATATTGGTATGTCCAACGCAGCACAGGGACACCTATCTCAAAACATTCTTCCTAAAAATAATAAGTGCTTTTTAGTACCTGATGATCCACAGTTTGCTGGTGTTGACTCGCTGTTTTTAGCAGAAGATGGAACCCAGGTTCCCATCTCATCCAAGTATGGTAGAGGTGCTCTGGCATCTGTCTGGGCTAACATCATTCCAGTTGCTATAAAGTACAAGAGTAGTCTGCCAGACTGTGTTTTGAAAGACCTTGTGTCAGCTGCGGAAGCGGTCGGCGGTGACCCCACGCGCAAGGGAAAGGAGATAGTATATCAGTATGGAATCAAGCAGATTCTAGGCGTGGATACCAACGCACCATACGATGTTTTCAAGGCATTTAAGGCAGGAAAACCTGCTGAACATGCTCCTGTCCTGCTCAAGGCACTGCAGTATGTCAAATCTGGTGGTGATGGTACAGAGTCATCGGCTCAAGTGCTGATCACCAACGGCAAAAAGGGCGGTAAATCACTGACCGCTATTCTATCAAGGGGTATAGCAGACAGATTAAATAAAGATACCACATCTCTAAACGAAGCAAAGAGATTGATCGCTGGAAAGGATTTCTATCAAGCAAACTTGGATGATAGTAAGTTCTTGAAGGGAGAAGTGTATTTCAGGATGAGTAAAGCTGCACAGATGAACTTGAGTTTTTCTGGTTCAAAGGCATCTACCAGCAACATTGATGCTAGTCAAGGAACGGTAAACTATCTGCTGGCGTAATGGCAAACATTAAACAACTCAAACACCTAGAACACTTGGAAGATGAGATGCTGAACTACGGCACCGAGGGGTGTATGGCAGCAGTTTCATTCTTGAAAGAACTTCGCAAGATGCTGGGCAAGCAAGAGAGCAGCGGATTCATGCAGACCAAGTGGGATGGTGCGCCTTCAGTTGTTTGTGGTGTAGAACCGCTGACAGAGATGTTCTTTGTAGGAACAAAGTCAGTTTTTAACAAAACAGAACCAAAGATCTGCTTCACCGAGGAGAGTATTGATGAATGGTATCAAGGAGATCTAGCAGAGAAACTAAAGTTTGCTCTAAAATATTTTAGTCAATTAGGTATCAAAGGTGTGGTGCAGGGAGACTTGCTATTCACCACAGATTTAAAGAAAGAAACTGTAGACGGTGAGGAGTTGTATACATTCCGCCCTAATACCATTACATATGGTATACCAGTTGATCATCCCATTGGCAAAGCTGCAAACACTGCTAAAATTGGGGTAGTATTTCACACTCACTACACTGGTACTGCATTAGAAAATATGCAGGCCATGGCAGGTGCAAAAGTAGAAGGTAATAGTAACGTATTGGTTGTAAAAAACGACACACCTATGGATAGAGTGGGATTTTCTACAGCAGAACTCCGTACCTTTGATAACCATGTTCAGAAAATTGAACGCATGTGTGTTCTTGCTGGTCCTTTTTTGGATCAGTTGGTGGATAATTTTGGCAATACAGGAGAGAAAAAACTCCACATATCTTCCTCCCTCAAGCAGTTCTTTAATTCGGAAATTAAAAATGCGAGAGCCATCACAAATGTCGATGAGACCATAAATGAACTGGTAAACTTCTACCACGCCAAGATGACAAAGGAACTGTCCAAGATAAAGACAGTTGCTACTCTTACAAAGAAAAGAAACTTGGTATATCAGAGTGAAAATTACCTATTAGATAACGTATACAGTTTCAAGACGATGATTGCACTCTATAAAGAGTTGCAGGCTATCAAACAAATGGTTATAGATAAATTAGATCACCTTGAAACTTTCAAGACATTTGTTCAAACAGATAAAGGTTATAAGGTAACCAGTCCTGAAGGATATGTTATGCATAAAGACGGTAGTATGATCAAGTTTGTTAACCGTCTTGAGTTCGCGTACAATAATTTTACTATCGAGAAGAAATGGCGTTAGAAGGAAAGGTATGTTACTTCACATTTGGTAGGTTCCAACCACCTACAACAGGTCATGAAGATAACTTCAATGGCGTGAAACGTGCTGCTGGTCAGCATGACTATCGCATCTACATCTCACAGTCTGTTGATGCTAAAGGTAATAACCCTTTACCTCCTGATCGTAAATTGCACTACATGAACTTGATGTTTCCGCAACATCGTGGTAAAATATTTTCGGGACCCAAACAACCTGTTGCAATCTTACAAGAACTCATGCTCGCTGGGTATGATGATGTAGTATTCTTGGTGGGTTCTGATAGAGTTAATGCCATGCAGTTCCTCCATAAATATAATGGTAAGGATTACTCCTTTAGAAGTATCCGCATTGAGTCTTCGGGCAGCAGAGATGCTGACGGAGACACTTTTGCTATCTCGGGTACTAAAATGAGACGTGCTGCTGCGGCCAACGACTTCAAAACATTCCGCCAGGGTATACCTAAAGCGTTATCGGAGAAGGATTGTAGGGCACTTATGGCAGAGATTAAGAGTAATTTGCCAGACAACTATAAATGAAAAATTTCAAGACACTGCGCGAAGAAGCACTGCGTCAGCAACATAGACAAGGTGATGTCTTTGTGGAGGGTGATGTTATCATGTCGTCTATTACTGGTGAGAAAGGCACGATTCATCGTGCTGGTGTCAACTACGTCATCGCAATTACCGAGTCTGGAGACATGTTTCGTGCGTGGATTAAGGATGTGCGGCACGTTAACGTGACGGACACTATAAATAAAGAAAGGAAAAGTAGTAGTATTTTCAACAATGGAAAGACAAAAACCAGTCAATAGTGTGCAACATAATGATGCCTACTCACAGGCACTAATCGAAGCTTATGGTAAGTGGATGGGTGGAGAAGGATTCCAACAGTCCACAATTAAAGAGGCTACTACAATCCCAGCACCAGAAAAGAAAGAACTTCCAACTCCTGGTCCTGCAGGCGGTGCTGATTCTTCTACATCAATCCCATCCCTTGCAGGAAAGGAGGCGAAAGCAGATGATTTCTCTACAAAAGATCCCAAAACAAACTCTGGTGCGCCTGATCCTGCTCCCAATCTTCGTGCTGGTACAGGTATCAAACAATCTCACGGATCTGAAATTAAAGACACCACGAAGGTGGTTGCCCGTGAGGAAGCCTGCTCTTATTGTGGAGGAAAAGGGTGCTCCAAGTGTGAGAAGAAAGATAAGGCTGCTATGAAGAAGGAAACTGTTGAGTTTGAACTCAATGGTGAGACTTATATCATGGAGAAAAAGAAAGGACTTGACGGCAAGGCTTGCTGGAAAGGTTATAAGCAGATGGGCACCAAGATGAAGGGTGGCAAGCGTGTTGATAACTGCGTTAAGGAATACTTTGAGAAGGACCCCAAGTCTGGCAAGATGGTTAAGAAGCACAACTGTGCAAAGAAAGTCAAGAAAGAAGGTCTTGAGTACACTGTCATCCCTGGTGAGCACACCATGCTTGAGGATGGAACAGTAACTCACTATGATATTATGAGAGAGACCACAATTCTCCATAATGTACCTGTAGAAGACCTTGAGATCATGATCAGTGAAGTTCATGAGCACGTTGTTAACGACGCAAAGAACAGAGAAGTTCTTGGTGAGAAGAAACTTGATCCTGTAGGCAAGGAAGACAAGGACGTTGACAATGACGGTGATCATGACAAGTCCGACAAGTATCTACTTGCTCGCCGCAAGAAAGTCTCCAAGATCATCAACACCAAAAAGAAGATGAAGGAGCAGGCAGAGCTTCGTGGGGAGATTGAAGAAGAAAAAAAGTGAAAGCCGCTTCCGTCGAAGTGATGCCTGACATCAAAGACGGAGCGGAAGATGCTTCTGCTAAAAAGAAGCATAAGAAGTATGTTCTCGGTGCCGTGAAGAAGCAGCAAAAAGAGTCAGTTGAACTCGATGAAGTCGCTCCTCCTGGTAAGAAGTACGAAAGGATGGTGAAGCACATTAAGAAGAACTATCCTAAAGATAAAGAGGGTATTGCATACGCTACTGCGTGGAAGCATAAGAACAAGAATAAATAATAGGGCACATTATGCCCTTAAAATCATGCTTGCATTTCTACTTCCACTTGCATCAAAAATTATTTCTGATGCAGTATCTAAAATTCCCGATAACGAAGAACTAGGTGAGAAACTAATCGACATTTGTCTGGTTATTCTAGGCAAAGCTGTTAAACTCACGAAGACCGATATGGATGATCAACTTCTAGAAGTTGTCTCCGCTGCTATTAAATCAAGAGAGGAAGCACCTGCAGAAGGTGAATGAATATATTGGGAGAGGTACGCCTCTCCCATTTTTTATAAATATATACTAGGTAAATTAACGCGCTGGAAAAACCATGTCCTTATACGGAAGAACGGACAGTGCTGACAACGTGACGAAAGCAAGTCGCGGTATTGCAGCATCTGCTCAAGCAAAAACTATTGTATTTGTAGATAACCAAGAAGCGGCCTTGAAAGAGAACAAGGATCGTGGTATCAATGCCCCTGGTTGGTGGTCATACTACACCTATACTGATGGCGAAGGTAACGTCCGTCATAAGGCAGAGCATCTTGTAACCATCGCTAATCCTGATCTCAACTCTAACGAGACTCAACCAGACGACGCAATCGCAGCAGACTTCGCTATCACTATTGATAACCAACCACAAGCTGCTTCTGTATTGACTGGTGATCCCGCACAGTTTGTTGTTGCTGCGGTATCCCGCCCAGCAGGTGGAACACTATCCTTCCAGTGGCAAGAAGATCAAGGACTTGGATTTGTTAATGTCGTAGATGGCGGAGTATACAGTGGTGCTACTGGTGCAACCCTTGACATCTCTGATGCTACAGGATTTGATACTTATCAGTATCGTGTAGTCATCTCTGTTGTTGGTGGTGCTGATGTCACCTCTGATGCTGCTCTGCTCACCGTTGCTTGATGAGTAAATGCTATTTGATGAGTTGACCCCAGACAACTGGGTAATGTTTGCTATTAAACATTATAATAATCCTAATTCTGTTACCTTTGATGACTTTAAGAAAGATCTAAATAAGATTAAGTACATCAAAAGGTTGTTTCGTCGCTATGAAACTCATGGCGAATTGAAGACTCATCTTATATTAAATCATGTCATTGTGATGTATAATGTATTTGATGATGCTGCTACGCCTCTACTCTTCTATAAGATAGAGGCGACACACTGGCCAGCACTAAAAGCATTTATGCTTGTACTTAATCGTCTACCTGAATCTTTAAACGAAGAAGTTGATCAAGAATGTCTGAAGGAACTAAACCTAATTTGAATGAAATGATGGCAGGCAATGGTGCTGGTCTGCAGATCCCACCTGCTTTTGTATTTGTCAATCCTAGATCACATCGTCGCTATAAAAAAGCAAATCAAGATAAGGTAGATGGTCGCACCAAGGGTGCAAAATCTATGCTCTCTCGTATACAGTCCCGTAAGAAAATGAAAGAAGAACTAGAAAAAACTATTTCTGAAGCTGCACCCTCGGAGACCGAGAGAGCGCAGAAGCAGATCGGTCAGATGAAAAAACTGAACCGTGCTAAAGATCTGCAGAAGAAGCGCGACGAAGCAAAGAAGAAGATGCAGTCCAAGACGAAAGAAATGGACGTTCTTATGAAGGCTCGTATGGCAGACTTCAAAAAGAAAGCATCTGATCAAACAAAGAAACTTAAGAAAGAAGAAACTGAAGTGACTACTAACATGATTACTGAAAATACTGCACAAATGGACGCTCTGGAAGTTGCATTAGAAGTTGCAACCTCGGAACTCAACCCAACAGGAGAAGCATCATTCGCCAAGATCACCTTTGGTGATGGATCGCAACAGAACCTGGACAATTTTTCAGCGAAGCGTATCGCTGCTTGTTATGCACAGCTGCCTGATGAGCAACAGACCCAGTTCCGCTACATGCTGAACAAAGACGCTGCTACTTATCAATCTGCTCTTGACTTTGCTATCCGCAACGTTTGATAGAGGAGCGACATGGCCTTTGGTCTTGGTAAACTAGCAGTTTTGGAAAGTAAACTGGGAATTTATGAAGATCTCTCTAAAGAGATGCTTGACAAGCTTGAGAGAGCGGTAACAACTATCTCTGACAATAGCAACAAAATTGCCATTGTATTAGAGCGTCATGAGAATCGCCTAGATGATAACGAAAGATCGGATCAACTCATCATTAAAATGATTGAGGAGATGAAAAAGCAAGAGGAAAAAAATCATAATATCTTGCACGATAGAATTGATAGAATTCAAAAGAAGGTTGATGCGAATCAGAAGTTTGTGGTCGGTGCAGGTGCTGTGCTTGCCACTCTTGTGGCGGTTGGACAAGTGGTTGGACCTATGTTAAGACCCTTGACTAACATACAAACCAGTGGTATCATGGGATCAGTGAATCCTATGGTCCGTGAGCTATCTTGACGTAAAGTATATCAGCATGGTTTCTGCCTCTCTTCAGAGGTTTGAACGCAAGAAAGAAGGACTGTATAACTTTCGTTGTCCATACTGTGGTGACTCCCAGAAGCGTAAGGACAAGGCACGGGGGTATCTGTTTAAGAAGAAGAATGATTATGTTTACAAGTGCCACAACTGTGGTGCAGGTAGGACTTTTACTAACTTCCTGAAGGATCAGAACAAACTTCTTTACGATGAGTATGTCCTGGAACGATATAGGGAGGGGTTGACTGGTAAGAATACTCAAACTGCATCACCCAAGTTTGAATTCAAGAAGCCAGTCTTCAAGAAATCAGAACAAGATATCAAACTGCAAAAGATTTCGGAGCTAAATACTTCTCACCTGGCGAGGCAATATCTAGAGCAACGAAAAATTAAAGATCTCGATTACTTCTTTTACTGTCCTAAATTTAAGGAGTGGACCAATCAACAGAAAGAAACCTTCTCTGACATGAGAGGTGATAGTCCACGTATTATTCTGCCTCTATACACAGCAGACAAAAAACTATTTGGTTTTCAAGGTAGGTCACTATCTAAAGCAACGAAACTACGGTACATCACGGTTATTCTTGACGAGAATCAACCGAAACTTTTTGGTCTTGATAAGGTAAACACTAATGAAAGAGTATACATATGCGAAGGTCCTTTCGACTCAACGTTCATTCGCAATTCGATTGCTATGTGCGGAAGTGATGTTCTACTTCCTAGTGGGTTTGCTAGCGATTGCTGCTATGTTTATGATAACGAACCCCGAAACCCACAAATCGTCAACCGAATCCGTAACTCAATCAATCAAGGCAACTCCGTAGTTATCTGGCCTAAATCAATCACACAGAAAGACATCAATGACATGGTTCTTCATGGACATGACGTTCAATCTGTGGTAGAATCCAATGTATATCAAGGATTAGAAGCAACTCTTAAACTGAACGAATGGAAAAAGGTATGAGCATCAATGTTGTAAAGCGAGACGGTTCACAAGAACCCCTCAACTTGGATAAGATTCATAAGATGGTCGATGAAGCATGTAAGGGACTTGGTGGTGTCTCTGCATCGCAGGTAGAAATGAACTCGGGCATCCAGTTCTATGACGGTATCACCACCGAGGCTATCCAAGAGATCCTGATTCGTTCTGCTTCTGATCTGATCGACCTGGACCATCCTAACTATCAGTTCGTCGCTGCTCGCCTGCTGCTGTTCGGTCTGCGTAAGCAAACTTTCCACAAGAACATTTGGAAGGAAGGTATGCCTTCTGTCTTTGATGTCGCGGCTTATAATGCTACAGTTAATAAAGTCTACGATGAAGAAATCCTAGATAAGTATAGCGATGAAGATTGGATCAAGATTGATAGTTGGATTGATCATGATCGTGACTACCTGTTTACCTATGCTGGTCTTCGCCAGGTAGTGGACAAGTATCTTGTTCAGGATCGTAGTGGTGGAGATGTCTATGAGACTCCCCAGTACATGTATATGATGATTGCCTTGACTCTCTTCGCAGAATACCCCTTGTCTACGAGACTCGATTATGTCAGACGATACTACAACGCAATCTCAAAGCACAAAATCAACATTCCCACACCTATCATGGCGGGAGTGCGAACTCCACTTCGACAATTTGCTAGCTGTGTTCTTGTTGATTCTGATGACACCCTCGATAGCATCTTTAGTTCTGATATGGCTATCGGCAGATATGTTGCACAAAGGGCGGGCATCGGTATCAACGCAGGCAGAATCCGTGGCGTCAACAGTAAGATCAGAGGTGGAGAAGTCGCGCACACGGGTGTTATTCCATTCCTCAAAAAGTTTGAGAGCACTGTCAGATGCTGCACTCAAAATGGCATTCGAGGCGGAAGCGCAACTGTCCACTTCCCAATCTGGCACCAAGAAATCCAAGACATCATTGTCCTAAAGAATAACAAAGGAAGCGAAGATAACCGTGTCCGAAAACTCGACTACTCAATCCAACTCTCCAAACTCTTCTACGAGCGATTCATCACGGATGGAGACATCACGTTATTCTCACCTCACGATGTCCCAGGTCTTTATAATGCTTTTGGCACTGACAAATTTGATGATCTCTATACGCGCTATGAATCTGATGAATCGATTCCAAAGAAAACTATCAAAGCTCAAGCACTCATTCTGGACCTCCTGAAGGAGCGAGCAGAGACTGGTCGGATGTATCTGATGAACATCGACCACTGCAACAGTCACTCTTCCTTCAAGGACAAGGTGAACATGAGCAATCTGTGCCAGGAGATCACCCTGCCTACAGATCCTCTTCAGCATATTGATGGCGAAGGTGAGATTGCTCTGTGTATTTTGTCTGCTGTCAACGTAGGCAAACTAAAGTCTCTGGATGATATGGAAGAGCTGTGTGATCTGGCTGTTCGCGGTCTTGAGGAATTGATTGATTACCAACAGTACCCTGTAAAGGCAGCAGAAGCGTCTACAATCAACCGCAGGTCTCTTGGGGTTGGGTATATCGGTCTTGCCCATTACCTCGCCAAGCAGGGCGTATCCTATGACGATCCTGAAGCACTTAAGAAAGTACATGCCCTTACAGAGTCTTTCCAATACAATCTTCTGAAAGCATCTAATCAGATTGCTATCGAAAAAGGAAAGTGTGGTTACTTTGATCGCACCAAGTATGCAGACGGTATTCTGCCAATTGATACATACAAGAAAGACGTAGATGAACTGGTGAACCCAGAGTACAATTATGATTGGGAGACTTTACGATCCAGCATCGTCGAACATGGACTACGACACAGCACACTGTCCGCACAAATGCCTTCGGAGAGCAGTTCCGTTGTGTCAAATGCAACCAATGGAATCGAACCACCTCGCGGATACTTGTCCGTTAAAAAGAGCAAGAAGGGACCCCTTAAACAGATTGTACCGCAGTTCAACACTCTCAAAAATAATTATACTTTACTGTGGGACATGCCTAATAATAGCGGCTATATCAACGTGGTCGCAGTCATGCAAAAGTTCTTCGACCAAGCCATCAGTGGAAACTGGTCTTACAATCCAGAGAACTACCCCAACAATGAAGTCCCAGTGTCCGTAATGGCGGGTGACTTTTTGAATACATATAAGTATGGTTGGAAGACATCTTACTACCAGAACACCTACGACAATAAGAGCGATGAAGTAGAGGAACCAAAAGAAGAGAAACAATCTATCGAAGACCTATTAAATAAAATTCTAGACACCGAGGAGGAAGCTTGTGACAGTTGCGCGATTTAGAGTGACGGAACCCAAGAGACCATCAGGTATGACTGTGTTCAATACGAACAAGGTTGATACCACCAAGCAAAAAATGTTCTTTGGTGCTCCTCTTGGGGTCCAAAGATATGATCAGTTTAAATATCCAGTCTTTGATAAACTAACCCAGACACAACTGGGTTATTTTTGGAGACCAGAGGAGGTGTCACTACAAAAAGATCGTGCAGACTATCAAACACTTCGCCCCGAGCAAAAGCACATTTTCACTGCTAACCTTAAGTACCAGATCCTCCTGGATTCTGTACAAGGGCGTGGTCCTGGGATGGCTTTTAGTCCTTTCTGTTCATTACCTGAACTTGAGGGTGCCATGAACATCTGGCAGACTATGGAGATGATTCATAGTCGCTCCTACACATACATCATCAAGAACGTATACCCAGATCCAACAGAGGTACTGGATACCATCGTTGATGATGATCGTATTCTGGAGAGAGCCAAGAGTGTTACAGCAGCATACGATGAGTTCTTACAAGCATCGCAGGAGTGGGGTGCTGGCAATCGTTGGGAACAGGCATTAGAGCAGGTTGATTCTGCACAATGGGAACTCAAGGAACTCAAACGTAAACTCTACCGTGCTGTAGTCAACGTCTATATCCTTGAGGGTATTCGTTTCTATGTTTCCTTTGCGTGTTCTTTCGCTTTTGGTGAACTGAAGATGATGGAAGGCAATGCAAAGATCATCGGACTGATTGCTCGCGATGAGTCGCAGCACATGACTATCACCCAGAACATTATCAAGAAGTGGTTGGAAGGTGATGATCCTGATATGCGTGAGATTGCCAAGGAGGAAGAGGAGAACATCATTGAGATGTTCAAACAGTGTGTGGAGGAAGAGAAGAACTGGGCAGAGTATCTGTTCAAAGATGGTAGCATGATCGGACTGAATGATAAACTTCTTTCCAAGTATGTCGAGTGGGTTGCGAACAGAAGAATGAAGTCAATCGGATTAAAACCGATCTTCGATGTCCCAGCAAACAATAACCCTCTACCATGGACAGAGCACTGGCTCAATTCCAAGTCTATGCAAGTAGCACCGCAGGAGACAGAGGTTGAGTCTTATGTCATCGGTGGTATCAAACAGGACGTTAGTGAAAGTACGTTTGCTGGATTTAAATTGTGAATTTCGTTGAATATAATGATGTGCTGCCTTTCGGGCAGCACAAGTGGTTCAAGGAAATAGTTGAGGGAAAAGATTTTTCATGGTTCTTTAATCAAGACTCTGCTTATTCCAACGCTTATATAGAAAATAAAAATCCATCGTTCTCTAGAACAATTTGTGAATCAGAAACAAAATTTCAAGACACATACTTGTCTAACAAATTTGAACTGATCTTCCTAACTCTTTTAGATACAGCTAAACTAGACAAAAGACTTTTGCAAAGAGTTCGTCTAGGACTGTATCTTCCTATAAAAACAGAGGCAAAACATAATAATATTCACATAGATAGAGCAACTAAACACACAGTTCTTTTATACTATGTAAATGATAACGATGGTGATACCTATTGGTTTGACAAGGATGATAATATTATCCATAGATTCACACCAAAAGCAAACACCGCAGTTGTTTTTGATGGCATGATTAGACATGCTAGTTCCAATCCATCAACTGGATTTAAAATTTCTTTAAATCTAAATATTGACAACAGTAGGATTTAATTATGGCAATGAGACAACAAACCAATCCTGCGATTGGTAATTATCTTGCTCAAATGGAGAAAAGAAATCCTGTTCAGAAACCAGTTTACTGGTGGAACAGGATGAATGAAGATGAGTTTATTAAAACTATCCAAGCATTCCTTTGGGCAAATGACATTCCACCCAATAGTGTCAATTGGATGAAGTTACTGAAGGGTGAATACATTCCTGCTCCAGAAGAGATGGAAGAATGAACTTTATATACAGGTGGTTGCATGACAAACGAACTTCCAGAGTGGAAAAAGAGAGCACTACAGGATCCAACTCTACCAGAGAAACAGGTACAGGTTCTACTTCACGGACCCAAGTGTCTGACGGATGCTTGGTTTCTCCAAGCGATGAAGTTCAAATACCAGATCCGTGGTTATGAAGGCTAGTAGTGCTAAAGCAAAAGGCAGGAACTTACAGAAGTGGGTTCGTGAAATGTTGATCGAGATTCTTGATGTCCATCCAGAGGACATTGAGTCTCGATCTATGGGCGCAGGTGGTGAAGATCTCATCATGGCTCGTGCTGCCAGACAGAAGTTTCCTCATAGTATTGAGTGTAAAAACGTAGAGCGTCTCAATGTATGGGATGCATACGAACAAGCTTGTGCTAATTGTGGTGACTATGAACCCATCGTTGTCATGAAAAAGAATAGAAAGAAACCACTTGTAGTTGTAGACGCAGAATATTTCATTGCTTTGTTTGGAAACAAAGACAATCAGGAAGCATCGGATAAATAGTTCGATGCCTGTTTTTGTATATGCCTAGATCACAACTGACAAAGATTGACGTAGAGCATAAGGTTTACCAGTTAAAGCACGAACTCTATAATAGTCATGATGAGAAGAGTGATAAGTGGCACGAAGGGGCTCATTATACACTCAATAAGGTACTGGATATTTTAAATGAGTTTAGATACTGAAGACTTAAAAAAACTTGCAGAGAAGGCACATCGCATGAAGATGGATGTGTTATTTGAAGAACCATGTCCTATCTACGAAGCTAACGAAGAAGACTGGGAAGACTTCTGGTATAATGAAGATAAATAATTATTCATTGAGATGAATTTATGATCAAAAAATTATTTGCTGCACTTGCTGCAGTAGCGATTGTAATGCCTGTAGAAGCGAAACCTACAAAGGGTTATAATACTATGGATTCCTTGGGGTGCATGTTGTTGCGCGAGTGTACCGATGGAGTCGAACAAGTCTTTAGTCTTCTGGATGTTTCTAGTCAGTATGATAATACTGATGAGTTTACTTCAGTTACTCTTGAATTCAACCGAATGCTCGTTGCCCTTGAGCAGGTCGGAGTTAAGGTGTTTCTAGCCGATCAGAAGTATTTTCCTCATGGTCACCGTGGTGTGTATCATACTGTAGGTAATAACTTCTTTCTTAATAAAAAATATATGGATGATCCTGGTGTTCTCATGAGTGTCATGAGACATGAGGGGTGGCACGCTGCACAAGATTGCATGGCAGGTACTATTAAAAATAGTATGATTGCTATCATTCATAATGAGGAAGATGTTCCTATGCTGTGGCGCACCATGGCAGAACGCACTTATCCCAAGTCTGCTGTGCCCTGGGAAGCAGAAGCAGGTTGGGCTGGGCGCACAGAAAATATGACTATGGAAGCACTTGAGTCTTGTGCTCGCGGTACAATGTGGACGGATTATGAACTGACACCACTTACTCGTGAGTGGTTGAAGAAAGAAGGATTCATCAAGGAATAAATAACTATGCCTTGACTCTCTATTATGTCTGATTCAAAACCAGCAGTAGAGAAGCAAGACCACGATGAAGATAAAAGTGAAGTCCTTGGTAATCTGGTGAAAGTTGTTGTACTTATATGGTCTGCTTCTCTCCTCACGTTCAGTTACGTAAGACTTCCTAACGGTCAAAAGATTCTTGATTTTGATCCCACATTTATCGCATCCGTGTTCTCTGGATCTTTAGCTGCCTTTGGACTGTCTCCTGCTAAAGCAGGTGGTGGTAATAATGTCAAAGCAGTAGCGAAGAAAGAACCAGAGGTTGTCTCTGCTATTGAACCAAAGAAAGATGCAAAAGATTATTAACATCATCGCACTCCTATCGGGACTGACCTCACTGGCAGTCCTCGGTGGGGGTGCTTATTTGTATACACAAAAAGATGCCCTTGTAGAAGGTGCTATCGATAAAGTTACTAAAGCTGCTGTAGAAGGTGTCAGCAATGCCCTCCCAGGTATGCTTGATTCTTCTATGCCTAAACCACCTGAACTACCCAAAGCAACTGGTGGTGTGCTACCTGGAATGTGATATGACTACTACGAGAAGAAAAAAAGATAGAGATGCGGAAGGAAAGTTCTTTCTGTACGTTGCTTTTCATTCAGTATTCACTGCGATTTCTAATTTATTCAACGATGACTGATGGAGATCAAGGAAGTCCTACCCGTGGGTGTTGGAATTCGTGAGTTAGATATCCCTCCTGTTAATATCTTCGAACCACCAGTTGTTTATCAGTTTACCGCGCCGCCAGTGACAGTAAATATTGGTGTGCCTGTTGTTGATATTCCTGGATGTGTAGAAGCTCACGAATCTAATAACAAATCAAACACAGTTGGTGAAGATGACCAGAGAGGTTTGGTGACATATTGTGATGGAAATATGCCATCATTTAATCCTATTAACTTTGAACCTGAACAGATAGTTCCTACTTATCCTGCTGGTGTAGATACAAGAAGACCAGAGAAACCAGAACCACCAGGACAAGTAGAAGTACCCCAGGCAGCACCACCTACTACTGCCAAGGTAGATTGCCCCACACCAGCACAGGAAGCAAAGGAACCTGTTGGGACATATGTAGAAGGTTTCCGAAAGAAGGTTACTGAATACAGACTCGTAGGCAATGAGTGTATTCAGATAACAGAAGCAGTGCCTATTCCTCAACAGATTATTGCTGGACTTCCTGCTCCTGGT
>Ga0075480_10000676_pt1 | contig 20531 bp, 30 predicted proteins | sample DEB08_DNA_7_FD_81590 | JGI IMG/M metagenome (GOLD analysis project Ga0075480, IMG submission 81590) | Aqueous microbial communities from the Delaware River and Bay under freshwater to marine salinity gradient to study organic matter... | ecosystem: Environmental > Aquatic > Marine > Coastal ... | reverse complement strand
TAAGTTTAACCCAGAGCCTCTCTTCGGAGGGGCTCTACAACCATTTATAATCATGATAAAACCAGAAGTATTAGTAGACAGGTACAATGCCAACATTTATTATCTTCAGAAAGAGGGTAGAAATAAGGGCACGTATATTGGTATCAGCAGAAAGGGTGATATTGGGGATGAGTGCTTTCCTGATTTCGTTGTTAACCCTGAACGGTTTGTTAAGTATTCATATCAACAGTTTGCTCAACTTAATGAGAGAGCTGCTGAGTGTTTATACGAACGAAAGCAGGTGAGAATATGTGCGGTAGAGGATCGGACACTCTACGGTATTAGTAGGCTAGATCTTAAACCTTCTATTGATATCAAGAAGAACAAGAGCTGGGTAATTGAACGAAAGGAACTGCGCAGTGGTGATGTGGAAATATCTATTGCTGCCCCATTAACTGATAAGAAGTATGGGAACATGCTTCAGCAGTTATCTAAGCTAGGGCGTAAGTTTGTGGCTAATGAGACCGGACTGCATCATTTAGAGTGGTGCGGACCTAAGGAAGAGGATGATGGTAATGTATGGATGTGTATATCTATACTTGAAAGTAAATTTGACGAGATACTTTTTAAGTAATTTAATATGGGACCAATCATGGTAAGCTTTTGTAATGAGTGTAAGCTACAGATCCAACACTTACGAGGTAAGGAAGGATTAACACTCATGCCATTTTATCAGGAGCACAGACTGTGTACTGATAAACACACTGAGATTGACCACGATGTATCGCCTGAGATACTTGAGTACGATGAAGATAAGAAATGTGCTGAAATATTAGACCAGCATTTAGACTTATGACACTAAAATTCATAATGAAAACAGACGTGTTTGAGGTACAATGTGAGTACTTTGAGCCGGGGTCACCTGATGAGTTTAGACTATCATCTGTAGATGACCTAGAGAAGCTATGTAAGTTTTGCGAAAAGCATAATATGAGGCTTGAGCATAACGGTATCCGGAGTGTAAGATTTTGGACACACCATCAGTGTCTGCATAGTCTTAGCTAATCAAGAGGAAATAACATTTAAACTATAAAACTATGAAACTAATTATTGATTACCGTAAAGGTTTTGTATTCTATCCCATAAAAAAGACTGGAGAGTATCTATGTCTTTCTAATGGTGAAGTAGTAAACACCGTGTCGAGAGAGTGGATTGACGCGCATTGCCGTGATTGGGGTGGTGGTACAGTGGTTATGATTAGCACTGATCGCTTCCATGTAATCATGGAGAAGCTTGCAAGAATGACTTATGATGGTAAAGACGTCATAATGAAACACGAGGATGGGTATCCTGAAATACTCTTGCCTGCAGAGGCAATATCAAAAGTTTAATTAAAGAGGGGCTTCGGCCCCTTTTTTTAGGGCCGCAGACGTTAATTACGCCTACTCCCGACAGGACCCTCGTTAAATACGGACTTCTTCCCTTCGCTTTCATAGCAGGGTTGGGTTATTCCCGCTTTTGGCGCACGGGAATGCTGTTAAGTCACTCCGTTCATTTAGATGCGCTGATCATCCAATCCGTTAAAATAGAACTTATGACTATTATTGTTGTGGCATGTATCATAGCTTACATTTATGCCCTTAACCGCAAACCCCGTAAAAACCATGGATAAAAAAAGTATACCCTTTTTGATCATCCCTTTAATAGCGTTAGGGTACGCCCTGCCATCTATTAGCGGGAATATTTGGGCACGTATAGGACACTTTATCCTACATATGCCTGAAATAATTGGAGTCATACCTGCAATTGCAGTCATGATATCATTCTTTCTATTCCTTTTGAAAATCAGAAATAGATAGACACGTTCTTTTGCAAACTTTTATCATTCATTTAATCCTTATTAAACATGTTTACCGAATTATTAGTCGCACAACCCACGCAAGAGCAAAAAGACAAGCTTGTGGAACTCAAAGTAGCCCTCATGGCAGACGATAACTCCACAGCAGAGGAGCAAGCCGCAAAAGCTGAAACTCTTATGGCTCTCCTTTCAGAAGGTACTACCACTGGCCTGCAAATGGACCAGTACGATGAAACCGATCACGATTCTCTCATGGATTTGATTGATGACATTCAGACAGCTCTCAACCCAGAGACGCCCTCTGAAGAGAATCCTGACATGGGAGACCACAAACCCGGAACAGTTAAGCGCCTGAATGGTCGCCTGTACTACCAGCCTACCAATCCTCAAAGCCCAGCTTACGAGGTGCAGGAAGCCGAAGTCCAAAATCGTGGTCGTGAGACTGAAGTAACCATGAAGGTCATCAAGCGCAAAACTGGTCAGTTCGCTTGGGTTCGCCCTAAAGCAGGATCGGAAAACTTCCTCATCCAAGCCATGGTAATTGGTGAAACTGATGATGACGGCACAGCCAGAATCATTCGTACAACCAAAGACCTGTGGATCCACGAAAACCTACCGAAAAAGCAGGAAGAAATGGAGGATGAGCAGAAGGCCGCTGATGCAACCTACCAACGTCAGGATACCCTGATGACGCTCCTGATGAAGAAGCTCCCCGACTCAGGTGGATACCTGAAAGCTATGGCTACATGCCAAGTGCCAGGAATCACCACGTCAGAGCGTCCACTTCACGGAGGAGGCACCATTGAGATCATTGATTCATCCAGAATCGATTTCGACGTGAACATCCCTTCACTGGAGTGGTGTGAGGCTACCGATTGGATTGATGCAGAGGAGAGCTACAAAGAGGAGCGTAAAGCTCAGCGTAGCACAGCTTCTCAAATCAAGATCAACCACGCGGACAACATGTCCAAAGTAAATGCTCAGCTGGCATTAGCCAGTAAGCTCGGTAAAGTCCAGATCAGCTCAACCATTGATCAACTGAACCTGATTGATGCGCAACTCACAAAGCTTCCTGAAAACAGTAGTGCTCGGAAGTACTTGGTAGCAAGAAAAGCAGCTCTCACCCAGTCAATGGACAACGTAACTGATGTAACCCATCAGCTTGAGCAATAATCGCTCAAAAATCACATAGTGACTTTAGGGCTGGTCAAATTGATCAGTCCTTTAGTATTTTTGTTTAGATGATCAGAGATGCCTACCCCAAGCAAGAGGGGTGGGTCATCTTCTCGGAGACCCACTTTAATTCCGCAAAGATGAGAATAGTGGCTGTCGAAGAAGTTGTGGAGGATTCTAATGAGGATGATCCCCACGGTATGAAAGTACTCAATGAGTACTAATCCTCTTAATGGTGGGAGCCCAGAACTCCCTTCGTTTTTACTATTAGGGCTATTAGAAGACAGCAAATTAAGGGAGGGGTTTTATGTTTTTCCCCTCCTGCTGTTTTTAACCCACATGTTCAACCAACAAACATTTTTATCATGGCACAGAATTACCGGCCAATCAAGTACCCAAAAAACGCAGAAACTCTCAACTTCACAGACTGGTATGACCAGTATCGAGATGAGATCGATGCTATTGTTGTAACTACTGTTGCTAACAATCCCACTAATGCTCCTGATCTTGATGAGATTCATGATCACCTCTATTGTCTTTATCTCACTCATCAAGCAGAACATCCTAATGTAGCTGCGATGATCACAAATGAATCACCATCAGCGTGTGTTCTGAGAGCAAGAGACGTTAAAGGTAATTATTCTCTCTTCTTTCTTTCAAAGAAAGATGTTGAGTTTCTCGCAGACAACGCTACAAGAGCAGGAAGACTCATGTCATGGCTTGCAAAGCCTAGTGACCCCAAGAAGTAAGTTTTGGATTATCAGCTTGTATTGAGCGTGGTGTCTCCCCGACATCGCGCTCTTTCTTAATCAATTAATTATCATGAAAGTAAAATTCCTTTACGATTCATCAATGATGAAAGAGCATGATCCTCGAATAGAGGAGCTCTGTTACTCCGATACTGATGGTGAAGTACTAGTAACTCTTACCGTGTCCAATGACCATACAGGCGAGGACATCGCGTTTGCCCTAGAAGAAGTGAAACAAATCCTGAAAAAGATCAAAAGTATTAAGGCTTTATGAAAAATAGAATATCCACCATATCTATTTGGACTGCGGTGTTTTTGATTGTCTTTACTCTCTATAAACCCGAGTTCACCGGCTTTTGTTGCTTCATAGCCCTTGGTTTCCTCTCGTTATCATACGGACTGGAGCAATGGATCAAGGATGATATCATTCAAGAAGCAGGTAAGACTATCGCTCGTCTGGAAAACCAGATCCAGGCTCAAGAAATTAGAATCCAAAGATTACTTGATGATCATGGAAAATTACCCCGGACATCATTTCCACCTCAAGATAGTATCCACTAAGCCAACAAAGAAGCAAGTGCATCTTATTATAGAGATTACAGGTCTCTCTAAAAAGAAAGCACATAAGCTTATTCGTAAAGGAGGATACATCAAAAAGAACATACCTAAGAAGGTGTGTTCTCGAATCAACGAATGCCTTACATCATGTAACCTAAAAGGCAAAACATATAAGCGCAACAAGCGTTATAAGTTTAAAGACGGTTACCGATGACAATTCGTATTATCTATGGGAACAAGAGGTTATGTGCGGAAGCATTCAATATGACCCTTGTTGAGTTCGAGCAAAAGCTCACTCATTGTGCCCCACAGTTTGTACTAGCAACATGTGAACGCCTTAAACAGCATAACATGATATTCGAAGTGCAGACTCAAAACCATACGCTGCATTCAGGAATCTCAACATTCTTTGAGGACCTACAAAGATTACAGTGATTGGAAAGTGCAATGCTATCTGCATGCACAGTCATTGAAACTTGATCGATGATCTCGTTTCTTTGGCTTTTATCAAATCTTTTCAATATTTAATTCTTGATACCATGAAGAAAGTAAATGTATTGTTCCGGAACCCAGATCGCCTCGTTATCATTGATGATAATGGAGTACCATCCAAATTCCCGATCAACCTTACGCAACCTCACTATGTTGAGGGAAAATCAACCAAAGGACGGTTGGTAGATTATGCAGGAACTCTTGGTTTCCGTGTCTCTCTTGGAGTAAACGAAGACTCAGGAGAGGAAGTATTCGAATACATACCTGTATCCACTCTATCTCAATCTCATTTACGAACTGCTGTTCTTGTAGATGCTTCCGTAGCACTTGGAAGAGTAGAAGATCGTATGACTAGGTTAAAGGATAGTACGAGCGCAGTCGACCAGAAGGAGCTCAAAGTATTAAGAAGATGGAAGCGGAAGTATGAGATGCAAATCCTCCTTGAGGATGAAGCAGCTCAGAAGAAACAGCAGGAAGAGGCTGACACTACCCGAAAGAAGGTACTGGCAAAGGTACCAGGGTAGAGCGCTAACCATGCGCAACCCCCGATAGCATTAATGGCTCAATGCACTGGGTTGGTACTCAGAGATTGCAGGTTCGAATCCTGCCGGGGGATCAAGAAAGGACCCGTCAATACGTTCTTTTATTAATTAACGTATAACCATGGAGAGGGCAGGCAGCTTTCATTGGTTAATGACGGGTTTTTAGGAATATGTGTATTTCCATAATTGTAGGGGTATTCATATTTATGCTAGAGTGGCATAGTATGTGGATAGACCCTGCGGTCAACAACCATGAACGCACTCGTTCACTAATTACTGCGCCTAAACCGCGGAGTAAAAAGAGAACACGAATACGGCATTACGCTGTATTCTGACTTAGTTAGAAATGTAACCTACAACTCATTTCTATTAATCCTAATCCTTCTTCCTTCGGGGAGAAGGATTTTATGGAAATACACAAGATATTATGGCAGTACTCACCCGAGTACAAGCTAGGTTAGTGAGTGAGGTGAAAGGTCTGTTAAGTGTTGGTGTCAATTTTTGGCGACAGACCTCTTGGTTAAGGACTGGAACAGAAGGAAAAATTATCTGGACCTTCTGTTTACCACAACCCAATAAACCCTGAACCGAGTTGATTTTATTTTTTAATCTTTAAATTCATTATATCATGTTGACATTTTCATTACTTGTAACAATTGTATTTCTGGTATTAGTTATTATATCAAGAAATAGAGAGCTCAAGGGCCTAAGAAATATGGCTTTTAGACAGACAAAGCTCCTCAGATTAATTGTTAAGCTTAATGGTAAGCCAATGACTCCCAAAAAACTTAGCAAGGCATTTCCAAAACATAGAGGACAGCTCATTATCTTCAATGAAGATATGGACATCACTCTCTGTACTGTTGCATTCGTATATGACATGGGATGGAAACTGCAATTTGCAGGGACGGAAAGTTACATTTATGACTTGCCTCCTTCTCTATTCTATAAAATTTAGGGCGGGACTCGACAGCCGATAGTCGATGCTCCATCGTGTCCGCGGGACACCGCCTTAATATTTGGACCGTGTGCTGGGTCTCCTTATCGTACATTAGGAGTGAGTAAGTCGTTATGGGCCCACAATGTGTGTGGGATTCCTAGCAGCACTGCTCTGAAGGTTCGACTCCTTCCGCGGTTTCTATGAAACGTAAGAGACTCTATATCTATCTGTTAGTAATATTATACTTAGTATTACTTATCGAAGTACCTACTTGCTTTCGTTCTATTGGGGCGTTTGTGGTAGTAGCGTCAACCCTTGAAACCAAAGTTCTCATTCTAAAGATCTTACTTTATGTAGGATGGATAGGAGGACTAGCGTTACTAATAGTTTTAATTGGTAAACTATTCAAGAAATTAGAGAAGCTAGCCAACCTGCATTAGGGAGACATACTCGAGGTGTCCAACAGGGCAAACCAAGAGGCACGCTCCCTTTTCTTCAATCTCAATTCAATGACCATTTCATTTTACGGTTTAAAAATCAACGTTGTGTACATAGCTGAGCATCATAAAGGATTTGCTCAGGTCACATGCCATAAACAGCAGGCCGAGAAGGCTGTTAGACTTCTAACTGAAAAAGGAGTCCGAACCAAGGTTCGTCACTTTTCAAAATTATCTACTTTTGTTATTTATGATGAGATCAGAATTGATTTCAGATTTAGTCAACAAAATGACTCTCCTGTCGTTATTCGACCAGCTTCTAAGCCAAGAAGTAGAAGGAGAGGTCCAAGAAGAAATCATTAATCATTATTATACATGGATTCTTCAAACACCCCGATTGTCACTGAGACAATAATCGTTCAACTTAAAAGCTTTAGCAACAGAAAGCTTAATGTAGTAAAGAGTGTAAAAGTTCTTACTGGGTTAGGCCTTAAGGAGGCTAAAAAGATTGTTGACGAAGTCCCATCAGAGTTCCCATCTAGACATGGGTTTAAGTTCACCTTTGATTCGTTGACTGAATCAGGAGCAGAATTTGAGCTGTTCAACGAAGACAATGTTCAGTTGACAGGTAGTTCAGCCGAACAGGCTCCGAGATGTCCTCATTGTGGACAAGAGATACCTAAAAATTAGGTCGTCGATGGCCCCCCGCAGCAATTCTATGTTGTATAGAAGCCTAAGCGTAACTTGGGTACCATTGCGGTTAACGCCTATGTGGCCTGCGGGGTTCTTAAACCTTACCGTACTATTGCATCTTAGTACGCAATCATAGAGATCTAAGTGTCTCTATGGTTTTTATCGTTCTTTGTTTACACACATACTAATTCTTCCTTGTAGGGAAGAGTCGATCATGGACGGCCTTTCGGGGCTGTCCGTCTTTAATTACTGAATTTTAATGTTTGATATTAATCTAATGACCGAGATACGGGATTTCCTCCCGTTCACTGATGCGATTGCGCATACTGAAAAAACACCATACTCTTATTGGATTGGACAATATGAGAATGTAACCTTTCCTGAAAAAATGGATGTGGTTGCAGATCCTATTTCCTATAATAGTGATGGAGACATCACTTCTGCCTGTTTCAGACATGAGACTGAGATATATCGTCTTAGTTATGATACTGAATCAGAGAGTGGTTGTGTTTACGGAGTAAAGATACTCTCTTTAGTGCAGCAAACGTTCGAAGAAATTACTAATAAATTCGTCGCCCTCACAGGCGCAAACAAATACGTTAGACCTCAGCGTCAAGGCTCTACGAGACTTGATGTATTGGATCTCAAGCCAATGATAGGTCTATGTACAGAACGAAAAGATCTGAGAGTAAGATCTCTAAACTTTGACTTCTATAATGAAGGAACAGAAGAAGCATTCAAGGGTCTCTGTAGAGAGATCCCTAAAGGCGGAATCCACGTCCTTCACGGGCCTCCTGGTACAGGTAAGACTAGTTTCATTACGGCACTTGCCCAAGAACTAGACAACGGTGTTCGTTTCGTTTACCCTAAGATTGACCCAGCTGTTGATCTTGAGGCAATCGTATCTTACCTTAAGGATGCGTATCGTAGCCACGTATGTCTCATTGTTGAAAACGGTGAGGAAATCTTTGACAAAGCTACTCAAGCTATGTTGAATGTTGGTGATGGTATCCTGTCCCTCCTTGGAAAATATAATGTGTCTATCCTGATCACTTCAAACCGTGAAGGAGATGACATCATTGATAATATCCACGAGGCTATGAGCCGCAAAGGACGTATGCGTTCTTTCGTCAATCTTCCGTTCTACACGGAGGATAAAGCTCATGACCTTCTCTTCAAGTATGAGTTACCTGAACTTCCTGTAAGTTTGGCCGATCTCTATGCAATGCTTGAGGAAAAAGATAGTCCCGTCCTTGATAGTCCGGCTCCGGTTAAATCGGATACGGTTACTATCGAGTGGGATGACGAAGATTATTGATATAACCCTTCGTAACTGAATCCACCTCCGCCTTTCACATGTAAAGTGCATACCTAATTAGGGGGTGGGTTTTGGCGCCTTAGCTCAATGGGCAAGAGCACTGGTCTGGTGACCAGTAGGATCCGGGTTCGAACCCCGGAGGCGCCTCTATACGGGGCCTGCGTATTGGCTTACACGGTTAGCCTAGTTGAAGATGAAGTCTTTCGACCTCTTGTTAGTCTGATTCTAGACAGGGCTAATACGTGTAGCTTATACAAAGCGCTTCGTAATTCTAGGATGACAGGGGTTCGAATCCCCTCGGCTCCGCAAAGATATTGGAATGGGTAGCACAGTCGTGGCAGTGCGTACGGCTCAACACCGTAATGTCGGCGGTTCAATTCCGTCCCCCATTCCTACTTTTTTAACACTTAAAATCAAAATCATACTCAAGATGAAAAAGATTAAGAAATATAAATTTGAGATCTCTAGAGCTCCCAAGGAGAACGAGATCAAAGAGAAATCCTGGAAACGCATCACAGGACTTAACGTCGATGCAGAATACCCACAGGTAATCGAACTGGCTCTGCCTGAGATTCGCCTTCTCACGAAGAAGAAACTTGGTAAGCAGATCAGCTTCCCCCTCAATGTTCCCAAGAAACTGAAGAAATTCGGCAAGAAACTTTGGATGTTTATCCAGAGCGAACGCAAGAATCCTCGTGTGGAAGGCGAACATCTTCAGCCCGGTATTACTCAGCATGAGGGTACTGTGAAGAAACGAGACATCTATAAGCCTGAAAAGGTCTACCCGACTGCCTCCGAGCTTTACATGAAGCAGGTGCAGAAGGAGAAGATCGCTCGTCTGAAGAGAAAAGGTTTGTATAAAGCCTGGATCAAAGCCAAAACTGCTGCAAAGCGTAAGGCTAAGTCCAAGGAGTTGGGTAAGATCTATGCTGCTCAAAAGGCACGTGGATTTAAGCCTATCGAAGAAGGTAAGGTGACTAAGGTAGTACAAATGTCTTCTCTTGCTGAGAAATCTCAGCAGGCCAAGGCAGCTTAACCTGGAGTAGTAAGGAGGCCTCTTAGGAGGTCTCCACTACTATACTTATGGTAAAAATAACTAATACTATCATCTCAGATGAGGGAACACTCATTCGAGAAGGATTAGACCAACTCCAATATTGGTTCTACATCCAAATCAATGGCAACCTATGTATCTTTGCATATGACTCTAACAACATGGTCATCTATGATGAGTATGAGGAAACGGTCATATTAGATGTATATATGAAAGACATCCAGGTAGTTCTTAAAGATTTTACTTCTGTATTCTTCTTTGCGAATGATGACTGGTGTTTTCTTGGTAAAAAGAAAGACGGTACATACCGTGCTTTCAACCTTTATAGTGTTCAAGGTAAGATATTGATTGAAGCTAACCCTGCCTTTATTGGCGGAACAGTAGATATTGACAGTATATCATACCACCATACGTATTTTAGTCCTGATAACTTTTGGAAAGTTGGACCAAGTGCGTGGGGAATTACTCTTGTACCAAAATTTGGATTTCGAAATAAAAATAAAATCAAACAATTTTTATCACATGGCTGACACGAAAAACGTAAGATTAGTACACCTTGACGGTGTACCTCATATCCAACTCATGGAGTTGAAATATGACAAAATTGCAAAAGACAAAGTTTGGAAACGAAAGAAGGGGAAAGGGACCTTCCGTACAAAAATGACGAATGTTGCCACTCAAAGAGGTGACAAATGGGGTAATCTGGTTGTTGGGCCAGATCTCAAACCTTTCGTTGTTCTGGACAATGGACAGACCCGCTCAATTCACTCTCGTTACTCCAACCTCAACTTTGTATAGCATGGACCATCAAGCATTATTTATTGTAAAAACGATCGCAAATCTTGCGATTGAGAAGCAACATCTTCTCACAGATCCAATTGAAATCGCAGATGCCATTTGGATAGACGAGAATCATGGTGTGTGGTTAGAACCCAAACAAATTGGGACAATCATGAATCTCATGAGTGAAACTCATCTTGAGTTCACACCCACCATGATATTGAAGATCTCTCATTACTTGCAGCAAGACATTCCTAAAGATCAGCAGGTATACCCTGAGGATAAGGAAACTCTCTACTTCAGAGAGAATGCCTATTTATGGGCGGTCGCGAGTCAATTCTTTACTAGACATAAAGAATATGAAGAGATCCATTACATAACGTAATGCTCCACTCCAATTTTTCCAAACCAGTCGACCAACTAGGCATTAGTGTCATAGTCTGGCCGTAATTTGTACCTTTATGACTAGGCAGAGAATCTCGCTAGCATAAAGGTTTTTCTGCACGTGTAGCTCAATCGGAAACCAGAGCGCCCTTCAACTGACTGTAAGGTTGCTAGGTGCTGATAGTCTCTCAGTTTCCTAGTTGGGAACGATGTAGGTTCGAATCCTACCACGTGCTCTATTTTTACTAAAAATTCATTTATTATGAAACTTGTAACAACTGACACAACAGTGTCCACCAGATTCACAGGACGTGTTTCTGGTATCTTGCTCGCAGTTCTTTTTCTTGTAGGGTTGGGTAACATAAGTTTCAAAACCCACTTTGAGGAGCCACTCTATTTGATAGAGCAGGCTTCATACTTTGTCTTAGACACAGACGGTTTCTCTGATAAAGTACGAGATGTTGCTACAGATTTAGATGTACAACCAGAATGGCTTATGGCCGTTATGTACAATGAGTCTAAATTTGATAAGAATGTAGAAAACCTGAAAGGTAGTGGTGCCACTGGATTAATTCAGTGGATGCCAAAGACCGCGAAGGAACTTGGAACAACGACCAAACGACTTAAAGAGATGACCCATGAAGAACAATTGGATTATGTTTATAAGTATTTTGATCTTGTTAAACGACGTTACAGACCGTTAGAAAATTTGACAGATACGTACCTCGCCGTACTATACCCAAAGGCATTAAATGCTCAGAGTTATTTCGCTGCTCAGCGATTAAAACATCCTGGGGTAAAGAGGTGGGGGAGGGATTTTAACACATATGTGTTATATGCGTCTCCGTCAAAAGCATACAAGCAGAACATTGGCCTTGATGAAGATAGAGATGGTAAAGTTACCATATTCGACATCGAAGCCCATGTTCAGCGCAAGTACCCTTCTGCATTCGCGGCAACAAAGCGCCCGACTCCTGAACAACTATTAGCAGTCATGGACTCAGCAAAAGCCTGGGCTGCTGATGATGTGATGGATGAACTTGAAACAAGAGGTGAGGAGCTCGGAATAGAGTTCCTCAAAACATATGCTCACCAAATACTTTTGAACGTCGAAAGACATCGGCAAAAGAAAGTAGATGGGATTGCTTCAAAATGAAATTTTAGTTCTTTTTTACATAGGGTGGTCATTCGGACCACCCTATATCTTTTATCATTATTAATTAATTTAATTTTCTCAATCATGACATCAAAAGTGATTCCCGTCGACCAAGACAATGCTATTAACACCGAAATTCGCAGAGAGTCCCTTAAAGGCCGCTTTGGCAGCTTTGGATTCGAAGGCAAACCATGTTTCGGAGTTAAGAAACCCGTCCTCCTCAAGGACCATCTCAGACTGACAAAAGGAAATGATTCGAACCCCGAGGGGACGTTCATTGAAAACCCTTTTGAGAATGACAGTCAATATCGCAATTTCTTGCAAGACGTTGTTATCCCTGAAATCCAGGCCGCAAACAAAGGTCTTGAGATCATTGTATTTGTACCTGGAGTACCCGAGCCTACAAAGCAGGAATTCTCCTTCCGTATCACCATCATAGGTATGGATCGCCCCGGTCCTCTCGCTGAAGAATCTCAGCAAGAGAAATTTTATAGTAACCTCGGTGAGATCTATATGATGATCCGGAAATACACTCGTGCTCACGCACGCGATGTTGCTTTTGACCCAAGCAACTTCTAAGAATCCTTTTTTCGCCATGTTGAGTTGGACCCTTCGGGGTCCTTCTCTTTAACACTTAAGTCATGAAAAGAACTGACATTCAATTTTTTATTAGTATGGCCGCACTCCTTTTCAGTGCCGCCCTCCTGGCTGCTAGCATATTTGATATCTTTGATATTCAACTTCGCTGGCCTCTTGGAGCTACCATTCTTTCGTTCATATGGTTCATCAGAGTGATGGGCAAGTATGAGAAAGATGATTATTATATAGAGTAATGTTCAATACAGCATTTATTATACAAGTGATAAATGTCTACGCACCGATGGCAGCGGACGAGATAATTACGAATCCGTTGTATGAGGTCAGTGATTATAACACTATATATCGTAGATACGGTATACGCGTAGACGCAATGCATCCAGCACTTCAAAAATTCACCAAAGATTGTGTGGAGATGGAGTACGAAAGACGGTTGTTATTTAAAGAGTATAAACCAAAACCTTTCTTATTTCCTAGGATTACGTTTCCAGGAATGTTAGCAACCGGCCCACTTGAGCAGACTTTATTCTCATCTTTTCCATTTTCTTATAGTGATAACTGATGCATACTAAGCAAACGAAAGATAATATTGCGTGTTTCGTCGAAGACGTAGCGCTCCATTTTCTGTATGAACTCGCTCTGACAAAGGCTGAGATACGCAGATTGTTTATGGATACCGTTGGGTATTCTATCAAACTTCTTACCGCAGAAGAAGCAGCGACCACCATTAATGCAATCTTCTGTCATATTAATAACAACAAAACCATTACGTACTGTCATGAAGAAGCTAATGCTACTATTCATGCTGCTTTTGGCCTTGGTGCCGTTGTCAGCACAGATTCAGTCAGTCACCCTGTTGGGGTCTGATTGCGTAAATGGCCTCCCTGTACAATATATACAGGTTGAGGTTGATACAGCGCAGGTTCAGGTAGGCGATACGCTCGTCGCCCAATCTGCGTTCTTCGGCAATGTCTATGTACCGATTGATAATCAAAAGCGAGAGCTTTACAGATTTCAATTTGCTACAGCTCCCAATCAATTTGTGACCTTCTCGGTTACTTTGATGCGAGGACCTACAGGCATTGCTATATTCCATTTGAGTCAAATCTATGCTCAAAATTGTTCAGCGTTCTCTATTAATAAATCAAGTCTTGAAGCCAAAAGGAGAGGTAACTTTATATATCTCAACTGGGGCGGAGAACTCGAAGGAGAATGTTACGAAATATACCTTGATGGGGAATTCGAGGCTATAACTCAAGAGATGGGGTATAGTACTTCAAATCCTCATTGTCGATTAGTAGAGATTCGGGAAATCGATTTCGACGGGAGAATCATCTCTCAAGCTTTCGCTGAAGTTGAACCGGAAACTCCACAAATTGACCTGTATCGGATCACGCAACAAGGGTTAATGCATGCAGATTACTTGCAAGCAAATACCTTATATGCGATGCTCCGACAAGATACGTGGCATAAAATTTATGTCATGCCTTAAACCCCTACTGCCCTCGCCATAGTTTTCATCTTGGTAGAGGGGTGTGTTCCTCGGAACCTTTAGGGGTAATTTAATGAATAGGGTTGAGACACCTGAAGGGTACCTACACGGGTGTCTTATCGGGTTCATCTCCTGACGTGATCGATGATCGCCCCTATTCGTTTTTACAGTACGTTAAATTCAACAACCATGAAAGCAGTTCTTTCAAAGCAAGAGTTTATCAAGTTTAATTTGATAAACGGATTGCTAACATTAGATCGTGCAGAGAATCCTCATAATATGACTGCGTTTAGTCACTTGTTAGGAAATCTTTATCTGGTCGACCCTGTTATGTTACAAGAAAGGGATTTAGTTTTTGCGGGAGCAGATACTTTGGATTGGGCTAGACTAGTCAATCCATCAAAAGTCTCTGAATCGCAATGGGAAACTTATTTAGAAACCCTTCAACCACATCAACAGGAATTCGTAAAGAAAATTGTACAATCAATGTAACAACCAAGGGCAACGGGTCTAGGGAACAGAAAGTTTTGGATTCCCCTCCGAAAGGAGAGCTATTGTGCAAGACAGTGGTGACGCAGTTACCGCCCCGGCCATGATTCTAACCTGAATAGGGAAGCATGGTGCCCGACACTGGATGGACGGTCTTAAGAGAGGTTCGATTCCTCTCCATCCAGCATTTTTAAACAAACAAATTTATTTTCAATGATCACAAAGGAAGGCGTACTCAGTCATTTGGCTGATCTCAAACAAGAGCATTTATATAATGCTTACGCAATGCTGTTCAACTTTTTGGAAAAGAACCAAGATCTTCACCACTATGACTTGTTCATGAAAGCTGAAAGCATCGAGGAACTTAACCAGAAAATTATCGGCACTGTTCGATCTTTTCTTAATCTACAAGGAGCAGGAATTTACACTCCTATTTTAGAGTGTTATCCTACGATTCTTGAGGAACAATACCCGTTGGAACCGAAAGACATTAGTGTAAAGCTTAGTCCTCGGAAAATGCCTATAGACTTCTACTTAGGAGTTTACAATTCTTACATAGCCTCTAACATCCGTTTGTTAGCTTATGAGGAAGGTCTCTTGAAGACAGGAATCAAAAGATTAGAGGCTATCGAGTACATTGAAAAATCGGCCGGGTTAGAGATGGAAGCGCTTAAGAAGCGTTACCCCAACCACGGCTGGTTCAGACTCAACCCAATTGAAACCTGGGTACGAGATGTGAATGACAAGTTCACCTTGTTTCCCCATGAGATTTTGCGTACTCCTACAGCGATTGCGTATCTCATTGAACATGGCTTATTTCAACATTATTTTTCTCAAATCTATTCCGTACAACGCGGAGCAAAAAAGAAGACATGGCGAATAAATTTATCGTAGATCACAAAATTCCTGTTCTCCGTAGAGGAGTAAAGAGATCATTTGGATCCATAAGATCTTACGATCTTTTCATGGAACCAGAAAAATACCGAATCATCAGAAAGAGTCCTTTTATTAAGACCTTATTGGAAGTTCAAACGAAGCAAGAGCTGGCGACTTATTTATTAAGTGTCAACTTTGCGGCCCTTGCTTTGTTTGAAGGAAATGTTTATGGGTCAGGACGATTAATTGATGAGAAGACTGTAGATATCATGTGTTTGACAAAAAAGGAAATTGAGTACGTTCGTGTACAACTTCCTAATGTCAGAAATAAAACAGTTGTGATAGATACAGATAGTGCGCGGGCAGCGATTATTAATGTACTTAATAATGTCGCTATGATTCATGATCGAAGTGAGTACCAGCAAAAAATATCATCTGATATTTTTGTCGAACTCTTTCGGTATACGCTTTTGCCTCAACCTAAGAGAGTTGTTAAAGAGGAGCTGAACAGGTTGAAGCAAAGAAAATTCATCTCGATACTTGAGAATGGGAATAACAAACCATCTCTCGTATCATTATTCAACGACGAACCCGAATGGACAAACGATGATATCGCTAAATTACATCTCGGGGACCCTCAATTCTGAGGTGAGTGCCCCGAACGGAATGTTTGACTTGATAGTCAACAATTTTCCAGTGCACGTTATGTATAATGACAAAGCAATGGAGGAGCCTCCGCAATACCATTTTGTAGGAGAGAATGAGATAATTTTCCCAAATTGCTCAGCAAACTTTCGATTTCATAGAGATCGGATTCAAATGTTTTGTACTCCAAACGGGAGCACCAAAATGTCGATTCTCATTTCTGAGTTTCACAAATTTGGTTTCTTACCCAATGCACGACGAACCCAGTTCTTCGACGCAAAAGGTATGGCGGTAATCACTGAGGGGGTTAGTCCTAACCTGTTTTCAATTAACCGCACAAAAATGACAATGGCGAATTTTTCCATACCAAAAACTATTGCATTATCAATCTCTAAGCTGGATTCCCATCCAGTCAGAGCATCCATTGGTAATGCTTTGCACACCTTCGACCCTAACAACAATTGTTGGGTCAAAAAAAAGAATACTAAGCGGTCAGCCGCTTAAGATACACGTCTTTTCTTACCTTAGCCCGGTATCACATTGTAATGTTTGTTTTTGAGAGCTGGTCCATTCAGATAAGAGGCCGTTCTTACCCTTTAATTTATCTTTCACGAACAAAAGACGATTCAAAAACACCCCCAGTATCCCCATGATAAGAACTTATCAATATAGCTGTCCAAAGGCTGAGATTAAGTACACTGTTATGGTAAGATGCGCGAACGTATTCTTGGTAATTTGATATAAGTCCTACTAGGTGAAATCTAGTAAGGACGTAGACAGAGAGATGGCTTGTGTACAGGCGTCTATGCCCGTTAGGGCGCTAAGTTCCCTCCCTTTGAAAACGAAAGTTGGTAGGAGGCCGCTTATTCGAATTACTATAAGAGTGTAGTCCACTGAGACTACTTGGAGGATCTATCAAGGATAGATTCCAGAAATTATTTCTTTGAGATTTCATGCAGATAATATCTGATCATGACAAGAGCACCTTAGCTAATAATCCATGAAAAGGAAATTAATCGGAATAGGATTGGTAATGGCAACTATTGCCGCTAGCCTAATTTTCCCAGATCGCTTAAAATTCATAATGAACGATATCATGACTGGCGGACCATCATTGTTTTCCGCCCTCGGTAGTATATCAATGTTAGTCGGTATCTGGCTGTTAGGTGGTGATAGCATCACTCCTTCCGAAAACGACATATACGTGCAAGAACAGAACGAAGAAGAGGAAAGATCCGTAAAACCATTCATGTCTCGAATACTTTACGGAAGCGCGGAGTTCGATGACGCTCCCGAATAGCCCGACAGCGTGGCTATCCAACCCCCGGAATCTTACTTCTGATGTTTAACGCGCAAGGTACTGGGGTACGTCTCGATGAGACGGCCCCTTTATCTTTTAACCACAAAAGATCGAAACCATGTTATTATTCACAATATTCGGAATGCCTGGAAACTATGTACTTTCCATGGCACTTATTCTCACTACGTTGGCGCTGATTGGCAGAGCTAAAAGTAAAGAACGATCCAATACTTATTGGAGAAAGTCAGATCCTCGTAGAGGGGATTATAATTCTATGATTTCGCAAGGTCGAGGCCATTCATTGGCTTCAAGACGCTACGCTCGACTTGATGTTGGACGTAGAGTATAAAGAGAAATTCTCGAAAGCTCTGAGCGCAAGCCAGGGCGGGATCCTCGGGATCGGCGTACGTAGGCAGGTCACGTCCCGGACTGACGACTGTATTTTCCCCGCAAGGGGCGCGAGCGTTATGAACTCGCCGTGCGCTTAAAATATCGTGGAGTCGGCTAATTACAATGTCGATGTGGAGGTTCGAATCCTCTCTCCTATTTAGGAGTACGCCAATCTGGTAGAGCGGCGATAGGGGGCAAACTGTACTAATCATGCAGGAGTTATATGTTGACGTACTGAACAGGTCTGGATTGGACAGAAGACGGGCATCCTGATACGACTTGCCCGAGAGAGTTTAGCCTATCTCAGCACTTCCTTGTGGAGTGGGAAAACCTGAAAGGGAGCTGGACGAAGTCGTCATAGAACATCTGACTTATTGGGGCATAGCCCCCCTTCTTTTTATTGAACAATGATACCGGCGCGAGTATAACCGATGCCATTGCGTTTGGAGGGACAATATTCTTTTTCTTGGAGTGTTGGTGACTCTGATAAGATGTGTGAGTCCTGGGCTGCGCCAGTTTAAAAACCCGTAACTGGTAAGGGCCCCAGAGGGTAGAACCTCCGGTTAGAGTGAATCACTCACTCGCGCCCGTTTTTACTTTTAAGTTTTCTTTTAATCCGTTAAACAATTTATTTAATGCGTAAATCACGACTTGAACGCAAGAAAAGCGGACCTCGATTTCGAGGTAATTATCTCCTGACGAGATCTCAAAAGTTTATTGACCAACTTCTCCTATTTGCTCGTATGAGTAACAGGAGTAAGTCTAAGCTCGAGAACAGAAAAAATAAATTAGCAGCAGAGGAGGCTCATCAGAAAGAGCTGAAGCGAAGGGCTGCTCAGCGAGCTCGAATCAAGGCGAACCGGAATGTAAAGATTGTCCCAATCGAAACTCCTGTGTATGATGCCGAGCGTAATGCTCTTTTACGGCAGAATCGTACGAAGTTCGTCTCTCTCCTCGATGAAAACCGTGCTAGCAGGAGACGTAATATTCGTGCAGGGGGGAACAAACCCTTTTACCGGAAGCAGATTGTAAGGCTGGAGCAGCAAAAGCAGGCTAGGGAGCGCAAGCAACAGCTTGCGGAAGCTAGTCTTGACGAGACGAAAAAGGCTGCGTGATTCATTAATTTGCGGAAATGTACTGGACTTTGTCCCACCACTCTCTAAGTGATTACGAAGGCTGGATGCAGAAGATCTGCGGATCAAGCTGCATTACCCCTTACGATGCCGAATTGAGAGTTAAGTAGAAGAGATCGGTTAATGTCGTTACCGACCCCGATACAACACTGTGAAGAAATTTGAACACTGAACAAGTGATTGACATGAAAAGATTACAAATTTTGCTATTAGCATTGCTGATGGCATTCAGTCTGGGGATCGCAAGACCCCCAACCCAAGACACATCCCATCCCCCTCTTATCACAGCTACGGAAATCGTTTCCCCTGCAATTCCACCTTGGGAGAATCCTCCTAAGGTCTTGCATACACCTCCTTTGGTAGCTACGCTCCCAGAGGATGCCTTAGTTGATATTAGCCAGCGCCTCCGACGACTTGTAGTTGTTGGAACTCTCCCCTCAGGGGGGATGCCTGCCTGATCCCTGTAGAATCATGATACCTGAATAAAGACGTGAGGAGCAAAGCCAAGAATTTCTTGGTTTTGTTCCAACTTTTTGCTATCTTATATCGTCTTTTACTATTTTTTACCCTTAACTGAAGACAAAATGAAATTTACTGAACCTACTATTAAGGACTACGAGATAGTCCACAACAACTTGAATTTTTCTATCCGTCAAGTATTAGCTTGGCTAAATAACTTGAATGATGGAAAATCTCACTCACCGGATGAGTGGAGAAAATTAAGTTCCGCACAAAAGAGAAAAGTCATTGAAGATCAAAGAATCGCCTCTGACTGGGCTCTGCATAATCGGACATTCAGACCTACCAATGATACTAGCAAAGTCATTGCTTTGTTTGAAAAAACTGAAGAAGATGGAAAAAAGACCAGATACAGACAGCCACTACGTTTCAAAGATTCGTACAGTGTGGAGTTTGTAGATGACTCTTTGAACATTACTGTCCCAGACCAAGATGAGAATGTTAAAATTCTTGAGGTCTCAGCTACTCGTTCTTTCGATAGAACTTACGAGCCTGTTAAACAGAAGAAGCCTCTTGACGTGGTACAAATAAACCTCGATAAAGAGCTTACTAAAGTTAGATGGTATAATGGTGAATCTTTCATGAGCTGGTATAGCAAACCAGTTGAAGAGAGATACCCCCTTCATCCGGATTTTATAGAAACTAAAATCTCAAATGAAGATGAATTAGATGAACGAAGTTAACTTAACCTTTTACCAAACCAAATTTTACGAAGGTCTCCTGAAGATGATTTTCTACAAGATAGAAAACCGAGACCAAATTGAAGAAACTCTTTTAGTTTTCAAGGATGAACTAGCGTTCCTCCAAGAACAGGGTTATATCGACTCTGAAAACCCGTTTAGACTTACAGAGAAAGGATTATCTATGATGGATAATTCATATAATGTTGGCAGAATGAACTTTGTTCGTTTTATCAACACACTTCTTCGTAACTCCGTAGAAAGAGCTGGATCATTCATATCCAGACTGCTTAACCT
>Ga0075480_10000675_pt1 | contig 20536 bp, 19 predicted proteins | sample DEB08_DNA_7_FD_81590 | JGI IMG/M metagenome (GOLD analysis project Ga0075480, IMG submission 81590) | Aqueous microbial communities from the Delaware River and Bay under freshwater to marine salinity gradient to study organic matter... | ecosystem: Environmental > Aquatic > Marine > Coastal ... | reverse complement strand
CGCCCGTGTTTCGCCGTATCCCGAAATTGTACAGGTGATCAGCTTTGGATTTTCAATCCGAAGCGTTTGTCCCGACAACCCCATCTCAACCACCCGACCGGGTGCCAAATTGGACACGAACACATCCGCTTTGCGCAACATGGCCTTCATGACGGGAAGGTCTTCCGCGTTCTTTAAGTTCAGGGTTATTGATTCTTTTCCACGATTCAGCCAAGCAAAGATTGCACTTTCTCCGTTGACGCCATCATCATACTGCCGTGCGAAATCCCCTTCTGGGCGCTCCACTTTGATCACTCTTGCGCCTGCATCTGCCAATAAAAGACCACAGTATGGGGCAGCAACTGCCTGCTCCAGAGAAATAACCAAAAGACCTTCTAGTTCATTTTGCAGCACCTAGATCCCCCTATGATCCAATTGAAGTCTCCGCGCCATATGGGTTTGCGGAATGGCTTCAGTCAAAACAATAATCTGTCAAAGTTCCAGCGATAAACGCAAACTTGGCGCCCGCGCGGTGATATGCCACGAAAGGTTATGCTTTATATCCAGCGACACCCAGCATCTGATCAACGTCCAAGTGACCTTCTATGTGTGCGGCCAACGCATCCAGAGTTTGCTCCACGTCACTTTCGTAATTCCCTGTGCCGCTATCTAGTCCAATTCCGGTAAGGAAGGTTTTGCGAAACAAATCATTGCTGAACAACCCGTGCAGATAGGTGCCTTTGACCTGACCTGTCAGGCTTTGCGCCCCCTCTGGGCGGTCTTCGATATATGCAAAAGGACGCGCGCAGTCCGGTCCATGCGTTTCACCAATATGAATTTCATAGCCCTCAATGGTCAACGCCCTAACCCCATAACTGGCATTGACCCGCGTCAGGGATTTATTCTGGCTCATCCGCGTTTCAACATCCAGAAAACCGAGCCCCTCTGACGTGCCGGCGGGGCCCTCTATCCCCTCGGGATCGCTGATCGTTTTGCCCAAGATCTGATAGCCCCCACAGATGCCCAAGATATGGCCCCCGCGGCGATGATGCGCACGCAGGTCTATGTCCCAACCTTGAGATTTCAAAAACTCCAAATCGCCTCTCGTAGATTTGGTGCCAGGAATAATAACAAGGGTTGCATCTGCCGGGATCGGCTGACCAGCCCTAAGAACGCTGACCTGCAGATTTGGATCGTTGCTCAGCGGGTCAAGATCGTCAAAGTTTGCTATCCGCGACAGCCCGAGGCAGACGATATGGGGTTTTCCGGGCCGCAGTGGTGTGGCAATGTCCAGCGCGTCTTCGGCGGGAAGTTTCCAAGCCTGAGAAAAATAGGGCAAAACGCCAAAACCCTGCCAAGTGGTGCGGGTTTCCACCATACGATATCCATCGTCAAAAAGGCTCACATCGCCACGAAACTTGTTGACGATAAATCCCCCTATCATCGCTTCGTCTGCTGGATCGAGAACGACCTTCGTGCCCACCAGCTGTGCGATCACACCGCCACGATCAATATCGCCCACAAGCACCACCGGCACATTAGCCGCGCGCGCAAAACCCATATTCGCGATATCGCCCTTGCGCAGGTTCACTTCGGCGGGGCTTCCCGCGCCTTCGACCAGAACGATATCAACACTGTTCTTAAGACGCTCGAAACTTTCTAAAACCGGTCGCATCAGTTGGGGTTTCAACGCGGCATATTCGCGCGCCTTGGCTGTGGCATGCCGTCTGCCCTGCACAATAATTTGAGAGCCTGTTTCGCTTTCCGGCTTCAAAAGGACGGGGTTCATATCTGTATGGGGATCGCGTCCTGCGGCGCGCGCCTGCAGCGCTTGGGCGCGCCCGATCTCGCCTCCGTCCACTGTCACTGCGGCATTATTAGACATGTTTTGCGGTTTAAACGGTGCAACACTGATGCCCCGATTGCGCAACACGCGACAGAGACCTGCCACCAAGAGGGATTTACCCACATTGGACCCCGTCCCCTGAAACATCAGGGCCGGCATTTAGAATTCCACGCCAAGTTGGGCTTTGACACCATCTTTGAAGGGATGTTTGACCAAGCTCATTTCGGTGACGAGATCTGCCGCCTCGATCAGTTCAGGTTTGGCATTTCGCCCTGTCAGGCAGACATGGGTCATCGCCGGTTTTTGGGTCAGGAGAAAATCGACAACTTCGTCGATATCCAGATAATCATACCTTAACGCGATATTGATTTCATCCAGCAGCACAAATTGGATATTTTCATCCAAAATCAGCTCTTTGGCACGCGCCCATCCTGCCTGCGCGGCGGCGATGTCGCGTTCGCGGTCTTGGGTTTCCCAAGTAAAGCCTTCGCCAGACACCACAAAGGTGCAGGCCTGCGCAAATTGTTCCGTCAGCAGCTTGCGCTCGCCAGTCATCCATGTCCCCTTGATAAACTGCACAACCGCGCAGGGCATGCCATGGGCAATGCAGCGCATGATCATCCCAAACCCAGAAGAAGATTTGCCTTTCCCTGCCCCTGTGTGCACCATGATGAGACCTTTTTCTTCGGTCTTGGTTGCCATGATTTTGTCACGGGCCGCTTTGATTTTTTTCATTTTCTCGGTGTGGCGTTGATTTTCATCGACCATGGGTTTTCCTTTTACTTGACACAACGCCCTGAAAGGCGCATTGCAGCGCTACGTTGGTTCCTGTTCATAGATCAGGCGAAGAGGGAATGCGATAGGATTTACGACCACAGATGGTCAAGATCCGAAAACGCAGCCGCCCCCGCGACCGTGACCGGAAATGCGTATGTCACCACTGACCCTGTCGGGAAGGGACATTGCGCGCTAAGGCCAGTGCCTTTGAATCCGCAAGCCGGGAGACCTGCCAACACAACGTTTAACCCAGTCCGGACGGGGTGTGCCGGGAGCGGGTCCATGCGCTTTAATGTGGTGCATGTCCTGCCCTTCCCCATTTGGTCGCAACACGCCCGATAAAGAGGCCACTATGGACAGCAAGGATCCCCAGAAACACCAAAAACCGATTGAATTGCTTGTCTGTAACACATGCCGAAAGGGTTTGGAGTTGCGCGATGGCGACAAACGTCCGGGAGAAATCCTGTTTGACGCACTGACTGCCGTAGACCTTCCCAAGCTCGTTCAAATTCACGGTGTCAATTGCATTTCTAATTGTTCACAAGGCTGTACAATTGTGCTGCGCGGCGAAGGCCGGTGGAGCTATGTCTATGGCAATCTGGACCCTGAAGAACATGTTGAAATCATCCTTGATGGCGTGAACAAATATCTGAATGCCGCCGATGGGCTAGTGCCTTGGCGTGAAAGACCAGAACATTTTCGCAAGAACTGCATCGCCCGCATTCCCCCTTTAGAGGCCTATCATGACTGAACTCACCAAACTTCCCGTCACTGTAATCACCGGATTTCTGGGCAGCGGCAAAACCACTTTGATCCGCCATTTGATGCAAAATGCAGGCGGAAAACGCTTGGCAGTTGTTGTCAATGAGTTTGGCGATGTTGGCGTCGACGGAGAGATCCTGAAAAGTTGCTCCATTCCCGACTGCCCCGAAGAAAACATCATGGAGCTTGCGAACGGATGCATTTGCTGCACGGTGGCTGATGATTTCATACCCACGATCGAAGCACTCATGAAGCTTGATCCCAAGCCTGAACATATTTTGATCGAAACCTCAGGTCTTGCCTTGCCAAAGCCATTGCTCAAAGCATTTGACTGGCCCGATATCCGCTCCAAAATCACAGTGGACGGAGTGATTGCCTTGGCAGATGCCGAAGCCGTCGCTGAGGGGCGTTTTGCCCCGAATGTGGACGCTGTGCGCACGCAGCAAGAAGCTGATGACAGCCTTGATCACGAAACTCCGCTTTCGGAAGTTTTTGAAGATCAAATGGCCTGCGCCGATATCATCCTTTTGACGAAAACGGATCTTGCCTCCTCGGAAGCGATCCTTGCGGCGAAATCAGTGATTGCAAAGGAAACACCCCGTCCACTTCCTATCGTTGAGGTGGCTGAGGGTGTGGTTGACCCGCGCGTGATCCTTGGTCTTGGCGCGGCGGCAGAGGATGATCTTTTGGCGCGTCCGTCCCACCACGATGAAGCGCATGATCACGATCATGAGGATTTTGACAGTATCGTCGTGGAATTGGATGAAGTGGACAGTCCTGAGACGCTCAGCGCAAAAATCGAACGTATCGCGCGTGAACAAAATATTCTGCGTGTCAAAGGGTATGCGGCAGTCAAAGGCAAACCAATGCGCCTTTTAGTGCAGGCGGTTGGTAGCCGCGTACGCGCACAATATGACCGCCCGTGGAAAGCAGAGGAGATCCGCATGGGGCGCCTTGTTGTTATCGGCGAACACGATGACATTTCACGCGATCGTATCGAAGCGGTGTTGAAAGGCTAAAAGATGCATGTCATCTTCCGCGAAAGTCACGGTTTAGATGCCACAGAAACACCTGTGGATCTTGATCAATCGCCAGCCGATCTGGTGGTGCTTTCGTTTTCGGACAGCGATCTTGGCGCATTTGCCGCCGGATGGCATCTTGGGAAGAGTGAATTGCCAACCTTACGCTTGGCCAATCTTGTGGGACTGAAACATCCACTCTCAGTGGATACCTATATCGAAAAGACCCTCAGCCATGCGCGGGGAATTTTGATACGTCTGATTGGTGGCAAGTCATATTGGGACTACGGTGTTCAACAAGTGCGCGCCTTGGCCGCGGAAAAAAATATAGCCCTTGCAATCTTACCAGCGGATGGACGGGTCGACGCTCAGTTGGACGAAATGTCCACGCTTCCGGTGTCCACATTGCGCCGCCTCTGTGCGCTCTGTGACACAGGCGGTGCAGAAGCGGCGCGTGCGGCCCTTGGTCAACTGGCATTGGCTGCGGGGCTTTATGTCAAGCCAAGCTTTGGACCCAAGCGGCTTCCCCGCGTCGGGGCGTGGACGAGGGAAAACGGGGTGATCTGTCCCGCACAGGTGGCGTGTCGCATCGGTGAAAAACCGCTTGTGGCCGTCTGTTTTTATCTCTCTTACCTTACCGCTGCCGACCTTCATCCGTTTGAAGTGCTGAGCCAGCAGTTAAAAGAACAGGGTTTTGACGTGATCGGGCTGTTTGCACCTTCGCTCAAGGAACCGGAAGCCGCCCGTTGGATGGCGCGTCAAATTCGCCACCTCACCCCCGTAGCGATCGTCAACGCGACAGCGTTTTCTGGTATCGGGGGCGATGGGACTTCCCCTCTTGATGCAGGCGATGTGCCCGTCTTTCAGATGATGCTTGCCACGTCACGACGTAAAGACTGGAAAGAGGCCGAACGAGGGCTTTCCCCAGCAGATCTTGCCATGCATGTGGTTCTTCCCGAAGTAGACGGTCGTTTGTCTGGTGGTGTGGGATCTTTCAAACAACCTTCAAGGCGCGATCCCGATCTGGAATTTTCCCGCTTCGCTCATCAAGGTGATCCAGAGCGGATTAAGGCACTCGTCGATAGGCTAGCCGCGCATGTGGCGCTGCAGACCAAACCACGCAACCAGAGAACGACGGCACTGGTCCTATCTACCTACCCCGGCAAAGAGTGGAATATGGCCCATGCGGTGGGGTTGGACGCGCTGGCCTCTGCACAGGCGATCCTCGCGGATATCTTGGCAGACGGACATGCTATTAGCGATATTGATGATCTCACCAACAGGCTCAAAAGCAATTATCTACACTGGGACGTCGAGGCCTATATGAGCGCGCTCGCCTCCCTTCCCGTCACACTTACTAAGACGCTGTTTGATGTCTGGGGACCCCCAGAAGACGACCCCGCCTTTAACGGGGGACATTTTGCCTTTCGCGCGCTGCGATGCGGGTCGGCAATTGTTGCTCTTCAACCCGAACGAGGCTCTGTCGCAACGCGCGATGCGGATTATCACGATACAGCCCGCACACCCCGCCATTCCTATGTGGCCTTTTATCTATGGCTGAGAAAAACATGTCATGTGGACGCACTGATCCATATCGGGGCCCATGGCACATTGGAATGGTTGCCGGGAAAATCGGTGGCCTTATCCGAGGCATGTTGGCCCGAAGCTCTGATCGGGGATCTTCCAGTTATCTACCCCTTTATCGTGAACGATCCCGGCGAGGCTGCTCAGGCCAAGCGGCGCATTGGCGCCATCACCTTGGGACATATCCCGCCTGCCCTCAAACAAAGCGCAACGCCCGACAGATTGGCGCATCTGGAAAATCTATTGGATGAGTTTTCCAACGCGGACGGTCTTGATCCGAAACGCAGGGACCGCCTTCAGGACGATATACGCAGCGAGGCAAAGGCACTTGGCGTCGAGGATGATCTTGGCTTGAACCAAGCCACCAGCACGGCCGAAGCCATCACACGCATTGATCGTTTTGTTTGTGATGTAAAAGAAAGCCAGTTTGGTGACGGATTACATATTTATGGCCGCCTTCCAGAAACAAAATTAGACTTTGACGCCGCAATAGCCGTCCAATCCGAACGCGATGGCCTCAGGAAAGCGATGTCGGGGCGACGTGTCCAAGCCGGCCCTTCAGGGTCGCCTTACCGAGGGCGCAGCGATGTTCTGCCAACGGGTCGAAACCTATTCACCACCGATCCGCGCTCTGTTCCCACGCGCTCAGCCTATGCGCAGGGTGTGAAATTGGCAGAAGAACTGGTGCGCCGTCACCTTCAGGACCATGGCGACTATCCAAGGCATCTGGTGGTCGACCTGTGGGGCTCCTCCACTATGCGCACGGCAGGTGAAGATTTTGCCATGGCGCTGCATCTTTTGGGAGTGAAACCCAAATGGGACAAAGGTTCAGAACGGGTAAGCGGCATTGAAATCATTCCGATTGCGGAATTGGAACGCCCCCGCCTAGATGTGGCGTTACGCGTGTCTGGATTGTTCAGGGATGTCTTTCCCACATTGTCCGCGCTCTTCATGCAGGCAATCAGAGCCCTTTGTGAAAAAGACGAAGCCAAAGACTGGAACCCCTATGTTGATCAAACAGCCCTATCCCGCGTCTTTGGTCCAAAGCCCGGAAGTTATGGATTGTCCATGGGAGGACTGTCCGAAACCTTTACAGAGGCGGCGCGCAAAGAAGCCGGAGACGCATGGTTGGCCGCAAGTTCCTTTAGCTTTGAGGGGGACCAAGTCAGCCATGAGCCCCAAAGCATAAGAGAGGTTGTCAGAAAAGCGGATAGTTTTGTGCATACACAAGACCTGCGCGAAAGCGATCTTTTGCTTGCCTCCGATTATGCCACTCATGAAGCAGGATTTGCAGCGGCACAATCTGTGACTGGGGGCAGTGCCGCGCTTTATCATCTGGACAATACGTTACCTCAATCGCCGCGCGCGCGCAGCCTGAAAGAGGAAATCGCACGTGTTGTGCAAGCGCGGGCAGCCAATCCCGACTGGATCGCCGGTATGCAGCGCCACGGGTTTCGCGGGGCGGCAGAAATTGCCGTGACGCTCGATCATATGGCGGCATTCGCCAATCTTGCTGGCGTTGTTGGCCCCCATCTTTTTGACAGCTATTATGAGGCAACGCTTGGGAATGACGTAATTTCAGACTTTCTGAAAACACATAACCCCGAAGCCTACGCCGCGATGAAAACCAGATTTGACGCGCTTCATGCGGCGGGACTTTGGATATCGCGGCGCAATTCTGTTCTCGCGTCTCTTGAAGGAGCGGCATGATGCGCCCGGCCCCAAAAGGATGGTGCCCCACGGCAGAACAACCTATGGCGTCAGGTGACGGGTTGATCGTGCGTTTGCGCCCGCGATATGGGCGACTGACAAGAGAGGCCGTTTTTTCAATTCTGGAGTTGAGCGAGCGGTTCGGCAACACAATGATCGATGTCACGAACCGTGCCAATCTTCAGCTTCGGGGCGTATCAGAGAAAAATCACACAGAGATTTTGAGCGCGCTTTATGATCTCGCGCTTATCGACCCCGAACAAGAAGCGCAACCGGGACGCAATTTGATTTTAGCCCCCAACTGGGACCACGGCAGCCTTGGTGAAAAACTGGCCGGAGAATTCTATGATCGCTTAGCGGAGCTTCCGCCGCTACCGTCTAAATTCGGGTTTTCAATAGACACGGAAGGACAACGCTCCTTGCAGAACATCTCTGCCGATATCCGTCTGGAAATATTGGATGCCAAAACGGTTCTTATTTATGCTGACGGAACAACCGCTGGACGCACCGTTTCAAGGGAAAACGCCGTTTCAGCCATGCACAAACTGGCAGAATGGTTTGTTCAGACAGGCGGGAGGCAGGCAGGTCGCATGGCTCGGCATTTGCTCGAGCAGCCACTTCCCAAAGACTGGCAGGAGGTGCCAAGATCCGTTCGGCACAACGCCCCGCTCCCCCCCGGGCAGAATGATCTGGGATTCGTTGTGGGGATTCCCTTTGGTCAAAGCTCCGCCAGTGCCTTACGCGACTTGATGAACGACAGCGCGGCAACTGCCATTCGCCTCACACCTTGGCGAAGCCTGCTTCTTGAAGGTGCCAAAGCCGTTCAAACCAAAGGCTTTATCCTCTCCCCGCAGCAGCATCTCGGTCAGGCAAATGCCTGTTCGGGCGCGCCCGCCTGTCAGGCTGCAAGCGTGGAGACGCGCAAAGTCGCGCAGATCCTCTCTGCAAAAACCACCAAATCCCTCCATGTGTCCGGCTGCGCCAAAGGATGTGCATTTCCCAAAACAGCAGAAATCACCGTAACGGGACGCGACGGGCGTTACGACCTGATCCTCAATGGCGCGCCATGGGATGTACCACACACATCAGCTTTGACACAAAATCAGCTGATCAAAGAAATTGAAAGACTGTGATGCCCTATACCTACGAAACCAACGGTGCTGCTATCTATGAACAATCCTTTCGCATGATCCGTGCCGAAAGCGATCTGGCGCGTTTTGACAAGGATGAAGAAATCGTGGCCGTGCGCATGATCCATGCCGCTGGTATGGTCGGGCTTTCTGAATTCATCGAATTTTCCGCAGGCTTCGCCCGGGTTGCCCGCGCGGCTCTTGAAGGTGGCGCACCAATTTTATGCGATGCGCGGATGGTGTCAGAAGGCATCACGCGCGCGCGACTTCCGGCCGACAATGACATCATCTGCACCCTTCATTCAGAGGGCGTGCGGGCGTTGGCCTCAGAGATGGGTAATACACGCTCTGCGGCAGCATTAGAACTGTGGCGGCCCCATCTGGATGGAGCTGTTGTCGCCATAGGCAATGCGCCAACGGCGCTTTTTCATCTTTTGAACATGCTCGAAGACCCAACCTGCCCCCGCCCTGCCGCAATCATTGGCTGTCCTGTGGGATTTGTGGGTGCGGTTGAAAGCAAAGACGCCCTTTGGGACGCCTGCCCTGTGCCCTGTTGTATCGTCCGCGGCCGCTTGGGCGGCAGCGCCATCACAGTCGCCGCTGTCAATGCGCTTGCCAGCCGGAAAGAGTAAGTAGATGAGTACCGACAAAGGCGTTATATACGGACTTGGGTTGGGACCGGGTGATCCGGATCTGATGAGCGTCAAAGCAGACCGTATTCTGCGAAAAAGTAGCCATGTCGCCTATTTTCGAAAAAAGGGCCGCAAGGGGCATGCACGCACCATTGTTGATACTCTTCTTGCGGAAAATGTTGTGGAATACGCGATGGAATATCCCGTCACCACAGAAATTGCTCTGAGCGATCCCGCCTATAACGTTGCGCTTTCTGAATTTTACGAAGGTTGCGCTGCACGTATCAAGACGTTCTCGGATCAGGGAATATCAGTTACGGTCCTCTGCGAAGGAGATCCATTTTTTTACGGCTCCTTCATGCATATATACACCCGTGTGAAAGACAGCCACCCCGTCTGCGTGGTCCCTGCGATCACCGGTATGTCTGCAGCATGGACGCAGACGGGTCACCCCATTACTTGGGGAGATGATGTGCTAACCGTCCTTACGGGCACCTTGCCCGAAGAGGTCCTGATCCAAAAAATGCGCCAGAGCGATGCTTTGGTAGTGATGAAAATTGGTCAACATCTGGGAAAGGTCAAACGTGCGCTCAAATCCAGCGGGCTTTATGAGCGGGCATGGATCGTACGCCATGCGGCTATGACCAATAGCGAAGTTCAAAAGCTTAACGAAGTAGACGACGACTCAACACCCTATTTTTCAATCATTATCGTACATGGTCAGGGCCGCAGACCATGACGGGCTGGGTCAAAATCGCGGGGCTGGGTCCCGGGGCTGAGGCGCTGGTCACGCCAGAGGTGCAATCTGCTCTTGCCGAGGCTACAGATGTCGTCGGCTATATTCCCTACGTCGCGCGCGTGCCCAAGCGCCCGTGTTTGACGCTTCACGCCTCAGACAATCGTGTCGAGCTTGAGCGGGCTCAAGATGCTCTGAACATGGCGTTGGCTGGGAAAAAAGTGGTTGTCGTCTCTTCTGGCGATCCCGGTGTGTTCGCGATGGCTGCGGCTGTTTTTGAAGCCGTGGAAAGCGGCCCCATGGAATGGCGCTCTCTTGAGATCGAAGTGCTTCCCGGTATCACGGCAATGCTTGCCGCCTCAGCCCGTCTCGGAGCACCGCTGGGACATGATTTCTGTGCGATCAATCTCAGCGACAACCTCAAACCTTGGACGGTGATCGAAAAACGTCTCAGGCTCGCGGCAGAAGCTGGTTTTGCCATGGGCTTTTACAATCCCCGATCCAAAGCGCGTCCCGAAGGATTTGCGCGAGTATTAGACATCCTGCGTGAGGCTGCCGGGCCAGATGTGCCTATCTTTTTTGCCCGTGCGGTCAGCACCGATGAAGAAAATATAACCATAACAACGCTCAAAGATGCGCGCCCGGATATGGCCGACATGCGCACGTTGGTGATCGTTGGGACGTCTCAAACCCGCATCATTGAACGGCAGGGCGCGGCTCCATTCGTCTACACCCCACGGTCCTTTGTCCCATGAAGCAGCCACTCCATCGCCTCTTTGACGCTTTCAACCTCTTGACGTTCGCGCAACAGGGGCGGGCGATTGATCATGATAACGGGCAAAGACAAGGCGCGCGCGGCCTCTATTTTGCTGATCGCCCCGCTTCCTCCGGAATTTTTGGACACAAGCATCTCGATCGCATGGTTCCGCAACAAAGCGATATCATCCTCCACCGTGAAAGGACCGCGCGACACGATGCTATGATAGTCAGGCAAGGTGATGTCAGACGCGGGCGGGTCGACAAGGCGCAGAAGATAATGATGATGGGGATGAGCCGCAAAGGCATTTATATGCATGCGCCCAAGGGCCAGCATGATGCGTTGTTTGGGACGCTGAAGCTGATCGACCGCACCCGCAATACTGTCAACCTCGACCCAGAAATCTCCTCTTTTGGGAAGCCAAGGGCGCCTTTCCACACCCAAAAGAGGAAGTCCCAAAGTGGCGCAGGCATCCACTGCGTTGCGGCTCATCTGCACAGCAAACGGATGGGTGGCATCGATAACATGGGTTACGGCTTCTTCTTCGAGATACTCACAAAGTCCAGCAACGCCGCCAAAACCGCCAATACGTTTTGGGATCGGCTGGGGTTTTGTGCGTTCAACACGTCCCGCATAGGACAAGCACGCCTTAATGCCCGCATCTCCAACATGTTTGGCCAGCGCACTCGCTTCGCTGGTTCCGGCAAGGATCAGAAGGTTCATGGCTATGTCTAACCCTCTTTGGCTAACACTTATCGGTTTGGGCGAAGATGGACTGGATGGGCTTTCCATTGCAAGCCAAAAGGCGCTTAAGAGCGCAGAATGGGTCTTTGGTGCAGAGCGGCACCTGTCCCTTTTGCCTGCGCAGCTTGTTGAGAAATCAATCACTTGGCCTGTGCCCTTTGAAAGCGGCATCAAAGCACTTTTGCAAAAACGTGGACAGAACGTCGTCATGCTGACGTCAGGTGATCCGTTCTGGTATGGCGCAGGCAGCGTGATCACACGCCACCTTGATCCCGAAGAATGGACCGCCCACCCTGCCCCATCCTGTTTTTCATTGGCCGCTTCTCATCTTGGATGGTCCCTTGAAACAACCAAATGTCACGCCCTGCATGCCGCCCCGTTTTCCAAAATCAAAAAAGATCTTCACCCCCACCAACGGTGTCTTGTGACCCTCCGGGACGGTCAAAGCGCGGCAGCGCTGGCGCAGTATCTCTGTGAAGAGGGCTTTGGAGACAGTACCCTCACGGTATGCGAAGCCATGGGCGGACCACGTCAAAGAGTGCGCAAAACAACTGCCAAATTATTTGACTTTAGGGATGTGATCCATCCGGTAATGGCGGCTATTGAACCAAGCGCAGGACCCAGCCTACCCTTTGCCAACGGCTTGGCGGATGAGCTCTTTGAACATGATGGACAGATCACAAAATCGCCCATCCGCGCCTTGACCCTTTCCGCGCTTGCACCGCATCCGGGCGAACGGCTTTGGGATATCGGCGCTGGGTCTGGATCTATCTCGATCGAATGGCTGCTCGCCCATCCGACCTGTCAGGCAATCGCGCTTGAGGCAAACGCGATCCGCGTCAAACGCATTCTCCAAAACGCAAGCCGTTTTGGGGTAGACCGGTTACAGGTGATCCATGCAAAAGCACCCGAAGGACTTAATGAATTGGATCCTCCCGATGCCGTTTTCATCGGTGGAGGATTAAACGAAGAACTGCTCTTACAAATTCTTGGGCGCGTTCGCGGCGGAACACGGCTTGTGATCAACGCTGTGACTTTGGAAAGCGAAGCACTGCTTATTGAAAAACAGCGCGCCATGGGTGGTCAATTGATGCGCTTTGACATATCGAGCCTGAATGCGATTGGAACAAAACGCGGGTGGAAAGCCGCCTATCCGGTGGTGCAATGGAGCGTAACGATATGATCTGTGCAGGTTTTGGATTTCGCTCTCAGGCGCCATTCGAGAGTTTTTTGGAAGTCCTTGATAGATTGGAAAAGGAACATTCAACAGGCGGGCCAATCCGTGCGATTGCGACCATTGCACACAAAGCCATGGCGCCCGTTTTCAAAAACCTGTCAGCCCAGAAAGGTCTTGCGATCATCGCTGTGCACCCTGACGATATCACCCGCCAAAAAACACAGAGCTTTTCGCAAAACGCGATGGATTTATATGGCACAGGCAGTATCGCCGAAGCCGCCGCTCTGGCAGCGGCAGGAAGCAAAGCCTGCTTGCTTGGTCCACGCATCATCTGTGCACACCGCATGGTCACTTGCGCCTTTGCCAAAGGAGATCAGATATGACCGTTCATTTCATTGGGGCAGGCCCGGGCGCCGCTGATCTTTTAACCTTGAGGGGGCGTGATATTATCGCCTCCTGCCCCGTGTGCCTATACGCAGGGTCTTTGGTTCCCAAAGAAATCCTGAGCCATTGCCCGAAGGACGCCAAAATCATCAACACTGCGCCGATGGATCTTGACAGTATCATTGCTGAGATCAAGCAGGCTGATCAAAAGGGGCTTGATATTGCGCGACTTCATTCAGGGGATCTCTCGCTATGGTCTGCGATGGGGGAACAATTACGCCGTTTGCGCGCCGAAGGCATTGCTGTCACGATCACACCCGGCGTGCCCTCTTTTGCCGCCGCCGCTGCAGCCTTGGGACATGAACTGACCTTGCCCGGTCTTGCCCAGTCAGTCATTCTCACCCGCACACCCGGTCGCGCCTCATCCATGCCGGAAAATGAAACATTGGAAAACTTTGCAAAAACTGGCGCGACCTTGGCTATTCATCTTTCGATCCACAATCTGTCAAATACAGTTGCACAGTTGACCCCGTTTTACGGCGCACACTGTCCAGTCGCGGTCGTCTTTCGCGCAAGCTGGCCGGACCAGCAGATCATCCGCTCTGATCTTGGCAGGATTGAACGCGATATGCCTGAGGGCATTGAACGCACGGCACTTATTCTCGTCGGACCCGCACTGAACGCGGAGGGCTTTGAGGAAAGCTGCCTTTATGCCAGCGATTATGATCGCCGCTTTCGTCCCCAGTCCGCAGACTCCCCCTTTGCCAGCGGTGGAGAACGCTGATGCTTCCAAACGGAATTCTAATTTCTGCGCCCAGTTCGGGAACCGGAAAAACAACCGTGATGCTCGGCCTCTTGCGGGCCTTTTCTGACATGGGACTGCGCGTTCAGCCGTTCAAAAGCGGGCCGGATTATATAGACCCCGCCTTTCATCACGCGGCAGCGCGCAAAGCGTCATTTAACCTCGACAGTTGGGGAATGGACGAAGCCCTGATGAACACAATCGTCGCAGAAGGCGAAGATGCTGATATCGCCATCGCCGAAGGGTCTATGGGGCTTTATGACGGTGTGGCGACCAAAGGGGCAAGCGGCTTTGGGTCAAGTGCTGAAACCGCAGTGCGGTTTGGATGGCCTGTAATTTTGGTTGTGGATGTGAGCGGTCAGGCGCAATCTGCGGCAGCCACAGCGCTTGGCTTTATGAATTACATGCCTGACTTGCCTTTTGGCGGTGTCATACTAAACCGTGTGGCCAGCCCGCGGCATGAAAGGCTGGCACGTTTGGGAATGGAGCAGGCTGGGATCAAAGTTTTGGGGATGTTGCCACGACGCGGCGATCTTGCGCTTCCAGAACGTCATTTGGGATTAATTCAGGCGATCGAACACCCCGATCTGGAACAGGCTATTTCCAATTACGCCAGCTTTCTGAGTGAGCATGTCGATCTGGAGGCAATCCGTGCAGTGGCACAGGGAACAAACCCGCCAAAGGTTGGCCGTCTTGTGCGCCCCCCCGCGCAACGCATCGCGCTTGCCCGTGACGCGGCCTTTTCATTCACATATCCCCATCTGTTGAAAGCTTGGCGCACCGAGGGTGCTGAAATCCTTCCCTTTTCGCCTCTCAACGATGATCTTGTTCCAGATGCAGATTTGGTCTGGTTGCCTGGAGGATACCCCGAATTACACGCTGGGACATTGGCGGGTGCAAACAAGTTTTTGACGTCGCTTCGCGAGCATGCCGCCACTAAGCCAGTCCACGGGGAATGCGGGGGATATATGGCGCTTGGCACAACACTGATCGACAAAGAGGGTGTGGCCCATAAAATGGCGGGGCTTTTGGGAGTGGTGACAAGTTACGAGAAGCGCAAATTTCATCTCGGGTATCGCCAAGCTGTTCTGCAAGAAGCTGTTCTCGGATATCAGAGGGGCAGCCGATTGCGGGGACATGAGTTTCATTATTCCACAATATTGGAAGAACCCGATGCTCCGCTTGCCCAAGTCACAGATGCAGATGGCAATCTAGTGAGTGAAACAGGGTCACTGCGCGGTCATGTGAGTGGTACGTTTTTTCATATGATTTCTGAGGCCACGGAATGAACGGATTTGTGAGTTTTGTCGGATCGGGTCCCGGTGACCCTGAGCTTTTGACGATCAAAGCGCTCAAACGATTAAAGCAGGCAGATGTTGTCCTCTATGATGATTTATCAGCTGGGGGTATCCTTGATGAGGTGAATGCACATGCAACGCTTGTCGGTGTTGGAAAACGCGCGGGGCGCCATTCACCCAAACAACATCACGTCAGCCAGCTTTTGGTGGATTATGCACAACATGGCGGAAAGATCGTTCGCCTTAAATCGGGCGATCCGGGGATTTTTGGGCGTCTGGAAGAAGAAATCCAAGCGCTGGAAAAGGCTGGCGTTCCCTTCGAAATCATTCCCGGTGTCACATCAGCAAGTGCTGCGGCCGCGGCGGCCTCCATCCCTTTAACACGGCGCTTAAACGCTCGACGCCTGCAATTTGTGACAGGTCATGATATTGCAGGCGCCCTGCCTGAGAACCTCAATATGGCAGCTTTGGCGGATCCGGAGTGTACAACGGTAATCTATATGCCAAAACGCACATTTCCTGCACTGGCAAAACAGTTGATGGAACACGGACTATCACAAGATACGCCTGCCCTTCTGGCAGAAAGCGTGTCCCAACCCGGCGAAAAGCTCACAAACTCGACCCTTCATGACCTTGCACGTAAACTTGAAAAAGATTCAGGAACGGCGCCGGGTTTGATCCTTTTGGGTCCTTTGGCGCTTCGGACATAAGGTATGATGAACACATTCCGGATCCTTCAGAATTCCGCAACGATCGTAGCGAATAGCGGCACAGTCCTTGGTCCTGGAAAAGTACCAACTCTGCCTTGCGTCTTTCGGGTGCATTTAATGGGACATAGCAATGTTTGAACTTCGCCTCGTCGGAATTGGAATGGGAAACCCTGATCACTTAACGGGATCAGCCAAAGAGGCGTTGCAAAGGGCAGATATCATACTCATTCCACAGAAAGGATCAGAAAAATCGGATCTCGCAGCACTCCGGCGGGAGATTTGTGAAACCGTTTTGATCAACCAACCTCGATTTGCTGAATTTTTGCTTCCCACCCGAAATCCAAATGAACCAGACTATTTGAAGAGGGTCGATCATTGGCATGATGAAATTGCCCATATTTGGCTGGAAACCCTGAGAATTCATTTACCAGATGGAGGAAGCGCGGCGCTCATGATATGGGGAGATCCGTCTCTTTATGATAGCAGCTTGCGTATCGCTGAGCGGCTGAAATTGGTGGTCAAGGACCTGACGGTCAAAGTGACCCCAGGGCTGACAGCCATACAATTGTTAACTGCGGCCCACGGGATCCCACTTAATGCCATAGGCGCGCCAGTGACAATCAGTACAGGCCGACAGCTGCGCGAACAGGGATGGCCGATGGGGTGTGATACTCTTGTTGTCATGCTGGATGGCGAGAATTCTTTTGATCACCTTGATAAGGACAAATATTATATTTGGTGGGGTGCGTTTTTAGGAATGCCCAAAGAAGTGATCGTTTCTGGACCCCTTTCGGTTTGTGCTGAAAAAATAAAAAAAATACGAAAAAAGCTTCGTAAGGAGCACGGATGGATTATGGACACTTACCTTTTAAAGCATGAGCCATCAAAGTTCGCCTAACGACAGCTTGGAAAATGAAATATGACAATGACCAAGAAAGGAGCCACCGCAAAAAACAGAGATTTATTCAGAAGAGCCTTCTGGCAATATTAGTTTGCACTGAAAAGACCGCTCATCTATTGCTTTGAATGATCATATTCCTAAACCGTTTCAGCCTTACAAAAAAGTAAACATCTTTGGCAAGGCAAGGCGTAAAGTGAAGATGGATTCGTTACTCAACTCTATAATTTCAAATTGCGCCAATATTGACGAAAAACTGGGCACATCTTTTGTTTCTTTGATCCGCATTATTTCGTGCGAGCTTGACGAGCATGCATTGACCTAGCTAAGAGCCGGTCTCTAAAGCGATCCGTAAGAAACGAATCTAAAATTTCCAAAAAACTTTATTGTTTTCATTAACTGAACAATAACCAAATTTTCAGGTGTTAAGTTTCCATTAAGAAAAGAGACCAACTTTCATTTATTGGGGAGAATAATGTGTATATTCCCCTTTTTAAGTTCAGCATCCCCCCGCTAAACCTCTGAAATAAAAGAAACAAATAAAGCAGAACAACTATCCTAAAGCATTAAAAAATATCTTAAGGGACACAAAAATGCCGTTTTTTGCCCAAAAGTATTTCAAAATTCCGAATTAGTGTATATTGAACTGAGCACAGACGAGTGGGTTAAATTACTACCATATGCGGCCAAAGGAAAACGTTCTTCCAGAGCGTTAGCTTTTTAGTGGGAAGTAATGATGTAAAGGGAATTTGTGTTTTGTTCGCAGACAGGGACACATTTGGGTAACGGTGGCGTAATGCTGGATAATACTTTTGGTTTTGCAAGGAATTTTGAAGGTTCCGCTGTTTGTACAGAAACGGCGGTGAAATGGGTTGGTGGGCAAGGTGGCACGACGGCTGGCGTCAATGACAACGTCTTGTTACAAAATACATTTTATGGAAGTGGGTTATTGGCAACACACGATGGGCTCGTGAAAATACACGACGTCGTCCCAGGTATGATGGTACTAACCCGAGACAATGGATATCAAAAAGTAAGTAACATTCTACGCAAACCTCATGTCGAGAATGCGTCAGATGCCACCTCCGTTCTTATAAAAGCAGGCGCACTTGCACCATCAAGCCCGAAACGCGATGTCGTTGTCGCAGAAGAACAGTTGATCTTGGTCACTTACCGCTCCTGCGCACATTTGTGCGAAGTGTTCAAACATGCAAAGGCTTTGACATCAGATTACAAAGGCATCCGGTTTCACAACACCAATCAGGAACGTTACTTTATTGAATTCGAACAACACGAAATTATTCAAGTGGATGGAATTTGGATGGCCTCGAGCTTTCGAGGCGAAAGCTATCATCCCGTGGCGCTAAACAGCAAACAGATGCGGATGCTTTCCACTGCGCAAACAGATGCGCGTAGTTTAGCGCGACCGTTGGATAATCCCTCAGATTTCGAACCATCCCGCAAAACGCCGCGGTTGAGAGCAGTGTCATCATAGTAAGGGAAAACCTTAGAATTGACGTTCGTTCACCAGAGCTCCTTTTTTGTTTTGACAATCTTTATTCAGAGCAAAATTTTCAATAATCTCCAATACTTGTGCGCCAAACCTCAAGCTCAGCTAATACCTTTGGTTTTTCGGAGATATTTCTCGGTTTTATAGGCCAAACGCTCAGCGCTTTGGATAAATGTTTTTCATTTATCAATGATATGAGAGCTCTCAATACAGATTTATCCAATCGCCCGCAAAGCTTTGTGCAAATGTGAAATGCTAGACGTTAAAGGAATAAGGGCCGCTTGCAGAGAATGATATATATCGGGTTTTCCCTTAAACTGCGTTTGGCTTGGATGGTTCTGCGCGTCGATCACACCAAACCAGCCGCCAAAGGTGTGATCTATTAGGTATTGGTCTGAAAACTGCCAAAGTTGCCGATACCATTTTTCGTCTTCTTCCTGTGGGTCCACCTGTTGCAACACAGAAATCGCCCCAATGGCTTCTGTCACCGGCCACCAAAACCGTTCCCGCACTTTGATTTTGCCTTCAGCATCCAGTGTATAACAAAAGCCGCCCTCCGGAAGCCACGCATCCTTTAGCGCCGTTTGAATAAGAGAACGCGCTTCGGCCGCCGCCGTCCCGTCTGGTCGCCCCGTTAAGTCCCAGTGCTGCAGGCGAAGGCGTGCGAATTCAAACGAATGTCCCGGCGTCGTGCCAGAAGGCCGGAACATAGGATTGCCTTCGTAGTGCAAATCGACGTTCCAATCTTCGTCATAATGTTCTGGAATGCGCCAATCATATTGTGGCGCAATAAACCCAACAAAAAAATCAAGAATTTGCCCTGCCCGATCCAAATAATGGCGTTCACCAGTCGCCTCATGCGCTGCCAGAAGCGCTTCGGCGCCATGCATATTGGCGTTCATACCACGATACGTTGAAAATGGGGTCCAATCAGAATTGAATTCATCCCGAAATCGCCCGACTGTTTCATCCCAGAAATAAGTGTCAAGCGTATCACAAACATCAGAAATTATGTCGTATGCTTCGTCAAATCCAGCTTGCAGAGCGCTGGCAGCAGCCAACAAAACAAAAACATGACCATAAGCGAGTTTTTTTGTATCACATGGCCCCTTCGCATCAAACGACCAAATATATCCTCCATGGGTCTGGTCCTTATGTCCTTCCCTCAGAGCGCGAAGACCGGCTTCAATAATCCTTTCCGACCCCGCAAAACCGAGGTGTTTGCCCAGCGCATAGGAATGAACCAAGCGTGTCGTGGAATGGAGTTCTTGGGATGCCCCGATAATTTCTGAACCGTCCCAATTAAGGCTTCTCAGCTGACCTGACGGTGCAAGGCTCTGCGAAAAAAAAGCAAGCTGCTGCATAGCTTCTTCGCGCAACCATTCTTTGTGTACTGTATCTTCTTTCCACAGAAGGTCAGATTGCGAGTTGGCCAGTTTTGATTGTTTCACCCTCAGACCCTCCCGCTTGGAACAAAACAACGAAAGGGAAGTAAAACAAATTTTTCATATCTGCAATCTCAGTCTCGGTTTCAGAAAAAACTTTTAAAATATGTAAGTCATTTACTGGGCAAACCTGAAAACACAGAATACGAAATTTACCCTTGTTATTAATGGATAGGAAGTCATAGCCAAAAGGAGTGCGACACTTTTTACTGTTGTGTCCATTGTGTTGTGACGTAGGGTCATCAGTAAGTCGGCCAAGTTCGGCAGGGAGAAAAAAATAAGGGTTTGTCAGTCGTGATGAGCCCTTATTTTTTTGCCCTCGCTGAATAAAAATTTGGTTAATTGAAATTATTCCTGTTAATTTACAAAGGGGTAAAGAGAAACCCAAATGCAGCCAGACCAATTGTCACGATCACTCTTTTCATGAAATTCGAATTATCAACAAACAAATTATACTGGCCTTTTCAAACTAATTTACAACAATCGCCTCAGGCATAGCCAGAAAAGATTGCTGTCGTTTATCGTAGACCCTTGCCTTAATGAATATCCTGCCTAAGTACTCATTATCACTTGAAAAAGTGACCTCCCTGTTGGACTAAGGCCGAGTTTTTCTCGGCCTTTTTTTATTTTCGCCTT
>Ga0075480_10000672_pt1 | contig 20587 bp, 20 predicted proteins | sample DEB08_DNA_7_FD_81590 | JGI IMG/M metagenome (GOLD analysis project Ga0075480, IMG submission 81590) | Aqueous microbial communities from the Delaware River and Bay under freshwater to marine salinity gradient to study organic matter... | ecosystem: Environmental > Aquatic > Marine > Coastal ... | reverse complement strand
GACATCTCTGATAGAAGTCAGCTTGCACAGGATATGTGTGCTCGGCGTTTTGGTGTTGGTGCTGATCAATTCATTCTTATCTGTCCTTCTGATTCAGCCGATTACGTTATGGAAATCTATAATCCTGATGGCTCTAATGTTGAAATGTGCGGTAATGCTTTAAGAGCTGTTGCTCTATACATTAAAGCTAGAATGAACGATTCTCGCCAGTCTTTAAGAATTGAAACTCTGGGTGGACTCGTTATAACGGAATCTGAAGGAAACATGGTCACTGTTAATATGGGTGAGCCATCTTTTTCTCCATCAGCTATCGGATTATCAGAAGAAAAAGAATTTAAAAATACAAGTTACTTATTTAGTGATAGCATTACTCGAGAGATTACTTGTGTTTCAATGGGAAATCCTCATTGTGTTCAAATTGTCGAAAGAACTGAAAACTGCCCACTCGAAAGTGAAGGTCCAATAATAGAGAACCATCCACTTTTTAAAAATCGCACGAATGTAGAATTTGTAGAAATCCTTTCAAGAAACGAAGTCAACATGAGAGTCTGGGAAAGAGGCACTGGTGAAACTCTCGCTTGTGGTTCTGGTGCTTGTGCCGTTGCTGCAGCATGTATCACTAATGGCTACACAGACAGAACTGTGGCGATCAATTTACGTGGAGGTCAACTCAGCATCACTTGGAATGAGGACAATAACTGCATCTACATGACTGGTCCTGCGACTTTTGTGTATGATGGAGTTTGGACTGGAGCCTAAGTTGTGAAAGACGAAATTTTTTCAGAAGGAAACTTCCCAGAAGGCTCATTTAGATTTAATGATGCTGTTGCCAGTTGCTTCGATGATATGGCAAATAGATGCATCCCCTACTACAGAGAAGTCATTCAGCTAACTGCTAGTGCTGCCGATAAATTTTTATCGGACCAAGCAAGAGTTTATGATATCGGCTGCTCTACTGGAAATACTCTTCTATTCATAGCTAAAACTCTTCGAGATAAAAACGTAAAGCTTATTGGAATCGACCCATCGGAGTCGATGCTTAAAAAAGCTGAAGAAAAAGCATCTGTTTACACCTACAGTCACGATATTGAATTTCTTAAAGGAAGTTGTGAAGATTTTCAATTTGAACAGGCTGATATGATTATTCTCAATTATACTCTGCAGTTCATTAATCCTGAAGATAGAAAAAGCATCATTAGTCGTTTACATGAAGCTCTCAAACCAGGTGGAATTCTTATACTAAGCGAAAAGCTCAGACAAGAAGATGAAGCTGTTGAAGAGTTCAATACAGAAACTTACGAAGCTTTTAAAGCTGGAAATGGCTATTCCTATCTCGAAATAGCCAATAAAAGACAAGCATTAGAAAACTTTTTAGTTCCAGGAAGTTTAACTGGCAACCTCAACCTTCTCAATGAGAGTGGGTTTGACAGAGTCGAAATTCTCTTCAAGTGGCTCAACTTCTCCACTTTCCTGGCTTTTAAGTAATTTTCTCTTGCGCTTATCTGTCTCAATGACGGATTTACAAAATCCAATTATCAAAAATGAAGATATAAGCGAACTTCCTCCATAGCTAAAAAATGGTAAAGTTATTCCTGTCGGAGGCAACAACTGCACATTGACGCTTATGTGGATAAACGCTTGAAAGGCAAGGCAAAATACCATAGCAAATAAAGCATTTCCATAAAGTGAATTTTGCATTCTTTCTCTTTTCTTGTTAGCAGCATATAATGCGATTATGAAAACAAGTATAAGAGCAAAACCTCCAACGAAGCCAACCGCTTCACAAAAGGATGCAAAAATTGAATCATTATGAGTTAAAGGTAAGTAACCCTGTGACCATAAGCCTTTACCAAATGATTGTCCCCAAAATCCACCTCTAGCAATAGATCTTTCAAGCTGAAGTAAGTGATAACCAGCTCCATTTGAGTGTGCCTCTGGGTTCATGAAACCCTGAAGTCTTCCCAGAACGTATGGATATTTATACAAAACCGTTATCATTACCGGAACCATAGCCAAAAAGGACAAGGCTAAATACTTCACTCTCCCATTAAATAACCAATATACAGCAAGAGTCATAACTAGGTAAATTAAAGTCGTACCAAAATCAGGCTGCAATGCCACTAACAGAATAAACGGAAAAGCACAAGCTAGATACTTAATGTAATTCTTTAAGTCTGACTCTTCTTTTGAAAATTGAGTACTGCAATACCAACATAAGAATAGACAAAACAATGGTTTACAGAATTCACTTGGCTGAATACTAAACCAGCCAGTATGAAACCAGCCTTTCATATGATTATGAGTATGCCCCGCAAATAAAACTAAAAGTAGAGACATAATTCCTAAAACATAAAGGAGCTTGATGTGTTTAAAAATAAACTCAGAATTTACTCTGTATAAGAACAGAGCCAAAACGACCCCTATCAAAAGCCAAGTACACTGCTTAAGAGCATAATACTCAGGTTGAGGAAATTGTAAGCTTGCATTATAAATGGCTAAACAGCCCCAAGAGCTTAGCAAGATTGCGCAAAGCAATACTGGGCAGAAAGAGTTAGCAAACTTTTTAAAGAATCGAATCAATGATATCATCGCCATTCCTCCTCAGTAAGGTGAATGTCTCTTCCTGGTATCATTTTACTTATTTCCCTGTAAGTTTTTTCAATCACTCGATTTTGCCTATCGACCATCGCTTCATATATTAGGTCTTGCCCTTGAAGTTGTTCATTATACTTTTCTTCAAATCCTGAAATACCTCTGAGTTGGCCATCATCAACTAAGGTCCGGCCAACCTTCTTGCTTTTAGTATTGTAGATTCTTTCAAAAGACATCTTCAAAAACACAGATGAGTTCCTAGTGAAGTATCTACTGAATCTCTCTATCTGCTTAGGACTAAGATTATCAGCAATAACTACCGAATCAGTTCTAGTTGAGTTAGCCAATTTCATCAAAATTTGACGTCGACCAAGCTTCATTTCTTTTTCAAGAATTGCCACTAAGTTGTTAAGCTGGCTTCCACCAATATCTACTTTTATGTGTAATGCCGTTTTTCTTCTGGAAAACGCTAAGACATCGCCATCTGCGGAAAGTATTCTCCCTCTCATCGCTCTGATTTTCCCTTTCTCAAGGCTCTCAGTTGCCATTTGAGAAAAGGAGTCTTCACGATCTATAACTGAAAAATAGAAAAGGCGGACTGATAATAAGACCGCCCAGATTAGAATTGCAGACAGAACAACATTGAAGCGATTCCTAGTGTCGATCGCTTCTTGAACCATCATAGCTCTTCTGCACAGACCCGCAAAAAGCGGATTGAGTCTTTAACCGAGCTAGAGCTCTCGTTGCCCATTTCGCTACAAAGCATAGAATTGACTTTTTCTGCTTTGTTTCTGACTGACTTTTCATAGTCAACCTTTCTGTCAGCTTCTTTGTGTACCTGGTAACCGCCGTACAAGAGAGTCGCTGACATAAGTAAAGCAAAAGTCAGAAGTAATTTTCTAACTGTTCTTTCGTTTCTCATTTGTCATCCCTCAAATCTAAATCTGCAGACATTTCCATCTCACCCTTCTCAAGGGTATGTTGCTGCATAAGTTCCATTTCTTTTTGCCAGCGATCTGCGCTCCAGACTTCTATTCCGAATTCAGAACCAACCAACATAATTTCACTGCCAGCTTCCAGTTGACACATCTCTCTAAACATCTGCGGAAGAGTAATTCTTCCTTGATTCGAAAGATTTTCTTTGGAAGTCATCGAGCCTATCATCCTCATGCGGCGACGAGCTAAAACACTTCCAGTAAACTGTTGCTGTATCTCTTGTAATTCCGGTTTAATTTTCTGCCATTCTGCAAGTGGATAGACGCCTATTCCACCTTCAGGCAAGCAATAAAGTACTACTGTCGAAGATCCATAGGAGGCAAAACTCTGCTGTAAGCGGGCGCCTAACTTTAAGCGGCCACTTGCATCAAGCTGTGCTTTCTCTAACCCACAGAACTGCAACATTTTTTTGGATCCCATATAACTAGTTATAAAGAGCTTACAATCCAAAAAGATCCATTTCAATCCAATTTAAGCCAAATTTGACCAAAACTTACACATTTTTTAACATTTTGAACCAAATCGGCCAAATCTAAGGATTTTTACTCAAGACATACCAAGTCTTAAGAGGCGACAATTTTGCATTATGACTTTGATACAAAGCTGACTTGCAGTAGATTTTCTGGAAACGTTTTAAATTTTCACAGAAGACTGCATGCAGAATAAAATTTTAGAATTAGCAAGAGCGCTGAGACGGGTGACCGAAAATCAAGCTCGAGCCTCCTCATTTTGGGAAAAGTTTGACCAACTAGAAGAGCTTGATCTTGATGAATTCTCAACCCTGGCTAGCGGTGCACTTAGAAGGCTTGGCCGCAAAGAGCCAAACTTTTCCGAAGAAGAAAAATTACAATTGAGTTCTTTGTATGCTCCCCTTTCTGATAAAAATGCTGGCTTTCTTGGTCGCTTTTTATTAGCCGCTTTAGCAAGTAATCCTGAATGCGTGAAGGAAATGATCATCAGAGGCTCTGATGATGAACAAGCTGCTGCAGTTATGGCACTTAATTTCCGAGAGGATGCTGAACTTTACAAAGACACTGTTGCTCACGTCTGCAGAACTAATTCAACAATAGTTCACAGTGCTGTTTCACAAGGGAACCCTTACCCTGCAAAATATTTTGATGATCAAGAGTTTAAGCAACTAACCATAAAGACTATTTTTATGGGGCTGGATTTTGATCAAATAGTAAACCTCGAAGATCGTTTTAACGGAGATCTAGGCAAGAGCCTAACAGACTTCTTTGAGGAAAGAAGAGCCGCCGGTCGCTGGCTGCCAGACAATGTTTTAGAATTTATGAAGAGAAAAGGTCTAATTTCATGAAATATTTCGACCCTCACATTCACATGACTTCCCGTACTACTGACGATTATGTCGAAATGTACAAATCTGGAATAAGAGCAGTTATTGAACCTGCTTTTTGGCTAGGGCAACCTAGAACTCATGTTGGCACTTTTGAAGATTATTACCAAACTCTTGTTGGTTGGGAAAAATTTAGAGCTAGCCAGTTTGGCATACACCACTTCTGCGCAATTTGTATCAATTCAAAAGAAGCTAATAATGACGAACTGGCCCATGAAGTCATGAAACTTCTCCCTAAATATCTTGAAAAAGACAATGTTGTTGCAGTTGGCGAAATTGGTTATGACGACATGACTGACCTTGAGCATAAGTACTTCAAACTCCAGCTAGAACTTGCAAAAGAAATGGAAATGCCGGTCATCATTCACACCCCTCACAGAGACAAGAAAAATGGCGTCATTGCCAGTATCAAGCTTGTTCAAGAAGTTGGCATCGATGAAGACCTCGTTATCATCGATCACAATACAGAAGAAACTCTTCCACTCGTTCTCGAAACGAATATGTGGGCTGGTCACACTATTTACCCTCGCTCCAAAATGGACTCAGACAGAATGGTCGAACTGGTCAAACAGTACGGTTCAGACAAAATCATCGTAAATTCATCTGCTGACTGGGGTGTCAGTAACCCTCTAGCCGTCCCTTTCACAGCTGAACTTATGGAAAAAGAAGGTATCTCCAAAGAGGAAATTGAGAAAATTTTCTGGAGAAACCCGATAGAGCTTTATTCAAAATCTGGAACATTTACAGCCGAAGACATCGAAGAAGAAATTGAGTTCGATCAAAGTGTTCTTTTCGAAGGAAACTCAGTCTTAAGAGGACAAAAGCCTGAGGTAAGAAAAAATAACTAATGCCTTATTATTTTCTTGCCCTGCTCATTAGCTTCACAATTTCTCCTTTAATAGCAGTAGAAACCCCTAAAGGAGAAAAGCCCAAAGTTGAATCTAAAAAAAAGACTTCGGCTAAAAAGAAAAAGGATGAAGACCTGATCATAACCTCAAAACACTTGAATTATGATCACGTTAACAGGCAGGCGATTTTTACAAGAGACGTCAAAGCAGTCAATGGAGACACTACCATGACAGCAGATAAAATGATCTGTTACTTTGACGAAAAAAACGACCCCTACCTGGTAATAGCTGAAGGCGATGTCAAAATTAGCAGAGGCGACCAACTGGGAAAATCTCAAAAAGCTGTTTATAAGCTAGATGAAGAAATCATCATCTTGAGACAGAAGCCACAATTATTCGATGGCAATAATACAATCAAAGCTCGAATAATTACGTTCTACGAGGCCAAAAACATCAGTGAATTTGATGATCCAGATTGTGTTTTCATGAGAGAAATGGCCAAAGAGCAAGGCAAGAAGGACTCTAAAGACAAAAAGGATAATCCTGAAAAATGGAAAACACCTGAAAAAAAGGTTCCTCTAAAACCTCTTAAGAAATAACTTCGACTTCACTAGGATCTTTTAATTTTAAGAGATCCAATACTTCTACAAGTGAAGCAACTTCTGCTTGAGCTCTATAAATATCCGACTTATACCTGCTCGAGATGTTCTCCCCTCCGAAACGCTTAATACGGATACTTTTCATACCTAACTCATTAGGAGCCTTAAAGTCTTTACTTGGATTATCAGCAATATAAAGAGCTTGATTAAAGGACACTCCAGCACTTTCACATATATGGCTAAATGGCTTATGGCTTGGCTTCCAATACTCTACCCCAAAGTCATCCGTAAATACAACATAGTCGAAATTTTCCTGCAAGCCCAAAGCTTCCCACTTATTCTTTTGCACAGAGCTCCAACCATCTGTAATCAAGCCTATCTTATAGCCAGCAGATTTAATTTTAGATATTAGGATTGTATCTGCATATGGACTAATTCTAGGTCTATGGCTTCGATAAATATTCACAAGTTCTTTTATATCTACTTCCGTAAAATCTACCCCCAAGTCATTTAGCACTACTGAAAATAAATCTCCTCTCTGCCCCTCTGAGAACCTTCTCTTTAACTCATCTTCAATAAATACATTAAACTTACTTAACACATATTCTGACACAACTTTATAAGCACTAAAGACAAACTCTCTTTCAGGGTAAAGAGTATCATCCATATCAAAAACTATTAATTTCACGTCACCGAAATCGACATCATTAGAATGATCTTCTTCAGGTTCAATAAAAACTGATTCATCATAGCGGCTAATTAAAAGTCCATCTTGAACATCATCGCTACAAACCGGAGTTTCTCCATTTGCCATTTGCAGAATCCAAAACGGCCACTGCCCCCCTGCAGCAATAGTCAAAGGTAGACCGCCACCAATTCTGGCATTAATTTCCATTGCCACAAAACCGACTCCCGACTTTCTAAACTGAACTGTTATTGGAATATCTACTTTTAAGGTCTCTGCTATAGACTTTGAAATTGTTTCTAACTCTTCATTTCTTTCAATAATACCTCGAGAAACCTCCCCTCCTCTAACAGCAATTCTTCGTCTCGGTATGGCTATCCGAGCCTTGAAACTCCTATCGCAAAAGACATCTACTGTATATTCTGGGCCTTCAACTAATTCCTCCACCATTGGATTTTCCAAACTCTCAAGCTGAGCTTTCAATTCAGACTTATTGGAAATTTGTTGCGCCCCTTCACTGGCACTACCAAAGGCTGGCTTAATAAAGACAGGAAAGTCATCTTTTTCTGTAGCTTCTTTATAATCTGGAACTAGAGCTCCACATTTTTTAAAAAACTCTTTCGTTTTTCGCTTATCTTCACAGACCTGCACGACTTCTTTTGAAGAAATCAATAAAAGGGTTTTAGGAAGAGCCTTTTTCAATTTATCCAATTTCAAGGAAAGGTAATGCAAGTCCGGATCGATACTTGGCACTACTAAGCGAATCTTATTTTCTTGGCAAAAAGAAATAAAAGTTTCATCGAACTCACCTTTAGACGAATGAGGAAATATCACAGAACGGTCAACTAGCTGCAATGCTGGGGCTAATGGATTTATGTCAGAGCCAAAAATTAGCCCTCCTCCCTGAAATCTGGGAAGAACTTTCTTGAACTCCTTCACAAGCTCACAACGTCTACCGACATTTAAAAATAAGATATTCATTAGTAACCTTAATATTAATGAAATATCTAACTCGCAGAAGACAGGCCAATTTTTTTTAGAAAAAGCTGTCACTATGGCAATTAATTCGCGTTTATGTGATTTAACAGCGACGAAAAAACAGCTTAGGAGAATAAATATGGATCGCAGAAATTTTGTAAAAATCGGAGCATCAGCCGCCGCTCTATCAAGCATTAATGTATTTGCCAAGAACCCAAAAGGTGCCAACGACACTATAAATGTAGCCCTAATCGGCTGTGGTGGTCGCGGTCGCGGAGCTGCAGCAAATGCCCTTAACGCGGATCAAAATACTAAACTAGTAGCGATTGCAGATTTATTCCCAGAAAGATTAAATGACGCCGTTAACAGACTAAAGAACTACGGTGAAAGATCAAAAATTCCAACAAGCAAGCAGTTTAGTGGATTTGACGCCTATCAAAAAGTAATGGCTCTTCCTGAAGTTGATGTCGTTATATTAACAACACCTCCACACTTTAGACCACTTCATATCGAAGCTGCAGTTAAAGCTAACAAACATATTTTCGCCGAAAAACCTCTTGCTGTTGACCCAGCTGGTATCAAAAAAGTAATGAATGCTGTTAGAGAATGCGAAGAGAAAGGTCTTACTTTCGTATGTGGTTTCTGCTACAGATACGATAAAAAGAAGATTGAGACAATGAAACAGATCCAAAGCGGAGCAATTGGTGAAGTCAAAAACATCCAATGTTCTTATAACACTGGTGGCCTATGGATGCATCCACGTCAGGAAAATTGGAGTGACATGGAATGGCAAATGAGAAACTGGCTTTACTTCACTTGGCTATCTGGAGACCACATCGTTGAGCAAGGTATTCACAACGTAGACAAAATGGGTTGGGTAGCTGGTGATATCGCTCCTGAATACGCTTACGGAATGGGTGGAAGACAGACTAGAGTTGATCAAGCATACGGTCACGTGTACGATCACTTCTCAATTCAATACAAATTTAAAACTGGCCTTTATGCTAACTTCACATGTAGACAGCAAAAAGGAACTGACAGTGCAGTAACTGACATGATTATCGGTACTGAAGGTACTGCAGACCTTATGCGCCACAAAATCTATGATAAAGATGGTAAAAGCATTTGGCGCTTCAAAGGCCCAGCCGTAAACATGTACGACGCGGAGCACATGGAAATTATGAAAGGACTTCGTAGTGGAAAGGTTGCTAATAACGCGAAGTCTTCAATTAACTCAACTGCCATGGGTATCATGGGACGTATGTCAGGTTACACTGGAAAAAGAGTTACTTGGGACATGTTTATGAAGTCAAACGAAGATCTCTCTCCTAAAAAATATGATTTAACTGCATCTATAGATATGCCTAAGGTTGCGAAGCCTGGCATAACTCCATTTGTGTAAATCAACTCCTTAGTATGTTTAGAGGCGCTGAATTTTATTCAGCGCCTTTTTAGCTTATAAGCTTGAATAGAGTCTGTAATATAACTAATATTATAATTGTTGTTTAAGTAGGGAAAATATAAGGGAGAAAAATGAACTCACTCACTAAAACTGCATTATTATTTATATTCGCACTATATCCTTTGGCACAAGGTCAAGATGTTATCCGCATCTACCAAAACAGAAGTGTTTCATCGACAATAAACGAATTTCTAAAGCTCCAAGATCCATTTTCAATGACAAACCAAGATTTTGAAAAAGAGTGGCAAAAAAAGTATGCTCTTTCTTGGACTGACAAATTTAAACGCTCAGCGAGAACCACCGCTGGCATTAAGTACCATGATCTTCTTTCTAAAGAAACCCTCTTCAAGTTTCGCTCCGGTAAGTTTGATAGTGTAAGAATGATGATCTACAACCAAGGCGATGAAGGTTCTATCAGTGAAACAAAATTTAAAGAAAAAGTAAGAAAAACTGTAGAAGCGATGCAAAAGGTAATTGGTAAGAAACCAATTTATAAACCTAATGCAGGCGCCTCTGGCCGCAACATATATTTCTGGGTTGCCATGCCCTACTTGTACAGAATCGAATTTAGTTCTTCAATGGTAAAAGCACACAAGTTTGCTAAACCTACTTTCAAGCCAGAATATGTTCGTCTAGTTGTCTCTAAAGGCAGTCCCAAAATTACTGCAGTAAACATTGATAGAGTTGGGAACCATATCCTAACTCAGATTGAAATCAGAGAAATGATTACCAAAGATACTGATGGAAGCGTATACCTTGAAGGTATCCCAATGATTGATCAAGGGCAGAAAGGTTACTGTGCTTGTGCAACAACGGCAAGAATATTAAACTATTACGGCAGAGAAGTTGACATGCACGACATTGCAAAATTAGCAGTCAGCTCAGGAACATTAGGTACAGATCCAAAAGAACTTGAGGGAGCCATCAAAAATATCTCTTCAAAAATGCGCCTAAATATGAGGAAAATCGTTACTTGTTATTTAAGTAATAATAAGGATTACTTCCGCTTGATGGACAAAATAACCCGCCAATACAAAAAGATGGATATGAACTTCAATCCCAGATCTGTTAAAGCCAAAGAAATTAAACCAGCATTTAAAGCAATGGCTCAAAAAGATAGACGTTTTAAGGATTTCGAAAAAGGCATCAAAACATATATAGATCGCGGTCAACCTTTAGCCTGGGCTCTACAACTAGGAATTGTCCCTGAACCTGGACTTCCACAAGCTGGTGGCGGCCACATGAGATTGATAACCGGCTATAACGCTGAGAAAAAGACAATTTTCTTCTCTGACTCTTGGGGTAAGGGACACGAGAAAAAAGAAATGGATATATACTCAGCCTTCTACATTAGTATGGCTCTATGGGCAATAAGTCCTAGATAAATCAATTAAAATATCACTTTATTAAGCCTGCTCTTTAGCAGGCTTTTTTATTTCTCCACAAAGTATTTATTAATTCATTGCTTTTTACTCATCTGGTTATTATATTCATATATGCGAATATTTATATAAAGATTTAACCGAGGAGATTGAAACATGAGTAAAATTAAGACTTCGCACATCTTTACATCCGAGTCTGTATCAGAAGGACATCCAGATAAAGTATCTGACCAGGTTTCAGATGCAGTACTTGACGCTTGCTTAAAACAAGATCCACACAGCCGCGTGGCATGTGAAACTTTATGTACAACTGACTTGGTAGTTATTGCTGGTGAAATTACCACAAATGCTGAAGTTGACTACGAAGCTGTAGCAAGAGAAGCAATCAAAGATATTGGTTACACTAGCGATGACATTGGCTTCAATGCCGACACTTGTGAAATCCAAGTAAGACTTCATGCCCAATCTGCGGATATTGCTCAAGGCGTTGACGAAGGCGCAGGACTTCATACTGAGCAAGGTGCTGGCGACCAAGGTATGATGTTCGGCTATGCTTCAAATGAAACAGATGCTTTAATGCCTGCTCCTGTAGACTATTCTCACAAGATTCTTGCAAAGCTTGCTGACCTAAGAAAAGGTCAACCAGAAAAATATAGCTTCTTACGCCCTGACTCAAAAAGCCAGGTTTCTATTCAATATGAAAATGGCAAGCCAGTAAAAGTAACAACTATCGTTGTTTCACACCAGCACACTGAAGAAATGACAAGTTCTCAGCTAGAAGATATCGTTAGAGAAGTTGTTGCTGAAGTAATCCCTGCAGATCTATTAAATGATGAAATTCAGTATCACATTAATCCTACTGGTAAATTTGTTATTGGTGGGCCTCACGGTGACTGTGGATTAACTGGCCGCAAAATCATCGTTGATACTTATGGCGGTGTTGGTTCTCACGGTGGTGGTGCTTTCTCTGGTAAAGATCCATCCAAAGTTGACCGCTCTGCTGCTTACTACAGCCGCTATGTTGCAAAGAACATTGTTGCAGCGGGTCTGGCTGAAAAATGTGAAATCCAAGTTGCATATGCAATTGGTGTACCAGATCCAATTTCAATCAACGTCGATACATACGGTACTGGCAAGCTAGATGATGATGCCCAACTTGAAGCAATTGTCCGTAACGTTTTCTCAATGAAACCGGCAGATCTAATTGCTGAGCTAGGCCTAAAAACTCCAAGTGGTTGGACTTACAGACAATCTGCTGCTTATGGTCACTTCGGCCGCGATATTTTCCCATGGGAAAAAACAGACAAAGTTGAAGCTCTAAAAGCTGCTGCTGGACTTAGCTAATGAGTAAAAGAATTTTAGGTGTAGGCTCCCCCCTAGTCGACGTCTTATCTCAAGTTCCGCATGAACATGTAGATAACATCGATGGAGAGAAAGGCGGCATGGAAATGGTCGACTTTCAGAAGCTCCAGAAAATGATCCAAGATGCCGGAGACCACGAAATGGCTCCAGGTGGTTCTGCCGCAAACACCATTCTAGGACTATTACAATTAGGCTTTGATGGCTCTTTCTTAGGAAAAATTGGCAAAGACGATCGTGGTGATTTCTTCATGAAAAGCTTTACCGATGCAGGTGGTTGCCATAGTCGCTTCAAAATCTGCGACGAAACGCCTACCGGGACTTGTCTAAGTCTCGTAACTCCTGACGCAGAAAGAACTCTGAGACCATTCCTTGGTGCAGCAGCCAACATGCTTATACATGAAGTTCATGAAGATGACTTTAAAGATCACGATCATGTACACATCGAAGGTTACCTCTTATTTAATAGAAACCTAGCAATGAAGACTCTTCAAGCAGCTAAAGCTGCTGGCTGCACAGTAAGTTTAGACTTAGCTTCATTTGAAGTGGTTAACGCTAACAAAGATGTTCTACCAGAAATGCTCGGTGCTTACGTAGACATGGTCTTCGCCAATGAAGAAGAAGCTAAAGCCTGGTGTGATAGTGAAGACCCCGAAGAAGCACTTAAAAGCCTAGCTGAACACTGTGACACAGTTGCAGTTAAACTTGGAGCAGAAGGCGCTTGGGTTCAACATGGTGAAGAAAAAGTATTTGTTGACGCACATTCAGTTAATGCAATTGATACTACTGGAGCTGGTGATCTATGGGCTAGCGGATTCCTATATGGCCTACTAAGTGGACTAACACCAGAAAAAAGTGCTAAACTAGCCTCTAAAGTTGGGGCTGAAGTTGTTCAAATAATGGGAGCTTCGATTCCAGAAGACACATGGAAGAATATTCGAAACTTTCTAAATGATTTAATTGAGGAGATGAAATAATGAATGCACCTATACAAGATTATATAGTAGCTGCTAAAACAGCCGAAGAGTTTGAAAAAGCTGCACAGTTCGGTCGTAAAGAAATTTTAATTGCTGAACAAGAAATGCCTGGCCTTATGGCTACTCGTGAAAAGTATGGCCCATCCAAACCTCTAGCTGGTTTGAAAATCATGGGTTCACTTCACATGACTATTCAAACAGCTGTACTTATCGAGACTTTAGTTGAACTAGGTGCGGATGTACGCTGGTGTTCATGTAACATCTTTTCTACGCAAGATCATGCTGCTGCTGCTATTGCTGCTGCTGGCGTTCCTGTTTTTGCCTGGAAAGGCGAAACTCTTGAAGAGTACTGGGATTGCACATACAGAGCTCTAACTTGGCCTGACGGTTCTGGTCCTGATCAGATCGTTGACGACGGTGGTGACGCAACTATGCTTATCCACAAAGGAAGAGATGCTGAAATAGATCCATCATTCCTTGATAACACTCCAGGAAGTGAAGAAGAAGGTGTTTTCTACAATCTTATTAAAAGAGTACTACAAGAAAGACCTAAGCACTGGCATGCAGTTGCAGAAAAGGTTGTTGGTGTTTCTGAAGAAACGACTACTGGTGTTCACAGACTTGAGCAGATGCAAGAAAAAGGCGAACTCCTTTTCCAAGCTATCAATGTAAATGACTCTGTAACAAAATCTAAGTTCGACAATGTCTACGGTTGCCGCCACTCATTAGTTGATGGTATCAAACGTGCAATGGACGTTCTACTTTCCGGAAAAGTTGCTATGGTTTGTGGCTATGGTGATGTTGGTAAAGGTTCTGCAGAATCTCTAGCTAATGAAAGAGCTCGTGTACTTGTTTCTGAAGTAGACCCAATTTGTGCACTTCAAGCTTGTATGTCAGGCTACCAAGTTTGCACAGTTGAAGATGCTCTTCCAGAAGCTGACGTTTATGTAACTACTACTGGCAATAAAGACATCATCACAGCTGAGCACATGTCTAAAATGAAAGACCAAGCTATCGTTTGTAACATTGGTCACTTCGACAACGAAATCCAAATGGCTGAACTTGAAGCTATGGACGGTGTTGTTAAAGAAAGCATCAAAACTGATGATATCCCAGGTGGACCTGTAGATCGTTACACATTTGCTGATGGACACTGTATCTACGTTCTTGCTGCTGGTCGTTTAATCAACCTAGGCTGTGCAACAGGTCACCCAAGCTTTGTTATGTCTAATAGCTTTACAAACCAAACTATCGCTCAAATCGACATTCAAAAGAACCCTGACCGTGGTGTTGGAGTTTACAGACTAAGTAAAGAACTTGATGAAGAAGTTGCTAGACTCCACCTTGATAAATTAGGTGCAAAACTTACAACTCTTTCTAAAGAACAAGCTGACTATATCGGCGTACCAGTTGAAGGCCCATACAAGCCAGAACACTACCGCTACTAATACCAGTTAGCATCTAGTTTTTTAAGCACCCTCACCCGAGGGTGCTTTTTTTGTTTTTACATTTTTAATATATAAATACTTGAAATCAAATAATCTCAATTATATATTATTGCATGCAATTTAAAAGACGAGACTATAATGAATATTCCAAAGATTAAATTTAACAGAAAGGTCACTGGCTACTCTGCTATCCTTTTACCCTTCAAAGAAGATGGCAGCGAAGACTGGGAAGGCTTCTGTAATCACGTCAAAAGAACAAGTGATGCTGGATTAACTCCTACAGTCAATATGGACACTGGTTACGGCAACTTAATATCAGATGAAGTAAGAGAGAAAGCTCTTCAACTAAGCCGTGAGACTCTGGGTGACAAACCATTTGCCGCAGGTGTATTTGTTGGCGACAAACCTGGCGACAGTTTCAATTTTGAAGCTTACAAAAAAGGCATAGAACAAATTTTAGAATATCAGGGTCTTCCAGTAATCTTCCAATCTTACGGGCTTACACAACAACACTCTTCTGGAATTGTTGAGTCATACAAACAGATTGGAACAGTATGTGATGAGTTTATCGCATTTGAGCTAGGAAAGATGTTTGCCCCTTTTGGTGAAATCTATGACCTAGACACTTATAAAGAGCTTGCTCAAATCCCTCAATGCATTGGAGCTAAGCACTCATCTCTTTCCAGACAAATGGAATGGGATAGACTGGCTATTAGAGATGAAATTCGTCCTGAATTTAAAGTTTTTACTGGCAACGACCTAGCAATTGATATGGTGATGTATGGCAGTGACTATCTCCTAGGCTTGAGTACCTTTTGCCCAGACTATTTTGCAAAAAGAGATGCGATGTGGGAAAAAGGGGATCAAGGCTTTTACGAACTTAACGATCTACTTCAATACCTTGGCTTCTTAGCATTCCGCCCTGAAGTACCTGGATACAAGCATAACGCGGCACAATTTTTAAAATTGAGAGAATGGATTGCTACAAACAAAACGCATCCTAAAAGTACCCATAGACCAGATAGTGATATCCCTATCCTGAAAGATATTCTTGATAGACTAGAATCTACCAACTGGTAAATCAATCTTCTATACAGCTGAAGCGAGTCTTGAGAAATCAAGGCTCGCTTTTTTATTGTATATGCAAATAAAAAAGCCCGCTAAAAGCGGGCTTTAAAAAATTCAGTTGATTGAGAAACTTAGTTTATTTTATCTTGTCGATATCAAACTCAGCATCTCTAATTTCTTTGCTGATAACCAGGTCATCAATTTTTCCAGCGAAGCCATCATTTCCTTTACCGAAGATGATAAAGCTACCAGAATTACCTCTATCTAGGTACATTCCCAGTGCATTACCTTCTGAAGCATAGGAGCGAATAGCGTACTTACCATTTACTAGCACAGCGAAGAAACCTTTTCTAAGATCCCAAGTAACAATGATGTTTTGGTATTTACCAACAGGCCATTTAGAAGTATCACCTAGCTGAAATGAGTGAAATGCAAATTCTTTAACATTGAATGTTGGCTTGTCAGCTTCTTCTTTGGCTAACTTTTCTGCATCTTCTTTTGCCTTCTTATCTTGAATAGCTTTGTCGATAGCAGTTGTGTTATCAAATTTCTTAGGCTGTGGCTTATCGATATTTTTGAAGTACTTCTCGTCATACTTATCGATGTCGTCAACTTTTTCTTCCTCGATCGGGAACTTTGCAGTAACCTTCAATTTAAGCTTACCGCGATCATCGATATAAAGACCGAAAAGAGTATCGCCGTTATTTTCTTCAAAAACTGTAGTTTCTTTTGAAACACCAAATTTTTCTTTTGTTGGAGCCATCCAGAAATTAATAGTACCAGCATTGTGGTCATAAATTCTACCACTTTTAATTCTGAACTCTGTTCTAGAACGTGTATCACTAAAGTCGATAGCTTTTCCTGATCTACCTTCAGCTAGTTTTGCTTTACCATAAACATAAGCAAAAGTTTCACCAACTTTCTTTTCCGGCTCTGCTGGATCCGGCAATTGGATCAAGTGTCTGGAATATCTTCCGGAAGACTTGAACTCAATGTTCTCAAAGTTAAGTGTGTGGTCGCGCTCTTCGGCTGTAAGGCTTGTACTAAGAGATGCGGCAAGCGCAATTACTGCTAGACTTTTAAACATGACATTTCACCTGAATTTTTCAGTTTCAACAAAAAATCTGTCGACGGCACTTTTGCCGTTTTTGGATTATCTAATGTATTTCAGCACAACATAAAGTCAATCAGTTTTATATATTTATCATTCCAAACATGCATAAAACTACATATTTACGTCATTAAACTGTCTACAAAACGGGTAAAACGACAGAATTAAACGTTGACTTTTCAAATGCTCAGAGTAAAGATTTTCCTTAACTCACAAGGACTTAATGTGCTAGTTCCAATACTTATACTTTTCGTTATAGCCTTTATTATCGGGTATTTATTTGAGAAAATAAAACTACCTGCACTCATAGGCTATATGCTGGTTGGCATATGTTTTTCCCCATACGTTCTTGAATTCCTTGAGCTCAAAGAAAGCCAATTTTCAAAACTCTTTTTAACTCACTACATGATCAATAACTCTACTCTCATTAGAGAAATCGCTCTCTTCATTATTTTATACAGGGCTGGATTAGGACTTGATAGAACTGGATTGAAATTTCATGGCAACAATGCCATTTCTCTAAGCATACTCCCCTGCTTACTTGAAACGATTACTATTGCGGTTTGCGCAATGTATTTGTTCAAACTTCTTTTCCTCGAAGCTTTAATAATAGGTTTTGTTGTTTCTGCCGTTTCACCTGCAGTCATTGTCCCCCAAATGCTCGACTTACAAAACAAGGGAATTGGAACTAATAAAAAAATCCCTACTCTTGTACTTGCTGGGTCTACAATTGACGACATTCTTGCTATAAGTGGTTTTGGTATTTGCTTATCCATTCTGAGTGTCGATTCGATTGAAACCTGGCAGCAACTTCTAATTAAAATCCCGCTTTCTTTAGTTGCTGGAGCAGCTATTGGTTACTATGTAGCCAAACCACTAATTATTGCTTTAAAGAACTCTAGACTACACCCTTTCTTTTATGTTGTTGCCCTGATTGCATTTGCCCTGGGATTTAAACAACTAGAAGAAAGTAAGTTATTCTTTTTCTCTCATCTTATCGCTATTATAGCATTAGGTATTTCTATCCAAACTCATGACTTAGAATTCTCTAAGACATTATCTGAATGGTTTGCAAAAGTTTGGGGAATTGCCGTAATCGCCCTTTTTGTACTCATCGGTGCGATGGTGAACCCTGCAATTGCAATCAGTGCTGGATTTTATGGTTTAATCATTCTCATATGTGGTTTGGCAGCAAGGTCTTTAGGAGTTTTCATTTCACTAAATGGCTCAAAGCTTAACTCAAATGAAAAGCTTTTTTGCGTGATAGCCTATCTACCAAAAGCTACCGTGCAGGCTACTATTGGCGGTATTGCTGTAGCTCTTTTCTTAAAAGGAGATATAAAGCTATATAATGGCCTCGATACTGGAGAATTAATTGCTGCGATGGCAGCATTGAGCATCTTATTTACAGCACCATTGGGAGCTATTGGAATTAGAGTTTTTAGCAAAAAGCTGCTAGAAAACAGCAAGACTAACTCTTCTGATATTTCCTAAAAAAGTGCCTGTATTGATCATAAGTCATCTCTAAACTTTGAGCTGCACGTTTTTGATTTTTATCGAATTTATCGTAAGCTTCCAAAATCAGCTTTTTCTTGAAAGCTTCGACTTTTTCGTCAAATGAGTGGCCTACAACTTCTTCCCCTATTCCACCTACCCCTTTGGGTAAGGAGTCTGGGTAGATGACATGGTCTTCTCCGTAAAGGTAAACTCTTTCGACTACATTCTTGAGCTCACGAATATTACCAGGCCAGTAATAATCCATCATTTGTTCAACGGTTTCACGCTTAAAAGTCCGCTGAGGAATATTAGGTATTTCTTCATGGAGTTTTCTAACAAAGTGAACTATTAAATGGGGCACATCTTCACGGCGCTGCCTTAGCGGTGGAATGACTATCTCTGCAAATGTTAATCTGTCGTATAAGTCCCTTCTAAAAAGATTTTCATCCATCATTTCTTCAAGGTTAGCATTCGTTGCAGATACAATTCGCACATCAACCTCAATCATTTCAGAACCTGAAATACGCTGAAACTTCTGATACTCCATAACGCGAAGAATTTTTTCCTGAAAATCTACAGACATATTTCCGATTTCATCCATGAAAAGCGTTCCTCCATCGGCACGCTCCAATTGCCCTATTCTTCTTGAATCGGCTCCTGTAAAAGCTCCTTTTTCATGTCCGTAAATCTCTGAATTTAATAGTTGGTCATTAAAAGCTGCACAGTTAATAGCAACAAAAGGTTTTTCAGCCCTTGGGCTTGAGTTGTGAATATAGCGAGCCATAAGCTCTTTGCCTGTTCCCCTTTCCCCTCTAATCAAAACTGGTCTTGGTATAGATGCATATCGATTTGCCTGAGACAAAATCTTTTGCATCGTATGACTTTTAGCAATCCCTTTAAACATTAACTCCCTCAAATATGTTGATTTTTAGGTCTTTTTCACCACCGGCACCACCATAATGGTGTTTTTCACCTTTTTCAAACTGATATAAACATACACTACCAAAAGTCAACATATTTCATAAAACACTGAAAATAATACACTTAAACACCAATGAACAATTAATTGATCACAGAGTTGCTATATAATCACCCAAACAAACATGAGATTTTAGATAATGACAATTTTAAAAAGAACTAAAAATATAATAGCTGCAAAGATCCAAGATATGGATATGAGTTTCCAAAATCCTGACTATGAGATCGAAAAAGTTCTCGAAGCGATGAACTCCATGATTATCGACTTGGAAAGGTCTGCAGCAACAGCTTTAGCAGAAAAAAAACTAACTGAAAAACAGATTGAGGAAATGGAGGGTGAGCAAGCCGAATGGCTTGAAAAGGCAAAAAGGGCCGTGGGCGCGGGTCAAGATGACCTCGCCCGCAGAGCTCTACTTCAAAAGAAATCAATCGGAGCTGAAATAGAAAACTGCAAAGAGTATTTAGGAAGAAGTAATGAAAACTTTATGTACTTTAAATCAGAACTGAAGGAAAGTAGAGAGAAGTTTGAAGAGCTTAAAAATAAAGCAAGGCTTGCAAAACATAAAAATTTAATGAATAAAATGGGAATGGGGAATAACGGATCCAAGGAGGAAGATGATATTAGTTTGGAACTGCAATTTGAAAATTTAAGAAAGTCATCAAATGAAAATTTGAGTTTAGACGAAGAAATTAATAAGCTAAAAAAGAAATTAAAGAAGTAAGAATAGGAGTAGGAAAATGGGTATTTTCAAAAGAATTAAAGACATGATTAGTGCTAACATTAACGACTTGTTAGAAAAGTTTGAAGATCCAGAGCATGTAATCGATCAGATGATTAAAGAAATGGAAGAAACAATCATCGATGTCAGAAAGCAAACAGCAAGTGCTATTGCTTCATCAAAGATGACTGCAAAGAAAATTGCAGATTCTGAGAAAGAAGTTAAAAAATGGCAAAAGAATGCTGAGTTAGCAATTGTTGAAGGCGATGACGAACTAGCTAAAAAAGCTCTTACTAAGAGACGTGAGATCGACTCGATTCTAGAAACTTACAAAAAGCAACTAGAAGATGAAGAAGCAATGATTCTCAAAATGAAGTCAGACCTTCACCTAATTGAAGAAAAAGTTCAAGAGGCTCGTAGGAAAAGAGAATCTCTTCTTATGAAGAAAAGAGCTGCTGACGCTAAGAAGAAAATGATCGAAAGTAGTGAAAAAGCTAAAGCTGCATTCAGCGGATCCGCTAGTAGCATCAT
>Ga0075480_10000668_pt1 | contig 20609 bp, 20 predicted proteins | sample DEB08_DNA_7_FD_81590 | JGI IMG/M metagenome (GOLD analysis project Ga0075480, IMG submission 81590) | Aqueous microbial communities from the Delaware River and Bay under freshwater to marine salinity gradient to study organic matter... | ecosystem: Environmental > Aquatic > Marine > Coastal ... | reverse complement strand
GCTTCACCGGTGTTATCGCTGTCAGGTGTGGTTGCTGGTTCCGCTGCTGCTTCTTCAGTCTCGGTCGACTCAGGCTCCGCAGGAGAGTCGGTTTCTGTTGCAGGTTGCTCATCAAGCATCGTGTTGAGGTTGGCGGAGAATTGATCCATCAATTTTTTCGAGACATCTCCCATGATGCCGCGCCCGAACTGGGCAACTTTGCCACTGATGTGGAGTTCAGCGGTAACGGTGCACTGAGTGCTGGTGGGGGAAAGGGCCGTGGCTTCGGCGGTGACGTCTGCGCTCGCATTTCCTCGTCCGCCAGTGTCTCGCCCTGACGCTGCAAGAACCGCTTTGTAGTTAGCGTCGTCACGCTCGACAAACTTCGCTTCGCCTTTGAAGTTCGCGTTCACGGCACCGAGTTTGATTTTCACGACTCCCCGGAACGTTTCGTCTTCGATTTCTTGGAGTTGGGCGCCTGGCAGGCAGGGCGCAATTCGCTCGACGTCGCAGAGCACTGCCCACGCCTCGTCGATGGGGCGATTTACGGTGAACTCGTTGGTGATTGTTTCAGCCATTCGTCTAAGTCCTTGGTTGTGTCGATGTCGAAAGGAGACCCTGAGCAGGGTATCCGCTCTACGTGATGCTCGTACTTACGGAGCAACGCTCTTGCGCCAAAATCTCCTGCTGTTGGCAGTTCGTCCCAGAGTTCAGCAGCGATGCGCACTGGGTGGCCCGGGGTGCCGTGATACGTAGCGGTTGCGAGCAACGATGATGATCGGGCGAGATTTCTCCACGCCTCGGTGGTGATGCCTGGCTGGTCTGCGAGTCCGATGATGGCAACTTTGGCGTCAAGTTCTTCTGCGAAGCGGATACCAGCACGCAATGAGGTTGATTGCCCTTCAGACCAGCTTGGGTTATGGACTTCGTAAACGTTCTCGAACTCTAGATGTAACGGGATTGCGCCGGTGACAATGATTGTTTGTCTGATATTGGCCGCAATGAGCTGTTCGAGAGAGTGCTCCCAGATGGGCGTGCCACCAATGTTAGAAAGAAGTTTGTGGTGACTTCCGGTGAAGCGAGACCCGGCTCCTGCGGCAAGGAGAATCCCAACAGTATTTTCCTCGGACGTCATCGACCCCATTCTTACGCGTTTTGCCTTTAGTCGGCTGTCGCAAGCGGGGATCGCTTGACAAATATTACGAAAAGGTGACGATACGATGTCGTGTCGACATCAAAGGATGTCAATTTCCAACTGATTTTGCAATGACGCTCCATTCCGTATCACTTCTACGCCGGGTTGCTTCTGTAGCTCTTGCGATGTTTGGGTTCACCTCCCTTGTCAACCCAGGGACGGCATCTGCTGGTGAGTACGTTGGCGATGATCAGGCCGTGGTGGCTGACGCCGTACGTGCGCTTGATGCGTTCGAGCGGTGGGAGCGATTGGGTGACACGCTTGCCTACCTCGAATACGTCGACGCAAGAGATGACACGGCAGAACATGTTGCTCTCGGCAGTGGCGTGTCGCCAGATGAGTTGAAGGCCGTCTGGGCCATCGGCGATTTACATGGTCAACGCGCCGCTCTTGCGGCTCTCAGCCAGGTTGGCGTGCCGTACAAGCGATATTCAGCAGAAGAAGGCGTGTCGTTTGACTGTTCTGGTCTCACTGGATACGCCTGGGGGCGAGTTGGCATTGAACTGCCTCGCTCGAGTCGAATTCAATATCGATCAGCCACACGGCTGGATCGAGATCAAGCGTTGATCGGCGACCTGATGTGGTACCCAGGTCACGTCATGCTGTACCTCGGAATTGGTGATCTTGTCGTTCACAGCCCAACGCGAGGACGAACGGTCGAATACGGCACTCTCTCAGCTGATCGGGCATCGTGGGTGAGATTCGCCGACCCGGTGGCTACTAATTCAGATCAAGGGTGAATCGGCCCTGATCCACCTCGTAGCTGGGAGGCAGTGCGGCCCGTGCGATTCGCAATGATTTCGCTACAGATGGAGATGGCGGTTTCCTCTGGAGTGCGTGCCCCGAGGTCAAGCCCGATCGGTGACATCAGACGATCGAGATCTTGCGACTCAGCAATGCCCGCCTCAGCCAAGCGCTCAAGGCGGCGTTCATGGGTTGTGCGGCTTCCCATAACGCCGATGTAGCCAACACGAGTTGCAAGTGCGCCGGCAATGGCAGGGATATCAAATTTTGGGTCATGAGTCAGGATGCAGACCGCATCGCGGGGGCCGAGTGTCTCACCGCGCTCGTCAAACACCGGTGTTGGCCACGCGACCCGAACTTCGTCGGCCATTGGAAATCGACGCCCAGTAGCAAAAATTTCACGCGCGTCACACACAAGAACTCGGTATCCGAGAATTTTGGCAACCCGCGCAAGGGCCGCCGTGAAGTCAACCGCACCGAAGATCCACATTTGTGGTGGCGGGGCCCAGCTTTCGACGAAGACCCGCACGGTCGGTGTTCCTTCAAGATCTTCAGGAGTCGTTTGGCCCTGCGGGCCGTAGGTGCGAATTCCTGAACGACCGGCTTCGAGTTCGGCAAGTCCGTCACGATGGACAACCCGATCAAGATCAGGGTCACCGAGTGAGCCTTGTGCATCGGCTCCAGGAATGATGAGGAGGTGGTTCCCAACACCTTCGCCCTCGATCACTGTTGCGAGCGCAACCGGATCTCCTGAGCGCACTCTCGCTGCCAAATTGTTTGACAGTGTCACCAGTTGAACTCCTCGATGAACAGGCGAATCGTGCCACCACACGTGAGGCCGACAGCAAAAGCCTCATCATCGCTGTACCCGAATGTGACCATGCCTGCCTCTCGTTCGCCGTGCAACAACGAAAGCGCCTCGGTCACAACCGCTCCTTCAACGCACCCGCCGCTTACGCTGCCAACCACTTCACCTTCGAGGCTCACTGCCATTGCGGCGCCGGGCCCACGCGGCCCCGATCCTTCAACATCGACGACACGTGCAAGTGCAACTCTCGTACCGGCAGATCGCCATCGATCAAGGTCATCAAGCAGTTCTTTCACGTTGTCACTCCTTCTTCGAGGTGTGGTGTTCTTCCAGTGTGGCTGATATGGCGAACTTGTGACGTATTGATGATCGAAGCAAGTTCTTCTAACGCATTCAGGCTATGGCCTTCGACGAACTCGTCAACGAAGGGGAGGGCGGCAGCCATTCCTCGAGCGAGCGGGGCGTATCCGGGCGTGACTTTCAGCGGATTCACCCAGACCAGTCGGTGCGTAAATCGGTGCAGACGTTGCATCTGTTCACCGAGTGCGTCGGGGTCTCCGCGATCCCAACCGTCAGAGAGAATGACGACGATTGCTCCACGAGCCATTCCTCGCTGTCCCCAATCGCGGTTGAAGCGGCGCAGGCCCTCGCCGAGACGTGTTCCACCGCTCCAGTCGGTCACTGCGACTGCAGCACGACTAATCGCCTCGTCAACATCTCGACGCGCGAGTTCGCGCGTGATTCGCGTAAGGCGGGTACCGAGGGCGAACACCTCAACTCGTTGCCGACCTGCAACGGCTGCATGGGCAAACCTGATGAGCGCTCGCGCATATGGTTCCATCGAGCCACTGACATCAAGCAGGAGAACGAGGCGGCGTGGGCGTGTTGAGCGCCGGCGGAAATGTTGACGAATTGGTTCTCCGTCAGCCGCCAGAGCCGACCGCACCGTACGGCGCAGGTCAAGTCGGGTTCCTGTTCGGTTCGATGCTGTCAGGCGAAGCGAACGGCGCGGTGAGCCTGAAACCCGTAGCTGGCGCATAAGGCGCTGTGATTCGGCGAGTTCTTCTTCAGTCCAATCCGCGAAATCTTTATCTCTCAATATTTCTGCTGCAGAGAACCGAAGTTCGATTGGCGGTGGGGCTTCAGAATGCTCGCTGTCGTCGGCATCAGAACCACCTTTGCCGTCATCTTCGGCATCCATTGCAAGCGTGAACTCTTCGGTGATCGCGGTAGTGAGTTCACCTGCGCCCGCAGCAAACCAGAACTGCCGAAATACGTCGTCATAGGTCTCGATATCCTCAGGCCGAGTGACGAGACATGCTCGTCCGCTCCAGTAGACGTCTGACTCTCGTTCGATGCCAAGCGCAGATAATGCGTCAACGTAGCCAATCGTGCTGCTCGTTGGAACCACGAGGCCTGCTGCTCTCAGCGCATCAATGAATGCAACCGCCAGCCCTGCGGACAGTCGGGCTGGTGCTGGTCTTTCCACTTACGGCCTGCTTGCGTGCTCGACCACAGCCGTGAGGCCGGCAGCGTTCACCCGATCGGCATCTTCTCGGTATTTCACTACAGTTCCGAGAGTTGAAGTAATGGCATCGGTTGTCAGATTGATGGCACCTAGACGCTGAAGGGCAGTTGCCCAATCGATGGTCTCGGCGATCCCCGGAGGTTTGTAGAGATCAAGACTGCGGATGAATTCGACCGCTTGTGCTACCTCGGTTGCAAGAGTTGGCGCAATTTCGGGAACTCGAAGGCGGACAATTTCAACTTCGCGGTCGACCTCAGGGTGCTCAACCCAGTGGTAAAGACAGCGGCGTTTCAATGCGTCGTGCACATCTCGCGTTCGGTTTGACGTGAGGATGACGATCGGTGGGCGTTCGGCACGAAAGGTGCCAATCTCAGGAACGGTGATTTGGTAATCGGACAAGATCTCTAACAGGTACGCCTCGAATTCATCGTCTGCACGATCGATTTCGTCGATGAGTAGTACGGGGGGAGTGTCACTACCGCCAGCGATCGCCTGCAATAAGGGTCGCCTGATGAGGAAACGCTCGTCATACAGTTCAGCTTCTAATGCGTCGGTGGTTTGGCGAGATGACTCACCTGTTGCCTCGGCTGCACGAAGGTGCAGTAACTGTCGTGCGTAGTCCCAGTCGTACACGGCCTGTGCTGCGTCGATGCCTTCGTAGCACTGCAATCTGATGAGGTTTCCACCTGTCCAGGATGCGAGGGCTTTGGCAAGCTCGGTTTTGCCGACCCCAGCGTCGCCCTCAAGCATGAGCGGACGCTTGAGTTCAATTGCGAGAAAGACAGCAGTCGCTAATCCTTCGTCGGCGAGATAGTCGACGGATGAAAGGGCGCTGCGGACGTCGTCTGGAGTCACAATCTCAGGCTAGTTGGATGAATTCGTGCCGGCATCTTGTGGGCTTATGAGTCGAAGCCGAGGCCGACTTTATCGAGGGCTCGAAGCCATAAATTTCGTCGGCCAGTCTTGTCTTCGCGGTCGAGCGACCACCTAGTGGCTTGAATACCCATGAACCTAAATGGTTCTGGTGGAAACGGCCACGGTTTCTCTCTCACCAGGGAGGTTTGTGTGGCGAGTGAACGTCGGCCGTAGAGCTGGTCGAGCATGATGGCAGCTCCAAAACGCGCGGTTGCCACTCCGAGACCTGTGTACCCGAGTGCATATCCAACCCGTCCACCCATCGCTCGGCCCCAGAACACGGTGAATCGGCTTGAGGTGTCAATTGCTCCACCCCACATATGGCTGAATTGAACGCCTTCAAGTTGGGGAAAGGTTTCAAAAAAGTGAGTGCTGAGTTTCGCCCATGATTCGGGGCGGCTTTCAAGTTCTGATGACACCCGTCCACGCCAGTAATAGATGGCGTCAAACCCGCCCCACAGAATTCGATTGTCGGAAGTGAGTCGGTAGTAGTGAAATTGGTTCGCGTTATCTGACAGGCCTTGACGGCCGTTCCATCCGATGCTGGCAAGTTGCTCATCGGTGAGCGGCTCGGTTGTCATGCAGTAGTCGTATACCGGCGCGATGTAATTCGAGATTCGCCTCAGCAATGGTTTGAACGCATTCGTCGCGAGTGCAACTCGGCCGGCACGGATTTGACCGAGCTGGGTGGTAACGAGCACGCCGACACCGTCCCGTTCGAGATTGGTTGCCTTCGTGTCTTCGTAAATGCGAACCCCGAGGCGCTCGGCTACGGATTTCAGTCCCCAGACGAGACGGGCAGGATCAACAAGAGCGGAGCCGTTCTTGTCCCAAAGTCCGCTTGTGTAGGTCGGCGAATTGACAGCTGCCCGCATCTGTTCCTGGTCGAGCCAGTCGACGTCGTGTCCAAGGCGTTTGAGCAGGTCAAACTCTTGATGAAGTTCGGTTTCGTAGGACGGCGGGTGATGTTGGGCAACTACCTCGATGACACCATTTCGGTGGTAGTCGCACTCGATGCCATATCGCTGCAGAGCGAGTTCGATGTCATCAAGATTCCGCATGCCAAGTTCTTCGAGAACCTCGACGTCATCAGGAAAATGTCTGAATGCGTTAGAGATTCCATGAGTGAGACTTGCATCCATGAACCCGCCATTTCGGCCGGACGCGGCACTCCCGACCGCAGCAGAATCGATGAGCACAATGTCTCGTGATGCGTCTCGCTCTTTTGCAATGATCGCAGTCCACAGACCGGTGTAACCACCACCAATAACACAGAGATCGCAACTTTCTGTGCGAACAAGTGTTGGGTTGGTATCGGGGCTATGAGCACCGTCTAGCCAAAATGGGACGTGTTCAGCGTCTGCGATTGCATCAAGATGCCGCTGATCTATTGGGTTGTCGTCGATCGACATGTTTCACTCTCCGCCAGAGAGTGTATGTCAGAAGGTGTGCTTAGGCGGATGCTTCTTCGAGGGCTCGCCTGGTAAGGACCCGAGCGAGGTGCTGGCGGTATTCAACCGATGCGTTGAGATCTGCTTGAGGATCAGCCTCGACTGCGGCTTGGGCTGCAGCATCTTCGATTGATGCACCTGACGCAATTGCTGATCCGACACTGGTTGCAAGGACCGGAACCGATGCCATGTTGACAAGTGCAACACTGGCTTCAGACCCATTGCGCCATGCTGCGACTCCAACGATGGCCCAGTCTTGAGCCCGACGATTGAACTTCTGGAAGCTCCAACCAGCACCATTCATTTTCGGAACGCGAATCTCGGTGAGCATTTCATCGGCATCAAGCACTGAAGTGAGGTAACCCTCGTAGAACGATCCGGCAGGAATCTCACGAGTTCCATTAGGGCCCTGGACGACGTATGTTGCGCCAAGTGCAAGGGTGGTCGCCGGGAGGTCTGACGCCGGGTCGGCGTGAGCGAGTGATCCTCCGATGGTGCCGCGGTGGCGAACCTGCGGGTCACCAACGTGCGATGTTGCGTGGGCGAGAAGAGGTGCATGTTCAAGAACGATTGGCGATGTCTCAACATCGAGGTGACGTGTAAGCGCACCAATTGCGATGTGATCCCCGGTGTCGGTGACGTACGAAAGGTCTGAGACGCGGCCGATGTCAATGAGCACGCTTGGCTGAGCCAAGCGAAGTTTCATCAGTGGAACAAGGCTGTGTCCACCCGCCAAGAACTTTGCTTCATCGCCATGTTGCGCGATGAGGCTGATCGCTTCTTCAGCTGATCCTGCTCGGACGTATTCGAATGCTGCTGGAATCACTGAAAGTCTCCTTGGGCTTGGTTAACGGCGAACGATGGTGTCAAAAGGGTGAACGGGATAGTTGTAGGTGTCAGGACTTCGTGCACGAAAGAACGGCCTGCACAATGTTGTGGTAGCCGGTGCAACGGCACAGGTTTCCTTCGAGGCCAATGCGAATTTCTTCTTCGGTGGCTGATGGGTTCTCGTTAAGAAGACTCGTTGCTGCCATCACCATGCCCGGGGTGCAGTACCCGCATTGCAGGCCGTGGTGTTCCATGAATGCTTGCTGCATTGGGTGCAGGGTGCCATCGGAAGATGCCATTCCTTCGATAGTCGTTACCGAGCCGCCATCGGCTTGGGCAGCGAGCACGGTGCAACTTTTCACTGCTTCGCCGTCGAGGTGGATCGAGCATGCGCCGCATGACGACGTATCGCAACCGATATTCGTGCCGGTTAGGCCAGCGTTGTCACGGATGAACTGCACAAGCAAGGTGCGCGGCTCGACATCTGCGCTCACCACTTGACCGTTGACTGTGATGCTGATCTCCACGGATCCCCCTCTAGGTAATCATGTTGGTGTCGACTGCGGCCGACCTGTATCCCTACATCATGCCTTATTGGGGTCGCCTGTGTCGACAGCGAGGAGCGAGGGAGTGAACTATGCGATGAGATCGAGGAAATCGCGCACGACGAGCACGCCGAGAAACACGACAACGAGTGCCCCAATAACTGTGTAATGCCAGCGTTTTGAATGATCTGCTCTCCAGAATCGCCGAACGCTCATCGTGATTGCAACGATGGCGGCAAGTCCGATGGGTAGCCCGATTGCCGGGCCGACCCCGGCTGCAAGACCTAGTGCAGGAAGCACAAACGGGAACACGATGTACATCAGCAGACAGCGCACCGTGGCCACCAGAATTGACGTTTGAAATGCCTTGCGAGCGTCGTCAGGCGTCGCTCTTGCTGCATTGACATCAAGACGAAGTATTCGACGCATTACCAAGTCGGCAGCCGAGCGGGGAGGCTCAGATTGAGCGGCGGGAGAGCTGTTGGTCATCTTCATCACCAGTGGGTGAGACGGTACGTCTCGTGAACAAGGTCAACAACCTCGTGAGGCGAATCTGCCAATGCCACAGCACCGCTACCAAGTAGCTCTGGCGGCTCACCGTAGCCCCAGGTCACCCCGATGCATGGGATTCGGTGACGTTTCGCGCCAAGAACGTCATGGTCGCGGTCACCAACCATGATGACGTGGTCTCCGATATCGGGGTCGCCAGAAATTCCGAGCTCTGAGAGCGCGAACTCAATCACTTCGGCTTTCGCCCGTCGTTCTGGGGTGAGGGTTGCCCCGGCACGAACCTTGAACCAGCGCGAGATCTCGAAGTAATCGAGAATTGGGTGGGCTGTCACCTCAGGTTTTGCGGTCGCGACTGAAAGGATGAGGTCATCGTTAATAAGGGCCTCGAGCATCTCGAGAATTCCGGGGTACAGCGTGTTTTCAAATGCACCGATAGTTGCATAGCGCTCCCGGTAGCGGTCGATGACTCGCTCAAGGGCGTCATCTGGGATACCAATCTGCGGAAGGCCAATTTCGAATGGTGGACCAATAATTGATCGAACTTGCTCCTCGGTGGGAATTGGGAAGCCCTCTTGTTCAAACGCCCACCGCAATGAGCGCAAGATGCCCGGTTCCGAGTCACTTAATGTGCCATCAAGGTCAAGAAGAACATGGGTACGTTCGCTTCTCACGCAAGTACCTCCTGCAGTCCGGTCAGGCTTGCTTGCGTGCCGACGACAATCAGAACGTCACCTTCTGTCAGCGTGACATCAGGGCGGGGGTTGGTCACGAATGAACCATCATGGGTTCGAATGGCTAACACGAGTGCCTCCGTGCTGTCCCGTAAACGGGCATCTCCAATTTGTTGACCAATGAGCCAGCAGGTTGGCTGTAGTTGAAATTCGCGAATCTTAAATTCTTGGGATCGTTCGTGCATCACAACATCAACGAACTCGGCGACATGGGGTTGCACAACAAATGATGCCATTCGGCTTGCGCCGAGGTCTTGGGGGTTGACCACCCGATCGGCACCGGCGCGCGAGAGTTTCGCAATACTCTCTCCGGCTCGTGCTCTGGCAACGATGAACAGATCAGAACTCATCGTGCGCGCTGACAGCGTCACAAAGAGATTTTCGGCGTCGCCTTCGAGCGCTGCCACAAGAGCTCGTGCGCGCTCAATACCGGCGGCGCGCAGCGTGGAGTCGGTGGTTGCATCGCCGATGATGACGGGATGATCAATGTCTTTCACACGATCGGGGTTTTCATCGATGATGACGACCGTTTCGCCATGCTCAACGAGGCTGTCGATCACTGTTCTTCCGACGCGTCCGAATCCGCACACGATGGTGTGACCCTGAAATCCGTCAATCACTTTGTTCATTCTTCGCCTTCCGACAAACTCGCGCAACTGGCCTTCAACGACTGTTTGTACTCCCAATGTGAACGTGTACAGCACCGTCGAAACGCCGGTGGTGATGATGACCATGGTGAATATCTGTTCACCATTCGACGGTTGTCCACCGACTTCTCGATAGCCGACCGTGGTGACGGTGATCACCGTCATATACACGGCTTCCATCCAGGTCATGCCAGTGATCCGGTAGCCGATGACACCAGCGATTGCGACTGTGCCCACGAGACCGAGGGCGATTCGTAGTCGCTTCATTGCCGATGACACGCCTTCACCGTACCGGCGACCACTGAGCATGACGGAATTTTCAGTCGTCGAGTCGGCCGAGGCCGGTGAACGCAAATGCCCAAGCACCAACCGATGCAAGAACTATGACCACGATTCCGATGAGAAGATCAGCCCCGCCGATTCCGTCAACGAATCCGATGCGCGCCACATGCAGAACTCTGGTGAGTGGATTCCAGCGAGCAACAAATTCGAGCCAACCGTCCATCACTTCAATAGGTGTTTGCGCATCGGTGAGGAACAGACCCAGAAAGAGCGTCAGCTGCATGATCGCAGCGGCTCTCATGTCACGGAATCGATAGGCAAGGCCAAGCCCCCACCCAGTGCCGATAGTTGCCATGCCGAGTCCAGCAATGAACAAGCTGAATGTTCCGAGTCCGTTTCCAACTGGCCGGGCGCCGAGTGCAAAGCCAACGAGCGTGACAAGCACAACTGCGATACATGCCCGTACCCACGCTGCGATATACGGGCCAAGAAGAAGTTGGCGGCGTGAGGTTGGTGCCATTCTGAGTCGATCGTAAAACCCGGTCTGAAGGTCTCTAATCATTGAGAAGCCGGTTCCGAGACCAGCGAATGAGGCCCCCATCGTGACGGCCATCGGCAGGTACCAGTTGACGGACCGGTCGGTGGGAAAGCCAGGCATCTGGGTGACTCCCGAATAGGTGCCTGAGAATGACACCACTTGGAATACCGGCATAAGGAGCGCAGGAATAAACGCCGAGGGCAGTCGTCGGATGTTGCGGAGGCTGCGGGTTGCAATACCGAGTGCTGCGCTCATGATGCCGCCAATCGGTTCCGAAGGGTGCGAAGCGATAGCGCGATTCCGATGACCGAAATTGCGGCTGGAATGAGAATGGTTTGCAACACTGCGGTCACTGTGAGTGCCTCAATGGTGAGCGACCGAAACCCTTCAACGAGATACGACAGTGGATTGAGGTCGGCGATGCGCCGGTAGATGCCGTCCATTGTTGCTCGGGGAAAAAACGCCGATGAGAAAAAGAGCAGGATGAAGATCAGTGGGAACGAACCTTGCACTGCCTCACTTGACCCGGTTTTGATGGCCATCGCTGACATGAGTGCGCCGACCGCGAGGGCGGTGAAGAGTCCTCCGATCATCATTGCGATGAGCCCGAAGATGCCAGACCTGATGCTGAGACCGAATGGGAGCAGTACAAGGGTGAAGAACAGGGTTTGGGCGAGGCCGTAGATCATTGCTCCGGCAAGTCGACCAACCAAAATTGCAGTCCGACTGCTCGGAGACACCAAGAGACGATCAAAGAAACCGGTTTCGATATCTGTCGCAAGGGCAGCGGCACTCGTTACCGATCCGAATAGCACTCCCTGAACAACGGAGCCCGCAAGTGCGAAGTCAAGGAACGAGTCGACTTTTGGGAACCCAGGAATGTTGATTGCTCGAGCGAAGGCTGAGGTGCCAAGTGCAACGAAGAACAGCGGGAAGATGAGTGAGGGCACAACCAGGCTCGGCTGGCGCACCAGTGACATCACTGAGCGTGATGAGAGCGCGCCAATCTGATCACGGCGGCTAAGGGCCATCGCGCTCATGATGCACCTTCAAGTCGGTGACCAGTTGCTTCTGCGAACACGTCGTCGAGGCTCGGGGCGCGAAGTTCAAGGTGGTCGACAGCGATGCCGTTTGCATCGAGAGCCCGGACAACATTTGAGTCGTTTTTTTTTTTAAGGATGCGGCCGCCACCGAGAGTGCCTTCGGCTGTTGGCCGAGCATCACCGAACTCAGCAAGCACCTCGCGCGCCGCGGCAGTGTGGTCGTCACTCACGGAGATGAGCAGTGTGGGGGCACCAACATCGGTTTTTAGGGCTTCGGGGCGGCCTTCACGAACGATTTTTCCGTTATCAATGATCGCAACACGGTCAGCAAGTTGGTCGGCCTCTTCGAGATATTGAGTGGTGAGCAACACGGTGGTGCCGTCGTTGTTGAGGCGACGGATCTCCTCCCAGAGCGACATGCGGCTCATTGGGTCGAGTCCGGTTGTCGGCTCGTCAAGAAACAGCACTGTGGGCTCGTGGATGAGGGCGAGGGCAAGATCGAGTCGCCGCCTCATTCCCCCTGAGTAGGTGCCGACTCGTCGATCGCCTGCAGCGGAGAGTCCGACGCGCTCGAGAAGTTCGCCTGCTCGCTCAGACTGTGATTGACGGGGAATGCCATAGAGCACAGCCTGAAGACGGAGGAGCTCAGTACCGGTCATGAGGGGGTCGATGGCGGCATCTTGAAGGGCGACGCCGATACTGCGACGGACGGCATCTGCTTCAGTGGTGATGTCGAAGCCCGCGACCGAGGCTGAGCCTCCACTTGCCTTGAGCAAGGTAGTGAGAATACGTACCGTGGTGCTTTTTCCCGCACCGTTTGGCCCGAGGAAACCGAACACCTCGCCGGCGGCAACTTCAAGGTTGACGCCGTCGACCGCGCGAACTTCGTCGTCACCGCTACCGAACGTACGAACGAGATCACGAGCAACGATGGGCGATTGCGTGGTTGACGACATGGCGGTCAGGCTACGCCAGAACTGAACGTTGTATGGGTTTCAGCGAGAAGAAGACTTAAGAGCTGTTCGTGTTGACGCGTAGGTGATTGTGCTGGTGTTCAGCATTCGGCTTGGCATGTCGTTAGGTGCAAATGATGCCGGCCAAACCCGCACTGACAAGCGAAGATTGGGCCGGCATCAAGTGCCAGATGTTCTGAAGTCTGATTACGAAGCAGCGTTCATTGCCTGCCACACCTTTTCTGGTGTGCACGGCATGTCGATGTGGCGGACGCCAAGGTGCGAGAGCGCATCGATTACCGCTGAATGAACTGCAGGTGTCGATCCGATCGTTCCAGATTCACCGATGCCCTTCGCTCCAAGCGGATTCACAAATGTCGGTGTTTCCATCGGGATGCGCTCAATCGTCGGCATAAGGTCAGCCGAGATCATCGTGTAGTCGGCAAGGTTTGACGTCACTGGGTTACCGTCTTCGTCGTAGCGAACTTCTTCGTACAACGCCTGAGCAGTACCCTGAGCGACACCTCCGTGTACCTGGCCGGCAAGCAGCATCGGGTTCACCATGGTGCCCGCGTCATCACAAGCGATATGGCGAAGGTGCTTCACCAAGCCCGTATCGCGATCGACTTCAACGACTGCGACGTGAGCGCCAAATGGATAGGTCGCACCTGGAGCTTGGAAGGTGGTCTGCTCGATAAGTCCAGCTTCGCCAGCGGCCGAGGCGATATCTGCCCATGAAGTGGTGACTGCCGGCGTTCCGGCAACGTGGAAGTCACCAGTCTCGGTGTTCAAGACCACGTCTGCGGCATCAGCTTCGAGCAAGCGAGCAGCGATTTCCTTCGCCTGTTCGACGACCCCTTGAGCGGCCTGGTTGACCGCGAGGCCACCCTGCTGCAGTGAGCGTGAGCCCATCGTTCCGCCGCCGACGGGAGTGAGGTCAGTGTCGCCCCAGACGAGTGTGAACTTGTCGATGTCGATGCCGGTCTGGGCGCTCGCAATCATTGACCATGCAGTGTCGTGACCTTGGCCATGCGGTGATGTGCCGGTGTAGATCGTTCCGGTTCCATCTGGATGGATGATGATCTTTGCGTCTTCCTGCGGGGCGCCAGCGCCACCGGTGATTTCGACGTAGGTGCATACACCGATACCGAGCAACTTCGATGAGCCATCTGCCCGTCGTTGAGCCTGCTCAGCGCGAAGGTTGTCGTATCCGGCGTGCTCAAGTGCTCGGTCAAGGCTGCCAACGAAGTCGCCAACGTCATAGGCCTCGCCGATTGCGGTGGTGTGCGGCTCATTAAACGGAGCGATGAGGTTCTTCCGGCGAACCTCCGCAGGGTCCATTCCAATTTCAAGAGCGAACAGGTCCATTGCTCGTTCGGTTGCTGCCGTGGCTTCTGGCCGGCCCGCGCCACGGTAGGCAACAACTGGAGTTGTGTTGGTAACGACCGATGCGCAGTGCGCTTCAACATTGTCGAAGGCGTACACACCTGCAGCCATGCGGCGTGTAAATAGCGCTCCGAGGATGGTTCCAACTTCACAGAAGGCTCCTGAGTCTTGGATCATTTCAAGCTGGAAGTGCGTGATCTTGCCATCACGGGTACCACCAACCTTGATGGTCTGATGCTGCGCCCGGCCGTGACCAAGGTTCATCATTGACTCACTGCGGGTCTCAGCAAACTTGATTGGCCGGCCAGTCTTTTTTGACAAACTGCCGAGTAGAAGTTCTTCTGAGAAGCATCCGATCTTCGCGCCGAATCCACCACCAACGTCTGGGGTGATGACACGGACCTGGGCAGCTTCAACGCCATTTGCGCCAGCGATCGGGCCAACTGCGCCCTGCGCATGCTGAGTCGACAGCCATTCATAGAGGCGACCTTCGTGCCATGTTGCAGCAGCGGCACGTGGCTCTAGTGGGCATGGAGCAACTCGCTGGTTGAGAGCCTCGGTTGAGACAACGACCTCACAACCTTCAAAAAATGCGTCACCTGTCGTGGGCTGACCCCCAAAAGCGGCCGAGTCAAATACGGCGTTTGAGCCCGCACCCTCATATAGGTGAGTTGACGAAGTGAGCGCCTCTTTCATGTCGATGACGGCCGGAAGCGGATCAATATCGACGAACACCATCTGGGCGGCATCAGTGGCCTGCGCGTATGTCTCAGCAACAACTGCGACGATTGGTTCGCCAACCCAGCGAACCTTGTCGCTTGCGAGCAATGTGCGCGCAACGCCGGGGTTGAAATTCGACTTGGTTGGTTCAAGCCCGAGTGATTCCGCGGTGTAGATACCGATGACACCGGGCATTGACTCTGCCTCAGAGGTATCGATTGACTCAATTGTGCCGTGGGCGAGTGGCGAACGTGCAAACACCACATGAGCGGCGCCTTCAAGCAACGGTTCTTTGATGTCGGCGAGATACTCGCCACCAGTGGTTAAGAATTTCGGGTCCTCTTTGCGGAGAACCTGCTCGCCAAGAATGCTGCCTGCCATCGTCACTCCCTCGGTGTGAATGTCCCGTTCTGTATGGACAACCAAACTGTAGTCGTGTTTCGCAAGCCTCGTGAATGCGAGCGATCAGAGCCGGGCTACGGGTTTGATGTTCTAAACGACATCACAGCGTCAATGGTTCCGTATGGCCAGCCATTGGGGAGGTCAGACGGCAAGTCCGGGAACGGCAAGATTGTCTCGCGTACGTCGCCATCTGAGACGTAACCCAGTTGATCTCGGGCCGCCTCTTCGATACCGGCATCGGTTCGTAACCGGTTGACTTCTGCCTGAAGGTCACCATTAATTGCTGACATTCGTGCGAGTTCTGTTTCGAGGCGGGCGATGTCGTCACCTTGCCCGAAATAACTCTGCAGTGGCAAGACGACGACCGAGAAGATTGCTGTGCCAACAACGATCAGGCTGACCGCCCCGATCAGAATCGTCGTTCGCGAAGCCGATGAGGCAGCCCCTTGAATTTTCTTTCGCGTTGAAATAGCACTTGAACGCCGATCAGCGGCCGGTCGTGTTGCACGCCTGATGCGCGTGCGGCGGGAGCGCGGTGATGGTCCTGAGCGCTTCGCCATACACCTATGTTCGCACGGTGATGCAGGTTGTTGGTGTCACCCGCGCGTCGAACGATCAGCGGGGAGCGAGAGCCCCTCGGCCGAGGAACTCTGCGGTGTCGCCCAGTTCTGATTCGATACGAAGCAGTTGGTTGTATTTGGCAACACGGTCAGAACGGCATGGAGCACCAGTCTTAATTTGGCCGCAGTTTGTCGCAACAGCCAGGTCCGCAATGGTTGCGTCTTCGGTTTCGCCGCTGCGATGGCTCATCACTGAGGAATAAGAATGAGCGGTGGCGAGTTCGACTGTGGTGAGTGTCTCGGTGAGTGAGCCAATCTGGTTGACCTTGACCAAAATGCTGTTGGCGACACGTTGATCAATACCCATTTGAAGTCGTTTGCTGTTCGTGACGAATAAGTCATCGCCAACCAACTGGCACTGGCTGCCAACCGCGGCAGTGAGGGCAGACCAACCGTCCCAGTCGTCTTCGGCCATTCCGTCTTCGATGGAAACCACTGGATAGCTGCTAACGATTCGCGCCCAGTAGTCGGCAAGTTCACCTGCCGAGAGCACCTTGCCTTCGCCGTCAAGGTGATACGCGCCATCGCGATAAATCTCGCTCACTGCTGGGTCGAGGGCGATGGCGATGTCGTCGCCAGGCTGATAACCAGCCTTTTCAATCGCTTCAAGAAGCAGCACAATCGCCTCTTCATTCGATGAAAGGTCTGGGGCGAACCCGCCTTCGTCACCAACTGCGGTTGAGAGACCACGATCGTGCAAGACGCCCTTGAGCACATGGTAGGTCTGAGTTCCCCATCGGAGAGCTTCGCTAAACGTCGGGGCGCCAACTGGCATGATCATGAATTCCTGGAAGTCAACGCTGTTATCTGCGTGGGCTCCACCATTCAGTACGTTCATCATCGGCACAGGGAGCACGTGCGCATTTGCTCCGCCGACATAGCGATACAGCGGTACTTGCAGATCTGCAGATGCCGCTTTCGCGACTGCAAGGCTGGTTCCAAGAATCGCATTTGCGCCGAGTCTTCCTTTGTTGTCGGTGCCATCGAGTGCAAGCAACTCGAGATCGATTGCCCGTTGATCGATGGGATCCCAGCCAGTGAGACAATCAGCGATCTCCGTGTTGACGTAGTTCACCGCTGTCATGACGCCTTTGCCGAGGTATCTGTCGCCTCCATCACGCAACTCGACAGCTTCGTGCTCGCCGGTCGACGCTCCGCTCGGTACTGCCGCCCGACCAACAGCACCTGAAGCAAGGGCAACCTCAACTTCCACGGTCGGATTGCCGCGAGAGTCCAGAATTTCGCGGCCGTGAACGTGGATGATTTCACTCATTCTGATGTCCTTTTTGTTGTCGAATTGACCTGCGGTTCCCAACGTACCTGATCGAATTTGGTCACAGTGAATGGGGTCGAGATCAGCAGAATCTCCGATGGGTTGTTATGTCTGCAAGTTCTGCTTTGCGGTGTTCCAGAGATCGTCGAGTCCAGCAAGATCGAGGTCTCGCAATTGTTGGTTGCTTGCGTCCGCAAGGCGTTCAACCTCCCGAAAGCGGGCGGTGAAACGCTCCGTTGCTCCTCGGAGGGCAGATTCAGGTTCAACACCAAGGTGGCGGGCAAGATTGACGACTGCGAAGAGCAAGTCGCCAACTTCGGACCGCACGTGCGATTCGTCACCCGATGCTTGGGCTTCAACCGTTTCAGCCGTTTCTTCGGCAATTTTCTCGAGCGGTCCACTTGCATCAGGCCAGTCGAACCCAACTTTTGCGGCTTTGCGTTGCACGGTTGCGGCGTGCGACAGAGCAGGGAGCGAGTTGGGAACGCCATCAAGCACCGATGCTCGTTTGTTTGACTCGGCGCTCCGCTCATCTCGCTTGATGTTTTCCCAGTTGTTGATGACCGTTGCGGCATCGGACGCTTCTACATCTCCGAACACGTGCGGATGCCGGCGAACCAACTTGTCGTGAATCGCCGAGGTGACATCAGCGATCGTAAAGCGACCTTCCTGCTCGGCGATTGTTGCGTGGAATTCGATTTGATAGAGCAGGTCGCCAAGTTCTTCAATCAAGTGCTCGTCAGATGTTGGGTCATCACTGAGAGCATTGATCGCGTCAACCACTTCGTATGTCTCTTCGATGAGGTAGGGGAGCAGCGATGTGTGCGTCTGTTCAATATCCCACGGACATTGTTCGCGAAGGGTGCGCGCAAGGGCGTGGAATGCGAGGTACCCGTGTCCCACCGGCACAGCAAGGTCGGGGATATACAGCGAAGTCAGATGGTCAGGGGAGATATCTCGTTCCATCGACCCCCAGGTGGTTGTAACAACGCGTTCATTCTCGGTGCCGATACCCGTGAGGCCGATGACTACCGAATCATCAAGTGCGGTTTGTGCACTGTCATTCGGGCCGGCATCAATGGAGTGCCGGATGTCTGAGAGCACCCAGTCGGCGTGGACGTGAGCAACAAGGAGTGGTCCACGCTCGCCAGCTGCCTCTGTCGCAAACCGGTGCCCGTCGATGAGCCGAACGCCTGCATCAACAGGGTCGATGCCAAGGCGCGACCAGAGTTCATCGAGAAACGAAATTGCAGGTAGCACGATGCATCGAACCTCCCGATGTGCTCGGAGAATCTCTACAGTCCGTTCAAGAATGAGTGGCGAACCCGGGACGGCGTACAGCACGTCGCCAAGATCGCAAGCAGCTGTGACGAGAGACTCGGCAATTGATTCGTACACATCGCTAAATCGCTCGGCTGAGTCGTAGACCTCGTCAAATGTTGTTGCGTCGGGAACGAGCGGTGCACTTGGGTGCCGTGCGGTGCGAAGAAAACGGGTGGTCGCTTCTGCAATCGCTGTTCTGGTTTGTTCAGTGACGAGAGATGGATCACCCGGGCCGAGCCCGACGACGGTGATCGTTGGCAGATTCTCTGAATCGGGTGAACTCGCTGTGGGCGTCATCCGAGTGGAACTCATCCGAGCGGAACGATGCGTCCCGTTGATGGGTTCCAACGGCCGAATCGTGAGTCGACACTCACTTCAGCCGTGTTGAGAACGGCATCGACGTAGAGCAGAGCGCCATCAGTTCCGGCGTAGGCGGCGACGACATCTTGACCAATTTCTGACCAAGGCCGATTGAGAATGACATGCCACCCGAACTGTGTCTCTACTGGCTGCGACCACGTCGTCGCTGGGGCTGCAAACGCTGCTGAAACGAAATCTGGGTCAAAACTCGAGATGTATTGAGCGGTCGGAAGGCATTCAGATTCAGTCCCGGTCAATGCTCCGCCGGTGATTGAGGCGGATCCCTCCAGCGAGAGATCTGCGGCGAGGGCAGCAAAGTCCTCACCCTCGACAAGCAAGGCAACAACCCCATCAGCCTCTGCTTCAGTAGCGACGAGAATATGACGCAGGCACAGCAATCCCGTCGATATGGGTTGCGCTGCATACATGACCTCAAGGTCTGTATCGCTCGGCAGATCAGCACGAGTGAGAGCTGAGAGCACGACATCGGCACTTGTCATCGCAATGAGCCGTCGCATTGCGTCGCTCAACTCATTGAGCGGGCTATCCGAAGGAATGGTTGCAAAGTACAGGTCGAGGTCGCTATCGGTCACGGACGCTCCCGCCCGATCAAGAATCGCTTCAACTGCGCTCGTACGAACCATCGCGTTCAGCAGCAGACGAGCTCGATCAGCATCGCCATAGCCGCCAGTGTCGAGAGCGGTTGTTCCGAAAATGTCGGACTCCGAGAAGTACTCCGCTAGTAAGCCATCCATCTCTGCGGTGGTGTACCCCTCGCCCTCGACGTTGATTGCGAGGTCGCTACCGGTGAGCGTTGAGCAACTACTCGCCACGGCAGCGATGAGAGCAACGGCGATGAGAGAGCGGAATCGTGAACGCACGACAACGACGCTATCGGGAGGACAGGACCTCAAGTAAGTTCTCGTCGCGCTCAGGCAAGCGCTGCTTCGAGACGATCAACTGCGGCCGGCAGAGCGGCCGGAATCTTCGGCTCAAAGCGGCTGAGGTGATCGCGGATTTCAGGAATCGCGCTCTTCCAGCCATCAACATCAACGCTGAGAATTGCCTCAAGATCGGCTGCATCAATGTCGAGACCCGATGTGTCGAGAGCGCCTTCGGCGGGCAGCAATCCAATCGGGGTCTCCACGACATCGCTCTTGCCGTCGACTCGGTCGAATACCCACTTGAGCACGCGGGAGTTCTCACCGAATCCGGGCCACAAGAATCGGCCATCTTCGTCACGACGGAACCAATTCACGAAGAAGATCTTTGGCAAATTCTTCGGGTCAGTCTTTGCGCCGATGCTGAGCCAGTGGGCAAAGTAGTCGCCGTAGTTATAGCCACAGAATGGCAACATCGCCATCGGGTCAAAACGAAGTTTTCCGACTGCGCCTTGTTGAGCGGCGGTCGTCTCCGATGCCATGATCGCACCGAGGAACACGCCGTGTTCCCAGTCGAAGGCCTCAGTGACGAGAGGCACTGTTGAGCGACGCCTGCCGCCAAACAGGATTGCTGAGATTGGAACGCCAGCTGGGTCCTCCCATTCAGGGGCGATCGATGGGCACTGCGAGGCCGGAGCAGTGAAGCGAGCGTTGGGATGCGCGGCAGGTCCATCAGACTCTGGTGTCCACATATTGCCGCGCCAGTCGGTTGCGCGGGCGGGCTGATCGTCGCTCATGCCTTCCCACCACACATCGCCATCGGGAGTGAGGGCTGTGTTGGTGTAGATGCAGTTGCCCCACAGCGTTTCCATTGCATTGGCATTCGTGTCAACGCCAGTTCCTGGCGCAACGCCGAAGAAGCCGGCCTCTGGGTTGATTGCGTAGAG
>Ga0075480_10000665_pt1 | contig 20624 bp, 17 predicted proteins | sample DEB08_DNA_7_FD_81590 | JGI IMG/M metagenome (GOLD analysis project Ga0075480, IMG submission 81590) | Aqueous microbial communities from the Delaware River and Bay under freshwater to marine salinity gradient to study organic matter... | ecosystem: Environmental > Aquatic > Marine > Coastal ... | reverse complement strand
GGGATTCTTGATGGTAGTGCTCTCATCTACCGCCAAGAGAAAGTAACTATCTTTTAGGAATGTCCTAAGATACCGCATGACCTTTTCGGTAGCGAATGCTTCTACATTTACAACCAAGATGCGGAGCCCGTCATGCCCACCGATGATGGTGGCCTCTTCCAACTCTTTCTTCTGCGCCTTGTTTGGCGATGCCCTCCAAGTAAATACACGGTGATCGATTCGTTCTGGCAGATGGATGGGTATCTCTTTCAGCACCCAGTTCCGGTATACGCCCTTCGGTGCCACGATAACGGCGGTGTCGATTTCACCATTCTCGTATAGGTATGCCATGTTATCAATGAGGACTTTGGATTTACCGCAGCCCATCTCCATAAAGTAGGCGTAGTTTAGATTGTCTTTGCTGGCTTCGAACGCATCACGCTGATGGTCGTATGGTTCTGTCTTGTATTCATACATGTGTATAGATCCGATTAGGGGTTGACGTTTAAGTTATCCCAACTTATATAGGACATAGTAGATGGTTCGTCAACGGTGCGATCGATAGATCACTTATCACCGCCAGCGATAGGAACCCTCCCTCTAACTCCCAAAAAGCTGGGACGAACTGTCTACATCAAAGCCGACGGGCTATAAACGGAGAAGTAGAGAGTAGAAAGGAAGCCAAATGAGTAATGGCCTATTCGACCAGATGGCAGCAGATGCAGAAGCGTTTGACACTGTCACTACCGAGAGTGGATCAAAGCTATCCAATCTCATTCGTGAAGCTCAACAGCAGCAAAGCCTGCAAGAGCAACACGAGCAAGCGGCGAAAGATGCGAAGAAAGAATTTCAGCGTATCACCCGCGAACTAATTCCAGCAGAGATGATTGAGATGGGCATGGATCGTGTCGATGTAGACGGTAACTCCGTTTCGTTGAACCAGTTCGTGTACGCCTCAATCCCCGAAGCTAGAAAGGAGGAAGCATTTAACTTCCTCCGCAGCATTGGCGAGGACGATATTATCAAGAACGAGGTCAAGGTTTCCTTCGGCCGCGGACAAGATAACCAAGCTGGTGCGTTCGTAGACGACTGCATGAGGCAGGGTCTCGACCCGGACAATCGAAAGAGCGTCCATCCGTCCACTTTGAAGGCTTGGATTAAAGACAAGCTGGGGACGGGAACCGAACTAGACCTCGATATGTTCGGGGCTTATGTCGGAACTGAAGCTAAAATCAAACGAAAGTAGAAACTAAAATGAGTGAAACTAAAGCAGTAACTAAAAAAGCAGAAGCGCAGCTTCCAGCCGCAATGCTGGATACCTTCCTAGAGGATGCTGGCGCAGGTACCGAAAACTTTACGCAAGATGATTTGCAAATCCCGTTCTTGCGCGTTCTTCAACCGGTGTCGCCGGAACTTAAAAAGAAGAACGAAAAGTATATTGAGGGTGCCGAGCAAGGTGACATATTCAATACTGTCACTCGCCAGGTGTGGAAGGCCGAAGACGGTGTGAACATCATCGCGTGTGGTTTCGTTAAAAAGTATTTGGAGTTTACTCCATACGATGAAGGCGGCGGGTTCCATGGTGAACTGTCACCGAACGATCCAAGCGTGTTGAATGCGAAACGTGAAGGAAACAAAGAGATGATGCCAAACGGCAACGAGCTCGTTGTGTCCGCACAGCACTACGTCATGATCCAAGATCCGACAAGCGGCAGTTGGCAAACCGCTATCTTGGATATGAAATCCTCGAACCTCAAAGTGTCCCGTCAATGGAACACAATGATTGCGATGCAGGAAATTAAGAAGGGTGACAAGTCCTTCAAGGTTCCGTCCTTCGGCATCGTATGGAACATGTCAACGGATGAGCGGTCTAATGACATGGGTAGCTGGCAGTCTTGGAAGATTGTCGGCAAAGCTGGATTTGTGGAAGACCCTGCCTTGTACGAAAAGGCGAAGGACTTTGCCAGAATGGTCACCGCCGGTGAAGTTAAGGCAGCACAAGATCCAGATTTAGAAACGGCAGTTAAGACTATTGAGTCTGACGACCTGCCGTTCTAGTGTGGTGCGGGGTGTGTTGCTTCGGATAAGAGGAAGCACACCCCGTATTTTTTAAGAGGGTGACATGGACACTACCAAAAGGTTCATGGCTGTATTTGAAGGTTTCGGTGCAGCACATGGACAGACAACAATTTCGGATTCTCGGCGCGGTGGCAAACAAGAGGCCAAATCGCGTATAATCAGAGAGCCACTTACAGAGGCCTTAGTACAGAAGCACTTGGACGGAGAGCAGGGTGTCGGATCTATCCCTATCACCGAAAGAAATGATTGTCGTTTCGGCGTTATTGATGTGGACGTTTATCCACTCGATCTTAACGCTATTGCTCGGCAGTGCGCTTCTCTTAAGCTTCCTGCTGTTGTTTGCCGTAGTAAGTCTGGTGGAGCTCACATATATTTCTTTGTCAAAGGTTGGGTTCCTGCGGCGGATATGCGCGACAAGCTATCAGAGGTTGCAGCCATACTGGGACATGGCGGCAGTGAAATCTTTCCGAAGCAAGAGCAGCTTCTTGTTGAGCGTGGCGATGTCGGTAACTTCATCAACCTTCCGTATTTTGACGCTGATCTTACGACTCGCCCTGCGCTTGACGCGAAGGGTAATGAGCTTTCTCTGGAAGAGTTTCTCGACAAAGCTGAAAAGATTGCCGTAACACCTAACAAATTTTTATCTATCGAGTTGGCCGACAGCACCACCGACCTGCCCGGCGCACCGCCGTGCCTACTCATACTCGCAATGAAGTCTTTCGGTTCTGGCGAACGAAACCTCGCTATGACGCAGATGGCTATCTATCGCAAGCAGCAAGATCCAACAGGATGGCAGCAGCAGCTAGAAAAAGACAACCAATCATACTGCAACCCACCCCTGTCTGCGTCGGAGGTTGTATCAATACAGCAGTCCATTGACCGCAAAGAATACTTCTACATGTGCAACCAGTCACCGTTCAAAGACCACTGCGATAAGGCAGCGTGTCGGCGTTGTGAGTTTGGTATTGGCGGCGGCTCGTCTGTCGAAGTCACGGGTCTCTCGGTTGTCGAGGCCGATCCACGCGTCTGGTTTGTTGACGTGAACGGCGGACGTATTGAGGTTAGCACCGAAGAGTTGCAGATGTTCCAACGGTTCCAACGTGCCTGCATGGAGCAGCTAAACTTCATGCCCCCCGAAATCAAGAAGAGTGACTGGGAGATGGCTGTCAATGGTTTGATGCAGCAGATGGTTGTGATCGAGGTGCCGGAAGAACTAACCTACAAAGGCCAGTTTGTGGACATGCTCGAAGGTTTCTGCAACGGCCGTGTGCAAGCACAGTCGGCTGAAGAACTTATGTTGGGCAAGCCGTGGACAGAAGAGGGTCGCACATACTTCCGTCTCGACTCCTTCATGGAGTTCCTACGCGCCAAGAACTTTAACGCGTACACCCGTGGTCAGATACAGGAGCGGCTGAAGGAATTGAACAGCGGTAAGAGTGCGAGTGAGTCTCGCCGCTTTGCCGACACCAAAGGCAAGTCCAAAGTTATTCGTGTCTGGTCGATACCAGAGTTTGGCGCGGAACCGGACATACCGCAACCCGATGTACGTGGAGAGGAGGTACCCTTCTGATGATGAAGCTACCAGAACAGTTTGACGAAGCGATCATAGGTATTGGCTCACGTTGTGGGTTCGAAGATGTGTTTGTGTACGACGCAGAAAATGTCGTGCAAATCTTCATGGAGTTTGAAGGCATGTCCAAAGAAGATGCATGGGATCACTTTTACTATAACGTGCAGGGTTCCTATGTCGGAGAAACAACACCTGTGTTTGTGCATCCGGATACAGAAGAATGATAGAACCTAGAGCAATACTGGGACCGCCCGGAACAGGTAAAACATATACGCTGATCAATCTGGTGAAGGAACGCCTGCGTGAGGGTGTGGCACCGCAGCGTATCGCGTTTGTGTCGTTCAGTAAGAAAGCAGCGGAGGAAGCGCGTACTCGTGCAGCTTCTGAGTTGGGGCTGGAAATAAAATCGATGCCCTACTTTCGTACGCTTCACTCGTTGGCATTCCACCAGCTTAGACTTAGCACGAAGGATGTTATGGCTTCGGCTGACTATAAGCGGTTGGAGGAATTACTTGGCGTAGAGTTTCGTTCTACAAAAAGCATGAACATGAATGACGGTGAGTTCTTTCGCATGGGTGCGCCGGGAGATGTGTATCTGTCGATTATAAACATGGCTCGTGTCAGACGCGTGACCCCTCGGCACCAGTTTAACAGAACCAACTACAACAATCTGGACTATCGACAGCTTGAGATAATTAACAGAGGTCTTCAAGACTATAAAGAAGAGTTGGGTAAGATTGATTTTACCGACATGATTGAGGACTTTGTTGAACGCGGCGATTGTCCCGATCTTGACCTGTTGATTGTTGATGAGGCACAAGACCTTGTCCCGTTGCAATGGGAGATGGTTGATAAGCTGGCGAAGAACACAAGAGAAGTCGTGTATGCTGGCGATGATGACCAATGCATATACGAGTGGATGGGCGTAGACCCCGAAGACTTCAAGGGGCGTTGCAAAAATGCAACAGTGCTGGATCAGAGCTATCGTGTTCCTTTTGACGTGCACCGAGTTTCGGGTCACTTGATTAGTCGTGTGGCTAAACGAGTGTACAAGCAGTGGAAACCGACTGAACGCAAGGGTACAATTAATTGGCATTTTAATTTAGATGAACTCGACCTGACCCAGGGGGAGTGGCTGGTGTTGTGCCGGACAAATTACATTGCCAATCAGGTTGCTTCTCGCATGAAAGAGATGGGGCTTTTGTTCTTCCGACAAGGCTCCGGGTTCAGCGTATCGCAAAAAATCATAGACGCAACAAGGGGATGGACAAGATTAACGACTGGCTCTAGTCTGGGACGTGATGAGTTTAAGAACATGTGGGCTTTTATGGATATTGAAAAGCGCATACGTCGTCAGGGCGACAAGCACATAGACAGCATGATTAATGAAGATGTTGTCTCCATGTCAGATGTCCAACGGCTTATGGAACAGACAGAAGATTTGTTCGGCGAACCCAAGCAGTGGTTCGACGTTCTCCGTATTCCAGATAATGATCGCATCTATATCCAGTCCGTGCTTCGGGCTGGTGAGAAGTTCGACTCTGAGAACCCGCGTATCAAGTTATCCACCATTCACAAAGCAAAAGGCGGCGAAGCAGACAACGTTGCTTTAATGCTTGAAACGTCTCGCGCTTGCCAGACGATGAATGATCCGGATAGTGAGGTGCGTACTTTTTATGTGGGCATGACACGTGCCAAGCACAACCTACACCTGATTGAAGGTCGTGGGAGATGGAGTTTCCAAGTATGACCGGACAGCTAGGTTTTTTTCAAAAGCTCGAAGATGTGAAAGACAGTGATATCAAAGACGTTGCCTACGGTGCGCTAGACCAAGACTGGTCGCCACCGGCTGGGTTTCCACGGGGCTTCGAAGAAGCCAAGATTATATCAATTGACTTAGAAACTTCTGATCCAAACCTGATGACTATGGGGCCTGGCTGGGCTCGTAACGATGGTTTTATCTGTGGTATCGCTATTGCGTATGGCGATTTCACAGGGTACTTCCCTATTCGTCATGAGGGCGGTGGCAATATGCCAGAGAAGTCTGTCATGGCTTTCGTTAAGAAAGTCTGTGAGACCGATGTGCCGAAGGTGATGCACAACGCTCAGTACGATTTGGGCTGGTTGCGCTGGGCGGGTATCAAAGTTAACGGCAGGGTTTATGATACAATGACCGCGGCTGCGATGCTGGACGAGAACCGTCGCTGGTACAATCTAAACTCTTTGACGATTGATTATCTGGGCGAGGGCAAGAGTGAGAAGACACTCCGCGCCGCTGCTATGGACTATGGCTTTGACCCAAAGGCAGAGATGTGGCGTTTGCCTTCTCGCTTTGTCGGCCGCTATGCAGAACAAGATGCAGATATCACATTACGTTTGTGGAACCGCTTGAAGCCAGAACTTGTAAGCGATGAAGTCTCTAGCATCTTTGAGATGGAGACAGACTTAACACCGCTATTACTCGACATGCGCTGGAACGGTGTGAAGGTAGATCTTGAAGGAGCTCAGAAAGCTCGTGACTACCTTAACAGTGAAGAGAACAAGCTGCATCAGGCGATCGAAGAGATGGTTGGGTTTCAGGTTGAGCCATGGGCAGCAGCCTCTTTAGCCAAAGCATTCGACAAGCTTGGCCTCGACTATCCGCGCACAGCAAAAGAAGCTCCGAGTTTCACGAAGCAATTTCTTGCAGCCCATGAGCACCCAGTCGCGCAATCTATATTGCGTATGCGAGAGTTCAACAAAGCGAATACGACATTTATTGAAAACATATTTAAGTTCTCGCACAAAGGTCGCATTCACGCAGAGTTCCACCCCCTCCGTTCGGATGATGGTGGCACGGTCACGGGTCGGTTCTCATCCTCCAACCCGAATCTACAGCAGATACCGGCTCGTGACCCTCAGATTAAGAAAGCTATTAGAGGATTGTTTGTCCCTGATGAAGGCAATAAATGGGGCAGCTTTGACTATGCGTCGCAAGAACCACGATGGCTGGCGCACTATGCTGGCTCGTTATCGGGAGCAAAAAGGCACCCGATGATCCAGGAAGTAATTGATAAGTACGAAGAAGATGACGCAGACTTTCACCAGATGGTGGCTGACATGGCAGGCATTTCTCGTAAAGACGCTAAGACTGTGAACCTCGGCATTATGTATGGCATGGGCATCAACAAGTTGGCTGGTGTCTTGGATATCGAAAAGGACGAAGCTAAAGACTTGCTAGGCGACTACAACGCTAAGGTTCCGTTTGTAAAAGGACTAGCGGATGCTGTCTCTCGCGCAGCAGAAACCAACGGGGTTGTTCGAACAGTGCTTGGCCGACGATGCCGCTTTGATAAATGGGAGCCGAAGCGTTATGGCCTGCACCGTGCGCTGCCGTTTGAAGATGCCCGACGTGAGCATGGCCCGAAAGAATCGCTGAAACGTGCCTACACATACAAGGCTCTCAACCGGTTGATACAAGGGTCGAGTGCTGACCAGATGAAACGTGCGATGGTAGACTGCTATAAAGAGGGGTTCACTCCCCTGCTCACAGTGCATGATGAACTGTGCTTCAATATAGAGAGCGAAAGTCAAGCAAACAAAATAAAAGAAATTATGGAAACATGCATACCAGCTTTGGTACCATTTAAGATTGACTTCGCGTTAGGCGATAACTGGGGTGAAATCGAATAGGAGACCACAATGGCTAAAGATCAAACTATTTATCACGTAGAAAAATGTTATCTGTATCACTTGTTTGTCTACAAGCCAGTACAGCCTTTTTATAAGGGTAATCAATCCAAGGACCTCCGAGTGATAATGGACCCGGTCAAGAAGTTCGAAGGTCACTATGAAGGCGGCGGCTCGGGATGCCAAGACGTTCCAATAAGTCTGAATGCTCGGTACTTTCGATACCCACTAGGGCTGCGGACAGTGACAGGGCATGGCATTGGTTTCGTGCCAGAGTATCCGGACTTCGAGATGCCTGTGAACTTCGTCGGTATCCGCCTGTTGTTTGGCTGGGAGATATTTGTAAGTCATACCTTCAACATCGCCCCAACCATTAGCGGCAAGCGCAAGTGGGGTATTCAGGTTACGCTGCACCGTATTCGAAAAGAAGTCATACCGGCTGACGAATGATTATCATTGACGACTTCTTGATAAACGGTTGGATGAACCCGCCTAGTATAGCTTCCTAACAGCTTTGTTCCAGCTACTAGCTGCGAGTTCCGGGTCTAGATAATCAGCAGCCGATACACGCTTTGTCTTTTGATGACGTATCCCGGACATCGGTAGAAATAAAACGCCTTCGTGGTCGAGACCAACAAGGGCTAGGATATCGCAGTCAGCTTCGGTGAGGGCGACTTTTGTTTTGCTGCCCTTGGCTACCGAGAAGTGATAGGTGGCTCTGATAGGATATTTCTGACCGCCGTCCTTCTTTGCTCTAGCCCCCTCATATACGGTACGAGATGTTTTAACCTGAACGCGAACAGGTTTTATACCGACCATGGCAATGATGTCAGTGGTTCCGAGTTGCACGATTTCACAAGGAACATTCATTTGTCGGAGACGATAGAGACACAATGCTTCTCCGATGTCGCCGGTATGAACCTGCAATGATGATGGTGTCATTTAGTAAGACCAGATAGTCGGGCGTGTCGGACCCATTTCTTTATCGTCCAAGTGAAGAAAGCGGGAACCATGACTACCCTTCTGCTGTATCCCGATGCCTGTGAAGGCTCCGCTGCGAAGAGCTAGTGTTAACAGTTCAATAGCTGCGCCGTGCGATATCTTTATGTCCGCGGCATGACCACTTGAGTGGGTGCCGGGTTTTGCTTTCTTCTTTTCGATAGGGTGATCGGGACAGCGGTATCCACTAGATATCGTTAGTCCCTTTCCGTAATGAGAGCGAAGCGATTGAAGCTTGGCTATGAAAGATTCGTTCATGTGGCATTCGCCACAATGTGAACATGCGAACTCCGACTCGCTAAAGTTCGGATATTTTGACCAGTCCATTAACCCCTCCTGGTTCTTTGTGCGATTTGCATATTCCTTGCGATAGTCACAGGGTCATCACCTAAGAGACTAGCGTCTGGTTGAACAGGTTGCAACCCAGCAGTTTGAACAGGCTGCTGTGATACGGAGAAATCGGACAAACCGGACAGGTCAAATGATGCCTCTGGTCCCGTAGCGGTGTCCATAGGTACGGCATTCGATGCTACAGGCGACGAGAGAGGTCGTTTTTCTTCAATGTTTTCAATGCTTTGCAAAGAGCTTTGATCGCCCGGAATCTCGTCAAAACTTTCTTCAAGTGATTTTCCGCGCAGTTCTTGATACAATTTGTTCATGCGACCACGATCAACACGGCGCAGAACACGCTTCAAACCCTGACGATCTTCCTCGTTTATCAAGAATTTGTTTAGTTGATTACTGACACGGTAGGGTCGGAACTCTCCGCGCATAACAGAAGCTATATCACGCTTACCGATATTTGCATCCCGCAGAGAACGACGAATAGTATTGTCCGACATGCCTCTTCTTCGATATGAAGACACAATTCGATGTAGCTGCTGTTGAGCCCTGAACAAATCGCCCATCGACTCAGTGTACTGCTGCTCTACTTGTTCCTGTGTTACGTCGTTGCGCTTGGCAAAACGAGTAAACTCTGTGACGCTGCCGGTACGATTACGACTAAACTCGGATCCTTTATAGAACAGGTTTTGTCTTTTGTTGGTCTCTAGTTTACGTAGGCCGCTTGATAAGGTCAGAAGCTCTTCCGGGATTGTGTACTCCGCGCCAGTGGCTGACGGTGTTTCTGTAAAAGCGCGAACCAGTCGGCCTTTTTCAAGTCCAGTAGACTTCACTTCGTACAACAGTTTAAGCGCGGCCGGTTCCATGCCGCCAAGCACATGCAAGAAGCCCTTCTGCGCTTTCTCACCGGGATTGTCGTTCACTCCGTAGATCGAAGCTCCAGTAGCCGTGCGGCCATTACGAACGGTTGCATCAATCAAACGTTCAGCCACAATAGCTTCCGATGCGAATGGTTCGAGGTAACCGTACATACCAGCCAAAGCACCGGTCATAATCTGCTCTGCCTCTGATGCGCCGATTTCACCTTTGTTGTTGTATTCTCTGATAGCGTTCTTGAGAGGTGTCTTCAGATAGTCGTAGAACATCATGTAGCTGAGATCCATGTACTCTGTCGATCCCGGTTTGTCGTTCAAGATAACAAGAGTGTGATCCCGTAGATAGCTTGGGACCTCACTATTCATGAAGTCTTCGTAGTCTTCGTCGCTCATGCCCGAAGCAACTTTACTCGCTCCGACGATCGCTGCCGGTATCATAGAGATAGAGGCGTAAGCACCCATAGCGCGACGTGCGCCGATGGTTCTGATTTGACGCTCAAGTCTAGCGGCAGCTTTGTCTCCAATTTGTGCGCGGAGCTCGTCACCAACTTTATAGCCCATCTCTTTAAGAGACTGGTTCAGGATGTTGGTAGAGTTACGGATGTTCTCCGCCGGGAAGGCTACGAAGTTACCAATAACAGGAACCCGACGAACTGCTCGAATAGCCTCCGGTACACGAGAGTAAATAGGCATTGTTTTCTTAACAATGTCTCCAGCTAAAACATTTAAGAAATTCTCTGTTTCAGAAAGAGACTGAGGACGAACAGCAATACCTTGGTTTACAAAATCACGCGCCAAGACACTGTCGCCATCAGCTAACTTGAACGCATCATCTACATTTAATCCAGCCTTACGAATAGCAGCGGCATACTTGCCCCGCTCTCCCGCAAATGCCACTGTCTTAGCCATGTTATCAACTCCGGCGTAGACAGCTTCTGCTGTCTTAACACCCGGAACCGCACGAACAACTTTCTCAATCATTTCTGAAGTGGTGCTTGCGCCTAATCGGTCGATACCCCGACCCTCTCTGAGAAGCGAACGATATTCATTCATGGTCAAGCTTTGGTCACGCAGCCCCTGCTCACCCATAAGGTCGTAGAATTTACGGAAATCATCGTCAGCTAAGTTAGATGCTTTACCTGCTGCAATTCTCATACTGTCTACCATATCGGCACCATTCATAATGTTGCCGTTAGCCATAAGAGCAAAGTGGTTTGAGTTAAAGTTCCTTATTTGACCAATCGGGTTAAGTACCGTCATGCCCATCTGCGATATACCTTTAGCTTGTAGAGCCATAGACCAAGCAGCATCGAAAACCCCGTCCGGAGTGCGCTGAATTGCAGTGATCGCTTCATATGCATCATTACGAATAAGTCCCCCTGTAAGTGGGCCGTACTTGGAGATGATTGCCTTGTTGTTGTCGTCCCTGAGTATTGTGTACCCAGCGTCCGTCAGCTTCATTAAGTCATCGATTGTTTCTTGACCAAACCCTTCTGCTTCAGTAGCGGGACGGATAATCATCGGACCCGGCATACCTTTGTTGACAGCCTCAACAGCTTCTTTCATGGACGAGGACATACTGGCATCGTCGGCAATCTGACGGTAAAATTTGCTTGTCTCACGGAAACGAGACATGTCTGCGATTGTCCTGAGATAGCGGTGCTCCAAAGCCTCTCGTCCCTCTGTCCGCTCTCGTTTCAGGCCGCGAAGACTAGGTGCTTTATCTAGACGCTTTGATCGAGACGACAGGATAGAGTCTGACAAGGTGTAAATAGGAACACGTTTTTTAGATCCAGCTTCCTCTTTAAGCTTACGCTTGAGGAGAGTTGCGTCGTCCGCTATTTGTTCGACACGGACGGCGGACAACGGTGCGCCGCTTTCCCCCAAAGAACCTGCTGGAAAACCAAGCTGCTCATCAACAAAGGACCGCGCCTCTTGTCTGGCAAGCTCTTCATCAATCACTTTTATACCAGCGTTGGTTTTTTCTTCTCGAATTGCTCTGTAGATTTCTTCCACAGCCGCTTCATACGTTTCTTTTTCAGGCCCTTGTGTAAGTTCGCTGTAAGACTTATTCATGGGTCCTTCATACATACGACGAAGGTAACTGTTGAACTGTGTCTTAATTGCACCCAGCACAGGTTTTAACTCTTCTGCGGGTAGGTCACCTTTTTTGACCGCGATATCCAACTCGTCGTAAATCTCTTCTGATAGATTTGTAACCAGATTACGCATTTCTGTGGCCGACGATACAACCTCTTGGTCATAGCCTTTTAAGGCATCGTCTTCCCCTTCGAGAAATCTAATCGCTGAAGAAAAAGCATCTTGGCGACTTGCTTTTCCTTTTCCGTAGATGCCCTGTAGGGATACAGTATTACGAACGCTCTTATCGAAATCAGTAAAAAGCTTCATACCAACAGCCTCGGGAGCATCTATCTGTGCGCCTAAGTCTTCTGTCAGTTCGTAGAACTCACGCGGTGCGCCACGTGCCGTGCTGAATACTTCTTTTGCTTTCTTAGTGGCTTTTGGAAAAGATGACTCAATCGCTCCACCCAAAGTTTCTAGCCCGAAAGAAACATTACGCGCAATAACCGGAACACCCGGCGTGTTGCCAATAACAAACGAAGCACCTTTTATTGTCGGGCCAAGAAGCTCAAAAGCGGTGGTGAATGCAGCACCTTCCGCCGCGACTTTAAGCTTGTTGAGTAGCTTACGTGCAGCTTCTTCGCGGCCTTCAAGACCTGTGTCCTCGATTGTTTTCAAGCCTTCCGGCATTGCGTCGAACGCGTCGGACAAAGTGTGCATACCGTCGGGGCTGACTGCGAAATCAGCGGCACCGGCCGCAAGAGAGCCCACCGCAGCTTGTCCAGCAAATCGATTAACCCGTGTACCTGTGTCGTCAACTTTTGTAAGAATGTTTTTATAGCGTTTGCCGAAAGCTTCCGCTGACTTACCCAGCATTCCTTGTGCTTTAAGTAAGCTTGTGCCTTTGGCTGCTGCATTTGCCCTACTCATCCAGCCAAGCACCGGAATGATGCCGACACCAAAATTTGTAATAGCTTCGGCTACTTCACCGGCTGTTGTTTGCGGCACAAGACCCGTAGCTTCTTTGAGCTCTTCAAAGCTTTCCGTAACACCGCGGCTGTAGTCTGTATCGAAAGCAAGGTCTACTGTTGAAGCTCCGAGTTCCGAGAGCCCCTGCACGAAACCCACGCCACCCGCACCTACGCCCGTGGCGATATCGCCAAAGACAGACACGTCGTCTTCAGCGTCTAGTTTTGCTGCGAAGTCTTTTGCAAAAGCTTGTAACTCGGGCTCAGATAAATTGAGAACTGAATCATCAACTTCGAAAGAGCCTCTGCCAGGTATGTTTAACTTAGCCATTGAGACCCCTTACTTGGTGACAGTTGCTCCGCCAGATTTAATCTCTCGTGCACGTTCAGCGATATCCAAAACCTCTCCGAAGCTTTTTGCCACTTCTATTTCAAGCTGTAGCTGACGTGCTAGAGGCGGAGGCAGGTCATACTCTTTCCCAATATCACGGCGATCTCTTTCAGGTTCGGCACTGCTTTCGTTGATATTGTACTTTTGAAATGTTTTCAAGGCTTCAGGGTTTTTCTCAAAGTACTCAAGTAACTTAACTTGTGCCGGTGTCTCAGCAGCCTTGAGTTTCCGTGCTTGGATCTCGGCCAAGAACAGTGAATCGCGGCGATCCTTCTTGCCTTTGCTGTATTGTTGCAGACCAGCCAACGCGCCTCTGGCTATATTCATGACGGGGTCGTCACTTTCTCCGCCAGCGATAGCCAGACCAGCCGTCATCATGGCTTGGTAGAAATCATTTTCATCATTGCCGGTCATCTCTTTATAGCGTTCGAGGAACGGATCAATAGCTTCTTTTTCCCCTTCGGTGGGAAGTTTAGTAAGCTCTTCATTCTCTTTTTTAAGAGCTTCAAGTTGTTTGAGAAGGTCCGCATTTGCGGATTCTTCGCCCACCCGCTCCTTGTTTTTGAGTTTATCAGCGTCCGCGGTAGGCTCAACAGTAGCGTCCTCAGCCTTTGCCGAGGTCACAAGCGGATTATCAAAAATCGGTTCCTCGGCTGGTCCAGCGGCGACATCTACCACACCGGAGCCGACACGATTGATTCCTTTAGCAATATTAGAGGGAAGCTGCGCGGTGGAAAGAAGTCCAGAGCCGATGTTTTTAGCGAGACGCTCTATACGAGTATCGTCCTCTTCCATTTGGGGTCGCAACGCTTCTCCGGGAGGGGGAGAGTCGGGGTTGACGAAGCTATCAACCATAGATCCTATGCCGCCCGAAACTTTTTGAGCCGCGGCGGCAGGCACAGCAAGAACACCAGTTGTATCGATCGGGCCACTAGCTGGATCCATGTAACCCTGCATACGCGGGGCAGCGGGGCGAGGGTTCATCAGAGCCTGGTTTTCATAGTAGCGATAAAGGTTGTTGATAGCAGCATCACGATTAGCGGCCGGTGCTTGACCGGATGCAATCATGCCGTCCACCATACGAGTGGCTTGGTCAAACAGCGACTTGTTCACAGCACCCGCTTGCGCCATTTGCATACGCGGCTGCACCTCGTTCATCAGTTCTCCTGATGAGGCAAGAATACCAAGAGCCTGACGAGCGAGGCCCGGCTTACGGAACATTTTACGGTGCTCACCAACAACACCGCCTTTATTATAGCCCATTGGAGCCTGCCCCGGATACGCGACAAAGCTCAAAGGATTGCTTGATTGCGCCCCTCCGTACAAAAGTCGCGCCATCTTTTCTTGCTCTTGTTTTTTCTTTTGTTCTTCGAGGAATCTCTTAAAATATCCCATAATAATCTTAGCTCCCCTACTGTGTCGTACTATTACTGAACGGACGGTAACCCAATCCGCCCAAAGCACCAAGTCCCGCGATGCCCAAACCAATAAACTGCGAAGTACTACTTGGACCTGCTGGCTGCTGCGCTGGAGGGGTAGCGGTCATGGAGGATTGAACACTAGGAGTGCCTCCCATGACATCAGTCATAAAGCCAACACGCTTGTAAGGCTCGTACAAACGTTCCAGTTCCGTGGCGCGTTGTGCGTCGAACTGCGCTTGCTGCTGCGCTTGTGACATACCACCCAAGCCTTGCAGCGTAGCAATGTCCTGCCCTGCCTGCGCTTGCGCTTGTGTGGCAAGGCCACCTATCTGACCACCAGCCTGACCAATCAGGCCAGCAATACCAAGGTCGCGGCCACGAGCAGCTTCGAATGCGCCCATACCAGCCTGTTGTGCTTGTTGGAAACCAGCCGAACGGAGACGGGCAGCGGTGTCAGCCATCTGCTGCATCTGACCACGATACTGCTCGGCTTGCAAAAGTGCGTCACGGCTACCGCCGAAAGCACCTGCGCCGACGGCAGCGTCGGATAGTTTTTGACGTTCCATTTCGCCAGCACGAGAGATATCACGCAGTGATGCGTCGATTACTTCTTGCTGGAACGGATCCATGAACTGGCGTGTGATGTCTTGGTCATACATGCCTTCGGCACGAAGAGCCTGACCAGTAGAAGCGCGAGTACCAGAAATCGCTTCTTGCAGCATTGGTTGATAACCACCAATACCCATGCCTGCCTGCAAGAGTTGTCCCGTCTCGGGATCCCGGACACCAAGAATCTGCTCTTGGCCTTGAGTGATTGCAGCCTGCTGAAGCGGGTTAAAACCAGCAACTCGCTGCTCTGGAGTCATAATAGGTGCGTCGGCTAACTCGCGGGTCGTACGGAAGATGTCCTTTTGAAACTCTTCCTGATACGGAGCCAAGCGATTCATAGCAATTGAAACTTCTGCTTTGTCAGGCAGATTTTCCATTACGTTTTGACCCTGAGAGTAAAGAGGTGACGAGCCAGCTTGGGCTGGATCAAAGCCTTCTTCATACGCGTAAATCTGCTGCGCCTGCTGTTCGCTGAGAGCTTTCAGCCGATCAAGCTCTTTTTGAGCTTCTCTAAGCTCTTTTTGGGTGGCACTTGATGAGTTATTAGATGGCATTATGCTTGTCCTTCAAACTTGTTCATCATGGCGTACATCTTAGCGGCACCTTTCTTACGGTCACCGTTACCTGCGCCTTTAACTGCGTCTGCTGTCATGACGAACTCACCGTCAGACAGATATGCAGGGATGCTGTCCGAAGTCCCTGTTCCGGGGCCCATGATGTGTCCACCAGCGGCCGCTGCCATTATACCACTACTTTGCACGTATGGTACATCCTGAAACGACTCTGTTTCGGGGTTGTAGTACATGCCTTCAATGGGCCTGCCTTGATAGTTCAGGATGTTTCCCTGGTTTAAGAGTGCCTCTAACTCTTCTTGGTTGAGAGTCATGCTAGGCTGCTCCGGCATTTCGTCGCTCATGAAGAGAGGTGCCGCCATAGAAGCGGTGCTGAGAGCATACCCTGTTGCGGGAAGCGGGTTGTTAGAAAATTCGTTTACTACTTTATCGGTAAACCCAGGAACTCCGCCCTTGTTTTGCGCGATGTTAAGAGCTCTTTCGGGTGAGAAACCCTTTTCCATAAGCTTGTTAGCATCAGTGGCAACATCTGCTAGAGCCCTAACACTAGAACCAGAACCAGAACTAGCTGCACTGTCCTTTACAAACTGGCCGGTAGTTTCATCGAACACAGCATTCGGGTCGGGCGTAAAGTCTAGGCCTGCGTCAGCCGGAGTAAAATTAGCTGCCTGCACCTGCGGCTGTTGAACACTAACTATACCTTTCGCCGGGGTGGCGGCAGGAGCCACTGACGATGATGAGATCGCTGGATCGGCTGTTGGCGCGGCTGGTGCCGCGGCTGTTGGTGCAGGGGTGGCCGCTGGGTTGTAGTTCGCACCAGAGATATAACCACCAGTGCCATTAGTCGCTACATTAGAAGCAAACTGACCAATACCACCAACAGCGGCACCAGTAGCACCAGCCCTTAGAACGTCTTTAAGGTTGCCGCCTTTGAAAGCAGCATCAAGAGCACTAGCCGTACCCATCTTCGCAACGGCTCCACCCAATACTGCGCCCGATCCAAAAAGAGCCGGAGCAGCCATAGGCAAAGCAGCGGCAAGTAAAAGTGGCGCGGCTTTCTTTACAACCTTTTTAATCTTCTTAAAGAGTTTTCTGAAGAACCCAAACTCTTGAACGCCAGTGTTGGGGTTGATGGCGACCATTTCGTTACCAACAATAAACTGCTCTGGCTCTAAGCCCTGATCTCTAATCGCTGCAAAGACCTGATCCTTGACTTCGGGGTAATATTTCAGGATTGGGGCAGGGACAATCACCTCACCTTCAGCAACGTGAGCGATTTGATCGTCCTCGAACTGACCCATAGCAGCCATTTTTTCTGCTACACCTGGTCCTAATGTCTGAATACCTTGCATCATTTTATCCCTTGTTGGCCCATTATAGCCAAAAAACCGTTAAGTTACCACCTTCAGTGTTCCGCTGTCATTATAAACAGAACCAGTTTCAAGTCCCGAGGCTGACGTAGGTAGATCCTTGAGAACCAGTGGTGATTTAGTGCTGTCCAATGCCGAAGCACGGAGCTCACCTTCAGAGTTGACCTGCTCGATCAGAAGCTCCAAGGCACGAGCCAAGTCGGAGATGTACTCACGGCGATACTCCTCTGGAGCATCGGAGATTGTGGGTGGTACAAGTGATCGCTGTGGCATTATCGTTTCCCGTCCGGCCTTACTTCAACACGCGGAACACCGACCCGCCATTGAGTCCCGAGATCCGAGCTACTTAAACGCAGAGAGAAGGAGCGACCACGCAGGCGCATATACAACTCGTCCGTGTATTGCTCTACTGGGCTCGTGGCACTACGAGTTACATCGCTGGTTAATGCCTCGCCATAGTTTTCACCCGGATTATTATATGCCCTCAACTCAAACGTAACCTCTGGATTTGCGCCTGTCGAACCAGCGAAGGTGACATCGGGCAGCACTTTGTTAGTCAGCATGTACTTGTCACCCGCTTCGAGTGACATGGGGCTGCTTTCGATAAAAGACGTAATCGCAGTGGCTGGATTGTTAGATCCGTCATCATTACCGTTTTCATGATTATATAGATTGTTGTCAGGTGCAGCGGCCACAGGGTAAGAGCGCGTCTCAGCATCTACCCAAGCTGTTCGACCTAGTGTACCAAAATACCAAACCTTTTCTTCGTAATTGTAGACGACATATTTATCGTTTTCTGTTGAGTTGAGCGACGGATAAAACCACCACACTTCGTTGTACTGAGAATTGAGCGCAGCGGTCACAAGTTCACGCTGGTCCAAGTTAAGGTCGTCAAATATTTTTGCACGAACCGAGCAGGGGATTTGAGTGGTACGACCATCGTAAACATAGAACTGATTTTCACCCATCCAGAACACGCCATCGTTCACAGCGACAGCAGCGTTTGGTCCAATAATGCTGATACCTGTTGAAATCTGAGAGATACCGAAAGTAAACGGCGCACCGATAAACTTGAGTGTGTGTAATGAGGCATCGGTGTAAACCAGAATTTCACGTTTGGTTTCAATCGCAGCCACAAACTTAGATCCTGAACCAATGATCAAATCACCAGCGGTGTTCGTAGCTGTAGGTGTCCAGTCAGCAGCGTTCTCTTGATCAGAGAAACGGATGAGAAGGGGGTCTTGCGTACCGACATCAGTGGTCGGGTCACAAGCAAAAGCAATTACGTGGCGATCACGGTCAGAAACAATAATCTGACGAGCGACGGTTGGTGTGCCACTTGCCCCAGATAATGTGCTGAGAGCTACGGCTCTGTTGTTCAAGCCATTGCTCTTGTCCCAGTAGTAGATGTTACCGTCGCGCACATTGGCAATCAGGTCTTCACCAAAGTTGTCGAACGACCACAAACGCGCCTCTGTCCCAGACGTAACAGAGATTGTTGCAGCTTCACCCCAAGCAACCATGCTAGTGGTGGCAACAACGGTTGCACCGTTCGAGTGAGCGGCAGCGGTTGTGCTTTCAACACCACGAGTACACGTGGTCAGGTTGTTACCGCTTTTACCAGTGTAGTTGATGAGCTCTGTTCCAATACGAACCTGCCCAGCAGAGGGAAAGCTTGAGGCATCTGTCAGCGTAATTGTTGTGGCACTGTTTGTGATAGCACCGTTTAAGGTTGTCGTGACATCGTCGGCAGTCTCACCGTCCCACGTGCTGGCACCCCAACCGGTACCGCCGGTAATCGTAGAAAGACCGGTGTTGATTTGATAAGTGAGTGTGGGTGTACCGCCCCCGGTAGCTGTGCCTGTGGCAGTCGTGGCAACAGTGATCGTAAAAGTGTTACCGTCTATACGAGTGATGATATGCTCTTTGTTCAAATCATCGGCCGGAATCCCAGCAAACGTTGTAGCGTTAGTAATAGTGACGTAGTCGTTTGTGATTGCACCGTGACCATTGTCGGTAATCGTAACCACTGCGCTACCGCTAGTGGCTGACAAGGAGCCAGAAGACAAAGTTGATGACTTACGATCAGGGGTTATGTCGTTGTAGTTTGTGCCTTCTTCAATATAGAGCTTCAGATGTGTGCCAAGAGCTAGGTAATTGGAAGCATCTAGCGCAACCCAGTTGTGCATCTTACGGCAAATGCCTTCAAAGGTCGTAGCAGAGTAACGCGTCCAGCCACCAATCTTTTCAGCCACGCCGTAGCGAAAGCGAACTTTGTCGCAGTCGTACCAGCCACCCTCGTTCATGTAACGAGTGGTTTCTTGGTTGATGCCGGGCCGGAACTGGAGCTTCATCAAAGGCATGTGACACTCCTAGTGTTTTATAATCGCGTTAAGTATAAGACTTGTGTACAGCAACGAACTAACATTATCGGTAGTAGCGTTGATGGTTCCCCCAAAATTAGAGGCGACAGCTAGGTTTCCTGCCCCGTGGGCATGATTAGCTCCATTGTTTGCGTTACCATTAAAAACACTACTTGTGTTACCACCCGTTGCTGTGGCGTTGTTTGGGTCAGAACGCATGATATAACCTGCGTTACCGCCAGAGCCCTCAAACACTACGTTTTTGTTGGGAGTTGAGATAACCGATCCACTGCCGGGCCTGCTAGTGTTTCCGCCAAACATTTTGTGTGTGTGTGCGGGTAGGTGATTTGGCGTTAAGGCAAAATTGCTAGTGTTACCGCTAACATTAGAAGAAATATTCGCTGATGCCGTGTTAATATTTGTGTTGATTGTAGCCGAAGCAGCACCGGCATTCGCTGCCAGGGTGGTGTTGCCGTCGTCAAAAACAACCTGCTTACCAGCGAGGTCAGGTAGATTAAAAGTGCTACTGCCGTTGCCCGAGCCATATGTAGTGCTAATTACAGCGAATAACGCAGCGTAATCAGTTCGTGAAACCTCTTGTCCGGCGCACAAAAGGAAACCACTAGGAGCAGTTGCCGTTGTCCAAGGAACTATGAGCCCAACCGGGACGAAAATTGCAGCGTCTCTTTTTAGTTGTCCGTAACTACTCATCTTCCATGTGCTCCAACATCGCGACATTGCTTTCAAACATCGTCTTTAGATGACTACACCGCAAGTCACCGTCTTCGCTTATCTCTTCTCCGCCATTGATGCAGTATATACCTGTGCCGCTATCTTCGTCGTAACTGACACGAGTTGTGCCTTCGGGGAAACGATCAAAAAACAAAGTAAACTCTTCGTCTTGTCCGTCACGCGCACTATAGCAATGAATGGTAAGGAACGAAAAGCTAGAGCCATCGCTCGTCCACAAAAACCTGTCTCCTAATCGTGCGTTATATCTCATCTTAAAACTTTATCATGTAACGAATTGCAAGGTATGGATTTTCAATATCAACAGCACTGGCATTGGCAGCTAGGTTTGATTGATTGAAAGTAGATGTGACGGAACCGTTGATAGCATGGGCGTGTGAGCCATTGCTGTTGCCGCCGGTGACAGAAGTCTTACCAACGGATGCGTTTGAACCACTGTCAGCCATCATGTACGCCCAGTCAGAGCCTTGGCCCCGATGTTGCTGGAACGGGGCGTTACTGGTTGTAAGGTTTGCACTGTTTAGAGTAGCGTTTGATATAGTTGAATTAAAGGTAAAGTGACTATGGGCCGGAATAGGAACGTCT
>Ga0075480_10000662_pt1 | contig 20662 bp, 28 predicted proteins | sample DEB08_DNA_7_FD_81590 | JGI IMG/M metagenome (GOLD analysis project Ga0075480, IMG submission 81590) | Aqueous microbial communities from the Delaware River and Bay under freshwater to marine salinity gradient to study organic matter... | ecosystem: Environmental > Aquatic > Marine > Coastal ... | reverse complement strand
TGATCGCTGACGGATATCTCGCGCCATTGAAATCAAAACTGACGGATACAAAACTCAGCGTCAAAGGCGTTCATAAACGTGGCGGCGAATACATTGAGAAAGAACTACAGGCCGCCGTGAACAAGTCACATAAGAACGACGGCGTTGTTCGAGAGGTCATCAGGTTAGCCGGCGACCGAAAGGCATGGTTGTTTTTTTGCGCTGGCGTAGAGCACGCTATGGCGATCAAAGACTTACTGATCGAGCATGGCGTTGTCGCTGAGTGCATCACCGGAGAGACGCCAAAGAAAGAGCGGGAACGCATCATTGACGAATTCAAGTCTGGGCGAATTAGGGCGCTCACAAACGCCAATGTGCTCACCACTGGCTTCGACTATCCAGACATCGACTTGATCGCCATGCTGAGGCCCACGATGAGCGCTGGACTGTATGTGCAGATGGCTGGGCGCGGCATGAGAGTCAAAAGCCATACGGATCACTGTTTAGTTCTAGACTTTGCCGGCATCGTGCAAATGCACGGGCCGATCACTAATGTTCAGCCGCCTAACAGGGCAGGACAAGGAACTGGTGAGGCTCCCGTGAAGGTGTGCCCAGAGTGCGCAAGTCTTTTAGCGCCAGCCATAAAAATTTGCCCAGACTGCGAATACGAGTTTCCAAAGCCAAAAGAAAAACTAATGCGCCTGCACGATGTGGACATAATGGGCAAAAAAGGCAGTGTGTTCGGAGTGCATAGTTGGTATTGGTCAAAGCATATTTCCAAGGCTAGTGGCAAAGACATGATCAAGGTTCAATACTATTCTAAGTTATTGAGCGATCCGAACATATCAGAATATTTTCCAATCACCCACGATGGATTCGCCGGCCAAAAAGCGCGAATGATATTGGCCGAAATAGCGAGCAAGGCCGGAGTCAAGAATTTTTTTGTTTCAGACATTGATGAAATATGCCAAGTTATGAATGGAGGAATGAGGCCAAATGAGATATCCTACAAGAAAGAGGGCAAGTTCTACAAAGTCACAGGCAGAGAATGGTAGGACAGAACACGTTGAGCAACGAGAGTTTGTTAGTTGGTTCAGAAAAACTTATCCTTATATACGGATAATCGCAATACCAAACGGCGGGCAAAGAAATATAGTCACGGCCGCACGACTGAAGGCGGAGGGCGTAGTCCCAGGCGTCCCAGATCTTTTTATACCCGCTTGGCTCTTATGGATCGAGATGAAAAAGATTAAAGGCGGATCTGTGTCACAATCACAGAGGGATTGGCACAATTATTTACATTCTATAAACCAAAGTGTTATTATCGCCAAAGGCTTTGAGGATGCTAAGTCACAATTGCAGGATTTTGAAGAGGGAATGGAGATTAAATATGGCGGAACAGAATCTGACTAAAAAAATGAGATCGGCTGAAAACATTCGGTCGCACAGAATAAAACTTAAACTTAGCCAACAACAGCTGGCTGTGATGATGGGCGTTAGCCGTCGAACAATTGGCAACTGGGAGGCTGGTGCTGACTTACCGTCAGACGTCAACAAACAAAAACTTGAGCAATTGTTCTATACTGGAAGGATCGAGCAAGATCAGATTTACCTCGATCCCGAGCGCAATGCGCTACTATTTAGCAAAATAAGTTGGATAGGCATTGGCGGCATGCTGTTAGGATGCGCCGCGTTATTTGCTATGTTCTATTTACTCGCTGGAATGTATGGTTAGTTTCAACCTTAGAAAACATAACAAAAGAATAAAACATATCAAGTTCGGCCCGTACTATTTGGTCGCACTAGATAAAGTGAAGGACGGAGAGCCATTGTTCACGTTTATCGACGGCAAGACGTACAAGGCGTCTGAGGCATTGTCATTAGCGAGGAAATATGGCTATAATGATGTGGAGCGGGTTTACGAAGCTTTCAATTCGCTTGGTTAACATGTTTTTTTCATATTTCTCCTTCTTAATGGCCCACTGATTGTGGGCCTTTTTTTAAGGCCGGAAACAGTCCACCTCCAAGTCACAAGTCTCAAAGTGACGATCCATCTCAGCATCGATAATAATGTACTCTCTAACGGTCTCTAAGACCGTCTCAGGCATCATCGCCGGACATTCGTAGGTAATGTTATAAACAGGCGCTGACGGCTCTTCTAGCTTGTCTATGATCTTCTTAGCCGCCATGAGAGAGCATCCCGAGCATACCAGCGCGAGACATAGTACGCCCGAGATACGAAAGAACGTCATTTCTTCTTTTTTGAGGCCTTACGTTTTACTGCATATGCTATGGCAACAGCTTGCTTGGGAGGTTTGCCTGCCTTAATTTCGGCCTCGACGTTCTTTTTAAAAGCCTTCTTCGACTTACTCTTAACGAGTGGCATTATTTTTTCTTAGCAACTGGGACTTTTGTCTTAGTCATAGCCTTCATCAAACATCTCCCAGCGGCTTTGCAACTTTTTGGATTTGGGCAAGTAGGACAAGTAGAAAAAGTTTTCATTTTTACCTCTTAACGGCTGAAGATCCAACATAAAACGAGAATATCATCACTAATATCGTGTCGAAATTCTCCCTGAACATTACTGCATTCTTTATTGTGTGCCACTCGATCCAAGTTTTGCTCGTATCAATCAGCCCCAATAAATACTTACCACCAGACTTCATCTCAACTGGAACAGCGATATCTACTTTGCCGAACATCGGCGCAAGAACGATAACCGCCACCATCGCCATGAAGAATAGTACCAACACGCGCCTCGTCATGCTAGAGAATCTATCTTTAGATCTCAGCTCAAACTCTCTATTGGACATTTCAGATTGGGCCTTCATGCGCTCGACGTCAAACGTCAGGCGCTCCATCATCATTTTGTGTTGGTCAGATTTTGCCTTTTGCGCATTTGCCAGTAGGCCGGACACCACGCCCACGACATTGCCACCAATCGCAAGTATAACTTCTGTCGGAAGTCCAAACATTTATGTTCCACATGAAACCGAGTTAAATAAAATGCCGCCCTAAACGCACGTTTATAGTCATCATTGATAAGTCCTATACTGGTATTGCAATGATGACAAAGCAGTTTTCTTATTCTGCCAGTCACATGGCAGTGGTCAACATATAATTTGCCTTTGCTCGTATCCTTGCCATTAATACCGCAGATGGCGCACTCATTGCCTTGCTTATACGCCATTTCGACATAGTCAGAAAAGACTATCCCGTATTTGTGCTTTAAGTGATGATCACGCCGCTGTTCTGGCGTTTTTCCTCTTCTTCGGCGTTTTTGCTGTTTTTGCGGCTTTTTTGAATTGCTCTGCTGTTGGCGCACCTTTGGTTCCGACCTTCCTCATCTTTTCGCCACTGCCAGCGGCAATACGTTTTCGTTTAGCGTGTATGTTCGCGTACAGTCCTTTTTTGGCCATTACCATTTCACCTTATCTGCCCAATATGCGGCGCTCATTTTGCCTTTAGCAATGTTCTTGGCGTGTCTTGCCTTGAACGACTTTTGACGTGCGGTTGGTTTTTTGTCGCCACTAACACCTTGCTGTCCGAACCTGATGGTTTTGATTTTATCGCCTTCTTTGGCAACAACGACGTGCGACTTTGTCGGATGACTTGGCGTTCTCTTTGGCTTGTTGTATCCAGAAACTCCAGCCTTCGCCAATCTACTGTCCTTTGTGGGCATCACTTTCCTCTAGTAAACGTAACCTAACGTGAATGTCTGACAATCTCTCAATGATTTCTTCTTTGAGTTCCTGACGCGCAAATGCATTGCCAGGCGATGGGATGATCTGGCCTTGCGGGTCAATCAACATCATCATGTTGGCGCGGATCAACTGGATGTCAGACTGAATCTGACCAATGCTAGAAATGACCCACCACATTGCCGCCAAAAGAACTGGAACTAAACTTGCGAGCGCTTTTGATAGGTCAAAGTCTTTCATCGAAATAACGAACGTTTTGCGTTCGACTTCTTCATCAAACGCTGACGCTGTTTCTTGTTTAGTTTTGTTCGCTTCGGGATTGGGCGAACGATCTCTTTATTACTTTTTACCATTCCACAACTCAAACAAAGTTCTTATTTTCTCTTCGAGATGTTTCAATCTCAAAAGAGTCTCACTACGGAAACTGATCAACATCGCGGCCAGTATTCCAAGCGCCGAGATGATGGGCCAAAGTTCAACAAATTGGCTCACTTATCTGCCTTGCGATCAATCTTTTCGTCGATTCCATCAAGTTTGCACATGATGCGATCAACAAACTTTTCAAACTCTTGTTTCTTCAGATAGTCTCCAGCGACCAATACCTCGATCTCGCTGAGTCGTCTATCTGTTCTGGATTGGGATTTCTGCAAGTCCCTCATGCCGATAAATATCAGGCTTGCTAATGCACCTAATAAACCGCTGACTCCGCCGAGGAGCCAGTTGATGAAAGACTGATCCATTTTAGAACGTTCCTTCCCAGACTCTAAATTTTGCAAAATCACCTGAAAGTATCTTTCGTTTAATCACTTCCTGTGCCGCACCTTTATCTGACCAGTCTACTCCAGCCTCTTTCAACCATTGCGCCATAATGTGCATTGGTATCCGTCCGACAAGTCTATTATCACCTTTTTGTTGATCGAATCCAGCATCTTTTAAATGCTTTACTTGTTTAAGTGTTGGATCGTTGTCGTATACGCTTTCGATTGTAAGTGTGTCCCCACCATCATCATGGTGGACTATCTCTTTAATCTTACTCAAACTGACCTCCAGATAAAAAAAGGGAGGGCACTAAGCCCTCCCATACACCTGATTAAGATGTTGTGTTGTCAAAAATACCGCCGTGCGCTTTCTCGTTGTTACACACGAGAGTTAGCTCGGTGACAATCTGACGTTTTGTTGCATCGCCTGTCTTAGCAAGTTCGCTGTTCTTGGTAGGACGTAGAACTGCTACTGACCACATGTCATCCTGCATGATGAACACGTCTCGTGAACGGTTCTCACGAGATGGCATGAAGTTTACTGTTCCCCAAGGAGTAACGTAAACGTCAACCGCGTTGATGACACTGTTAGTACCACCGACAGATGCACCAATTGTCGAACGCTGGTTGTTCATACCTGTGAAGGCAAGAGCCTTGTTCATCTGGAACGCTGAGAGGTAAACCGTGTCAGGATCACCGCCCTCTTCCCAGATTGACTGCATGACACTGTCAAAACGAGTTTGGTCAAACGCCTGAAGCGTAGTCGTCTCGTCTGTACGAGCATCAGTACCGTCGCCAGTAGGATCACTACCTTCGTTATCACCGAAGTCAGTGTTGGTGATCAACCATGCAGGAGCACCAGCAAGTTCACGCGCTGTTGATGAATCGCCAGCAACGCGAGCGTTGTTGTCTAGTAGACTCTTCTCTACGTCGAGCTTTTGCTCTTTAGCAGTCTTGAGCATTTGATATGCAATCTCTGATGCACGACCAGCCTTCTTCAAACCGCTATCTGTATCTGGGATGACGACTGCGTTCTTAAAGATCTGGGTGTAGTTGCCTCGACGAGTCGTAGCTGATCTTGAGTTAGCAGTTGTGTCATCACCTTCAACGTGAGCGTTAGTGGTTGAAGCGCGGAGCGCGTCAGTTTGCCACTCATGGAAAGTGTTTGCCGCTTTTACTTTTTTACACTTTGAGTAAAAAGGGGTCGCCTCTGGGGAGATGTCGTAAATGACATCTGAGAGGTCTTCGCGAATACCGACAGCATCGTAGCTGTCGAAAGTGTTGCTTTGTTGTGCCATGATAATTACCTTTCAAAGTTATTCATTAACAATTAATCCAACGAGATCTTCGATCCGTCCTGATGATTTAAATTTGGAACGTTGTCGTTCCAATTGTTTTGCTTCTCTGCTTGATTGATTCTTTCTTGCCCCAGGTTTAATTACTGGTTTCGCGCCCTTTGCTTTCGCTTGAGCCTTCGACTTGCCAGACATTATTTCCCGATATCGCATGGCGTCATGAAGAACAAGAAAATGCTTACTATCAGTAAGATCTGATAATTCCTTTTCAGTAAAACCATAACGATTAAACGCAACATCGATCATCTTCTCCCGTATCTTAGGAGACTTTTGTGGATCTGCCATCTCAGGAAGCATTTGTACTAACTTTTGTGTTTCCATTTGAAGTTTGTACTTCTTTGCTTGTTCCTGATGTTGCAGTGCCTGCGCTTGTAAAAGATTTTGTTGTTCAAGGTCTCTTTTATATTGCACCATGTTGTGATCGTATTTTGCTTTTTCCTCCATATAGGCTAACGGATTTTCTCGTTGTAGCTCTATTGGAGGTAACGTGGGCTCAACCAATATTGCCTGTCCAGACCTAACTCTTTCTATTTCTGCGGCAAACAGATTGGCTTGTTGGCTATACTGCATAAAGGCCTCTTCCGCTTGTTTTCGTGTAGCGGCGACCTCCTGCATGCCTTGTTGGATATACTGCTGGCCTGAATAACCTCGCTTGAGCTCCTCAAGGGTGACCTTAGTCTCAACGCCATTAACTTTGACGTCGAACATTGTAGGTTCCGTAGGCGCTGGCTCGTCTTCAGCCTCATCGTCATCCTCACTTGCTTCGACTTCTACTTCATCTTCCTCGCCGTCGTCGACCTCGGCGTCATCGTCATCATCCGATTCCGATGCTTCCATCTCTGGAGATACATCCTCAGACTCAGAATTATTTTCTTGCTCAACCTCTTCGGCTTGGGCCTCTACTGTTTCTTCAACAGGCTCGTCTGGTTGGACTATGAGTGATACTGCCTGTTCTATACTTCCATCAAAGGTTTGTTCAGTCGTGTCTGACACGGTACTTACTCCTTATTATGTTTATCGAAAATCTTTTCGTCCGTTAATACGGTGTTGATATAGTCATCGATTAGCCCTAATGCACGAACAATGTCGTGCGCATCATCTCTAGCCTCCGTTGTTGAGTTTGTATCTAAAAAAATATTTACTTGCACCAAGCGCACGGCCTCCATGAGCTCCTGAAATACAGGATCATCTCTGAGCCTCTTAAGCTTTGATGCTTTATCTTTAACTGTTCCCATTAAAACCTACCGCCAGAAACTGCCTGTGCCGGAGCCTGATCTGGATATCTTGATGCCTGCTGTGCTCGCTTAATTTCTTCAACATCAATCTTTGTTCCGTATTGCGCCAACAGTTCGGCCGCTTTAACCAACAAATCTTGATCCATCTTGTCACGCTCACGATCATCTTGCGCAATTGCTTTCTGTGCATCGACTTGCATTTTAACAAGATCACTTTGAGCCTTCGCTTGAGCTTTGAGTTGCTCGGCCTGTACCATCGCAGTGCCGGGATCTAACGGCTTGCCTTGTTGAGCCGCCTGCATCATCTTCATCATGATCAACTGCTGTTCTGTCTGCTCATTCATTGGCGAGAAGTATCTGTCGCTGTTTCTTACGCCAGCAATTGCCATCATATCTGCCAGTGTGTTGCGGATAAGAGTCATTGTCACGAGACCGTTACCTGGGCCGTATGTCTGCCAGATCTGCATCTGTAACTGCAACATTTGCTGAAGTACAGCAATCTTCTCGTCTTCCTTACCTGTACCAAGACCGACGTTGCACATCACGTCCATGCTTGTGTTCCATCCTCTCGGATCGACCGGCACAAACTGACTGTTCATGCGCATCATTTTCTCTTCGTCTGTATTCTCAACAAAGAGCCTGAGCATTAACTTAAATAAGCGCTTCATGCCGCCCTCGGCAAGATTTCTCGCCATAACTTCAACCTGAGCCGCGCCAGCCTGTTTTGTGATCTGAGCGGCTGTAGCAGTAGCATTCTGCAACGCATCTGGATCAAGGCCCATAGACGCCCTAGAAACGCCTGTCTTGGTCTCAATTGCCTCATCCATATACTGAATGGCTGAGAGCGTTTGAGCCGCTACAAACGGCACAGCGACCTCCTGAATGGCATTTGGCGCTTTCATACGAATAAGGCCGCCAATCTCATTGTTTAGTAGGTCATCGACGTTAACCTGATTCTCAACAAAGCCAAGCCTTGGATTATTCGTTAACGCTACGTTATCGAGTACGCCACGCAACATAGCGGTTGCGGCGTCTTGATCGTCCATAATGAGATCGGCGATTGACCGGCCAAAGAATGCGTGTGGCTCTGGATCGACCTCAAATACGGCAAATGGCACATAACCAAATGGCTCGTAATCGAGCAACTTGTAGTTACTACCGCCAAGCGTGAACTTGTACATCTGGGCAACGCCAGTGCCCTCGATATCCATCTTCATGTACGCCTCGGTGATGGCAACGAGTCGCATTGAGATATCCTCAGTCTGCTCTTCCTCTTCCATTTGATAACCACGGCGCTCAAAGTCCTCTGCCTCTGAGTATGTATCGCTAGATCCGATGCCGTCTAGGTTTGAGACTTCATCGAAGTCATATCCCATGTTTACGACGTCAGATACGCGCATTTCTGTTCTGTGAGCAATCACATAAAAGTCATCAATTGATCGGGCATTTCTGTCCACCATAAATTCCTCTGGCGGAACAGATTCGACCATTAACTTCCCTTTTTCAGTCTTTCTGCTAATCGTGACACTATGTTCTGGTAGCTCCACTTCCATGCCCATTTGATCAATGGAAACAGACATTTCTTGAGAATGTTCCAGAACTTCAACATCATCGTCATTAACAATGACAGCAAACTCTTCATCCGTGAGATTAGTATAACTATAGGTTTCAGCATCGGTATATTTGTCCCAATAAACTTTTAGAACTCCGGCCTTCTTAACCATTGCGTCATGGAACACATGGTTTAGCAACTTGTAGCCATTGAGCTCGTTGAATGCCCAGTGCATGTATTGTGTTGCCTGTTGCGCTACTGCTACATCCTCTGGGCCTTGAGGCGTGTACTCGACTGCCCTATCTGTAGACAGGAACACACGCATGAGACTTGGCTTAATTGATCTAACCGTGTCTCTAACTTTTGTTGCTACTACTTTGGATCGTCCATCCTCTTCGCCAATGTCAACTTCGCCATCAAAGTATCGTTGAGCCTTTATGCGATCATCTGCGATTTCGCTTTCAATAAAATCAACGGCGTCTTGTACAGCATTGCGTACTACGCCTTCAATTGTTGATTCATCCATCTTTTCTGGCTTCATTTACTTTTCCTTATGGCATCACTTCCATTTGTCGCCCAACGTCTTTAACTTCTTGGGCGCCGTAGTATGTGGTAATGGCGTTTATCAGTTGCCTTTTTGCTTGCTCGCTAAGTTTAGGATTATTGATAACCTCTTGCATCATCTGGTTTACTCTGCGAGATTGTGACGCTGTTTTTACCGCAGTTCCTGTAGATGCCAGTCCTTGTAGTCCAAGCGCTGTTGCGCCGGCTGTACCTAAATCTCCAGTAGTCGCGCCAGCAGTAGACGCTATACCTGCGGATGTAACAGCCCCTTTAAGCCCAGATGCAAATCCAAATTTTTCAGCAAGTATTCCGATTGACTGTGGTGTTGTTTGCCTTGCGGCTTGACGTATTGCCTGAACTTCGCTTGGATTAAAAAATGGCTCATAGCCCTTTTCTATACGATCAAGCAGAGTGCTTAATCTAGACTTAACTGCCGAATATACATCTCTGCCTTGTTCCGCCTTTAGGTCTGCTATATTTAGTTGAGTTAAAATTTTGTCCGCGTTAGATGACCTTCTCCAGAGCTCATTTGCTTCTTTAAACTCTGGCCCTAATTTCTCGCCAATCCTATTCGTGTACTGTCTCCATATGTATCCAAGCAATGCTTTTTCTTCGCCTTCAGCATCAGATATTGCTTTCTGAATGCTTTTTCTGTCAGACATTGCCTGAGCGCCAGTAACAAGATTCTGTCTATCTCTTGCGCGAAGTGTGCTTAACACTTCTTTTGCTTTTGTAAAATCTTGTTTTATAGCCTCTACACCTTTATCGTCTATAAAGGTAAATCCTTCTTGTCGAGCAAAATTAAAGGCGTCATCCTCCATTCCTTTAAACAATGTAGGATCTATTGCTAATCTTTTGTCGCCCCTAATGTTTGCGTAAAGACTAGATGACCTGTTCCTTAGATCTTTAATTGCTTCTTGGAATGGCTGATTTTTTCTAGCCTTTCCAGCAAGCATTGACGCTCCTCCAGGAACGAACGATCCGGCCATGCCGGCTATTTGCGCCAACTCAGGATTTTCCCCACGCATTAAATCTAATGCAGATTGCTCTGCTGTTGATGCGGTCAAAGTCGCCGCAGTCTGACCGGCCAAGTTTTTGCCAATATTTGTTGCTCTACTTGCGAGGCCAGCGGCTGGAATAGCCGATCCACCAAAATACTCACCGGCTCGACGCGCTTGCCTCTCTAATGCAGTTTGTGGAGCATAATCAGATAATCTTTGTTTACCTCTTAATGTTTGAGGCATTTCCATAACGTTTTCAAAATATTGTGATCCCATAAATGGATCTTTTATTGGCTCCATGCCAAATGGCTTCCCAGCAAAATTAATTCCACCTGTAATCAGATCAACAGGAAGTCCAAGGGCCTGTGCGGCTCCTACGTTTGCGCCTGCAACTAACTGTGTCCCAACGCCACCACTTTCGGTTCTTTTGGCAATCTCTGCCGCGTCATCATCGCTGTAAGCGAGTATTTCTTGAGTAACGTTAGTCCTTGGATCTTGAATTCTAAATTTTCTTGGCTCACCTTTTTCAGACATGAACTTTTGCACAGCCATGTCTTTGTTTTCTGCCCAAACTTGTATTTCTTGTCCTGTATCTGGATGCTCAAACGTATATATGGGCATTTTTAGCGAACCTCTTTTATCTTGTAGCGGATGCCGTCTTTTGTAACTGTTCCATCTTCTCCGCTCTCACTTTGTCGTTTTGATTTTTGCTCGGCCAACCAATTTTGCATTTCTTTGTAATTTCCAAACTCTCTGCCAAAAATAGTTGACGGAGATTCAATAGCAGTCATGCCTCTACTTTCGGCATAAGGCCCGTAAACTCCCTTGGCAAGATAATCGTTGTATCTGCTAATAACACGTCTTTGCAGTTTTTGTCTAATGTAGGCTAGGTATAACAATGCCGCTGGAGTAGTCTCGATTGTTCCAGTAAGAACTTTTCTTAAGAATTCTCTTTCTGCTGGAGTGTCTAAGCCGCGAGCGCCAATACCAAATTCTCCAATAGCTCCAAAAACATCTGCCCCAAGTGTTGCATCAATAAGTTCTGCATCACTTAATCTATTTACTCTTTCTGGATCTCTATTTCCAAATCCAACTAAGAACTGATCAAATCCTTTTCTTATTTCAGCAAATGGGCCAGTCTCAAATCCTTCTTGCCCTTCACTAACAGCGCCACGAATAATCGCTTCTGACGTATTGTTTAAACTATCAATCCTTCCAACTGCTTTTTCTGCTTTAGCTACTAATTCAACATCTTGTGTAGCAAACTGTTCTCCCATTTTCTTGAATCCACCTTCGCCACCAACAGTAATGTTAGTGGTTGGTGCTTTTCCGGCAAATCCAGATAGTTGGCCAGTAGCTATGTTCTCTTGAACATTCAAGCTTGGATCTATTTCTTTGGCAATTTTCTCTTCTCGTGTCAAAACTCTGAATGTTTCAGCTGGCTTTTGAGTATACATACTCATAGCCTCATTAAATCCTTCTTCTCCTCCAGTTCTGACTAGATCGGCAAGATCTGGCCTTCCTCGATCCTCAAACCATTTAGAACGATTCTGCATTCTCTGATTTGATAGCTTTTGATTCTGTATATTCTGTAACTGCTGTGCGTAGTATTGACCAGCCTGAGCATTAGGAAATGCTCTCATATTGTTAAATGCCAACGCCAAACCAAACGCAACCTCTGGGCTCATTAACTTTTTAAAATGCTCCATCGTTCCGTAATTGGTCGATAATGCTTTTCTTGCCTCAGTAATATCTTCTCGGCGAATATTGTTTTTCTCCATTGCTTGTTTTAGCTCAGGAGAAACCATTACGTCGTATTCATTTGACGCGCGAACCATTCCAAGATCGCTTTGCATAGCGACGTTTGGGAGCCTTCTTGCCAGCTCTCTTGACTGACCTAAAGTGAGATTAGACGGCATTCTTTGCACTCTTTCCTGAGGTGGCCCCTCGCCTGGGACAATTCTCATCGGCTCATTAAGAGGTCGATCTTCAACACGGACTGCTGTGCCGCCTCGCTTTTCAGCAACTTTCTGAGCCACATCACCTATTGTGTTCGCTAATATACCGTCTGGCCCTAGCAGGCCTCCAAACTTGAGATTTGGCTCTGGAAGATTCGGAGCCGACATGTCTGGCCTAGGCATATTTGGAGCAGTAGGAACAGGTTCATCCCTTCTGGCAAATGGAGGATTATATGCCCTAGGTGCTGTGACTTGCTGAAAATCATCTTGAGGCCTATACATGATAGGCGGCTGTACCTGTGGCACGCTGAACCTGTCTTGGGCGAGCGGATATCCTTCACTTGGTGACAAATAGTATTGCTTTGCTCGATCGTACTCTTCTTGAGATATTTGACCTTGCGCAAGTTGATCCCGATAAGCTTGCATGTAACGGTCAAAGTTATTCTGATCTTCCTGTCTTTGCCGAATCATTTCCTCTATGTTTAAAGCCATTTTATAAGCCTCCCCACATTGAAGTTATGCTATACGCAGGAGGTTTAATTCCCAAACTATCTCCACCAACTTGTATGCCAAGAGATTGTTGACTTGGGAAACTATAATCAACAAATTCTGGCGATTGAGGAGAACCAGTAAACACCGGCGCGTTTGGCAATATCGGCGGAGTGTTCATCCCGATAGATGGCGTGTACTGAGCGTCGTACAACAATGAATATTGCTCTCTTGGCTCCTCATCTTTATTTGCTAACCCAGAAAGATCTGGGAAAGAAGGTTGTGGCTCTTCATCGAATCGAGGCGTAGGTAGTGAGCCAGCGCCAGGTCCAGCTCTCAACCTGTTTGCCTCTGGATCAAGTTGAACGGCAACATATGGAGACATCTGTCTCTCGCCAGTAAAAGTTTTATATATGTCGTACGGATTTTCAGCAGTAAATGGATTTGCCATTTTAAACACTAATCCCTAACTTTGAGTAATTAACCATGAAGTATCCACTATGATGCTTGCTTACAGCATCAGGATTTGACTTCATTACTTTTTGTGCAATAACGCCAACAGTATGATTCTCATTCGCACCAATCTTCTTAGCGATATCGTTCCACTTCCACTTGAATATCTCTATGCCGTTTGGCAATCTCTTCAAGAATGTAATGTCATCTTTCAACCTTTCATCAGACAACAATCCTGCGTTTCCAAGCGCTCCGACAAAACCTCCAATTGACGATAATGCGCCAAACAAGCCGCCATCTGAGGTGCCGGTTTGCGTTGTCGTTCCACCGCCGCCTTGAGGAACAGCGCCAATAGCATTGGATAAATAGTTAATCGTATTTGCAGGAGCGCCAACGTACCCAGCATATTGCTGTTTTGCCTCGTCAATTAATGCCTGCTGAACGGCTTGCTGTAATGCGCCTTGTGCGTACAGATTCTGCTGTACAGTCTGGCCCATGTTAAATCCAGTTTGGCCTATATCTGCTAACTGACCAGCCGCCGCCAAACGTGCCTGCTGTCCAGACAATCCAGACTGAACGTTAAATTGATCTGCCGCCAGTCTGTTTGCGATATCTTGCTGTGCCGCCGCTTGCGCGTTCTGGAACGCTTGACCTCTAAGAGCCGCTGACTGTTGGCCAAGGATATCTGTCACGCCTCGACCAATTTCTGCCTCGGCAATCCCGTGCCTCGATCCGCCAAACGCCTTTGCGGCCTGAGCCTGAGCGCCAAGATTTCCAATACCAATCTGAGCATTTCTAAGAACATCTGCGGCCTGTGCGTCGATAACATTCTGCGTGTATGGATTCATGTATGGCGCGTAGTCTGTCGTCGCCAACTGCCCAGCCTGAACTTGGCTTGGAGCATAAAACATGTCTTGACCACTGGACAGTCCCGCATTCAAAACGGCTTGTGCGGCCGCTTGATTTACGTTACCGATTCCAGTTCCGCCTTGTGGTGATCCAGCCATAATTATTTCCTCAGTATATTATTTAACCTCTAGCTCTACCGCCGCCGCCGCCACCGCCAGTATTCATTGCAGTCCAGTAACTCGCTGTCGGACTACCACTAAACCACGCCTGAGAAGCCTGACTCGGAGTATTAGCATTATTCATTGCCGTCCAGTAACTTGCGGTTGGACTTCCGCCATACCATTCAGCCGCCGCTTGAGCGTTAGAAACAGGAAGATTGTTCATGTCAGTCCAGTAACTTGCGGTGGGACTATTGCTAAACCATTCATTTGAGCCACTGCCATAATATGATGATCCAGTAGCGCCGCCAGTCGCGCCAGATGCGCCGGATGAGGCAGACGAACTATCCGCAAAAGTTGAAGAAGATGGAACGTTAGGGGTTGGATTAACAAACAACTTGTTGTACTGCGCAACCTGCCCAGGCCTTCTTGCCTCTAGCTCTGCAACAGCCTGATCAAACAAATCACCAGATGAATAACCCTGAATACCGCCTTCATATGTCGTAGGCTCTGGAGCCATATCTTGCATTGCCGTTAACGAACCAACAGGGAGTAATCCAAACGCCTCTGCCGCGCCAATGTTTGCGCTAAATGCCGCATTTTGCGTTGGATTAAAGGCCGCAACGTCTGGGCCGTAATATGGCATGTAGCCAATTTTTTGGGCTGTCTCTGCCCTACCAATATTCCTTAATGCCGGCTGTTTAATCCATTCTGGGATCGTAACCGTTGAGGTTTGTGATTTGCTTCCACCTTTGCCGCCGCTCATTTAAATCTCCCTTTTAAGCGTTGTGAACTGGTATCCCCAGCCCAATTTGTCTAATGCTTTTTCCCATCCAGGCCTGCCAGCAATAGTCATCGCGGTACAGCCATTTGCCTTGGCAAAGTGAGCAAATGGCTCATTTAACTCTAAAATTTCATTGAGTGTACCTCCGGCAAGCCAAACGTGAAAGTGTTTTGTTTGCGGATAAATGACAATTTCTGTTACCGCGCAACTATTTGGCAAAGGCCATAATTGATGAGTTCCTTGAAGAACGCAACGAGAAACATCATCAAAAGTGTGAGTATCGCCACCGTAAGCAAGAGCATTTTCAATCCAAACACGACACCTGACCAATTCTTCCGTAAGACTATGTTTAGGATTGTATTCATTCATGGGACGTATAATTCACTAACCGATAACGTTACTGACGGTGACGCTGGGCAAAATGCTGTTGCCGCCGTCGTTGAGAGAGACGCCGCCAAGTCGTTTGTTGCGAACATCGCCTGTAAATAATCATCTGCATTTACCTCAAATATTCCAGATCTAGAAACAATCTTTTTCTGTCCGTTCGATTCCAATGTTGTCACCATTGTTGAATTTGGTATGTCTGCTCCATTAACTCTAGGCCAGAAATAAAATGTTTTTGCACTAGCAGATGATGATTCTAATTCAGCGGTAAAGCTTAATTCGTATATACCAGATCGATCAAACACAATCTTGCTAGTATCAACGCCATCAACAGAGATATTGTGTGAATACGCCGTTGTATCCCATGTGATCGCTGTCGCCGTATTGATTGTTGTGGCAGTCTGGCTATTAAAGTCGGCAAAGAATCCGTATGAATTTTCGCCGTATGGAATTGGCAAAAACTCGCCGCTAACAGATACAACAGGATGCAATTTGCTCCTGTCCCACATGATAATGCCGTCTTCTGCCGCAGAATCTCCACTCGTAAGACTTCTCAGATTCCCACGGGTACGCATCAAGAATGCGTTAAGCCTCTCGCCCCATGTGTGCCATTTACCGCCTACTGGACTTGGCGGTATATCTGGACTGCTCAACGTTTACCTCCGGCTTTTGCCTCAATCCGCATTATTCCGGCTCGCCAGTCTGTGTTTACGTTTCCTTCAACTCTCATCCTGATCTGTCTGCCAGTAAATCTCACGTCAGTTGGATTTGCCATCGAGAATGGGCCAAATGATGATTCAGATGCGTTTGGATAGAACCTAGTCTTGAATGTGACCGTCACATCGCCTTGATTCTTCTCGTCTGGTATCAAACTTGTGACTTTCATCACTTTGTCACCAGCCGCGAGACTGATTGGGCCGCTTTCAGCAAAAACTGTGTACGATCCATGACCTAAACTAGCACTCATCTCTTGATTGTAAGTGTTTCCGCTGGCATCTGCCCATATTGGGTTATTAAACACGCCTCGATCAACGCCACATGTGCGATCAATCTCGCCAATCTCCCAATGATTCTCTAAATAGTCATATGCGACATATTTGTTGTTCTCAAGCGAGTCATTGCTCGGATAAAACCACCAAATTTCGCCAAATTGACTGTTATGAACAGCATAAGTTTTGCTGATTTGGTTTCTATTTATGTTTGAGAACACATAATCTGACACCTCGCACGGGATTTCCTTTGCGACAGAGCCATCAAACATGAAAAATCCTCTCGGCCCCATCCAAAAAGCGCCTTCGTCTACTGCCGCAACAGCTTTTCTTGCAATAATCCCGCAAGCCGTGCCGACTCTCTCAAATCCAAACACAAATGGTGGGCCTGAATATGTCGCAATGTGTGCATCATTATCAGTAATGATTAACGTGCGGCCTCGAACTCTGACTGCGGTCATAATCTGGCCGCTAGTTTGCAACTCAATGTCGCCAGCTTCGTTTGTTGCCGCTGGAGTCCACAAAGTGTTGTCTTCTTTATCGCACCACTGAACTTTTCTAGGATTACCGCCAGCGCCTAATGCAAACAAAAAGCGTTCCTCGGTAACAATTAATCCTAAATTATTTGTTGGCGCGTTTGATACTTGGGCGGCGGCAACTGCTATATCAAGTTGCCATTCGTATATCTTGCCATCGGCCGGATTACATGCGACCAGATACTCGCCCCAGTTATCGAGTGACCAAGTTGTGGCTTCTTGAAACACGCCGTTGTTTGGTCTTTCAACGCCATAGTATCCAGTCCCGTAAAACGTGCCGCCGTATCCGACATTTACCTCAGCATCCTCTGCTCCATCTAATATGCCAGCTGGCGTGATATCTGTCGCTGTGCCTGATGCATTGACATAAATGAGCGAATTGTAATCGCCAAGAACCGTGTTTGATCCGTCTGTGTTATCAGACCAAACATGCATTCCTCTCGGAGCGGCCGCAGTTACAGTTGACGTTCTGACAGACCAGCCACCAACTGGTCGCATCGATCCGTTATGCCATCGAACGAGACTGGCATCTCTCCATCTGTTCGACTGCTCATACTCTGTGCCGACTCTTACCACTCCTGGTGGTATCTGCAATGGTATCAATGCCATCTCAATGTCCTTACCATTTTTTCAATGGGCAACCAGAACTTGCGACAACCACTTTCAACTTAATCACGCATCCGCATTTTGAGCAAATGCCAACTTTGTTGTTTTCGCAATTATCGCAAATCTTCCTACGCAAATCCTTAACTTCTTTAACAGCAACCAATGACATATTTATGGATTGGCGGCGGCCTCTTCGAGAGCGGCGGCTAATGCGGCTTGCTCAGCGGCGTCTGCGGCTTCTTTAGCCGCTACCTCAGCTTCATAAGCAGCTTTCGCACTTTCCCAAGCCGTTAATGCCCAATTGTATGGATCGATTGATTCAATGATCGTGTTTGCTTGCCTCGTCTTGACGCCATTTGATACGACCGTTTTGTATTCAATCTCTCCCCATGTGTCATACCATTGGAGTGCATGAACATTTGAAGGAAGTTGCGATAGATCAATGTTGCGATAAAACTCAGAATCTTTGCCAATCATCTGATCATCTGCAATTATTGTAAGTCTCATTTTTTCACCTCTAAAATTCTCATTTCTGGATTGTTTTGTTGCACACTAGCCAATAAGACTTGTTGACTCTTCTCATTGGCCTTAACCATTTCATTTCTGAAACTTTCGACAGCCGCACCAGTGCTTCTTTGTTGTTGAGAATTTTCGATCATCAGCACAGGCAACCATGCCATTGAACATCCATACTCATCAACATCTTCTCCGGTGTTCGGATTCTTTCCCCTTATCTTCATGAACCATGCACAATCCAACTGTTTGCATGGCTCAAAGTTGTTAAGCGGACAATTATCTTTAGGCTCTAGCTTCATGCATCCTTGCTCGCGATAATGATGTCAACATAGTTTACATTGATTGTCGCTGATCCAGAACCTGAAATTGAGTGATCGTGAGACCCGCCACCACCTGTTGATCCGGTGTTAATTCCACTTCCTGTTCTATATCCAGTAAATTTTGATGGACAACAGTCACTATCACTGGATGATCCACCAACTGTGTGAGTGTGGCTTGGCATCTCAGAAGTTGTCAACGTGTGTGCACCAGCGCTCAATCCAGAGACATCAAGTGCCGGAGTTGCCATCGCCGTACTAAATGCGACAGAACCGCCAGAACTTGCCGTTCCAGAAACAACGCGCAACGCTTTATCGTCATGCGTAGTCTGCTTTGTCCATCCAGTTGGTGCGGCAGTCTGTTGGAACAACATCAAAGTCCCTGATGGGAACGATGGTGGCGCTGGAACCAAATCAATAATTGACTGAATAGTTGCCTTAGCGTTTGCCGTTCCAGATGTGTCGTAAATTAGAACTTCATCGAGTTCATCTGCTGTCGCAGATCCAGTTCCGTTAATGTCAACAGATACTGTCGTTCCTGACGATGTCAGGCCACTTCCAGCAGTATCAAATGCCGCGTCAGCAACATCTGAAACAGCTTTAATTGTCGTATCTAATGTATCAAGGTTTGTGTTTATTTTAGTTCCCCAAGTATCCTCTGACGCGCCGACCTCTGGCTTAGTCAAAGAATAATTGGTCGTGGTTGTATCAGCCATTTTTCACTCCTTTAGGCGGCTAGTTTATTCCATGTTACGGCAGTCAATGGTATTGGCTCCCACTTTTCTCTCGCAAAAGCGGCGGTTGATGATTCAAGAACAAATAGTGATCCGATGTTTCTCTTCCTGATATAAGAGATATCAACAGATGCCGATGCATACGTCGATCCACTAGTAACAACAATATAAACTGCTGTTGAAGTCCCAGACGTTGACGCAGATGATGTTCCGTCCGATTCTCTAACGCGAGTAGCGGAAGATGTTGTTGACGTAGATGAAGAAACAGTTGCTTCAGCAGACTGTATCTTTGATGCTGATGACGTTGTCGATGACGTTGACGAAGAAGTTGTCTGTAAGTCTGCTTGGTCAAATACATAATTTCCATACGTCGCGGTGCCGTATGAAAACATGTTCGACTCTTTGAGAATAAATTCTTCACCAGCAGATGCAGTTGTCAAAACTGGCTGAATAGTTACAGCTTGAGATCCAAACGTGCCGTATCCTGTCGCAGACGTTGACGATAAACAAGATCCAAATATCGTCCCTGATAGTCTTGTGTTGTAGCCATCTGCGGCGGCAGATGATGACGCAGACGTGCTGGCACTTCCGGTGTGCGTTACACCTTCGGTGCCAAAGTCCCCATCACTATATAGGCCGTAGCCGTAACCGCCGCGAACAATTGGCATCTATTAGTCCAGAGTAATCGACAAATCGCCAGATGGCACTCTGAAAACGTCGCCAGTATCAATTGTCTTTGAACTGGTCAATGCCGCATAAGCAATCATGTTGCCAGCCGTAGATGCATCATAAACAGCAACATGTGTCACCGTTCCAAAGCTTGCAGTTGCTGTTGAATATTCAACTGCGGCACTTGTTGTGGCGGTGTTGCCTGAAACTGTAAACGTGACGGTTTGCCTAGCATACGCTGTCCCAGATGTAGATACTTCAGTTCCTGATGCATCGTCAGCTGGATTGCTAGTAAATAACGCCAAATAAAGCGTCGATGGCGCTGTATATGCATTGTCTGCAAAAACGTGGTCTAGCAACTCTGTTTCTAGATAGTTTGAAAAACTCATTATCCAAGCCCTCTTACTTTTAATGTTAAACCTGAGCCAGACATTCTTGCCTTCTCAGAACTTTCATTCAACCTCTGAACCGCGGCCGCGTACATCTGCGCCCAAACCATTGCTCTTTCATCTTCCTGCAAGTATGGAGCAGAATGAATCAAGCTTCCATATAAATATACATCTGGCGCCTCCTCTAACAACCAATTTGTGCTATTTGATGCCAAATCAGGTATTTTTTCGTAAAACAAGAGCTCAATTGTATATTCTGAATCCGGCGTTGGGTACAACTGAAACTGACCATCGGCCATGCAGTAATACTCTGGACGGCCTGCCATATCTTCAGCGCCTGCTCTTTTGTCAGCCATAGCGGCCCTCGATATCAAATCAAGTGGCGTTGTTCCAGTTCCTTGAACGTGCGCACGAATATTCTCAAGCCACGTCGATGGAACTTGCATGTATTCGTCGCCGGCGTCTTGGACGCCTGTACTCCTTGCCTCCATCTCATAATGACGGATGTCTCGATTCATTTGCGCCTCAGCCAACTGCACGAACACAGGGATGATAGACGTTAAGTCACTACGATTGAGATAATCAGCAATCGTAGACTGTAGATTTGTGTAATTAGTGATTGCCATATTAACCTCTAGATTTAATCCAATTAACAATATGCCTTGGCGTTTCCGGCCAAAGATTAG
>Ga0075480_10000661_pt1 | contig 20663 bp, 17 predicted proteins | sample DEB08_DNA_7_FD_81590 | JGI IMG/M metagenome (GOLD analysis project Ga0075480, IMG submission 81590) | Aqueous microbial communities from the Delaware River and Bay under freshwater to marine salinity gradient to study organic matter... | ecosystem: Environmental > Aquatic > Marine > Coastal ... | reverse complement strand
CTGGTCTACCTACAAAAGACTTAAAAGAGATTGAGGAAGCAATCATCAACCTTGAGGTGATGCCTAGCATGAGAGCCTTGATGACAGCAGGGGTAGCAGCAGATCGTGACAACACCTGCATCTACAACTGTAGCTACCTACCAGTGGATCACATCCGTGCCTTTGATGAGGCTATGTTTATCTTACTGTGTGGTACTGGTGTCGGCTTCAGTGTAGAACGTCAGTCTATTGCCAAGCTTCCTGATATACCTGAGGCATTAGATTATAGTGATGATGTCATTGCAGTTAAGGATAGCAAGGAAGGTTGGGCTAGGGCTTTACATAAGCTACTGTCACACCTGTACTCAGGTGACATCCCTAAGTGGGACTTGTCTAAGATTAGACCAGCAGGTGCTAGACTTAAGACCTTTGGTGGTAGAGCTAGTGGACCTGAGCCTCTTGATGACTTGTTCAAGTTTGTTGTGGCTAAGTTCAAGGGTGCAGCAGGACGTAAGCTTACTAGTATTGAGTGTCACGATATCATGTGTAAGATTGGTGAGGTTGTGGTAGTAGGTGGTGTACGCCGATCAGCTATGATTAGCCTGTCTAACCTCAGTGACGGACGTATGGCACACGCTAAGTCAGGTCAGTGGTGGGAGAACGAGGGTCAACGTGCGTTAGCTAATAACTCTGTAGCCTACACAGACAAGCCTGACATGGAAGGATTTATGCGTGAGTGGTTGTCCCTTGTAGAGTCTAAGTCTGGTGAGCGTGGTATCTTCTCACGTGTAGCAGCCGACAAGCACGTAGAGATGAATGGACGTAGAGAGACAGGACATGAGTGGGGAACCAACCCTTGTTCTGAGATTATCTTGAGGCCATATCAATTCTGTAATCTAACAGAGGTTGTTGTTAGGCAGGGTGATGACTTAGAAAACTTACGGCGTAAGGTTCGACTGGCTACCATCCTTGGCACAGCACAGTCTACCTTCACTAAGATGCCGTACTTACGTAAGATTTGGCAGAAGAATACAGAAGAAGAACGTCTGCTTGGTGTATCACTAACAGGTATCATGGACAACTACTTACTATCTAAGACTGTTGATAGTAAAAAGTGGTTGAAAGAGTTGAAGGCACAGGCCATTGATGTCAACCGTATCTATGCTGACAAGCTTGGAGTACCTGCTTCTGCTGCTATCACCTGTGTTAAACCATCTGGTACTGTGTCGCAGCTAACTGATACTGCTTCTGGTATCCACGCAAGGCATAGTGAGTACTACATCCGTACTGTGAGGGGTGACAACAAAGACCCACTAACACAGTTTATGAAGGACAGTGGTATCCCTGCTGAACCATGTGTGATGAAGCCAGACTCTACCACAGTGTTTAGCTTCCCTACTAAGTCACCCTCAGGTGCTGTCACTCGTAACGATATGACTGCATTACAGCAGTTAGAACTATGGAAGAACTACGCACTACACTGGTGTGAACACAAACCATCTGTGACTATCACAGTCAAGGATGCAGAGTGGATGGCAGTGGGTGCGTGGGTCTATGAGAACTTTGACATATGTTCAGGTATCTCATTCCTACCCCACAGTGACCACAGTTACGCACAGGCTCCCTATCAAGAGATTGACAAGGAACAGTACAAAGAACTTAAGAAGCAGATGCCTGAGTCTATTGACTGGGCTGCTCTATCCCTGTATGAGAAGGAAGATACTACATCTGGTAGTCAGACACTAGCCTGTACAGCAGGTGCATGTGAGTTGGTAGATATCTAAAGTACCCCTATTAGCGAAAGTTTGATAAATGAAAGTATTAGGTAATGATTTCAACATCACTGACGGACTATTAAATACGTTATTAGAACTGTATCCAAACAAACTTCCGCATAATCAAATTACCCCTGAGGAGCTTGGGTTCCTTAGGGGGCAACAGTCCGTGATACAGAAACTAGTTGAATTACAAAACCAAGATTATGAGGAATTTTAAATATGGGTGGAATGTTCAGACCTAAAATGCCAGCACCCCCACCACAGGTAGCACGTCCAGTTACAGCAGTACAGAAGACACCTGACTTGGAGATGGCTGACGAAGAAACCCCAGCAATGGGTATTAAGAAGAAGCAAAAGGGTAAGAAACAATTAAAAGTTACAACTGATACATCCTTACAAACAGGCAGTACTGGTTCGGGACTACAGATAGGGCAGGGATCATAACATGGGTGCTGTAAAGAAACCAATTAGAAAAATTGCACGTGCTGTAAAAAGCAAGTTAAGAAAGCAAGCTATGCTGTACAGGGTGGTAAAGCAAAAGCACGTGGTACACCTAGTAAACCTGCTTCAGTTACTGCTGCACCATCTACAGCCGCAGCTAAACAACAAGAAGAAGAAGTAGCAACTACAGTAGAAACAGGTGCAGGTGTACAACGCCGCAGACGTAGGGGCAAGAAGGCTCTCGTTTTAGGTCAGGGTTCAGCACAGGTAGCTGGTGCTTCTGGTGGTACTGGTTTAAATATACCTAAGACTTAAGATCACAAGTGTTGATTATGAGGTACAATAAATGGAACAAGATGTAGGTACAGTAGCTAAACGCTACAGCCAACTAAATGGAGAGAGAGATACTTTCCTAGAGAGAGGCCGTGAGGCGGCGAGGCTTACTATTCCTACTCTTTTGCCTGAAGAGGGTCATAGTAGTTCATCTATCTATGCGACACCGTATCAGGGCATTGGAGCGAGGGGTGTAAACAACCTTGCATCTAAGCTTCTTCTCGCCCTACTACCACCTAACAGCCCATTCTTTAGGTTGACTATTGATGACTTTGATCTACAACAGATTGCAGGTGATAACCGTGGTCAGGTAGAAGAAGGTCTAGCACGTATTGAACGTGCGGCAATGCAAGAGATTGAAGGTAAGTCAATCCGTGTACCCACCTTTGAGGCACTAAAGCTGCTTATCGTTACTGGTAATGCGCTGGTATATATGCCAAAGGAAGGTGGGATGAAAGTATTTAGACCAGACCGTTATGTTGTTAAGCGTGACGCAATGGGCAAGGTACTAGAGATTATTACCAAAGAGACTATGGCTCCTCAGACACTACCTGATGAGGTACGTGAACAACTACCACCATCAGAAACACCAGTTAAGAGCCATGATCTATATACAAGAGTGACTCGCACACCCAAAGGCTTTGAGGTTATCCAAGAAGTATCTGGGATATTGCTTGAGTCTACTAAGGGTATGTTTAAGGAAGATCAAAACCCCTTCATTCCACTACGGTTTATTCGTATTGATGGTGAGGACTATGGGCGTGGCTTCATTGAGGAATACATTGGTGACCTACGCAGCCTAGAAGCTTTGACTAAAGCTATCGTACAGGGCAGCGCAGCTTCAGCAAAGGTGTTGTTTCTTGTACGTCCTAACGGTACTACAAAGACTAAAGACCTTTCTGCCGCACCTAACGGTGCGTTCCTACAGGGTGACAGTAATGATGTGTCTACCCTACAGGTACAGAAGGGTGGTGACTTCCGTGTAGCTCTTGAGACTATGCAGATGATTAACGACAGACTTGGTGCTGCCTTCCTACTTAACTCCTCTGTACAAAGATCAGCAGAGAGAGTGACAGCAGAAGAAGTACGCTTCATGGCACAGGAACTAGAGACAGCCCTTGGTGGTGTATACTCTATTCTGTCTCAGGAGTTCCAACTACCATTGATTAACCTACTTCTTAACTTGCTTCAGAAGCAGGGTAAGATGCCTAAGATGCCTAAGGATAGTGTCAAGCCTACAGTAGTAACAGGTATTGAAGCACTAGGCCGTGGGCAAGACTTAAACAAACTAGCTTCATTCTTACAGTATCTTCAGCCACTAGGCCCAGAAGTTATTGCCAATGAAATGAACTTAGGTGACTACATTGATAGACTAGCTGCATCACTTGGTATTGATACCTCTGGACTTATTAAGTCAGAAGAACAGAAGGCTCAGGAACAGATGATGCAACAGCAAATGATGCAACAACAGATGCTGGAACAGGCGGGGGCAGGTGCATTGCAGAAAGCAGCACCAGCAATTGCGGGAGCAGTTGACCCAGAACAAGTACAACAAGCTATGGAGCAAATGAGTTAAATGGCTGAAACCGTAAACACTTATCAAGAACCTGCTGCTGAATCTCAGGAGCATGTAAACGAAATGTTAGCTAAGGTAGAGGGAACTCAACAAGACCCTGAACGTCCTGAGTGGCTACCTGAGAAATTTAAATCAGTTGAGGAAATGGCTAAGGCATACTCTGCATTAGAGGGTAAGCTAGGCCAGCCTCAGCAGGAAGAACAAGAAGAAGTTGATGAAGACGTAACAAACCACAGTGCCTCTGAAGTATCAGAGGTTCTTGGTGCTAACGGCATTGACTTTGACGTACTACAGCAAGAGTACGCAGAACTGGGTGGACTGTCTGAGGATGCTTATGCAGCCTTGGAAGAAGCTGGGTTTCCTGAAGCTGTAGTAGATCAGTGGATTGCTGGGCAAGAAGCTATGTCCCAACAAGTACAATCCGAAATGCACTCCCTAGTAGGGGGTTCAGAACAGTATCAAGAACTAGTAGGCTGGGCAGCAGATGCTCTACCTGACAATGAAATTGATGCTTTTAATGCAACTATGGAAACGCAAGACCCTAACTTGATTAGGCTTGCTATTCAAGGTCTTAATGCACGGTATCGTTCTGAGGCTGCACCTAACCTTATTGAAGGTAGTACAGGCGCAGTATCCACAGGCGGGAAGTTCTCTAGTAATGCAGAATTAACTGCTGCTATGGGTGACCCTAGATACGCTAAAGACCCCGCCTACAGACAGCAGATTGCTGATAAGTTGGCACGGTCTAGTCTGTTCTAACATTGTTGCATGGGGTTGGGGGATATATTGCTTCCCCCTTCCTTCTAGTTACATTACGGTGTGCCTAGAAGGGATCACATCCCTAACACGAAGCTAAACATAACAAACGATTACCCCTGACCCCTTGCGAGGGACAATCTTGGAGAAAGGATGTAGTGTAATGCAGAGTGTATTTCAACTCAACATTATACTCACTAAGGAGTAATTTAAAATGGCATCAGCCGCTTCAAATCCGGCCTATAGCGTAAGCTTCCAAGGCCAAAATAACCTATCAGGTGACGTACGTGACCTGTTTCTCAAGCTGTATGCAGGAGAAGTCCTAACAGCCTATGAGGAAAAGAAAGTCCTTATGGACAAGGTACGTACTCGTACAATCTCTAAAGGTAAGTCTGCTTCATTCCCAATGACAGGCCGTGCAACTGCTGAATACTTGACCCCCGGAAACGAAATCACAGGCGGGGCTATTCGTGCAGGTGAGCGTATCGTAACAATTGACGATCTGCTTATCTCAAGCCAGTTCATTGCTAACATTGATGAGGCAATCAACCACTACGATGTACGTTCAATCTACTCAAAGGAAGCTGGTATTGCACTAGCTAACGAGGCAGATCGTAACGTAGCACGTATGCTTGTTAAGGCTGCATTATCAACTAACGCAACAGCCGCTGCTGGTCTTATCCAAGACTACAAGGCTTTTACTGAAGAAGACTTTACTGGTAACGTCACTGTTGGTACAGCTACTGCTGACCTACTTGACCCTGCAAAGCTGGCTAAGGCTATCTTTGATGCCAAGAAGACTATGGACATTGCTAATGTTCCTTCAGAGAACGCAGTTGTTGTTCTTCCACCAGCACAGTACTATGCACTGATGGATGTGACTGATGGTTCTAAGCTGACCTACATGAACCGTGACTTTGGTGGTAATGGTTCTGTTGCTTCAGGTATGGTTCCAGCTATTGCAGGTATTCCTGTAATCATGTCTAACCATGCTGACGTATCTGCTCTGTACAAGAACTTCACAACAGGTAACGCTGATGAAGGTAAGACAGCAGACAACGCACCACTGGCAAACACTGCTGGTTCAGGCCGTACAACACACTATGACCTTCCGACTGCTGCTGTAGACGGACGCGACATGGTGGCAGAAGCTGCTCTGATTAAAGGCTTTGTCTTTACACCAGAAGCAGTAGCTACTGTTAAGTTGCTTGACTTGGGCATGGAGTCTGAGTATCAAATTAATCGTCAGGGTACACTCATGGTTGCTAAGTACGCAATGGGGCATAACGTCCTACGTCCTGCATCATGTATTGCATTGATTGACGCAAACGCTTAAATAAACTTGGGGGTAGCTTAACGGCTACTCCCTTTTTTCTTTGGAGAATGATATGCCAAACGTAGCAGGTAAAGAGTACAAGTATACTAAGAAGGGTATGGCACAGGCTAAGGCTGCGGCTAAGAAGACTGGTGCTACCATGAAGTATAAGAAGAAGAAATGATATGGCTATTACACATGCAGGAGAAACATTTAAGGGTCTGCGGATACCTAAGAGTTCTCCAAAGGGTAAGAAGTCACATGCTGTATTGGTAGGCACAAAAGAGAAGCCGGAAATTATTAGATTTGGTGAACGAGGTGCAAAGACAAACCAGTCAGCTAAACAACGAAAAGCTTTTAAAGATAGACACCGCAAGAATATAGCCAAGGGGCCATCAAGCGCAGCTTATTGGGCTGACAAGGTTAAGTGGAAAGCATAAGGTAAGCAACATGGCAGGAACAACACAATTAGATGCAGTCAACATTATGCTTTCTGCCATTGGCGAAGCACCAGTTAGTAGTCTCTCCTCTGGCTTGATTGAAGCAGAGATTGCAGAGACTATCCTTAACACAGTTGACAAAGAAGTACAGTCTATGGGCTGGCACTTTAACACAGAATTAAACAAGAGTTTCCCTAAAGATACTAATGGTGAGATTATTCTCCCTGCTGACATTCTTAGAGCAGACTCAACACTGAAAGCTAACGCTCCTAATTTAGTGCAGCGTGGCCTTAAAATGTATGACAGGACTAATCATACCTTTAATGTAGGTACTGATGCAGCCCTTGATGTTGTAGTACAATTAGTCTTCAGCGATGTACCAGAAGTAGCAAAGCGTTACATTGTACTACGTGCTACTCGCATCTTCCAAGACCGTGTAGTAGGTTCAGATACCCTACACTCCTTCCAACAGGAAGATGAGAACCGTGCCTTTATTGAGTTACGTGACTTTGATAAAGCAGCAGATGACCACAACATCTTTGACAACTATGACACCTTTAGTATTATTGATAGGCAGGGACGGAGAACAATCTAATGGCACTCATCAGTCAATCAATCCCAAACCTTATTAACGGTGTATCACAGCAGCCACCCTCACTACGCCTAAATACTCAGGCTGAGTTACAAGAGAATGGGCTGTCCAGTGTTGTATCAGGTTTGTCTAAACGCCCAAGTTCACAGCATGTTGCTGACTTAGGAGTTATTTCAAACCTAGACAAAGCGTTTATCCACACTATCCGTAGGGATGAGAATGAGTTTTACTCTATGGTTGTGGATACTGCTGGTACTATTAGGGTGTTTGACAAAGATGGTGTAGCTAAGACTGTTACCAATAATGCTGCGTCCTACCTATCAGGATTAACAAACCCTAATGAAGAACTAGCTGCTGTCTCAATTGCTGACGCAACTTTTATTATTAATAAGAATACTACAGTAGCTAAAGCAGCTACGGTATCCCCAACACGTAATCCAGAAGCATTGGTATATGTAAAGAACGCTGACTATGCTTCTACATACCGATTAAAGCTTACTAAAGGTGGCAGCACAAGTACAGTACAATTTGCTACTAAGTCTAGTACACAGGCTTCTACAGCACTAACACAGAACGCAGAACGTGGCGCATCAACAGACTTGATTGCGACATATTTAAATACATTTTCTGGCAGTGTTGTCAGTACTACTTACTATGATGGTATTACCAACGCATCAGCAGTATCAGGTTTAACATTGACAAGATATGGCTCTGTTATACACGTTCAGTCTACCGATGCTACAGACTTTGTAGTAGAGGTAGGTGACTCTCACGGTGGAGATCATCTTAAAGTATTTAAGGGTGAGACACCTGACTTTAAACAGCTTCCTGTAGAGGGGCCAAACGATTTTGTTATTGGTGTCTCAGGAGACAACTCAAAGGCACAGGATGACTACTATGTTAAGTTTAGTAACGGTGTCTGGAAAGAAACAGTAGAGCCTAATATTGAAATTGCACTAGACCCTGCTACTCTACCTCATAAACTTTCTAAGCTTGTTAACGGAAACTTTGAATTTAATCCCGCTGCTTTTGCAGATAGAAAAGTAGGAGATGATGACACTAACCCATTCCCTTCATTTGTAGGGTTTAAGTTAGCAGATATTTTCTTCCATAAGAATAGACTTGGAGTACTAGCTGACGAGAATGTCATATTTAGTAGTGCTGGTGAGTTTCTTAACTTTGACTTCTTCCGCAAGTCAACGCTAACCATTATTGATAGTGACCCCATTGATGTGGCAGTGTCCTCTAATAAGGTTAGTATTCTTAAACACGCAGTACCGTTTAACGAAGCACTGCTGCTCTTCTCTGACCTCACACAGTTTAAGGTAACAGGTGATCCTGTACTAACCCCTGAGACTGTTGACGTATCTAATACTACAGAGTTTGAAACAAGCCTACGAGCTAGACCAGCAGCAGCGGGTAAGTATGTTTACTTTGCCTCTAAGCGTGGTGCGTGGTCAGGTATGTGGGAGTACTTTGTAGATAGTGATACTGATACAAATGATGCCACAGAGATTAGCTCACATATTCCTGAGTATCTTAACGGTGAGATTATTAATATTCAAGCTTCATCAAATGAGGATATGATACTAGCACAAACCGACAATGATCCTACAGCCATATACGTGTATAGATACTACTGGTCTGGTAGAGAAAAGCTACAGGCTTCTTGGTCACGTTGGGTATTTAATGGTGATGTAGTAGGCATGTCCTTTAATCGTGCTGATATCTATATCCTAATTAAACGAGGTACAAACCTATTTCTAGAACGTATTAATCTATCAGTAGATGAAGCTACTACTTACACTACAGGCAGCTTTTCTATACACTTAGATAGACGTGTTAGGTTGGAAACAGGTGGACTTACTGCTATACCTTATGTAGATGCTAATACAATCTATATTGACCAAACAGGTAAAATCATTACTCTTAGTGCAGTAGCAGCTAAATTAGCTAACTCTGAAAAGGTGTTTGCGGGTATCCCCTTTACTTTTAAGTATGAGTTTTCTGAGCCAGTTATTAAGCAGGACAACAAGGCGATAACAACAGGACACCTACAGCTTAGAAATTATGCTGTGGTCTTCAATAAGACAGGCTTCTTTAATGTAATACTAAGACCCCTCAAACGTACATCCTACACACGTACTTTTACAGGGCGTGTAGTTGGTAGTGCTGCTAATATTCTTAACTCAGCCGCTATTGAGTCTGGAACATATCGTTTTGGAGTTATTGGTAACGCTAGTGAAACCTCAGTAACACTTGAAAGTGATAGTCACTTACCCTGTGTATTCCAATCAGCAGAATGGGAAGGTTTCTTCCAACTACGTTCAAGGAGAATGTAATGAAGGTTTATGTGAGAGCAAGTACTCAGTCTGATGTAGATCATCTGGCAACAAACTTAAGACCAGAAGACACTGAAGAAGTACTTGCTTCACATGGCGATGTTAAGGAAGCTCTACAGCAGGGACTGGATGAGTCAGAGGAGTGTTGGACTATAGTTGTAAAAGAAACAGGTGAGATTGCAGGTATTTATGGTGTCGTAGGTTTAGATAACCTAACAGGCATACCGTGGTTGCTTACAGCACCGCCTATAACTAAAGTCTGGCTACCCTTTCTTAGAGGTTCTCTCAAATGGGTAAAAGAAACAAATAAGAAATATCCCATCCTAACTAATGCCTGTGATGCTGATTATAGTGTAGCTATTAACTGGTTAAAGTTTGTAGGATTTACGTTTATTCAAAGGCATGAAACTTGGGGTGTAGGAAACAAACCCTTTTTAGAATTTGTGAGGATACAAGATGTGTGAACCGACACTAATGGCTGCGCTAATGGTAGCACAGGGGGTTGCTCAATACCAAGAAGGTGTAGCACAAGCACAATCAGATCAAGCTAGATTTGACCGTAACCGCTTGGCTGCTAACGAAGCTAGAGATTTAAAAGTACAGACCCTTAACCAGAGAGCTACTCAAGAAGCAGAAGCTGCCTCTGAAGAGAAGCTAGCCTTAAGCATTAAAGCTATGGAAGGCAAGGGTGCTGCTCTGGTTGCTCAGGGTGAATCAGGTCTTACTGGTAATAGTATGGACTTACTACTACAGGATTACGAAGCACAGAAGCTACGTGGTGTAACGACAATCAATAGAAACCTTGAGAATGTAGAGAAACAGATTGAGCTTGAAAAGCGTGGTGCATCTGCGGAAGCACAGAATAGAACTAACTCTCTACAACAGGGTGTCATGCCTAATTTCCTAGCTGCGGCTGTGGGAACTGCGGCTAATGCTGCTGCTGCTTATAATGCGGCTGATGTCTCCTCAAGTAGTAGTTCCTCAAGCAGTAGTTCTTCTACAAGTACTAAGTCTTCTGCATCAAGGGGAACACCTAAAGCACGTTATACAACTTAAAAGGAAATAGCTCATGGCTAGAAAACAAGTAGAACGGTTGCGGCCTTCTGCAAGGCTACAAGCTGTAGCTCGTCCAGTAGAGACATATGTACGTCCTGCTGAACAACCTGCACCTAAGAGTGGTTTGGGTGAGTTTATACGTGCTATCGCACCAGCAGCAGAAACACTAGCACAAATAGAAAAACAAAAGAAGTTAAAGTTACAACGTGAGGCTGAACAGGGTATTGCATCTGCACGTACTCTGGATGCTAAGATTGCCACAGCAGCCGCTTTAAGGGCAGCCAAGCAGGACTTTACAAACAACGTACCAGATTATCTAGATATGTCTGAGGAGCAAGTTACCGCTAGACGTGCTGAGATTATGCAACCCTTTATACAGGAAACTGAAAACTCAGGGGATGACCTACTGATTAAGGCTGTCAAGGGCAACATTGAAATGGGGAACCTTGCGTGGTTTAACAGAGATTATGACCCTGCAAAGTTTAAACATAACTTTACTATTAACATGGGTAAAGTAGGTAATGAAGTTTTAGGTATTAATTCAGATTTAGCCTATATACCACAGACTGAAGAAGATGGTACTATACAAGATAACCGTGCTATTCAAAAGAAAAACATTGATGAGATTGTAAGACAGGCTTCTCAAGCCTATGGCTACAGTCAAACTATGGTTAATGATTACATTATGGAAAAAGTGATTGCTCCTAATGTAAGATCAGGCGGTAGGGGTGCAGCCTATGAGTGGGCAGAGGATCGTAAGTTCCGTGGCATCCCACGCTACCAAGCGATGTATAAGACTATTGATAGTGACCTTAGGGCTTATGATAGAGAGTTTAATAAACAGAATGATAATATTCTTTTTACTCAGAAGTTAAATCAAGGTTTTGAAAGCTTTGTCTTTGGTGGTTCTAATAATCAACAGGATTATTTTAGGGGTGAAACATTAACTGGTGCTGGCGGTACTAAACTTGTCATGGATGATGATGAGACAATAGCACGTTTTGAAGCTTATGCAGCCAGCCGTGGCTTAAATCAAGATCAATTTGAAGACTTCTTTAAAAAGAATAATCTTCTTCCTTCTAATATGAAGAACAATATTCAGAATGGTATTTATGCTTTAAACAGTGGTGATATCATTTCTAATCCTACTGATGCAGCTACTGCTGAGTTAGCCTTTAATAGTATATTCAAAGCACAGGCAATGGGTATAGATATTCCTACGTCAGTGGTAGATGCGGATCAATTGGAACGCTTTGAGATAGCTAAGATACTTGCTATGAGAACTGCCACTGTAGGTAGTAAGGATGACGGTACTGTTAATATTGCTAACGCTATGTTCACGGCTCAATCGGCTGACTTAAGTATTGGTGAAACTTTAAGTGCTGCTAACAAAGAAAAACTAGCTAATAGTATTAGTACTTTCTTAGGCACTGACCATACTGACACAGGTAATTCTAGAGCTAACATCGAAGAACTTTCGCGTATGACAGGACTGCTTATGCAATTAGAGGGTGGCTTATCCTTAGAAAACGCAGCTAATATGGCAGCAGAAGCTTTTAAGAAAGATAGTGTAATCTATCAGGCTGCTAATGGTCTGAAGATGTCCTTCCGGCAGCTTAACACTGACCCTAATGTTAGTGCGCCTGTAGCACAAAGATTAACAGACCTTTCTAAAGTAATGAGTGATGATCCAGACATAAAGATTATTATGAATGGTGAGTTAGGGATGATTGAAAATCCTACTGTTGGTTTTTCTAATGATCGCCTTAAACCTAACGCTGTTAGAATTTCTATTATGGATGAAAACGGTTTTCCACATATTCCTCTTGGGGTTGTCAAGAAGGCTGATTTGCTTAATGACCCACAAATTGTTGCTAAAATTATAGCAAGTAATAAGAACAAGGTTATTCTAGCTAAAAAGAAAGCATTTTCTGGTGGCTCTCTAGCTCCAGAGGATGATCCTGTTAATGCTCCTATAAATGTTAGTGCAGCATGGGCTAACAATAACTTAGGTAACTCTGTTACTAGCCTTCCTGATACGTTTAAACCACTAACAGCCCAGCCTATTGTTGTTGATGGTGAGCCTACAGGACAGTACTACTACACAGGTATTACAGCGGATGGTTCTAAACCTACTTATGTATCCACTCAGAGTCCAGAGTACATTAAGCCTGAACCTGTAGAGCCACCTGACGTAGTTGAGGATGAGTCTACGGTAGAAGAACAACAAACTAGCTCGTTAGCCGATGATGCTTTAGACGTGGTAACTAATCTTATTGATAATACCGTTGGAGCATCTACAGCTAACGCTACTGCTACTATCATAGGTGATGAGGGTTTCTCTTACACTCCTTATGATGACATGGGTAAAGACTCCGTAGGCCATGGTCTTCAAATTGAATCCCTTGAACCTGATGAGAAGGCTCTTATATCTGACATCAACAACGTACAGCCAGAGGAATCTGCTGCTGTTGTAGCACTTAAAGCATCTAAGATTAACAACTACTTTACTGACGTAGTAGAAGGTTTTCAGAACCTACCAGACACAGCAAAGTCTGGCATGATCCAGATGGGTTATCAGCTAGGTAGATTTAACGTCACTAAAGAGTGGCCTAAGTTTATGGAGTCAATTAAGGAAGCTGCTCAGTATGCTGAAGGTTCTATAGAACAGGCTACTGCTCTTGCTAACGCTAAGTTTAATATGCTTTACAATGTAGCAGAAGATGGTAAAGTTACAGCTACCAAGTGGGCTACACAGACTAAAAACAGAGCTATGAGAGTAGCTGATGAGCTTGCTAGTGGTGCAGGTGAGGCGGCTACAGCCGTATTTGATGGCTTTATTAGTAAAGCACACGCAGATACTGATACTATTCCACAGAATGAACAGTTAAATGTAGGTGATGTACCTACAGCTTCTGCTGTTGTAGATATTGGTTTAGCTATGAACCCTGCTGATGCTGCTTATAAATACTATGGTATTGATGAGAACACAGATGATGGTGCAAAGGCTGTCAAAGGTTTCTTTGAGACATCTGTAGGTAACTGGAACCCTGACCAAGAAACAGCAGAACAGTTTGCCACAAACAAAGCGTGGTGTGCTGCGTTCTTAACACAGGTCTTGCGTGACTCAGGTGTAGACACTAAAGCTTTATTTGGTACTGACAAGTTTGACCAAATAAGAGCCAAGGCTTACACTAAGGTAGGAACTGAAGTAGAACCTACACAAGTTAAGGCTGGTGATATTATGATTAAACAACATACCAAAGAGGAGCGTAAAAAGTTTAAGTTAGGTTATGGTCATGTGGGTATTGTTGTTAAAGTAGAAGGTGATAAGGTATTCTTTATTGGTGGTAACACTGGTGATAGGGTAACTATGTCATCCTATAATATGACTGAAAAAGAGGTAAACTTCAGAAGAGTACAGAACGCATCTGATATCCCTACTGAAAGCTTACCATCTATGCTTGAACTAAAAGCAGGTGTATACGCTAGAAAAACTGTAAAGAAAGCTAAGAACTTTCTTACTAGCATGTATGATAATATCTTTGGATAAAAGGAAAAACCATGGCTGAGAAATCTAATACTATCCTCACTGGCCTAGGATTTGAGTCAGGGATTACAGCCCCTGACGTAACTCCTATGGTTAGCGAAGGTACAATATTTAAGGCACAAGAGGAAGTAACAACAAAGGGTGGCTTCTTTTCTTCCTTGCCTACAGCAGTCGTGGAAGAACAAATAGCACCTATTCTCTTTAAAAGTGCCGACAGATTAAGAACACCAGAGGGTGAAGCTGTCGGTACTTTAACTGATGAGATGACTTTTGAACTGACTAACGGTCTAACTGATGAACGTGCTATTAGTGAAGTGTTAGATGAAGCCACCAACGTCAACCTTAATAGTGCAATGAGGCTCAGAAAAGATTACTTAGAGACACAAACTAACCGCCAGAAACTAGCTGATGCTGGTTGGGGTGGAACAGCCGCTACTTTCTTTGCTGCAATGTTTGATCCAGTAGAATGGGCTACCATTGGAGCTTCTACGGCTGCTATAGCTTCTCTAAGTGGCCCTGCTGCCCCTCTAACCGCTACTACTGCACTAACCGCTGGTGCGGCTATGAGGGCTAAGAAAGCCTATAGTGCAGCTAAAGCTTTTAGTGCGGGTGCGGCAGTTACTGGTCTTGAATTAGCTGCTTTTGAAAGCATCCGTGCTGGTCTTAAGTATGATGTAGATGCTAATGATGTGCTTATAGCTATGGGTGCTGGTTCAGCACTAGGCGGCACTTTAAACGCAGGTATATCTACGTTCATTAAACGTGGTAATGTAGCACGATTAGCTAAGAAGGTAGCAGAGGGTGGACAACTCACTCCTGCTGAACGAGCCTTCTATAATGCTAACAATGCAGAGGCTACTACACAGCGTTTAATTAACGAAACAATGGCTAACGATACCATGTTTAACGTAGCTGACGCTACTACTGCTGCTACTAGGGTTAGTGATACAGGAGTATCTGAGCGTGTGGCTCTTGCTGCAACGCCTGAAGAGACTGCCGAAGCTATCCCTGAGATTGCTGGTTTTGGTCTACTAGGTGTACGTAAGCTAGTATCCTCTGGGTACAAGGCTGGTATGTCTAAGCTCTCACGGATGCGTCAGGGTGCTAGAGCCTTAGGTGCTAATACTGTAGGCTATAAAGGCGGCAACTTACATGCCAACGACTCAGCTTCAGAAATTGCAGAGCGTATTCAAGGTCAGTATAGGCAGAGTTTTGGTTCAGTGTTCTATCCTGCTCAGGAAGCTTTTATTAAAAGAACAGGGCTATCTATCCCTGACTTTAATGATTTAGTTAGTAAGTACGTACGTGGTATTATTACAGAGGCAGACCCTGAAGTTAAGGCTGTAGCTGAACTGGTACAGAAACAAGAACGTGAACTTGCTGAGATGGGTATTAAGTATGATGTTGCTGGTTTTACACCATCAATACTAGATAAGCATAAGAACTACCTAGCTCGTATCTTTAATGATGAAAACATTGTTAATTTAAGAAAACGTCTTGGTGCTGATGCTGATGAAAAAATTGCTCAACTAGTAGAAGAAGCTCTACGTAAGGGTCAGCCTGATATACTTGATAATGTTATTAAGAGCATTATGAAAAAGGCTGAGAAGGCTGCTAAGAAAAAACCTAGCCGAAAGTCCACTAAGGATATAGAAGCAGAAGCTAACGACATGATTAGACGTATAGCTGCTGGTTATACCAAGGGTATTATTGATCGTTCATTTGGTAAGTCAGGCGGCGTACAAGGTCTTAATGAGATGACCCTAGAAGATTTGGGTGATCTTATGAAGAGAGAGTTTAAGGATGAATTATCAAGTGATCAGATAGATGATGTTGTAGAACTCTTTGCAAACGGTAGACCTACAAAGGCTGAACACAAGCGCAGCCGCCCACGTTTACTACTTGACGAAAGTGCCTCTATTAGCGTAACACGTGCTGATGGGGAAGTAGAAGAGATACGGTTTGAAGAGTTGTTAGAGACTGATATCGAACAGCTACATAACTCTTATATCTTTCAACTTTCAGGAGCTATTGGACTAGCTAGGAATGGTATCAATACCAACCAAGCAGGTTCTAGCTGGGACGCTTTTAAAGAGACTATTAAAAGTCAAGCTAAAATGCAGAACATTTCTGAGGGAGAATATAGGTCTGAGTTAGATGCTTTGGATTTTATGTACGATGGGATAACTGGTAGACTAGCTCACAGAGAACCATTCAGCAAGGGTGTAAAAGAATTTAACGTAGGTATGAGAGCCTTTAGCTTTGCTGTTAATATGGGAATGTCAGGTATGTCTTCTATGATGGAGATATCCAACGCTGTCTTTGAGTATAGTGTAAGCACTATTCTTAGGACTAACCCAGCTATGAACAGCTTCTATACTAAGGCTTCTCAAGGGCGTATGGAAGACAGTCTACTAAAGGAATTAATTGATGACCTTGGTATGGGTGAGGAAGTACTACTAGGTAAGTATTCTACTATTAATCGTTTTGATGGTGGTAACTTAGAGGGTACTCTAGTTCCTAGGGCTGGTTGGAAAGCCTCTAAAGCTCAGTGGTTGCAGCAGAAAGTAGCTTATGGTTCTGGACTGCTGGGTGTAACTCAAGTCTTAAGACGTAGAGCTATGCGTGGTTTTGCTCAGGAATGGGCAACAGCAGCTACAAAAGATAAGATGCCCTTTGCTACAGTTAAACTAAGACAACTAGGCTTAACTGACGATATGACTACTAAGATTAGTAACACAATTAAGGATAAGGCTGACATTGAGAATGGTACTCTGGTTAGAATGAACCTTAAGGATTGGCCTGAGGATGTACGAGATGCTTTTCAGGCTGCTGGTTTTAAGGAAGTAAGAAACAGTGTACAAGAAATGAACATTGCTTCTACTAATAAATGGTTAAGAAGTGAAATAGGTAAGACTTACTTTCAGTTTTTAAGCTTTACTATGGCTTCTATTGAACAGCAGACCATGCGTTTAGGTATGCGAATGGTGGGTGGTGATCTTAGAACTGTTTCTAAAGTATTTGCAAGCTCTGCTATGTTAGGTATGATGATGTATACGGCACGTGTTCAGATGAACGCTATTGGGCGAGGTGATGCAGATGAGTACATTAAAGAACGTATGACTCCTAAAAACTTTGCAGTAGGTGCATTAAGTCAAATCGGAGCAGCTTCTATCTTTGGTTATATCTATCAAATAACCACAGGTGCAATGGGTGGTAACACTCATGCTATAACACCCCCCGCTTTATCATATGCGTCAGCATTACTACAAGCTACTCAAGCTTATAATGATGGTAAGATGTCAGAAGCAGAGTACAGAAGAATATTACGTCTAGCACCTGCTCAATCTCTTTATGGTGTAAGACAAATTCTTAACGCTACTGCTAATCAATTATATAAATCTACCTCTGGAAGCTTTTAAGGAAAACACATGGCTTTTTCATATCAAAATTACCAACCAACAAACAATACTACGGATACCTTTAGTATCCCTTTTACATTTACTGCTCAGTCTGAGATTAGTGTAACAGTAGATGGTGTGGCTCAGACAGGTCTAACTTTTCCTTCTAGCTCTAGCGTACAGCTAACATCTCCTGTTGCATCTGGTTCACTGGTACAGGTCAGACGTACTACTAGTTTGACAGCACGTGCTATTGACTTTGCCTCTGGCTCTGTACTTACTGAAGAAGACTTGGATGATAGTAATATTCAGGTCTTCCACGCAGCACAGGAAGCTATTGATACTTCTAATGATTCAATTACACTAACACCTGCCAATCGGTGGGATGCTGGTGGTAGTATTATCAACAACGTAGGTACGCCTACATCTAATACGGATGCAGCTACTAAAGCTTACGCTGACGGTATTTCAGCAGCAGCAACAGCAGCAGCTACTGTAGCGGCTAACGCAGCAGTTGCATCAGCGACAGGAAATATCATTCCTGATGCTACTAAACTAGCTATCCATCCTGTTGGATCGCAGTACACACTGTCAGATGGTACAACTACTGACTATTCAGCAAAGCATTATCAAGACGCAGCCTCTACTTCAGCTACCAATGCTGCAACCTCTGAGACTAATGCAGGAACATCCGAAACTAACTCTCAGAATTGGGCAGTTAAGACTGATGGGTATGCAGAGGGTACTCTAGGTTACTCATCTAAAGCGTGGGCTGTTGGTGATACTGGCGGTGTAAGTAACACGGCTGGTGCTGGCCCTGCTAAAGATTGGGCTATTGAGACTGCAACTAATGTAGACGGTACTGAGTATTCTGCAAAAGAGTATGCTATTGGCTCACAGGCTGGTAATACTGCTGGTTCTTCAAAGCAATGGGCTTTGGGTGGTGGTGCAGGATTTACAACTAGTACTACTGTTGATGGTACTAACTACTCAGCTAAGTACTATGCTGAACTTGCTGCCTCTAACTTTGATTCATTTGATGATAAATTTCTTGGGGCCAAATCTAGTCCACCAGCACTAGACAATGACGGAAATGCTTTAATTGATGGTGCTTTGTATTATGACAACACAGGCAAATACCTTTCTGTCTATGACTTAGGCACAACTAGTTGGAACCCAATACAGGTTGGCGCAACTGCTGGTTTTGCAATCGCAATGGCAGTAGCCCTATAAATAAGGAAATATTATGGCACAGAATTTTAGACGATACATGCTTCAAGGGGTTGGAACGCAAGCTGCTGACATTCCAGATGGCGGTAACTTTGATAGTTACGACACACTAGTTGGTATTCATATGACCAACACATCAACAAATGCAATCACGGTTGACGCTTATATTCAGCACACAATCAACGGCAGTCCTGTCAATCACTACCTTATTAAAGGCGCACCTATTGCAGCAGGTGGTGCATTACAACTGCTTGACGGTGGCGCAAAGATAGTAGTCCAAACAGGCGATAGGTTGTGGGTTGAATCAGACACTGCATCATCGTTGGATGTTTGGGTATCTGCTGTTGATGCTATTAGCACATAGGAGTGACCGATGGGTTATATAGGAAATCAACAAACCGAAGGCTTTAGCAGCATCCCTGCTAAACAAGATTTAACTGGTGCAACTGGCACTAGCCTGACGCTGACACATGCTGTCGCAAGCGCAGAAGGCATTGATCTGTTTATCAATAATGTGAGGCAAGAGCCAACCACAGCTTATTCTGTTGGTGCTGATGGTGTCACAGTAACGCTTACTGGCTCTGTTGTAGCGACTGATGACATTTATGTGGTGTATAATTCACTGGCTTTGCAAACCACAGTAACGCCGGATGCGTCTGTTAGCACAGCCAAGATTATTGATGGGTCTGTTACTATGGATAAGCTGGCTACGTCAGGTACATTACCAGCGTTAAACGGCTCTAACCTTACTAATGTAGGTCAAGTGATTGGTATATCAACTCCTACAATATTAAGAGGGGATGTAAGTGTTAATGCGGGTTTAACACAATTAGGCAGCACATCCCTTTACTATGTTTCTGGTACTGGAATTTTGACCAACACTTATACAAAGAAAAGTTCAACTTCTATTATTACTGCTCACTGGAATATTAACTATCATCAAAACACATCTGGGGTTGGCACACACGGTTTCTTTTGTGCTGCTGGCACAAGCGGTAATACTGACACTATTATTGCAATGCCCCAAGATTTTAACAGAATAATTGATGATTTAAGTGTTGCTAAAACTTTTTCTTTTTCTGGCTCTGGGCCATTTGTTGGACTAGCTGCTGGGTCATACGATTTTATTATGGGGCCAGTAAGGGGTTCCGATCCGGGCGGCACTACTGGCTTTCGGTGGAATTACAGAGAACATGGAGATCAACCCGCTAATAGTTTGCAAACAAGTTATCTGTATGTGACAGAGACAGAGGTTTAAGATATGGCACTTATAAAGTTAAACAATCAGTCTCTCACCGCAGTCACATCTGCTGGTTTGCCTAGTGGTACTATGTTGCAAGTTAAGTACACTCAATTCACCTCGTACAATAATGTTGCTATTTCTGACTCAACAACAGGCACAGCCCTTGATGATTTAGCAGTTAATATTACGCCTATTTCAACTAATAGTATAATCTTGTTGACTGCTTTTATTAATGGTGAGTTTAGCGCAGCTATTGCACATGATGTGGTTGCATTTTTCTTTAGAGATAGCACTAAATTAGCTGCACCCACAGCGGGAAACAGAGCATTAGGTATTCAAATGGGTGCGAATCTTAGTTTTTATGCTGACAACAATAGTTCAACGCCCGAAGGGTTCCACTATTCTTACTTTGATACACCAAGCACAACATCACAAATAACTTATAAAGCAGGTTTGCGAGTTCATGCTGCTTGTAATTACAAAATTAACAGAACAGAGGGTGATGCTGACTTGAGCAGCAATGAACGTGGTGTGTCATTTATTAGCGCAACGGAAATCGCTGGCTGATGAAACCTACAGCCGCATCAGTCCAGTCGCAGATAGATACACATGAGGCAGTGTGTGCTGAACG
>Ga0075480_10000660_pt1 | contig 20677 bp, 16 predicted proteins | sample DEB08_DNA_7_FD_81590 | JGI IMG/M metagenome (GOLD analysis project Ga0075480, IMG submission 81590) | Aqueous microbial communities from the Delaware River and Bay under freshwater to marine salinity gradient to study organic matter... | ecosystem: Environmental > Aquatic > Marine > Coastal ... | reverse complement strand
CTGGGGCCAACAGGCGCGCCTATGATGAGCGTCGCCAATGCGGTTGAACCCGGTACGTTTGATTTGGCCACAATCGATCAGTTGGAAACCCCTGGGGTGATATTTTTCATGGGTGCGCACGAGGTGCCAGACCCTGTTGCTGGATTCGAGGCAATGCTGCAGTCGGCTGTTTATCTGGCAGAAGAGTTGGGAGCAACCTTATGCGATGATCGGCGTAGTGCCGTGACCGAGCAAACCCTTGAGCATTTGCGCCAGCAATTGCAGACCTATCAGTTTAATCAGAGTAGGTAAGGTATGAATTCCGAGGTCGAGGGTAGCTAAGGCATGAATCTCGAGGCCGAACATCGCTGCGCAGTTTTGCGAGCGTTATTGCATGCTCATAATCATGCCTATCACGCGCTCGATGCACCGACAGTATCCGATCAGGAATACGACCAACTCTTTCAAGAGTTATTAGCACTAGAGGCAGCCCAACCCGAGCTCCAAACAGCGGATTCACCGACACTGCGAATTGGCGCGCCGCCATTAGCAGGTTTTGACCAGATCGAGCACGAGCGGCCGATGTTGTCGCTGGATAATGCCTTTAATCCAGAAGATATCCATAGCTTTGATAAGCGGGTCTCAGAGCGACTGGGTGAGCAATCAGTGGTCTATTGCGCCGAGCCAAAAATTGACGGGGTGGCAATCAGTTTGCTCTATGTCGAAGGCAGATTTATTCGGGCAGCGACCCGGGGTGATGGACTCACCGGGGAGGATGTAACGGCAAATGTCAGGACCATTGATTCGGTGCCCTTGGTGCTGCAGGGATCAGGTTTTCCTGGCCGCTTAGAGGTTCGCGGTGAAGTCTATATCTCGAAATCGGTTTTCGCTGATTTGAATCAACGTTTACAGGCCAGTGGCGACAAACTCTTTGCTAACCCACGAAATGCCGCGGCAGGCTCGCTTCGCCAGCTTGACAGTCGTTTGACCGCAAAGCGGCGTTTGACCATGTTTGCCTACAGCGTTGGGTTGGTAGAAGGCGACGGCCTCGAGTCGGGGCATTGGCAAATTATGCAGCAGCTTAAATCTTGGGGCTTTCGGGTCAACCCAGATATTCAGTGCATCGAAGGCGCCGCTGCTTGCGTTGACTACTTTGAGGCTATGGGCCGCCGTCGTGCTGACCTTGATTACGATATCGACGGGGTTGTTTTCAAAGTCAATGATTTACGGCAGCAGCAGGAATTAGGCCTATTAACTCGAACCCCCCGATGGGCGATCGCTGGCAAGTTCCCAGCAGCCCAAGGGATGACAGAGTTGCTCGAAGTGGTTTATCAAGTGGGGCGCACTGGGGCAGTGACGCCAGTTGCGAAATTGCAGCCCGTTCAGGTCGGTGGTGTGACCATTTCGAATGCCACGTTGCATAACTTTGATGAAATCGAGCGATTGGGGCTAAAGCTGGGTGATCGAGTGGTGATTGAACGTGCGGGAGATGTCATTCCGAAAGTGGTTCGGGTTGACGTCAGTGCAAGGTTGCCAGCCGCGCAAGCGATAGGGTTACCTCAGGTGTGTCCATCTTGTTCAGGGCCTTTGGCCAAAGACGAAACGGCCGTAGTGCTAAGATGTGTTAATGGCCTGACATGCCCAGCCCAGCAGAAGGAGCAGATCAGACATTTTGTATCTCGCCTCGCGATGGATATCGACGGCTTAGGTGGAAAAGTTGTCGAGCAGTTGCTCGCTGAGGGATTGATCAGCAATGCGGCAGATCTGTACGAATTGAGGTTTGCGCAACTGATTGAGTTAGACCGTTTTGCCGATAAGTCGGCGCAGAAGCTATTGGATAGTATTGCCGCGTCGAGAAAAACGACGCTGAATCGATTTATTTATGCACTCGGGATTTCTGAGGTGGGAGAGGCAACCGCCCGATCATTGGCCAACCATTTTGGTTCGCTTGAGTCGTTGGTCTCAGCAGATGAGCCGGCGCTGACGGCGGTACCAGATGTTGGGCCTGTGGTGGCCCAAGCGTTAAGACAATTTTTCGCAGAACCGGCAAATCAAGCGCTGCTAAGACGGTTTCAAGAGTTAGGGGTCCACTGGCCGGATATCGAGCCGCAGGCCTCTGGTAGTAACGCACTAGCAGGACAGGTTTGGGTTATCACTGGATCATTTACCCATTGGTCTAGGTCTGAGCTCAAAATCGAGTTGCAAGCGTTGGGGGCAAAGGTATCAGGATCCGTCTCGGCAAAGACGACGGTGCTAGCCGCTGGTGAGGCCGCTGGTTCGAAACTGGCGAAAGCAAGATCCCTTGGAATCGAGGTCATCGAAGAAGCTGCTCTCATAAACCTGCTCGAGGAACTTAAATGATGGGCTTTAAACTGGTGACGATGCTCTTAGTAATGTTGGTCGCTGGTTGTGCTGCCAAACAACCAGAGAATATCAATAATATTTGTGACATATATGGGGAGCAACGGAGTTGGTATAAGGCCAGCCAAAAAGCGGCAAAACGTTGGGGCACTACTGCGCCCGTCATCATGGCGATCATCCATCAGGAATCGAGCTTCAAGGCAAAAGCTAAGCCGCCGCGCACCAAGATCCTGTGGATTTTTCCAGGGCCAAGACCAGCCTCTGCCAAAGGTTATGCCCAGGCTATCGATGGCACTTGGGATAATTACCGCAAAGCTACCGGTAAATGGTCGGCAGATCGTAACGATTTTAAAGACGCTTCTGATTTTATTGGCTGGTACATCGATCAGTCTGCGAAACGTAATGGCATTGCTAAAACAGATGCTGAGCAACTGTATCTTGCTTACCATGAGGGTCAGGGGGGCTATGCCAAAGGTAGTTATCGTGACAAGGCATGGCTGGTAAAGGTGGCAAAAAAAGTCGGCGCTAGAGCGAAAACCTTTGATGGTCAATTGCAAAGCTGTGAGCGCCGTTTTAAAAAGCGATTTTGGCTGTTTTAGTTGCGCGATCAAGGGCGATCAGCCCGGTGGGTCGTCCCTGATACTTGTCTGAAAAGCTCGAGCATTCAGGGACCTGTGCTTCAGCTTGATTAGGTGTGTAGAAGGACCTTTTTTACTTGAATCGATAACCTTCAAAACCCCTGGAGCAAGGCTAGTAATGTCTTAAAAATTGAGTCGATCATAAAGTCGACCTATTGGCAGTGTTGTTGATCAGCTTGAGCCTAGTGTTTTAAAGCTAGCTCGATGTTGGCAGGCTGACAGCACAATGCCAGCGATCGCGACTGAAGCCTTGAGTTCAGGGAGATGTTTTAGTTGACCTCGATGGCAACGTCTTTTCTCAGGCCAATGAATGGCTTGAGTGCGGGCATGTCGCCAAAAAGATAGCGAGCTTGCTCAAGTGTTGCCTCAGCGCCCTCAAAATCACCGAGCGCACGTTGGGCAATGAATTGATTGGCATACAGCGTCGCGCGTGGCATCGAACGAGCCAGTTGTCTTGACCAGTTGAGATATGCGGTGAGTTCCTCTGGGTCCTGCTTCGCAAGCGCAGATTTCAGCCTGAGCTCCCAAAGGTGCCATTGAAACCGGTTTAGATCGGCTGCGGGGTTAGAGACCTCAAGTAGAAGGGCATAGTCCTTGGGTTTACTTGCTTCCAAGCGAGTGATGACAGCCAAAGAATGCAGACCGGTGATCATAAAGGGTACTGTTGTTAACGGTACAGCCAATGCCAATACAGCGGGCAGAATGATTCTCGGGGTTTTGAGAGTTTTGATATTGTTTAAGGCGCCGTCGGCGGCGGCGATCAAAACGATTAAGGTCATCCAGTGTAACCCAGAGTGATACAAAGGATATTCGGTTTGGGTATGGATCAAAATGGGGGCAGTCAGGGCTAGATAGGACAGACCCCTGCGCCAAGTAAGCGCTTTTAAGGTTAAAAGATAGCCAGTGGCCAGGAGAATGAGCCCAAAAAGGGCAACGGCCCCGCCTTCTACGCCCCAGAGCAGCGTTTCATTGTGGGGGTGTGTCAGGGCGTGCAGACCTTGATTCAGTTCACTGGGTGAAGCTGCTTGGTCAGCATAGTTCTGTCGCCAAGCAGATTCAAAATTGCCATACCCTACGCCGAGTAGCGGATACTGCTGAATGAGCGACAGGCTTTCATCATAGATAATGGTGCGGGCTCCAGGATCCTCATAAATCTCTAAGCCGCGAGTCTGCTCCCCTTGGCCGATCAAACCCAGTAAACCCGTGCTGAGGCCGAGTACGAAGACCAAGCAGTGGGCAGTGATTGCGGCCTTGCTCGCCGGCCAGGCTTGAATCAGGGCAGGTAAAATCAGCAGAATGACGGCGATGCCCGCCAGTTGTCCGGTCCTAGATTGGATGACGATTAGCAATAAGGGCGCAGCAAAAGTTGAAAATAGCGACATCAATCGTATCGCTTTTGAAGGTGGCGTACTCGCCTGCTGAGTTAACAAAAATAAGCTCAAGGCAAAGCCGGTGGCGACAAAACTTGCCATGACATTGACCTGTTGAAAAGTACCGTTGGGGCGGTTGCTGATCGTGTCATAACCGAGGAGATTCATGGGCTCAAAGATGAAGTATTGGGCAAGGCCTAAGAGCATCTGGATTACGGTGGCAAGCAACACCCACTGCAACAATTTTTGCCAGTGCCCGGTTTGATTGATTTGCAAGAGTGCGGTGTAGAGCAGCACACCGCCTGCTAGCGCGATCACCTTAGGCAGGCCCAGCGCATAATCGACGATACGTGGGTCAGCCAGCGGTAAAGCCAGCACAACAGTTCCAACCCAGAACCAAAGCATTTGCGGTGAGTACCGCAAGGCTCGGCCGCGCGCCCAGTGCCAAAGGCCAACCCCAATTAACAGCCCAATAAATAACCAGGCGATATAATTCTGAGGGAGCGTTAGCCCGTAACCGCCAAAATTCGGAAAGGTAAAATGCGCCCCAATCAAGAAAAAAAACCCGATCAAAGTCGAAAATAACGCTGTAGTCGTTGGTAACCGGTAGCTAAAGGTCACGTTTTGTCAGCCGGTAAGGTCAGGCTCGTAGAGGCGCTCTTCAAGATGCGGTACTTTGTCGATAGGTGACGCGATAAATGACATTAGCAAGGTCGTCGGCAATCAGCAGGCTCCCGTCTGGATGTACCAGCACGTCTGCGGGTCTGCCCCATGCCTTGTTGTTTTGTAGCCATCCTTCGATGAACACCGTTTGCACCAATCCCTCGGCTGTGGATTGGGCAAGGGTCACCCGATGCCCAGTATGGCCAGCAGTGGCGCTACGGTTCCAACTGCCATGTTCGGCAATGAATAGGGCGGCCTGATAAGCCTCGGGAAAGGCAAGCTGCTCACCAAAGGTAATGCCAAGCGGCGCTACGTGAGGGCCAAGGGCGAGGGCAGGTCGCCTAAGGCGGAGATTGCCAGCAGCATCACCAAATTCTGGGTCTCGAAGGCCGTTGCCATGTTCATAGGGATACCCAAAATGTAATCCGCGCTCTGGGGCGATGTTCAGTTCGCAGTCCGGGGCGTCATCGCCAAGGTGATCACGACCATTATCGGTAAACCACAGTGCCTTGTCGTTGGGATGCCAAGTAAATCCAACCGAATTTCGGACGCCTAAAGCAAAAGGTTGAAGGCTAAGAGATTCAGCGCCGAGATCTAGCGTTTGAATCGACGCATAGATAGGGTCGTCAGAGAGGCAAATGTTGCAGGGGGCCCCAACTGGAATATACATCAGATCATCTGGGCCAAAATCGATGAACTTCCAGCCGTGGTGGCGATCCTTAGGCAGGCCAGAAAAGATTAGGGTCAGAGGCGTATCTGTCCCGGTCGTTGCAGACAGCGGAGCAGATCGATACAGCTTGTCGACGGCGGCGATGAACAGGTGATTGTCGTGAATGGCGATCCCAGAGGGCATGAGTAAATCCTGAGCAATGACCGTCACTTGCTCGGCAAACCCATCCTGGTCGAGATCCCTGATCGCGTGTACCTTGCCAGCGCTTCGGCTACCGGCATATAAGGTACCGTGATCATCTATGGCAAGTTGTCGAGGGTTTTCCACTTCTGCGTAAATGGCGATCGAAAATCCGGGGGGTAATTTGAGTTTATCTAGCGGTAGTCGGCCGTTGGCATTCACGGATGGGTTCACAATCAGTAAGATGAGGCTCGCCAAAAGCCAGATACTCAGGCCATAGGTTGTAAAGCGCGTTGAGGCGTTAGCGTGGAGCGTTGGATTAGGGATAAGCATGGTAGATCAGGCGCTGCGAGAAAAGATTCAGGGATACTATTCCTCTTTTTTGGCGGCAAAGCAATTTCGTCCAAGATACGGTCAGCGCCTGATGGTGGCAGAAGTCGCCAGGCGGTTGGCTGGTCGTCAAGATACGTCTGATATCTCGCCGATCGCGCTTGTTGAAGCTGGCACAGGTACCGGTAAAACCGTTGCTTATACCTTGACGGCGGCGGCGGTTGCGGCCGCTAAAGAAAAGACTCTGGTCATCGCCACCGCAACCATCGCCCTCCAGGAACAGTTGGTGTTACGAGATTTACCCGATATTCAGCAGCAAGCTGGAATGGATTTCTCTTTTGCGCTAGCTAAAGGTCGCAGACGGTATGTGTGCATCGCCAAGCTAGATTCGGCCTTAGCGGGTCAATCGCCGACAACCTCAGATTTTTTCCCGGATGAAAAATTGGCTTTAGGAATTGACCAGGCACCGCTTTTAACAAGTTTGCTTGAAGCCTATGGCAATGGCGCTTGGGATGGTGATCGCGACAGTTTGACCACTGTCATTGACGATCCTATCTGGCGAGGCGTGAGCACTGATCGCAGTCAGTGCACTAACCGGCAATGTAGTTTTTTTAGTCAGTGTGCATTTTTTAAGGCCAGAGCAGCCTTAGACGAGGTTGACATCATTGTGACAAATCACGACTTGCTGTTAGCAGATCTCGCCTCTGAAGAAAGCCAGATCCTGCCACCGCCAGAAGCCGCGATCTATGTATTTGATGAAGCCCACCATCTCGTTGAAAAGGCCCGCTCCCAATGGTCTGGATTTGCCTCAAAATCAGCGCAAACCGAAGTGATAACAGCGGCACTTACCCTGATCGATAGTATGGCCACCGACCTCGGGGAGGTGGGGTTAGGTTCGCTGGAAGATGCCTTGAGTGGGACTGCCCGATTTCAGGCGATTCTTGGGGATCTGCAGGTTGACTTGGCGCACATGTTTACCTTGCTGGCGAGCCTTGAAGACGAAGCTGAGATTCAAGGCGACCTGGCCCAGTATCGGTTTACTCAAGGAAAAATTCCCGATGAATTGCAGATAGTCGCAAAGGCGCTAGGCAACGCTTGCAACGATTTAGATGTAATACTGCAGGGCTGGCGACGGACTTTTGAGCAAACCATAGCCGATGCCAGTTTGCAGCAGCGGCATTGTTTAGAGCAGTTAGTGCCGATTATTGGTAATTTTTCAAATCGCTTTAGTGGCGCCAGCCGGTTATGGCTGCTATTCGGTGTAGAGGGGTCAGCAGAGCTTGCCCCCTCAGCGCGATGGCTGGATTTTAGAGCTGACGATATCCTAATTCATTGCACGCCGATCGCTGTCGCTGACCAGCTCGAGCAAGCCCTTTGGTCTCGATGTGCGGGTGCGGTACTGACTTCAGCAACACTTGCGGTGGGCACCGATTTCAGCATGCTCGCCGGCGAACTTGGGCTTCCAAGCGATGTGGTTGGTGTGGTGGTGCCAAGTCCTTTTGATTACCCCAATCAGGGTCGGCTGCGCATACCCAAGATGCGGGAGAATCCCTCGAACCCGGCGGCGCATACTGAAGAGATCGCAAGGCTCATACCTGAGCTTATGATGGAGTTTCAAAGCGGATTGGTGTTGTTCACCTCCTGGCGTCAATTTTTCACGGTGGTCGATGCGCTGCCATCGACGGTGCGAGAGGCCTGCCTTTTGCAGGGCGAGCGTAGTAAAGCCGAGCTAATTCGACAGCACCAAGCTCGAATCGATGCAGGTTTGCAGAGCTATCTGCTGGGGCTGCAATCGTTTGCCGAGGGCGTCGATCTTCCGGGCGATTATTGCCTGCAAGTCATCATCGCAAAGTTGCCTTTTAGCGTGCCAAATGATCCGGTTGGCGCAACTCAACAAGAATGGATTGAGGCCAATGGCGGCAATGCTTTCGCAGAGTTGATGGTGCCCCAGGCAGCGCTGCGGCTCACTCAAGCGGCAGGACGCCTGCTGAGAACTGAGCAGGATCGAGGCGTGGTCACGATTTTAGATGAACGATTAGTGACGAAAGGATATGGCCGCAAGCTTATTGAGGCGCTGCCGCCATTTAGCCGATAACCGGGTTGAGCCGCCCGCACTTGTGAATGGTTTCGTTCGTGGGGCTATAAAAGCGCTCTGCAAGAAGGCTCAGATCTTGAAAGAAGCTAGATAACACAATGATGATGAATCCAGATTTATTAGAAAACATTTTCCATATGCTAAAGGCCGAGGGTGTTGAAGACCCCGCCTACCAGGGGCTGGTGGCCGGGCTGATTACACAGATGAGAGAAAAGACGCTGCGAAGCATTGGGGTCTCGGGTAGTCAGGGCAGCGGTAAATCGACGATTGCTCGCGTGTTAAAAAAAGTCCTTGAGGACGATGGTCGTACTCGAGTCGCCATCTTGTCCTTGGACGATTTTTACAAAACGCGGAGTGAGCGACTGGCGATGCAGGCGGAGCATCCGCTTTTTGCAGTGAGGGGCGTACCAGGCACTCATGACGTGGAGGCAATGGTGGCCGCAAAAAAAGCGCTTCTAGCGGGAACGCGGGCGTCTATCCCGGTTTTTGACAAAGGCCAGGATGATCGCGTCGGAATGATTGAGGTTGAGGCGGGCGTTGATATTGTGTTGCTTGAGGGTTGGTGTCTAGGGGCTCGCCCAGAGCCGAGTGAGCGCTTGCAAGCGCCGATAAACGCATTAGAAGCGACGAGAGATGGGCATGGTCATTGGCGCCGCCGGGTCAATGCGTATTTGGCAAGCGAGGATTATCAATCGTTATTTGAAGTCGATTATTTGGTGTACTTTAAGGCCCCGTCTTTTGACGCCATATTGGATTGGCGGGTTGCCCAAGAACGGCAGTTTAATCAGGGGCCCAGAGCGATGTCCCGGGAACAGCTTCGGGAATTTATTGGTTACTACCAGCGTCTGACCGAATGGATGATGATTGAGATGGCCGGGCGTGCTGATCTGGTGGCTGCGCTTAATACTGATCATGGGTTGGCGCAAATTGTAAATAATGATTAATTCAGCTTCGGTTCATCTTAAGGTCGTTAGTGTTCGGCTAACAACATAGGAGTTAGGATGATGAAACGATTCGGTTTAATTAGCTTGTTAGCCATTCCCTTGACCAGTCTTGCTGGCCCAGCGGTGTTTGAAGAGGCGCGCGTGATCTCTGCAACACCCGTCTATGAACAGGTCAGTATCGAAAGACCTTCCCAACACTGCTGGATCGAGCAAGTCCCGGTGCGGGTAAACCGCGATCATGGAGTGGGTTTGGTCGTCGGAGGCGTGCTAGGTGGGGCGCTGGGCAATGCGGTGGGGCACAGTAAGCGCAATAAGCAGGTGGGGGCGGTGGTAGGCTCGGTCTTAGGCGCTACCGTGGGCAATGCCATAGCAAAGAATCGAGCCAACCGAGGCGCAATGAGATCGGTTGAAAATTGTCAGACGATTTATCATACGGATCAAGAGGACCGATTTCTCGGCTATGATGTTGACTACGAGTTCAATGGGCGCAACTATAGGGTGCGAACACAGTCGGATCCGGGTTCGGTCATGCAATTGCGGGTGACCCACACGCCGGTGATTTAAGGAATTGCTATGCGTTCAAGCGTCAAGAGAATATGAAGAGGGCGGTAACCCGGATCTCCTGCGGATGGGTCGCCCTTCTTCTGGCGGCATCCCTAGGCGCGGCTCCCTATGAGCGTCAGACAGGCAAACCTCAAGGACTCGGTGCTGAACGACAACTTGTTGGGGCCAAGCCTTTCGCTGGTCCGGCAAGAGGCATGGGTCAAAACATTGATAACCAAGGCGCTGCTAGACTCGTGAAACAGCGCTTTGGCGACCGTCGGATTTTAGGCATCAAGCTGGTGGAGCGTGGCGTAACTGCGAGATATCGGATTAAAACGTTGTCTCGCGAAGGGGTGGTCGCATTTGTGTATGTTGATGCTGAAACCGGCACGGTATCAGAATAGGAGGCCAAGAGATGCAGCGCATCTTGCTGGCTGAAGACGACCCCAAACTTAGGTCGCAATTGATAGATCTGTTGTCGGCTCGGCATTTTATTGTCGAAGGTTTTGAGGATGGACAAAGCGCCCTTGCTTTCGGTCAAAACCAGCCTTTCGATTTAGCGGTGATTGATTTGGGATTGCCGAAACTATCTGGACTTGGGGTGGTAGAGGGGCTTCGTTCTGTGGGCCTCGACCAACCGATTTTGATTTTGACAGCCCGAGGGGATTGGCAGGATAAAGTCGAGGCGCTAGGTGCTGGGGCCGACGATTATTTAGTAAAACCTTTTCATATCGAAGAACTGGTCGCTCGCTTGGGCGCCTTGTCTCGTCGAGCTGAGGGCGCCCTGCAATCGGAATTGACGGTGGGTGGCTTAACCATTGATGTGCGTGCTCAAACGGTTTCGGTTGCCGGCGCGCGGTTGAGCTTAACCGCTTACGAATATGCATTGCTGCAGTTGTTTGCCCGCAGACCTGGGGAAGTGATCTCAAAGTTGGCGCTGGCTGATCATCTGTATCACGCTGATATGGATAGAGACAGTAATGTCATTGAAGTATTTGTCGGTCGGGTTCGTCGCAAACTCGCAGCAGTCTGCCAGACAGTGACCATTGAAACGGTGAGGGGCCAAGGCTATCGATTAGTACTGGACCCAAGCCTTTGAAAGCTGCGCTTACCTCGCTTCGAGGTAGGTTGCTGATTGCGGCTTCCGCGGTTTTGATGGCTTTTTTAGGCACCATGGGGCTAGCGCTGGAAAATGCGTTTCGAACCAGTGCGATTGATGCGCTAAACGCGCGTTTGCTTCAACGGGTCTATGGCTTGTTATCCGTGACAGAAGATGCAGGTGCGCAGGTTACCCTGCCCGATGCCTTGGTCGATCCTTTGTTGAATCAGTTGGATTCTGGCCATTATGGCTATGTGCTAAATGCCAGTGGACAAGTTATTTGGCAGAGCCAATCTGCGCTTGACCAGGCGCTACCAGAGGGTTTTGCTGCGCGGTTGATCGAGAATCTAGCCGTTGGTGCTTCGGACCAGGGACAGACAGGGGGAGTAGGGCCGTCGATGCGATATTTTGCTTTTGGCATTCAATGGCTTGGTGAAGTCCATCAAGGACGTTATACCTATGTTGTCATGGAGGATGAGCGGCTGCTGAGTGCTGAGGTCGAGGGCTTTAGAACTCGGGTTTGGACTTGGTTGATAGGCATGGTCGCTGCACTTTTGCTATTGCAATGGCTGATTATGCGTTGGGGATTGAGGCCGCTTGCAAGCTTTACCGAGGATCTCAAGGCAATGGGTAAGGGTGAACATGAGTCTCTAGAGGGGCCATATGTGCAAGAGTTCAGGCCGCTTGCCGACACCCTCAATCGATTGGTAAGGCAGGAGCGTAACCAACGTGAGCGCTATCGACTCACGCTGGCGGATCTTGCTCATAGTTTAAAGACTCCCTTAGCGGTTATGGGGAGCGTGTTGCAGGGCAAAGTTTTTGGTGCGAGTCAGGTCGATGAGATGACCGCTCAAATTACGCATATGGATCAAGTGATCGGTTACCAACTCTCCAGAGCGGTCATCGCGAGCTCTCCAGAGGCTAAGCAAGCGGTGGACAGTGAAGCGGTGCTATCGGGTTTGCTACTTGCGCTCAATAAAGTTTACGCCGACAAAAGCATCACAGTCAGCCACCGTTTTGACAAAGGGCTTTGCCGAGCCGATCCAAGAGATCTTCACGAAGCTTGGGGTAATTTGCTCGATAACGCGTTTAAATATGGCCGCTCTCAGGTTCACATCAGTAGTCGGGTGCTTGTTGATCAAGTGATATTGTTGGTCGAGGATGACGGATCAGGTATCCCGCCTGAGCAGGAGGCCGAAGTTCTCAAGCGAGGAGTGAGAGTCGACGTTAAAACGGCAGGACAGGGACTTGGCTTGGCGATCGTGAGCGAAATCGCCGAGCGCTACGACGGGACCCTCGAAGTTGGGCGAAGTCCCAAGTTGGGCGGCGCAGCCATCACCTTGGTTTTGAGTACCCGGTGATGGGCGCTGCTCATAATGCTCCGCAAGCGGGTCACGACCGCTTGAAGATACAGCGCGCGGCTGGCGTTAACTTTCTGGCTTAAAGCTAGCTGCTCTGATTATGGGTGCCGTCGCACAAAGGCGCTTTTCCGGTCTTTTTGCAACCACAGAAATAAACGGTTTTCGATTGCTCAGGAGAAAATTTTTGCGGCAGGATGTCGGTGCCTTGATGGGAGCCATCACAGAAGGGCTGCTGACTGCTTTTACCGCAAGCGCACCAGAAGTATGATTTGCCTGCCTCAACATCGATGGCATAGGGGGCATCTTGGGCAACAACCGGTTCTGTCATGACGGGATCCTCGGGTTATTCAGAGACGACAATCGTACCTTGATGAACTCCATCTTCACAAGCGATAATGGCTCGGAAGCGCTAGGGTTAAAGCGCGGTGTGTCTGTCAGTTATCACAATGGAGAGCAATATGGATTTTTCTTTTTCCGATGAGCAAAACATGCTTCAGGACAGTGTTCAACGGTTTATTCAAAATGCCTATAGCTTTGACTCCAGGCAGAAGATTGTTGACAGTGATGATGGGTTCAGTCGGGCGAATTGGGCGCAATTTGCTGAAATGGGTTGGCTGGGCTTACCGTTTTCAGAAGAAGATGGCGGCTTCGGTGGTACTGCCGTCGAGACGATGATTTTGTTGGAAGAGTTTGGCAAAGGTTTAGTCGTTGAGCCTTATATCTCTGCGGTGCTGCAAGCGGGGTCGATTGTTGCAAGCGTCGGCACAACAGCACAGAAGCAGCAAATCCTAGAGCCGTTGATTGCGGGCGACTTATTGCCGGCGTTGGCCTACATCGAGCCCCAAGCGCGGTTTAACGTCAACGACGTAAAAACCTCCGCAACCGCCCAAGGGGATGGCTATGTGATCAACGGCTTTAAGGGCGTCGTGATTGGTGGACCCTCGGCAGATGTGTTTATCGTGCCGGCGCGGACGGCGGGTGACCAAATGGATGCATCGGGAATCAGCTTGTTCTTGGTGGATGCCAATGCTGCCGGCGTGAGTCGCCGAGATTATCCGACGATCGATGGATTTAGAGCTTCTGAGCTTACCCTTGCAGAAGTCGTCGTTGGTCCAGAGGCCTTGTTAGGGAGCTTAAATGAAGGCTTAGAGCCGCTCCAATATGGATTGGACCAAGGCATGATGGGCACCGGTGCTGAAGCGGTGGGCGCGATGGAAGTCCTTTATAAGGACACCGTGGAGTATTGTAAGACGCGTGAGCAGTTTGGCCAGCCAATTGGCAAGTTTCAGGTACTACAGCACCGGATGGTTGATATGTTTATCGAGCATGAGCAAACCAAGTCGCTTGCTTACATGGCCGCCATGCGCTTGGCGGAAGGTTACAACGCAGCCTCACGAAAAGCGTTATCCGCATTGAAGGTACAAGTCGGTAAAGGCGGTACCTTCGTTGGCCAAAATGCTGTCCAGTTGCATGGGGGAATGGGTATGACCAACGAACTCAATGTCGGTCATTATTTCAAGCGGCTAACGGCGATCGAAACACTCTATGGCAATACTGATTTCCATCTCAAACGTTATGGGCAATTGTAGATCTAGAAGTCTCTGAAGGAGTCGCTTATGGCAGATTCACCGGAATGGTTTTGGCAGGCGGTTGATCAAACCCCGAAATCAAACTTCACGAGCTTAGATGACATCGAGCTGCATTATCTGGTTTGGGGTGAGGCCAGTGCCCCTGGGCTCATGTTAATTCATGGCCACAACGCGCACGCCCATTGGTGGGATTTTATTGCGCCGAGCTTTAGCCAGGATTACCAAGTCGTCGCGCCAGACTTAAGTGGCATGGGCGATAGCGATCACCGAGATGTATATTCAGCAGATCTTTACGCGGAAGAAATTAAAGCCATCGCCGACGCCGCGAACCTTGGTGAAGAGACGTTATTGGTGGCACACAGTTTTGGGGGGTTGATGGCCATCCGAGCGATGGCGCGATATCCGGGACGGTTTAAAGGCCTCGTTTTGCTAGATTCTGGAATCAAACATCCAGAAGATGAAAGTCCGAAAGGACCAGAGCGGTGGTCGAAGCCCAAGGTATATCCTGACTTAGAGATTGCCAGATCGCGGTTTCGCTTGCAGCCTCCTCAGACCTGTGACAACGAATTTCTGGTGAATCATATTGCTCGCCACTCGATTGATGCCATTGATGAGGGTTTTGTCTGGAAGTTTGACGACGAGCTCAATAATAGAATGCAGGTGACCGGAGATTTCGTCGCCGATTTTACAAGTTTGACCGCGCCGCTGGTGTTGATTTACGGCGAGCATTCGGCGTCGTTTTCCCGTAAAAGCGCAGACCATATGGCGGCGCTGAACCCGGCTTTGATCGTGCACCCTTTGGCGAATGCCCAGCATCATTTGTTTTTAGATCAGCCCCTTGCCTTTATGGCGTTGTTGCAATCAGTGCTCTCCGAGGCTGGCTAGCGGTCCGGATTGGATTGAGGTGGTGGGGTTGAGATCCTGCGAACCGCAAGCTAAGCAGTAAATCTGGCCGGTAAAGGCTTAAGGGCAAGATGGGTAATCTTCTGACTCGGACCGGTTGCGGTACGGTGCATGATAACAATCCTAGCTAAGCAGCTGCGGGGGTGCCGGCCTTGATCGCATAGGCACAGGGTACTGTTGGTTTGTCAGCAAGGAGTTGTCGAGATTGGCGCTGCGCAACCGGTCTTTGTGTTGCCGAGACAGCAACAAACATCAGAACTTGAGGATAGGAGCTGGGCTGGCAGGCAGGCGCCCGGTGCGTGGCATCGAGAGACACGTTATTGCCGCGACCTCTGTTAGCGCTTGTGCCCGGAATGATACGGACTACGCGCCCAACGCGGAAAGCCCTGCTATTTTTTTGGGGGGGGTGTTAGAGGCCGATATAGGCAGGCGTAACTTGAGGTGTGTGAGCGACGCAAAAAAAGGGAGCCATCAGGCTCCCTTTTATTTTGCTGTCACGCAAAGTGGCAGGCGCTGGTAATATCAGCAAGCCTCAAATAGGCCCGCTGCACCCATGCCGCCGCCGATACACATGCTGACGATGCCGTACTTCTTGTTACGTCGCCGCAGTTCTCGAACGATGTGCCCCGTCAAGCGTGAGCCAGTCATGCCGAAAGGGTGACCAATGGCGATCGAACCACCATTGACGTTGTAGATCGATGGGTCAAACCCAAGCGTATCGCGACTGTAAAGACATTGTGAAGCGAAAGCCTCATTCAGCTCGACCAGATCGATATCTTCGGTACGCAGGCCATTGGCCTTGAGGAGTTTAGGTACGGCAAATACCGGACCGATACCCATCTCATCGGGCTCGCAACCTGCTACCGTCCAGCCTCTAAAGTAGGCCATCGGCTCTAGTCCTAGTTGCGCGGCTCGTTCGGCACTCATGACCAAGGTCATAGAAGCGCCATCAGACAGTTGTGAGGCATTACCCGCTGTGACCGTGCCGTTTTCTTCAAAGGCAGGTGGTAGCTTAGCCAGCCCCTCGATAGTCGTTTCTGGTCGGTTACATTCATCGCCAACACAGACGCCATCGACAATCTCAGTTTCCTTAGTCTCTTTATTGATGATTTTTGCCCACTTGACGTTCATAGGAACGATCTCATCGTCAAACAGACCAGCCTGCTGAGCGGCTGCGGTCCGCTTTTGGCTTTCTAAAGCAAATTCGTCTTGGTATTCCCGAGTAACGTTGTAGCGTCTTGCGACGACCTCGGCGGTATTGCCCATTGCCATAAAGATATCGGGCGACTTTTCACGAATCGTTGGATGGATATCAGATTTACCTGGGGTTTGCCGAGTGCCTGCGGAGATCGACTCGACTCCACCCGCAATCATAATTTCTGAGCAGCCACTGGCGATCTGATTAGCGGCAAATGCAATAGAATTAAGACCTGAGGAACACGCTCTTGAAATCGTGCTACCTGCAACGGTAACCGGCAATCGTGACAAAATGACAGCCAGTCGAGCGATATTGCCCCCTTGCTCACCTGTTTGGCTGGCAGCACCAACAATAACGTCTTCAATCTCGGCTGGATCGATTTGGCTGTTTCGATCAAGCAAAGCGTCGATACAATGCGCAACCATGTCGTCGGGCCGGGTTAGGTTAAAAGAGCCGCGAAAAGACTTAGCCAAGCCGGTTCGGACACTGTCCACGATTACTACGTCACGCATAAGGCATCTCCGTTTTGTTTTATGCTGCAAAAAAGGAGGTTCATTGTGCCCTGAATTGCCGGTCCGAGACAACCGACCTTGGCGCGCAATATGGCGGGGATATTCAGCACAATGATTGCTATCGCTTCAGTAATATCGATGCATGAGGCACCTTATTGGCCCAGCCGCTTGCAAGTGGTTGAAGTCTTGCAATTGATTGAAGTTAAGTGGTTGAAGTTAAGTGGTTGAAGTTAAGTGTTTGAAGTTAAGCGGTTTAACTAAAGCTCATGTAGTTTTTTCGCCTAGGCAGTCTACCGGTTGGGCAGCGAGTGTGGCGAGCTTATGGTAGCGACAAGTTACTGGTGCTAACTCCAGGTCGCCGGTCATCGGTTGTCCGCGGTGGGAGACCGACAGGCTTTTAATCTCAAGGTTCTACCCCCATCGGTTGTATGCGCCGCGCGGGTGGCCTTCGGGCTGGCAGGCGCTTATTGGCAAGGCACAGGTTTACTTGCGTTGTAATTTGAGTGGTTTAAGACATAATTCCGAGAAAGTAGCACAAGGAACGCGCCATGGCAGGCTATCTTCTGGCGATTGATCAAGGTACAACCAGCTCCCGGGCTATGATTTTTGATCAAGATAGCCGGGTGGTCGGATTAGGTCAGCAAGAGTTCCAGCAATATTTTCCTGAGGATGGTTGGGTTGAGCATGACCCGGAAGAGATCTGGTCGTCTGTGCTGTCAGTGATTGACCAAGCTCTAGAAGCGGCAGCGCTAAGCCATAGGGATATTGCGGCAATTGGCATCACCAACCAAAGAGAAACAACGGTTGTCTGGGATAGGGCGACCCATGCGCCAGTTTACCCGGCGATTGTCTGGCAGGATCGCCGGACAGATGCGGCATGCCAAGCGTTGAAGCAGGCAGGTCATGAAGCTGAAATCAATGCTCGGACAGGCCTGCTGCTCGATCCCTATTTCTCGGCGACCAAAGTTCGATGGATACTTGATCATATTGAGGAAGGTCAAAACAGGGCCGAAGCAGGTGAATTGTGTTTCGGCACGATTGACAGTTTTCTTTTATGGCGATTGTCGGGCGGCGCAGCGCATAAGACTGATGCTACCAATGCCGCGCGCACGCTGCTGTTCAATATTGAAACCCAAGATTGGGACGATCACATTTTATCGATGCTGAATATTCCCAGAGTCATGTTGCCGGAGGTGTTGGATTGCAGCGCCAATTTTGGCACCACTGATATACCCCAGATCCCAGCGAATATTCCCATCGCAGGTATGGCGGGAGATCAGCAAGCGGCACTCATTGGACAGTGTTGTTTTGATGTCGGCATGATGAAGAGCACCTACGGTACCGGCTGCTTTATGATTTTAAATACTGGGGATCAGCTGGTTCGATCGGAGCATCGGTTGCTGACTACCGTCGCTTATAGATTGAACGGCAAGGTGTGTTACGGGCTAGAAGGCTCGATTTTTATTGCCGGCGCAGCCGTTCAGTGGCTTCGGGATTCGATGCAAATAATTGCACATGCTGGCGATACGGAAGCCATCGCGGAGGCGAACCCAGACAGCCACGGCGTCTACGTGGTGCCGGCTTTCACAGGGCTTGGCGCGCCCTATTGGGACCCAGGGGCAAGGGGCGCGGTACTGGGACTCACTCGGGATTCAGGGATCAATGACATCGTGACTGCGACGTTGCAATCTGTGAGTTATCAATCTCAAGACCTTCTGGCCGCGATGACTAGCGATGGGCTCGCGCCAAAGGTGGTTCGTGTCGACGGCGGCATGATTGCCAACGATTGGATGGCGCAGAATTTGGCGGACCAATTAGGCATCGATGTTGATCGACCAGTCGTCACCGAAACGACAGCCCTTGGGGCAGCTTATTTGGCTGGTTTACAAGTTGGTCTATTTGCATCAATCGACGCGCTTACTGAAAACTGGCAATTGGACCGCCGCTTTCAGCGTAAACTACCGGCACAAGTTGCCGAAGATCGTTATGCCGGTTGGCAAGCGGCAGTGACGCGAATTAAGACTGCGTGATCAAGGCACAAATGGTATCGACGATTTGATCGGCCTCCGCCTGATTGATGATCAGCGGTGGCAGTAGGCGAATCACGCTGTCTGCAGTGACATTGATGAGCAGCTTCTGTTCGAAGGCTTGCTGAACCATTTGAGGACAAGGATGAGCGAGTTCGATGCCTAGCATGAGGCCTTTGCCGCGAATTTCTTTGACGCGATTATCCCCGGCCAGTTTTGCCTCAAAGCATGACTTAAGGTAAGCGCCCATAGTCTTTGCTTGCTGGGTAATATCCAGGCGCTCAAATTCGTCCAAAACGGCATTAGCGGCGGCGCAGGACAAAGGGTTGCCGCCGAAGGTGGAGCCGTGGTTGCCAGGCTTAAAGAGTTCGGCGGCTTTTCCGCGTGCCAAACACACCCCAATGGGCACGCCATTGCCTAAGCCTTTGGCTGTGGTGACAAGATCCGGCAGAATGTTACTGTGTTGATAACAGAAAAATTCACCTGTTCGAGCGTTACCGGATTGCACTTCGTCGATGATGAGCAGCCAGTCGTTGGCATCACAAATTCTGCGAAGGCCAGGGAGATATTCCGGATCCGGGACTTGAATGCCTCCCTCTCCTTGAATGGGCTCGACAAAGATCGCAACCACTTGATTGTTATTAGCTGCAATCTTGGCTATTGAATCAAGGTCGTTGAAAGGCACACGAAGAAATCCCGAAACCAAAGGCTCAAAGCCTGCATGCACTTTGCGGTTACCGGTTGCGGTTAGGGTCGCCATGGTACGACCATGAAAAGCTGACTCTGCAACAATAATGGTTGGGTCGGTAAATTGCTTGGTATGGCCGTAGAGCCTGGCGATTTTAATGGCGCATTCACAAGCCTCAGCGCCTGAATTACCGAAAAACATGTTATCCATGCCGGACAAGCTTGCGAGCCGTTCCGCTAAGGTTTCTTGAAGAGGGATTCGATACAAGTTCGACGTGTGCAGCAGCGCGTCGGCTTGAGCTGAAATCGCGGCCGCTACTGCGGGGTTAGCGTGGCCCAAGGCAACAACGCCCAAGCCGGACAGGGCGTCAAGATAGCGATTACCCGCATCATCAATCAACCATGCGCCTTCGCCGCTTACAAACTGTACATCAGTGCGCCCGTAGGTTGGCATAACGGCGTCGTTCATGAGAGAGTCCTTGGCGTCAGTGGATGATCTAGATCGAAAGCTCAGATCTTAAACCAGTTTCGAATGCCGCTAAAGTGACGGGAAGGTCAATTGTGTTAAATGCCGTTGAACTATCTGTATTTGTTTCGCGCTGCTCAGCAATTTGCGATGAGATGGGCAATACGTTACGGGCCTCTGCTTTCTCCCCAAACATCAAGGACCGATTAGATTTCTCCTGCGCTTTATTTGATGCTGAAGGAAAAATGCTAGCCCAAGCCGCACATGTTCCGGTTCACTTGGGAAGCATGGCTTTTGCGATGCAAGGTGTCCTTGCCAACACCGTTTTTGCCGAGGGCGATGAGTTAATTTGGAACGACCCCTTTGTTGGGGGGACGCATTTGCCAGACGTCACCTTGGTAAGACCGATTTTTATTGAGAAAAATTTGTTAGGGTTTGTTGCCAATCGGGCCCATCATGCTCGGATCGGTGCAGACACACCCGGGTCGATGCCGCTGTCAACTCACTTAGATGAGGAAGGCTTGCTTATTGCACCATCTTGGTTGCAAAAAAACGGTGAGAGAGATGAGGCTATGATGGCTTGGCTAACCAGCAAGCTGGGCGCAGACACCGCTGCAGATTTGGCTGCCCAAAGCAGCGCCAACCGTATTGGTGTGACTCGACTCGGGGCATTGATTGATTCGTTAAGCGTTCCACAATTTATAGATGCTGTTCGTCAATTAAATGGATATGGCCGAACGATGGCTAAAGCAGGTGTTCGTGAGATCCCCAATGGTTGCTATACCTTTGTGGATCAGATGGATAGCGACGGCCAAGGATCGCCTGCCTCCCAGATTCAGTTGACGGTGACGGTCAGTGACGAGCACGTTTGTGTCGATTTCTCTGGTACCTGCGGCTCGGTACCTGGCAATATCAATTGCCCGCTTACCGTTACTGCTGCTGCGGTATTTTATTCTGTGTTTTGTTTGCTGCCGCCGGGCACGCCCGCCTGTGCCGGCGCCTTTGAAGTTATCGAGATAAAAGCGGAAGTAGGCGCTCTGGTGCATGCTCAACGCCCGTCGG
>Ga0075480_10000657_pt1 | contig 20740 bp, 14 predicted proteins | sample DEB08_DNA_7_FD_81590 | JGI IMG/M metagenome (GOLD analysis project Ga0075480, IMG submission 81590) | Aqueous microbial communities from the Delaware River and Bay under freshwater to marine salinity gradient to study organic matter... | ecosystem: Environmental > Aquatic > Marine > Coastal ... | reverse complement strand
CGGAACATGTACCCGAGCCGAGATATCACTGGTACACACCTCGCTCTTGGTCACGGACGATGACTCCACGGTCGAGTTGCACGACTCGACGCCGCATCGCATCAACGATACGACGGTCGTGTGTTGCCATCACCACAGTCGTCCCCGTCCCGTTGATTCGGTCGAGCAACCGCATGATGCCTTCACCAGTTCCAGGGTCAAGGTTTCCCGTTGGTTCGTCCGCTACCAAAATCAATGGTCGGTTCACAAAGGCTCGCGCAATTGACACGCGTTGCTGTTCACCACCGGACAACTGATGCGGAAAACGATCTTCCTTGCCGGATAACCCAACGAGGTCGATCACCGCAGGAACCTGCTGTGAAATCACATGCTGTGGCTTGCCAATCACCTCGAGGGCGAACGCAATATTTTCAAAGACGGTCTTGTTCAGCAGCAGTTTGTAATCCTGAAACACATTTCCAATGTTTCGACGTAACTGCGGAATGCCGTTGGAGGGCATGTCGACAATATCGCGGCCCGCAATCCAAACGGAGCCCTCTTCCGGGCGTTCCTGGCGGTTGATGAGACGCAGTAGTGTGCTCTTGCCGGAGCCTGATGGCCCAACGAGGAAGACAAACTCTCCTTTCGGCACATCGAAACTGACATCATCGAGAGCGACGACATCGCTCGAATACCGCTTGGTGACATTTTCAAGCCGAATCATGACAACGTTGAGGGTAGTTCACCATTCTTTAACGAACGGTTCAGGCCTCGTCCTCCGAGGAGCGGCGCCAACGAAGGTAGCCCTCCATGAACTCGTCGAGATCTCCATCAAAGACTGCTGACACATTCGCCGACTCAACCTCGGTGCGAAGGTCCTTCACCATCTGGTATGGCTGCATCACATATGAGCGAATCTGGCTTCCCCAGCCAACCTGCGCTTGCTTGCCGCCAATCGCGTCAAGTTCGGCTTGATGCTCTTCTTCGATCTTGGCTGCCAACATCGCTTGCAGTCGACCAAGAGCGCGCTCACGGTTCTGCAGCTGGCTGCGCTCCTCCTGAGAAGACGCAACCAGACCAGTGGGTTCATGAACCAATCGCACCGCAGATGACGTCTTGTTCACGTGCTGGCCGCCGGCACCCGACGCACGAAATACCTCCATGCGAATATCGGCCTCGTTGATCTCGATATCTGGTGCATCCATCACTGGCCACACTTGAACTGCGGCGAAACCGGTCTGCCGGCGACCCTGATTATCAAATGGGCTGATTCGAACCAGCCGATGAGTGCCGCGCTCGGCTGTCATTAGGCCGTACGCGTAGCGGCCAGTGATCGTGACTTCAGCCGAGTTAATTCCGGCTTCGGCTCCATCGGACTGATAGTTCAACTCGATGACAAAACCGCGGCGTTCCGCCCACCTGCTGTACATCCGGAGCAACATCTCAGCGAAGTCTTGAGCGTCAACTCCCCCGTCTTTCGCATTGATCTGAACTATGCACGCTGAGTCGTCGTGATCACCCGTGAACAAACTCCGGAGCTCTAACTGGTCAAGCTGACCGGCGATGGTTGTGATCGAATCTTGGATTTCAGGTTCAAGACTTTCGTCGTTCTCTTCGCGGGCGAGTTCGTGCAGCACCTCGACATCAGAAATTGCATTCAGGATCTGTGAGTACGTGTCAACGTCATCTTTCACGCCTGCGTACTCAGCGTTCACCGCCTTGGCCTTGTCGGCGTCATCCCATAAATCAGGACGAGATATTTCAGCTTCAAGTTCGATGAGCCGGTCACGACCCTCGGGAATATGAAGGTACGAAGAGGCCTCTTCGACTCGGCGAACAAGGTCGCGAATGTCATCAGTAAAGTCACGCATGGCACTCTCTCGTCAAGCTGCGCCGTGGCAGTTTTTGAACTTGGAACCCGACCCACAAGGGCAAGGAGCATTGCGCGGAGTTTTGTCAAACGCGTCTTTTACGACTGTCTGCTGCTTGTTCACCTGCGGAACAGCAGTCGGGGATGGAGCGCCAGTCGCTTCTGAAACTGCGGCAGCGCGGGCTGCGTCAAATCCACTTTCAGATGACGTCTCACTCGAGCTTTGCTGCATGTTCAACACCTTCGGTGTGAGTTGCGGCTCATCGGGTTGAGTGACCTGAACGTTCATCACATAACGGACAAAATCTCGAGCGATGCCGGCCATCATCGCGCCAAACATCTGGAATCCTTCACGCTGCCATTCGACTAACGGGTCTTTCTGACCCATCGCCCGCAGGTTGATTCCCTCTTGCAGGTAGTCCATCTCTTCGAGATGCTCACGCCAACGTTGATCGATGATGCGCAACATCACCTGACGCTCAACCTGGCGCATCACTTCTTCACCGAGCTCGACCTCTCGTTGCTCGTAATGGTTGCGAGATTCAGCAAGCAGCACCTCGATTACCTCTGAGGCGGTGTCGAGGCGACTGAGCTCATCGACCGTTGCAATGGTCGGCCAGTACAGCGCTGTTTCTTTGAGCAGGCCGTCCAGATCCCATTCGTCGGTGGCAGCGGATGCACAATGCACACCAACGAGGTCGGACACGGCGTCACCTAAGTATTCGTACGCAGCCGCGCGGAGATCGGCACCTTCAAGAATCTGGTCACGACGCTGATAAATGATCTTGCGCTGTTCATTCATGACCTCGTCGTACTTGAGGACATTCTTTCGAACCTCAGCATTTTTCTGTTCAACAGTTGTCTGAGCGCTTTCGATGGCCTTGGTCACCATCTTCGCCTCAATCGCTTCATCGTCATCAAACCGCCCCATGGCCCACTGCAACGCCCCAGTTGCGAATAGCCGCATGAGTTCGTCGTCAAGGCTGAGGTAAAACCGACTCTCACCTGGGTCGCCTTGACGTCCTGATCGACCACGAAGCTGATTGTCAATGCGGCGGCTGTCATGACGCTCTGAGCCAATGACGTACAGTCCACCTAATTCTCTGACCTGTTTACCCTCTTCGGCGCATTCCGCTGCGAAGCGGTCGAAATGATGTTTGTACCGCCCGAATGCTGCCACGCGCTGCTCGCGGAATTCTTCAGGCATCTGATCGAGTGGTTGCGGTAAGGCAAAGTCATCGACAAGTAACGCCTCATCAAAACCTTCTTTTAACACCTCGCGCCGAGCGAGGAGTTCAGGATTACCACCAAGCAAGATGTCAACACCACGTCCTGCCATATTCGTCGCAACGGTGATCGATCCCAATCGACCCGCTTGAGCGACGATTTCGGCTTCACGAGTATGTTGCTTGGCGTTGAGAACCTCGTGAGCGATTCCCCGATCGTTCATCAGTTTTGACAGCGTCTCACTCTTTTCAACCGAGGCCGTGCCGACCAATACCGGTTGGCCACGTTCGTGACGATCGACAATGTCGTCGATGACCGCACCGAACTTTCCAACCTCGCTCTTGTAAATGAGATCGGCTTGATCAACACGAGCAACTTCTTGATTTGTTGGAATCGGGACAACTCCGAGACCATAGGTGTTCATAAGTTCCGCCGCTTCGGTCGAAGCGGTACCTGTCATGCCGGCGAGCTTGTCGTACATCCGGAAGTAGTTCTGAAGGGTGATCGTTGCGAGGGTCTGGTTCTCCTCCTTTATCGAAACACCTTCTTTAGCCTCAACGGCTTGGTGAATACCTTCTGACCAGCGACGTCCCTCAAGAATACGACCGGTGAACTCGTCAACGATCTTCACTTCGCCAGCTTGAACGATGTAGTCCTTATCGCGGCGATACAGCTCTTTGGCTTTTAGGGCTACCGTGAACTGGTGGACGAAATTTGCCTGGATGTCGTCGTAGAGGTTCTCGACTCCGAGTGCGTGCTCCACCTTTTCGATGCCCGGCTCTAAGGGGACCACGACACGCTTATCTTCTTCAACCTCGTAATCGACATCTCGGGTGAGTGTTCGGACAATCGACGCGAATCGGTAATACAGCTTGGCTGCATCCCCAACACGTCCTGAGATGATGAGGGGCGTACGAGCTTCATCAATCAGAATCGAGTCAACTTCGTCAACGATGCAGAACGAGTGGCCCCGCTGCACCTTGTCAGTCAGGCGGCCCGCCATGTTGTCTCTCAGATAGTCAAAGCCAAACTCATTATTTGTGCCGTATGTGATGTCGCAGGCGTAGCTTGCTCGCTTCTCGGCAGGACTTGTCTTGACCCCAGGGATCACCAGACCGACAGATAGCCCAAGCCAGCGGTGCAGTTGCCCCATCCATTCAGCATCTCGTCGAGCAAGGTAATCGTTCACCGTGACAAGGTGAACTCCGTTGCCAGATAGCCCATTGAGGTACGCGGGTAGTGTCGAAACGAGGGTCTTCCCTTCACCGGTCTTCATCTCAGCAGCCCAGCCAAAATGAAGTGCTGCGCCACCCATCAACTGAACGTCGTAATGGCGTTGACCGAGCACACGCGTCGCCGCCTCACGAGTTACTGCGAATGCTTCAACGAGCAGGTCGTCGAGGGTTTCACCTCGGTCGAGCCGCTCGCGAAACTCAATCGTCTTATGCCGGAGGTCATCATCTGAGAGTGAACCAATGTTGTCGCCGAGCGCGCTGATGTCAGGAACGATGCCCTCGAGGGCCTTCAGCTTCTTTCCTTCTCCGGCTCGGAGGACGCGATCAAGAATTCCCATGCAGCGTTGAGCCTATCGGCGGGTACTGTCAGGCTGCCGTCGAATACTGCTCTCGACCTGCCCGAAGGGTTTCAACGTTTCGACGAGGAGTTGCGGCGACCGCGGCACGATGGATATGCGAAATTCCTGCAGTTCGCAATGCGCCAGATGCTGCCGCCATCGTGGCTCCTGTCGTCACCACGTCGTCAATCAGTACCACTCGATCGAAACGCGTCCGACGCCCCCTGAAGCCCGGGCCATTCAAACGCTCAATACGCGATCTTGACTTCTGCTCCCCCGAGTCGACACGCTCGAGCATCCGCACGACCGGCAACCCCAACTGCGCACCAACGAGTTGAGCCATCAGTTCACTCGGATCGAAGCCGCGGTCTCGCCGGCGATGCGTTGTCGTAGGCACCCAGGTAACAGCCTGAACATCAACCCCAGCAACCACACCGTCACTGATGAGTTTCCGAGCAACAAGGCCACCGAGATAACGCGCAGCACCTCGATGGTTCTTGAACTTCATTCCTGAGACGACGTCACGTACTCGCCCGTCAAATTCACCAACGATCGTGCAGGTCGTCTCTGTGAAAGGACTAAGCCGACTCGTTCGTAACTCTTCAATGATTGAGCAACGACAACTACGACACACTTCAGCTCCAACACTCCCGCAAGCTGCGCAGGTGGGCGGACAGAGCGCGTCGAGTAGCCGTGCGCCCAGATGAAATAACTGACGTAATGAACTGCTCAAGACCATTTCGACATCGTGCCGAAAGGGTGTGACAGCAACGGCTCAGTAGCGGTAATGCTCTGGCTTGAAGGGGCCCGAAGGCTCAATACCGAGGTACTCGGCCTGCTCGTCGCTGAGCTTTGTCAACCGAACCCCAAGGGACTCGAGGTGGAAGGTGGCAACCTTCTCGTCGAGATGCTTCGGAAGCACATGAACACCGAGTGGGTAACGATCGAGATGGTTGAACAGTTCGATCTGCGCCAACACCTGATTCGAGAATGAACAGCTCATCACAAAGCTTGGGTGGCCAGTTGCACAGCCGAGATTGACAAGTCGACCCTCTGCAAGCACGATGACCTGGTGGCCATCGTCAAAGGTCCACACATCGGTGCCAGGCTTCAGTTCGTCACGAACCGCTCCAGATCGGGCAAGGCCGGCCATGTCGATTTCGTTATCGAAGTGTCCAATGTTGCAAACGATCGCATTGTGCTTCATTTCGCGCATGTGATCGATCGTGATGATGTCTGCGTTTCCGGTAGCGGTAACGAACACATCAGCCTGTCCAACGACCTCATCAAGCGGAAGCACCTGCAAGCCTTCCATCGCTGCCTGCAGTGCATTGATCGGGTCAATTTCGGTCACGATGACACGGCAACCCTGCCCACGCAACGACTGAGCACAACCCTTACCTACATCTCCATAGCCGCAGACGACCGCAACTTTTCCACCAAGCATCACATCAGTTGCTCGGCTGATCGAATCGACCAGCGAATGACGACATCCGTATAGGTTGTCAAACTTCGACTTCGTCACCGAGTCGTTGACGTTGATCGCCGGGAACAGCAACGACTTGTCTTCGGCCATCTTGTACAGGCGCTTCACGCCGGTCGTGGTCTCCTCGGTAACTCCCTTAATGTGGGATGACATGCGAGTCCACTTCGTTGGGTCAGTCTTCAGGGTGCGCTGCAACAGACCAAGAATGACAGCAAGTTCTGGGTTGCTTGCTTCGGTTGGATCCGGAACCTGGCCCGCTGCCTCGTACTCGACACCCTTGTGCAACAACATGGTTGCATCGCCACCATCATCAAGGATCATGTTCGGACCGTCGTGGTCTTTCCACGTCATCATCTTCTCGGTGCACCACCAATATTCCTCGAGCGTCTCACCTTTCCACGCGAAGACCGGAACACCTTGAGGATCATCCTCGGTTCCATGTGGTCCCACCACGACAGCTGCAGCAGCGTGATCTTGAGTTGAGAAGATGTTGCAAGATGCCCACCGAACCTCGGCTCCTAAGGCTGTCAGCGTCTCAATTAGTACCGCCGTCTGAACGGTCATGTGCAGCGAACCTGAAATCCGTGCACCAGCAAGCGGCTTCGTCGATCCGTACTCACGACGAATCGCCATCAAACCTGGCATCTCATGCTCTGCGAGCAGCATCTCTTTGCGGCCAAACGGAGCAAGAGAAAGGTCTGCGACCCGAAAGTCTTGAGACGCAGAAATACGGGTATCAGAAGTCATGGCGGTTCTCCTCGAATGAAGTCGTGTTGAAAAAGTCTGTTTGAGGAACGAGCCGGAGCCTCCTGGCCCGATCACGACAGCCCGCCGAAATGCAGAGCCTAACGCCGCCAATTCATAGAACGTCGGACGCTGCTAACCAGCAACAATCGAAAGCAGACGTTGAGCCTCGGCTTCACTTACTTCGGAAGCTTCATCGATCAGCATGACTGGAATGTCATCGCGGACCGGGTACGTGCGTCGGAGCCGCTCGTTCAACAACACGCCTTCGGACTCGACGTACACCAACGAACCCTTATCTTCCGGGCAGACCAGAATTTTAAGAAGTTGAGCATCAAGTGACATGGGGATCTCCTTTGCGGACTTCGTCAGCGTATCGGTTGAGGAATCTGAGACTCACCACAATTAAGCGGTAATGATGCTCAGCACCTCGACAACATGCTCGTCACACGAAGTCGAGTCTGGGGCTTCAAGATTTAGCCGGAGCAGGGGTTCAGTATTCGACGGCCGAAGATTAAACCACCAGTCACCGGCATCGACGGTTAAGCCATCAAGTTCGTCGACAACAGCGGTGCGGTAGTTCTCGCGCACCCGATCGATGACGGCCTTCGGATCATCGACAGTGGTATTGATTTCGCCTGAAGCCACGTAGGGCTCGAACGGTATACGCATTCTTGACAGGGTTGAACCTGAACGAGCCAGTTCCGACATCATGACGAGGCTTGCAATCAACCCAGAGTCCGCCCTGAAATTATCGGCGAAGTAGTAGTGAGCAGAATGCTCCCCGCCGAACACTGCATTGGTCTCGGCCATCTCGGTCTTGATGAAACTATGACCGACACGAGTTCTGACCGGGTTCCCACCATGGGCAGAGATCGTTTCAGGAACAGCTTTCGAACAGATGAGGTTGTGCAGGATTGTTGAACCAGGGTTATCGCGCAGCATCGCTACGGCAAGAATCGCTGTCGTCACCGAACCACTCAGGCCAACACCAGTTTCATCGACGATGAAAACCCGGTCGGCGTCCCCGTCGAAGGCAAGTCCGATATCGAAACCCCCAGCGACGACGCGCGCCCGAAGGTCTCGCTGGTTTGCTGGCTGCAGTGGATCAGCGGGATGATTCGGGAAGGTTCCATCTAACTCGCCGTACATCACCTCGAGTTCGATCATTGGCAGGCGATCGAACAGAGCAGGAACCACCAATCCACCCATTCCGTTCGCCGTGTCAGCGACCACCCGCATCGGCTTCAGGGCCGAGACGTCAACAAACGAGAGCACATGATCAATGAACGCGTCAAGCATGTCTCGAGATTCACGCTCCCCCTTGACCTCAGCAGAGGCCGGCGCATCACCATCAAGAATGGCCTGTGCGACATCTCGAATTTCCGCCAAACCCGAATCGATTCCGACTGGGCGCGCACCCGAACGACAGAACTTCACGCCGTTGTATTGAGCAGGGTTGTGCGATGCCGTAAACACCGCTCCCGGAAGGTCCAGGCTTCCTGAGGCGAAGTACATCAAGTCGGTCGACACCAGCCCGAGATCAATGACACTGACACCAGCATCTTGGACACCATCTGAGAATGCGTCGACAAACTCAGGGCCACTCGGGCGCATATCTCGTCCAACAACAACGGTGTTTGCTCCAGCAAAACGCGCAAATGCCGAACCAAGGGCCCGAGCAGTAGGTGCGTCAAACTCCTCTGGGACAACACCGCGAACATCGTATGCCTTTACGATCCGAGACAGATCTGCCATCTCGTGAAGGCTAATAGCGGCTAACTCGTACCACTCTCGACTGACTCAGAACCGACGTCGCCAAGAGGGTCGGACACCGGAAGCGGACTGCTCTCATTCGGCTCGCCCGAGCCCTCGTCGCCAAATGAGGCATCACCTTCCCGCCGCCAACGGATACACAACCCAATTCCGATGAACGACAGCAGCATAGTCGCCCAATCAAGCCCCGTTCGCCCATACGACAACGAAACATGCTCGCTGGAGGGAACTACGACCATCGCATTCGGCGCAACGCGATACACCGCATCTGCACCATTCACCGACCAATTTGGAAAGTAACTCACCCGGATCAGCACCGGTACGCCAACCTGATCGACATCAAAATCGATTGAATCTTGATCGATCACCACGTTGCTCACTTCAATTGCCGGCAACTCGACTCGCTCGATTGGTTCACCCGGCACGACGACGTCTACTCGACGCCCCGGCCCTCCTGGGACGCCCTCTTGCCGACTCACATCAACGACCGCATCAATGCGCTGCCATGACACGGGGCCATCATCGGCGGGCAGAGCCGCCCACTCCGTTGGGTTCTGAAACCAACTTGTCCCGAGTTCAAGGTGACGTTCACGCTGGTCACCAGCGCGCGAGTTCACGACCACCGGTTGAACATCGAGAGGGACAACGATCTCAGCACCTGCTACCTGAAACACCTCCCACGGCCCCGACGACGCCACGAGAGTCAACTCAGGCTGTTGATGCGCCTCGGCTTTCGCTTCCTCGGTTCGCACCATTGCGTATCTCACACCGAGATCCTGAAGGTGCCGAACCCCCACCGAGGCATTGTTGTCGACGTAACGCAACTCCCGGACAGGGTTCGACGACTGTTTTGACATCGCTGCGGTTGCGAGGAATGAATACGGAGTGGTACCCGACGCTTCAAAAAAGAGCGCCTCCATCGATCCGATGCAACCATCGGTCCAAAACGGCAGCAACATAAGTGCCATCGTTGTTCCGTACTGACCATTATCTGGGCTGTTCTCCCACAGCGCCCGGCCGCACCCATGCGACGGGTCAGCTCCTAGCGATGCCATTGCCTGAACAATCGAGTGATACTCGGCGTAGGCAGCACCACGACCCTCATAACCAGTGAAGTTGTAACTCGACCAACCATCACCTGATGCACGAACATTCGTTGATGTCGCCTTGAACGGACCCCAGCCATACACCTGTGCTCCGTTATGGGTTGTGATTCCACCACCGGGCAAGACCTGAAACATGAATCCCAGAACGATCAACACACCAAGTGCTGAGACCGCTCCAAACCCAGTTGCCACCCGTGGCCCAACCGGATTCACAGCATTACGTTCCTTGACGACATTCCACGCGACATTCATCACCGCGACTGCGCCAACCATCATCAGCATGTAACGAACGAGATACAGGAACGGCAGCAATCGAGGGTTCCACAGCAAGCCGATGACTGGAAGCGAGTCACGCGCTAGGTACACCCCAGCTACGAGCGCAAGACCGGTAATACCGAGAGCGCTTCCGTTTTTATGGCGACGAAGAACGCTCCACAGCAGGCCAAAGACCGCAAGCACTGTGATCACGACATCAAGCGGTGCAGCCAAAGGGAAGAACATGTCCCAAAATGAGTCGTCGGCACCCTCAGGCCGAGGCCCGTACTTCATGTCGGTCATGAATTCGTGGTTCATCAGAAATGGACCAACCCACCACGCAACCAACAACAGCGCCGTGACGCCCGTCGTGACGACCCAACGCATACGAACACGATCAACCCACAGTGCGGTGAATACAAGGGCAGCAACTGCAATAAAAATCAGCACAATTCCGTGCGATACCGCTGCTGCGGCGATGAGAACTGCTGTCCAGACGCGATACCGACCGGTCTGTAACCCGGCCGCGAGGGCTCCAAGAGCGAGCACTGCGAGAGTCAGCGCTATCGAGAATGAGAACTCGCCAGCCATTGTGGATTTCAGATTGCCGCCGTAAATCGTGAAACTTTCGTCAAGCAAAAATGCGAGACCAGCAAACGCAAACAATTCAGGAATCGGAAACGCAAACTTTGCAAGTCGGCCAAATCCCCAGCAGGCGGCTGGCAACGTGAGCAACCCCAATACTCCAACAAGTTTCAGCGCAACCCCATAGGGAAGCAGTACATCGACAAGCACCATTGCAAGTGCAGGCAGCACCATGTAAAAGCGGTACGCCGGCATACCGCCGTACCAGTCCATTGTCCAGCCATTCAGTCTGAAGTCGGGAAGTAAGTGGTCTCGCAAATAGGCAGGGCCCCACACGTGGGCACCAAAATCACCGCCCGTTGGAGTGTTGTTGTCAAAGATCAGGTCCGCCGCCGGACTCAACGGGTTGAAATGAACAACGTTCATCACGATTGTTGTGGTCACCGCTAGCGAAAAGGCGGTAAATGAAAACTTCCAGATTCGACTGGTATCCCACTCAGATGACATCCATTGCCGAGGTCGACGGACGACGCGGCGGAGCACTCGAAGCATTATCGATGACTTGGCCGATTTTCCCTCGGTATCGGGAACTGGCTCAACTTCGGAGGCTCCAAGGTCGATAGTCACAGGAGCAGTTTGCCACGTTCATCGCGCCGTTCACCGAACGCGCCATCGAGTTATCGGTGCTCAAGCGCTGAGCAACAACGCGAACACCCCTGTTGCATTAAAAGCAGCGTGCGTCATGATTGCGGAACCGAGACGTCCAGTTCGCAGCAACATATAGCCGAATACAAGTCCTGCTGCCGTTAAACCTGGCAGCTCCACTGGACGGAGATGAATCGCTCCAAAAAACACCGATGCCGCAATCAGCCCGCCTATCGAACCGAACTTGACAGTTGCTGAGCGCTGCAGCAGTCCCCGGTAGACCATCTCTTCGACGACTGGAGCACCAACCACGACAACCAACACCAACAACACTGTCCTCCAGCCGCCAGCTGAGTCGACAAGTTCCCGCGCCGTTTCCTCTAAGGCCGAATTATCGAAGGATTCCGGCCAAATCGAACGAAGAGGTACATAAATGAGAGGAACCAGCACCACCTGGGTCGCCACCCCAACCGGGATACCTACGAGATCAATCCACCGAATCCGAAAGGCTACCAACGCCCGAAATCCGACCCGTTGTAGTCGGCCAGCCGCCCAGAGGGAAGCGATCAGGCACGTCCACGACGTAACCGCCATCACCGCTAACGTGACAGTGCCCGTACCGCCATCGGTGGGGGCAACCGCGTAAATCGCTCCTCCGAGAACAATTCCCCCGATCGACCATCCAAGCGACCACAGGGCGAGCGCCTGGCCCAGCGGGACAGTCGCCGACGACTCAGACGGCGACACGCCAGCCGAGTTGCTGGATGCGTCGATCGACGACATCCCAACCTCGAGGAGCGGTCAACCGACGAGCATGATCTCGGCAAAGATCGTACGAATGCGGTTCACGTTCAGGGGTTAAACCATCGATCCAGACCTGCGAATTTTGGTATTCATAGGTCAACGTTGCGGCGGCGTGCTCTGAACAACCAGTTTTTGTGCAAAGGCGAAACACGTAATTACCGTAGGGCACGACGTGACCAGAACGGCGGATGCCCCTATCCTTGAGATATGGACAACCTTCCTCCGCCACCTCCCCCACCCCCTCGGGGACGAAGTGAGGGCCGGTCAAATTCGCCCCGCAACCAAGACGCACGAGGACAATCACGCCGAAACCAAGGCCAGCAGTCATCCGAGCGCCCATCTGGCCAAACCAACCAGCCTCAATGGAAGCGCTGGCTCCCATGGGTGGCGGTCGGTCTATTCCTTGCGGCGGTCATCCTCCCCGGAGTATTGAGCGGACCTAAAGGCCCGGAAATTTCGTACTCCGAGTTCATTGACGAGGTACGCAACGGCGCCGTTCAATCAATCGAAATCAACAATGTCACCGGCGCAATCACCGGCACTCTCACCGATGGAACGTCCTTCACCTCAACTGGCGGTGGTGAACGCGGTCTGTCAGACACCGATGAAGAACTGATTCGATCGACCGGAGTCGACTATGAGTTCATCACACCATCCTCGAACTGGCTACTGAACCTCGCCGGGCTCCTACTACCAGTCATGCTCATCATCGGATTTTTCGTGTGGATGCAGCGCCGTGCCCAAGGACAAATGGGAAATGTCATGTCGATCGGCCGCAGCAAGGCAAAGGCTTACTCATCTGACCAACCAACGACCACGTTCGGTGACATCGCAGGTTATGACGGGGTGAAACAAGAAATCACCGAAGTTGTCGACTTCTTGCGAATGCCTGAACGCTTCGCAGAAATCGGCGCCCGAGTGCCAAAAGGCATCCTTCTTGTCGGCCCTCCTGGAACAGGTAAAACACTCTTCGCTCGTGCGGTAGCAGGTGAAGCGGGCGTCGGCTTCCTCAGCGTCACCGGTTCGGACTTCATGGAGATGTTCGTCGGCGTGGGAGCAAGCCGAGTCAGAGACCTCTTTCAACAGGCCCGTCGTATGGGACGCGCCATCATCTTCATCGACGAAATTGACTCCATCGGACGGAAACGCGGTGCCGGTCTCGGCGGAGGCCACGATGAACGCGAGCAGACCCTCAACCAAATGCTCTCAGAAATGGACGGCTTCGAAACCTCCGAAGGAATTGTCATCTTGGCAGCGACAAACCGACCCGACATTCTTGACCCCGCTCTTTTGCGCCCCGGCCGTTTCGACCGCCAGATCGTCGTTCCGCTTCCGGAATACCAAGAGCGTCTTGAAATTCTGAAGGTGCACAGTCGCGACAAGCAAATGGGATCCGATGTTGATCTTTCGACGATGGCCCGAGCAACCCCCGGTATGGCTGGTGCAGACCTCGCCAACCTTGTAAATGAAGCAGCACTTATTGCAGTTCGACGCAACTCGCAACAGATTGAACGAATCGACTTCGAGAATGCTCGAGATCGGGTTGTGCTCGGCGCGCTGCGAGAATCAATGGTGCTCAATGCGGAAGAGAAGAAGGCAACCGCCTACCACGAAGCTGGACACGCTCTTCTCGCAACGGTGCTCCCAAATGGCGATCCGCTCCACAAGGTCACAATCCTCCCGCGCGGTATGGCGCTCGGTGTGACGTGGAGCCTTCCGCAGGAACGACACACCTATTCGAAGGAATATTTCGAGGACACCATCTGTAAAGCGATGGGTGGACGCGTTGCTGAAGTTCTCGTGTTCGGCCACCTCAATTCAGGTGCCGCTAACGACCTAGAGCAGGCCACATCGATTGCCCGCCGCATGGTGCGCGAGTGGGGCATGAGCGACAAGGTTGGACCCATGGCCTGGTCGAGCCAGCAGCAGGTATTCCTCGGCGAAGACCTCATGTCAAACGGTCGGGAATACTCCGATGAAACGGCGCGAATGCTCGACGAGGAAATCGCTGCAATTCTCACCTCTCAAGAAGATCGCGCCCGTCAACTCCTCACCAAGTACAACCGTGGACTTGAACTTGTCGCCGAGGCATTACTCGAACACGAGACCATCGATGGTCCACATGTCGCCGAGCTCATTCAGCAAGGTTTAACCGAATCGGGCACAGACGAAACGCTGCAGGCAAACGTTCTCGGAACGCCTGAGTGATAAGTCAGGCATTTGAGGCTATTGACCGGTAGCCCGGGTGGTAGTCAGCGGGGTTAACCGTGGTGACCACAACCGTCACCCGGCTCAATTGATCCAGGCTCACGAACCTCAGCGAGTCCTGCCCATAGATCGGTTGCGGTGACCGGTCCGATAAAACCTCGCTTGACTACACCGCTGAAATCAGCGATCACAGTAATTGGAACTGCATCGATCTCGTAGCGCTGGTGTAGTTCCGCCTGATCGACGTAGTCAACAGTGTTCACCGACACCGAAGCCGACTTAAGCACCTGGGCCTTCGCTGCGACATCTGCACATGTCGAGCACGTCGAGGAAGTGAAGACAACGACCATCCACTGATCAGAATCGGTCTCGAAATCCGCTGGATCGAGCTGAGCAGGGAACTGCCACGCCGGCTGCGTTGGGGCATCTGACCCACGTTGTTTCTGCCGAAACCGAACAATCAAGATGATGACCGCAGCGATGACAACAGCGAGCACGAACTGAACCACGAATTAGTTCTACCAGCACAAACACTGTTCGTTTCCAACCTGGCAGATGTCAACAGCACGGCATGCCGGCAATCGCCCAGGCATTCGAGAACGAATCGCTGCTCGGCACTCGACGCTCGACGATGATTCGGCCAGATGACGAGACCACCACAGGGCGACCCAGCAAACCAATGTCAGTGAGATCAATCAACTGCTGTGAGGCAGCTGGCACAGTGAACCTCGACGAAGAACCAACTTCCACAAGGCCGTTAGAGCCATAGGTTGACACCGTCACCTCTTGTTCGACGTCATCAAGGTTGAGCAGCACCGCACCGTCGGAAACCTCAACCGATGGGGCAGCCGGAATTAACCATGCCGTTGGCAGCAGACCGTCACGTCGTTCTGGTACGCCAGGGCTCACCGACGTCACCTTCAACCCACTTTCGCTCACCCTCGTGAGCGCCCGGTCAACGACGATCGATCGTCCATCCAGCGTGGAGAACACCACCGAGTGGCTTCCTTCTGGGAGCTCCGCAAGCGAGCCGGCATCAACAACAACCACATCGTCAGATGGAACATCAACTGTTGTTGACACTCCAGCGGTCAAAGTCTCGTCAATCTCCCCTGCCGGAAAGAACGTTGCGATGACTGACACTGCGGCATCGGTCGGATTCATCACTGAGAATCGTTCTGTTACTTCTGGACCTTTCAGGCCATCAGCAAACCACCAACGATCTGCCGTGAGCGGAGCACCCGTCGACACAGAGGAGCCACCTCGACGGTCGTCGTTCGCAGTCATCGAACGCCCAACCATCAACGCCCCGCGGGCAGCTCGAACAGACACGCCAACCGATGCCTCACCACGAGCGCCGCCGCCTTCAACACCGACATCAATCACCCGAACCGAATACGGATTGACGGGCAAACCGGTGTACGCCGAGGGTTCCATCAGCCCAGCAGATGTGTGAAATGCAACGTCAACAACAACCTGATCGGCGGATGGGTTTGAGAGCAACACAAACTGCTCTGCCAAATCAACGGTGTAGCCCTCGGCTAGGTACCACTCGGAAGAAAGTGTCGTCGAGCATGCGGACACCGACTGACCGAGACCACTCGAGGTTGGGTAAAAGGCGCGCTGTTCAACGAGGCCTCCGCCTCCAAGCAGTTCGACAGTCGTTGCAACAAATGTTCCCTGTTGCTCGGCGTCAACATCCACCTGGACTCGGTCGAATGCAGGAATCTCGACAATTTTGGTTCGGGCGGTAGCCAAGTCGCTGAGAAATGTGACCCGCGCTGCTGTCGACTGATCACTGGTATTCGTCACCACAACTGCGCCACCAACATCGGTCTCCCCCGAGGCTGGGACGCCCGGACAAAACCAGGTGCTCTCCAACATCTCGCCATCGGGCACGTACGGCACCCAAACTTCAGGTGCAACATTGAACGAGGCAACCCCCACCACTCCACGGTCCTGACGAGCAAGCCACACCAGGGCGGTCGTAGTGAGCAACATGACGACGAGCATGGGGTGACGTCGGTTCAGGCGGCGAGCACGACGTTGAGCCTCGGAACTCATTCGTCGACCTCCTGTTCATCAGACACGCCAAATGCCATCACAGGTTCGTTCAGTCCGACCTGTGCAGGGCGCTTGCGCCGCTCTGGTCGCGTTGCAGCCAACAGCATCGCAATCCAGGCCAGCGCAATCACCACCTTCACGAAGTAAGCGCTGAGAGGAGTGTCATACGAAACGGCAATTTCTCCACCTGCGGGTATGTCGAAGGCAACCGTTTGGCCAAAACCCGCTCTCGGGGCGATAAAGCCATCTGCTGTTTCCACTTGCCAATGTCGATCAAATGGAATCCCGAGGTGAAGAACCCCAGCGGATGGCACCGTCAACCGCTGCGCACCATTGGCGAGGACTGCGTCAACAAACTCCTCGCCATCCTCGCCATACAACGCCACAGACGAAATTCCATCGAGGTCAGCGAGAAGCAGACTCTCAATGCCTGCGTTACGGGATGCAATCTCGGCACCTCCCGTCAAAAATGCCGCTGGCGGAATCCATGAGCGGTTTACAAACACCTCAAGCGTCGGTGGAGACTGCACCACGCCAACATCAAGTTGAGCAGCCAACACCTCGGTGAGCCCAGCTGGTGGAGCAATCGGATCATCAAGAGTTGATGCCACACCATCCGCGACCGGAACGGCGATGAATCGGATACCTAATGGACCGAGCAAGCGCCCAACACGAGAGGTTGACCCGTCTGCAAGCGAACTCAGCGCCTCTCTCACCGCGTCAGCAACATCACCCTCGGCTCGTGGAAAGGAATCGCCGATCTCAAGACCACCCGAATCGGTAATTACAAACGCGACTCCGGGCTCAAATTGGTGACCTCGCATCGGGAGCACTCTGGGGTCACCGACCCAGAGCACCCGATATGGCCCAGTGGCAGGGTTCGATGGAAATTGTGACGCGACGACTGATGAGATTGGATACTCAGCCGCATTCCAATCTCCGGCACCAACCGACAACACCCCTGGAACCACTCCGAGCACAATTGCAATGTGGGCAATAAGCGCAAGTGGTTGGCGCCACCCAAACGATCGATCTAGCACATCTGATCCGAATCCACCGGCGATACCAGCTGCTGGGAATGTCGCTCCAAACAGCATCACCACCGAGAGCACTGAAGCCGTTGGAAGGTAAGCCGTTGCCACGCCCCTGCCTGCAAACACAAGCGACGCCATGCCGACAAGCACCAAGGACGCCCCTCGAACCGCCCACGTGAGGCGCCATGCCCGAGTGATAAGGAGGGCCGCAGCAAGCGGAACCAGGAGTGCCGCACCGAGCAGCCCAACACCTGCGTCACCCCCAAATGTTGCCGCGTTGCGAGCGTTCTCAGCGACCACACCCGCCAACTCGCCGCCGTTCAACGTGCTCCACCTCCAACCCAGGCTTGACGGCAACAGCAGCAAGTAGCTGACCGCAGCAGCACCAGCGGCGGTGAGGAACCGAGTCACAACGACTGATTCCGACCTCATTAACCATGAGGAGAACGCGAGAAGGACAAGAGTCGCAACCGCTACCGGAATGACAACTGGCGCGATTGATCCACCGGCAGCCGAAATCAACACAATCGCCGACACCAATCGGCGGCGTTGAGCAGGTTGCACCACGAGCACCCCGTCGACAAGGTCACCCTCGACGGTTGAGGAATCTGCAGCCACAATCCCGGCCAAACGTCGAGCCAAATGAACAATCCACGGCAGAACGGCGTACACCGTGAGCGCCTCAACGTCACCAGCACCGAGCACAGCCGGAACAACGGGACCAGCCGCGTACACGATGAGCGCAACGACACGAGGTCGTGTAGTCGGGTACACATCAGAGATTCGCTGGATGCCGATGAGACCACAGATCACAGCACCTACTCCGAGACCCCAGCCGGTGAGCAACGAGCCGACGAGCGGCACGGCGCGCAGCGCCGCAAGGACGACAAACCCACCTGCAGAGCCCAACGTTGAACCCACTCCCCGAGCGTCCCATGGCGACCACCATCGAGCCAGTAACTCTCCGGTTGAGAGATCTACTGGTAACCAAGCACCAACACCAGGGACTCCCGAACGGATGAACTCTCTTGAGCCAATGAGGATTCCAAGCACGATGAGAAACCAGGCCAACGTCGGCCCATAGGTGCGCTCGCGCTGCCTGATGACCGGAGCTCCAGACGTCACTACAACATCCGCATCATGAGATCGCAAACTTGATAGCAACCTGTTTGAGATGGGCTGCAAGAAAGGTGAAACATCGGCGTCAGACACCAACCGAATCGCCTCCATCTGTCGCCGACGTTCACGCAACGAGCTCAACCGCAACGGCAGTGTCAGCAACGCTCGAAGCCTACGCGCCGGCTGACGGGCTGCTCCAAGAAAGATGCCGAGCACGATTTGTAACAACGACACCGCAAATGTCTGCAGTACTCGCACCGGGAATTGCCTGGCTGTTACTGCGACAAGAGCCGCGTCAAGCTGATCGCGAGCGAACTGAGCTTGGCCCCGTTGGCGCTCTTCAACGAGATTGAGAACGAACGATTGAGGTCGGGCAATCACGGCATCAGGGACAACAACGACTCTCGCGCCCGCGTAGTGCGCACGCCAACACAAGTCGATGTCAGCAGTTCCGTGGGTTAGACCAGGTGCGAAACCGCCAAGCCGACGGAAGAGGTCAGCCCGGACCAGCATCCCGCTGGCATCAACCGCGAGTACATCGCGGACTCGATCGTGCTGCTCTTGATCGATCTCGTCGAGATCAAGCGGTCCCGCACGTTCGCCCAGCCGATCTACGGCAATTCCAACAGCCTGCACACGAGAGCGTTCCTCAAGATGCACGATCTTTGGCCCAACAATCCCTGCATTCGACTGCAGAAGTTCATCAACCAGCCGTTCGAGGGCGTCGGGTTCAGGGGATGTACCACCTTCGATAAACCAAAACAGTCCGTTATCACCTTCAACCAAGCCCGTGGCTTCGTTGGCAACATCAGGAAAGCTGCCGCCAACAACTTCGCATACAACTTCAGAAGTGTTGTCATCATGAGACACCAGACCACCGACGCGCTCAATGTCGGAGTAGTCGCACGCAACAAGCATCCGCAAGGAGCCATACGTTTGCTGACGGAGAGCGGCGAGGGAACGAGCGACATCATCCCCACTCTGATGTGTCGCGAGCACCGCGACAACCGGCACCAGTTCTCGTCCCTCCACCCCGCCGAGGCTATCTCTCATGAAGCACGGCGGCCGGTCAGGAACATCATTACGGGGTAGCGTTCTGGTCTGTGAGCGACGCAATTGCGCCGATACCCGACGAACGGGTCGGAACCCAGCAACCCGAGCGTGCTGGGAACGCCATCCCTGAGGGAGCAATCACGATTGCGGTTGGGCTCATCATTGCTGGCATCGCCACCTACGCGTTCTTTCGAGTCGGAGCATCTGCGCTCGGTGGTGATGAGGCCTTTGCTCCCATCGCAGCCATGTGGTTCGCAATGTTCGCGCTCGCCCCAGGGTTCTTTCTGCCGATCGAGCAGGAACTTGGTCGCGCATTGGCGCATCGGCGAGCACTCGGCCAAGGCGGGCGCTCAGTGGTCACCAGGGTTGGAGTGCTCACGCTGATCGTCTCAACGATCGTCGTTGCTGCCCTTGCGATTGCATCGCCGTGGGTAACTGGTTCGTACTTTTCTGGCGATTGGTGGATGTTCGCCGCCCTCGTCATCGGGTTCCTTGCCTACGCCCCGGTGCACCTATCTCGAGGTATCTGCTCAGGCAACGGCCGATTCACACCGTTTGCTGTCGTTGTCGCATCCGATGGCGTCATGAAGATTCTTGGCACGGTCATCCTCGCTGCCATCGGAATCAGCGCCGTTGGGGCATATGCCTTCGCTATCGCTATCGCACCACTGTTTGCCGTCATCGCCATTGGCGCACGAGGACATCTGCGCACCGATCCCGGGCCAACCGCTCAATGGCGTGAGATCAGTCAGAACTTCGGCTGGTTGCTGCTCGGCACAGCATGTGCGGCTGTTTTGCTCAATGCGGGCCCAATAGCGGCGAACATCCTCGCAAGCGAGAGTGACGCCGATGCGGTCACTCGATTTGGCTACGGGGTGTTGCTGGCTCGCGTCCCACTGTTCATGTTTCAAGCAATTCAAGCCAGCCTCCTTCCTCGACTCGCCCGTCTTGCCGCACAACGATCGTTCGACGAGTTTCGGCGAGGCCTTCGCTTACTCGTCGCAGTTGTCGCCGGTGTAGGGGTTATTGGCACGATTGTGGCTGGCGCTCTTGGCCCGTGGGTACTCAACTTGGTCTACCGAGCCGAACTTTCTGGTCGGACGCTCGCAATGCTTGCACTGTCAAGTGCCCTCTACATGATGGCAATTGCAATCAGCCAGGCAGTGCTTGCGTTAGAGGATCACGCATATGTTGCGCTTGGTTGGGTAATCG
>Ga0075480_10000656_pt1 | contig 20760 bp, 18 predicted proteins | sample DEB08_DNA_7_FD_81590 | JGI IMG/M metagenome (GOLD analysis project Ga0075480, IMG submission 81590) | Aqueous microbial communities from the Delaware River and Bay under freshwater to marine salinity gradient to study organic matter... | ecosystem: Environmental > Aquatic > Marine > Coastal ... | reverse complement strand
ATGAGATGAAAGTAACTTTCAAAATTAAAACTCCTTCAGCAATTACTGAGACAAATGCCACCAAAAAGCTGGCGAATATGGCAATCTGGGAATATTCTGCAAAAGGTACTCCGTTCACGAAAAGTGAAGGTAGATTTGTCGTAAAGTTTGAAAGTTCTCAGCTAAGCTTTTTAGATGAGAAGAAGTCTGAATAAGGGTAAATGCTTAACGAAGCTCAGGTAGAAGTCACACAGCATCAAAATGGTGCTCTTCTCGTTATTGCCGGTGCTGGCACCGGTAAAACCCGAACTCTGATTCACCGCTACGTAAATTTAATTGAATCTGGCGTAAGTCCAGAAAAAATTCTCTTACTCACATTTACCAGAAAAGCCGCTCATGAAATGCAAGAGAGAGCTGAATCTCTTCTCCAAAACTTTGGGCTCAGAACAAACATAGACCAAATTGGAGGGACTTTTCACTCTGTTGCTTTTCGTTGGCTTCGAAAACTTGGTCTTATGGCATCTGGCTTTTCAATTGTTGATGACAAAGACCTGAAAAAGCTCATCAATATTGATCTCCCCAAGGAAGACAAAACTATTCTAACTCAAATGAGTATCTCAGTTGCGAATGTCCTACAGATTCGCAGTTTGATGATCAACCTTCAAGTTTCTCAAGACGAAGTCATTAGTCGCTTTTTCCCAGCAGCTCTATCATGTAGCTCCATAATTACAGACATTCTGGCTAAACTTGCAAAACGTAAAGAAACTGGAGAACTCTTTGACTATGATGACATTCTCCAAAAATGGTTAGAAGCTCTAAAGCCTGACTCCGGCGATATCATTAGAAATGCCTACGACTATGTCATGGTCGACGAATATCAGGATACTAGTAAAGTTCAGGTCGAAATTTTGAAGGAACTTGTTTCCAAACATCAAAATATAATGGCAGTGGGAGATGATTGTCAGAGCATATACTCCTTTAGAGGTGCTTTGGCGGATCAAATGATGGAGTTTACTAAGGACTTTGAAAACTCTAGTATTGTCAAACTGGAGCACAATTATCGTTCTAGTCAGGCCATTCTCGATATGTGTAACGACGTCATAGCTGAATCACAGGAAGTTTATCCAAAAGAACTACAATCAGCAAATGACATTATTGGTCCAGATCCAAAATTAGTTTCCGCGCCCAATGAAAATCAGGTGGCCTACAGAATTCTTGAAGCAGTGTTAGATAATTTAAATGCAGGGATTCCCTTAAATCAGCAAGCCATACTTTTCCGTTCTACAGTTCAGGTGCAGACACTTGAAAGAATGTTAGTCAAAGAGAGAATTCCTTATAAGAAATATGGTGGCATAAAAATTACCGAAGCTGCACATCTAAAGGACTTCATGTCCATTATCAGTTGTTGCTTTTGCAAAAACACAACAGCCTGGCTAAGAACTTTAGAAATGATTCCCGGCATTGGTGCCAAAAAAGCTGAACAGATTTTGAATCAACGTGACGCTGATACAGTTATTCTCGAAAGATTTCCAGAAATGGCTCAAGAAAGGCTATCTTCTTTATTCGAGCTGACAGATAGCAATCCCTCTGACAAGCCAGACGAAAAGTTTATTTATGCCTGTATTAAATGGTATAAAACATATCTTTTTGACCATTACGATAATGCCAATAGCCGCTTTTATGAACTAGAGAATCTTTGTGGCGAGTTATTAAATACAGAATCACTTAATGACTTTGCTGCAGAAATACTGCTCGATAAAGTTGATATCGAAGAAGATGAGTATGAGTCCAATCTCATTTTGAGCACTATCCACTCCGCCAAAGGTAAAGAATGGGATTGTGTTTACATAGTTAATGTGGCTGATGGAGCCATTCCTCTAAAAAGAAGTTCTGTTGACTTTGAAGAAGAAAGACGCCTTCTATACGTTGCAATGACCAGGGCAAAAGAGCGCTTATATCTCTACAGACCACAATATAAAAACTTTGAAAACACCCCCACTTTATTATCACCTTTTCTAAAAATTGCCGATAAAAAGGATTACAATAAACCACAAGAACAGGAAACATCTGACGAAAATGAGGGTCCAGATGATCTGATTTATGTATACGATGATTCTGGCATCTTTTAGTAAAAAGATATATCATTATATTCTGGAATGAGTGAAAACTTTTGGGAGTGTGGCAAGTATGGACAAAACGATCAGACCCAACTTTGATCATAAAAGGGCACATGGGGCAAGAATACCCACCCAGAAAAAGCTTGTTCTAAAAAGACCATATATACCTGAAGGTGAAAGAGATACCAAAGTAATGGTTGACCTCCCTCCAGCTTTATATCTGGTTACGGGCAGTTCTTCTAAAAGTTTTGAACTCGATGCAAATGAATTTATTTTTTCAATCGGCCGTGGTCCTAAGGGTAAAGTCACAATTGAAGACCAACAGCTTTCTCCGTCTCATTTAATAATCGTTAAAATTAAAGAAGAATGTCTTTTCATGGACCGCGGAAAACGCGATCTTCTAAAGTTTGATGGTATCTACACCAGACAGGCATTTACTCCTATCGAATCCAGAATGATTATTAAACTAGGTCGACACTGGTTGGTTTACGAAGCAAGTAGTATTGTCTCAACAGATACAGTATCCATCAATCAACAAATTTACACAGAAGATGCAGCTAAGTCTCTTCCTGGAAAAATTCATCTGAAACATAAAGACTCTCATTTTCAAAGTTCAAAAGCAGCGTGCTTAATCGGCACTCACCAAATCTGTGATATCCGCTTGAGAGGAGAAAGTATTGCTGAGTTTACCGCCATGGTTCACTGGCATAGAGATGGAATTTTTATAGAAAAAATGGGTGTCTGCCCTGCTCCAATTTGCGTTAATGGCAAGAAAATCATGAGACGAACTCCTATAAACCAAGGAGATGTTATTTCAGTAGGTAAAGAGGAAATCTCTGTTACTTTTGAAGGAAATGTCCCTGCTAGATGTGCGACTCTTTTTAAACACATCTCAGAAAAACCGGAAATGGCCCTCACTGTCCTCAGTGGTGCAGATAACGATACTTTCCCTATCATGCCAAATAATGTGTATACGGTTGGTCGTGGAACTGCAGCGGATATTCGCGTTCAAGCTCCTTCTATTTCCCGTCAGCACTCAAAAATCATGGCTACAGATAAATGCTTCTCCATTCAAGATCTTGAAAGCTTCAACAAGACTAAAGTGAATATGGAAGAAATCGATAACGCTACCGCATTTGCTGGCGATATAATCGAAATGGGTGATGTCGCCTTTCTAGCTTATTACAACGTCGTTAGATTTTAATTTAATCCATAAAGTATGGTAATCTGGCAATTAAATTCATGCGTAAACGATTACTTTTTCATAAAAATCATCACTTTTTTTATTTTATATGAGTAAAAGTACAAGCGCTTGCGTTATATAGGACAAAAGCACATGGAGAATTTAATGCGCATCATAATAATTTCGTTTTTATTAACAATAAGTACCTTAGCTCAAAACGTTCCATCCTACTCAAAGCTCAAAGAAGTTGCTGTAGATATTTTAGTGAACGGCAACCTTTCTGGCAGTGCAGCCATTATCAGTGAAGATGGAGAGGTTTTGACTGCTGCTCATATTTTTACAAAGAAAGCTAAGTTAGAAGTAGTCGATCACAATAATAAACGATTCCCTGTAAAAGTTGTCGCACTCGACAATGGTCACGATTTAGCTTTACTAAAAATTCAATCTGATCAAAAATTCCCATACATAAAAATCTCAGAAAATGGCGTCAAACCAGGCCAGACTATTTATCATTTTGGTTCTGCTTTTTTCAGAAGAGCCATGCTTCAAAATGGATTTGTCAGTGAAGATAAACCTTCTTTTGAGTTTTACGGTGGAGTCTCAAACCATTCCGTACGCATAATTCACCTTTCAGCAACTATGCAACCAGGGACTTCTGGGGGGCCATGGGTAAATAAGGAAGGAGAATTAGTAGGAACACAGTCAGGAATCATGGTGATCAATAAATCGAATTCTGGAGTTGCTTATATAAGCCCTTTAACGGCAGTTAAGAAATTAATAAAGAACAAAAAGTCAGCTGCTACTCCAACAATGAATATCTTAATCGAGTCAGTTTGGAATCAAAAGCCTCCAGTCATTGCCAATTATCCTGGTTATAAAAATGCAGTTGTTATAGTGGGTGTTCACAAAAATGGCGCTGGAGAAAAAGCTGGATTAAAGAAAGACGATCTCATTGTGGCTTTTAATAATGAAAAGGTTAACACAGATTATGAACTCTATTCCAAACTGAGAAGTGTAAATGCGGGTGATAAAGTCACCTTAACTATTTATAGACCATCGGAAAAAAAAGAGTTGAAAATAGAAGTAAAAACTCGCTCTGTTGAAGAACGCTTTAAGGCCATTTTCTAAAGCTGAGAAAAGCTTCCGCTTTTAAGCAGAAGCTTTCCCGACCTTCCCCCAGGTCTTATTTACTCCAGAAGTTCCAACTTTCTTGCTTCCAGAGGTCCTCGGCTCCAACGTAGTATTCTGCTTCTTGTAAGCTTATCACTAATGATGCAATCAATAGGGAAAAGCTGAGAAGCGATACAAAAAATTGTAGTTTAGACTTTAACATTTCAAACTCCTAGTCATTCACAGTAACTGCTTCAGCTCCAATTGAAGGAACAATGCTGGCATCAGTTGGCTTTGCCTCAACTACTGGATTAGGTAAAACGTCGCACACTGCAGAATTTTCTAAAAGCTTCGTAACTTTCACTTTGCATATGTAGCGACCATTTTCATGGACTAAGAGTCTGGCATTCATGACCAGGCCATTTAAACGCCCTTTGTCGATGACAATAAAGTCAAAGCGATCGTTTACTTCTTTCACCTTCGCTTTCACTTGTTTCGCAACCAAACCATCTGAATCAGGTAATTTAGTTTTTAGATCAGCGATAAATTTGTTAAGACGCCCAATCTCAGCTTTTTTAGCACCATTATCATTCTTCAAGAAGTCATTTTCTTTATTGAGTTCTTCAATAACAGTGTTTTTAGTAGCAATCTGTGATCTTTGATCTTCAACTTGTTTATTTGCAACTTTTAGTTTGTAGAGCTGACTATTAAGAAATTTTAGATCTTTATAAACATCAGCAAAGGCAACATTAATCTCTTCCACAGATTCAGAGCCAAAGGCGGTCGTATTCCATTTAGGGGTAAAAAGCTTTTCACCATCTGGATCCTCAACAAAAGCATCATTGAGATTTTCCAGACCCTTAACAAGAATTTGTGTTCTGCTAAGTAGGTGTCCTGCATTATTTACAAGCTGGTTGATATTATCTTCCAAAACTTGATTGGTATTATTTTTGTCAGGTAAAGACTTAAAGTCCTCTTCGTTTTGAGCCTTTTTGATGACTTTAGACAGTTGAGCTAATGCTGTTGCTAGGCGATCATCACGAGAACGAATTTTTGAAGCTTGCGTGTGAATTTGATCCACAAAGACATCATAAGTGTTAACTGAGTTCAGCGAAGCACGCATTCCTTCAGGCTTTTGATACTCTAAGCTATCTGTTACTTTTATAAGGGCATCAGCTAACTCAACTTTCATAGCATAGAGCTTTTCGAGTTTATCATTGACAGTTACGAGGTTTTCCCTCCAACCATCATAGTTGCCGTCTTGCGCCAAAGACAGGTGAAAACTTTTCCAGTCTAAGTGCTCTGGTTTCAGTTTAGCACTGGTATTCAGTTCACTCGCAGTTTCTCCACTACCATCAACGATTTGAGCATTTTTTGCCACAGTTTCGGCTAGATAGTCCGCTCTGGTTCTTAGTTCAATCCTTCTTTCATGTAGCATTACCGCAGCTATGCAAGCCGCAATTGCTAGAAGAAAGATTAGAGCATTAAGGATTTTATTGACGATTGTCATTTTGTACTCCTTCAGTTATCCAATCACATTCAACTACACGCTTGTATCATGACCATGAAGACACCTCGGTTCTGTCGTCAAAGTCTACTTTTACAAGCACTGAATGTCGGTATTTAACTCCGGAGTTTCCGACAAGAGAACACTCAAGTTTTTATCAAATCCTGTTTATGATATTCCTTGTGCCTCTCTATGGGTATAACTGTGGCTTGTCAGTCATCCTGTCAAAAAAATAATATATTTTTTGTGACCAAAATATCCGAGTCTGAAAATTTCAAAATTGTTTAACATAGTTAAACAGATGCCCAAAGCATTCTTAGAATTTCAAAAACATTCTATCGCTTATAAACATCGACCCAAATTATAATTCACTTTAAATCAGTACTTTGTATATTTACTCAAGTTTATTTCAAATTTAATCAGGAGAAAAAGAATGAAATATATAGCAATGATTTTTGCTGTGTTCTCATTTTCGTTGGGAGCAAATGAAAAATTACTAAAAGCCGTACCACAAGAGTGCAATATCGTAATAGGTATGAAAGTCAACGACTTGCTAAAACTACCTATTATCAAAGAAAACCTTAAAAACATTCCTCAAACTTCAGAGGACACAAATATCAAACCTGAAAGCGTCAAAGGCATAGTTATCGGTCTGAAAGCACATTCAGAAATGGAATTAACTGCACTAGGGCAACAGCCAAAAATGTTCATGGCTTTGGAAACAAATGTGCCTATCAAGTTGAACGATGCTTTAAAAATGGTTTCTGGAAATGATGTAAAAATCACTAAAAAACAATACCTGAATAAAGAATATCACGAAGGTGTTTCTAATGGTGAAACCTTTGGGATTTATCAGATCTCAGACACATTATTCATCATGGGAACAACTGAACTTCTTCATAAAGGAATGGCGGTAAATATCAACAATGATAAAAACCTTTTAGACAATGCCATAATGAAGAAGCTAATCAAAACAGATGGTGGAGTTTTATACGCTGGTGGATATATGAACGAATCGCCAGACTTTAAAGGCTTCTCACTTCTTGCGAGTTACAACAAAGGCATAAAACTAAATAGCAGAGTTTACTGTAAAAAAGCTGAGAAAGCTACTGAGTTAGCAATGCAAGGAAATGCTTTCATTCCAATGCTGACAGCTAATCCTCAAATGGGAATCAAGCCTGAGCATATAAAAATTAGTGCGAAAGGGTCTTCTTTGAGTGCAGCCCTTTTTGTTCCAGAAAATACTCTAAAGCAAATTCCAATGATGCTTCAAAATATGTTCGCTCCACAAATGGAAGAAATTAAGTAAAGAAATCTTAAAATATGAAACCTCTCACCTTCATTTCTGTGAGAGGTTTTTTTAACTATATTTAGCCTATATTTAGCCTTTATCTACTTTATCGAATTCGTCTGGAGCTTCCCAAATTCTCCAACGAATTTCAGTCCCTTTCGGAGCATAAATAACGACTGGAAGACGGCTGTTGTAGCGAATAATTAACGACTTTCCTGCTACAAATTTTTTAACTTTCTTAGTTCCTGGAGGAACACCTATTAGAGTAGTCGCCATAATTGGCTTGCCAGTAACTTCGTAGTAAGTGTAGCCCCAACCTTTTAAAGGTTTTGCTTGTACTGAAAGTCCCATTCTGAGACTATTTACACCATCGGTCATCACTGTCATGCCAGGAACAATTTCAACTTTGTAACTATTTTCTTCACCACGGTCTCTATGTGGAAGTTCTATTACAAAGCGTTCCATTCCTTTATCAGCTTTTGGAAATGCTTTTAATTGCTTATGTTCTGCACTTAGTGAACCTATCATAAACAAACTGAAAATTATTGAACACATATATTTTTTCACGACGCCATTCCTTTTATTTGGGTTTAAGGTTCGCCAACAAGACGTATCAGCTCAAACTTTATTAGCCCACATTTAACATTTTTTTCAATTATTTTTTTATTATATAAAAAAGCCCACAAAATTGATTGTGGGCTCATAAAGAAATTTACGTTTTAAAAGTGTTAATTTTTACTTCTTTTTGGACAGAGTTTTCTTAGCTTTTTCCCAATCGCCTTTGAGTTCTCCATGCCACATTTTTACATTGCGAAAAGAGGCCGTTCCTTTAGCTGTGAGTGCCACACGGTTTTTCTCAACATCCTGGTTAATTAATGCCGCTCCGTAGAAGATAAATTTATCGTTTATATGAACGACGATATCCTGCTTGTGAAATTCAACTTTTCCCTTATACCATTTGCCGGGTACAAACTTCATTTTAATTTTCTTGCCGACAGGTTTCATACTAGTAGTTTTTCCCCAACCTTTCCCAGCTCTAACTGAAACGCCGTTAGGATCGATACTTACACGCAAAAGATGTTCTTTCTTCTCTTTAGTCAGATAGTCCGTTCCAAATTGAAGTTTTTTAGAGTCATCAAATCGGAATTCAACTTCGATTATTGCAGATTGCATAGACTCTATGCGCCCTGCTCCAGCATGGTGATTTTGTTTGGGATCTTCGATTCCTTTAATCGAATCTCCTTCCCACTTCCAAAAACCCATAGCTCTTTTCCAATGCTTATTCCAAGTTTCTTCTGTTAAAGGATCATCAATTACCAGCTTTGTGGCTTTTAGCATTTTGTTTTCTGCATTAACTGAAAAGACCAAAACTAAGAGGGATAGCAATACACACTTCATCATAATAACACGCCTTATTTTTTACACATATTAGGTATATTATTACTGAGCCCAAGCTCAAAAGTGACAGTAAACTATTTCCTCTCCTCTAAAATATATTTAGCGATCTTAAGTAAAGTCTCTTCTTTCATGAACTTGAAAGATGGCATTGGTGGTAGCTGTGGATTTTTAACCTGAGGATTCTTCGCCCATTTAACGATGCCCGCAGGATTATTGGCGTACATTTTTCGAATCTCTTTAAATGACGGACCAACTACTCTTTGACTTGGATGATGACAAGCAGAGCATGCTTGAATTAAGATCTTGGGATCGGATAATGCAGAAGCATCTAAAGCCTTTCCATAGACCTTAATAATTTTTGTATATCCAGGAAATTTTGTAAAAGCTTTTCCCAATTGATGAATAGTCGCAAAAGCCTCAAGTTTTGTTTTCCCGTTGAAGTATAAATGAAGCTGATCTGCAGATTGAATTTGAGGTATCTCTAAAAAGATTTTCTTGCCCTTTTCTAAATACTGAACAGAGCGAATCTCTAAGCGATCATGACCTTTCTTCATTGGTTCTTCTATTGAGTATTCTTTAGAACCATAAGCTCCGGAAAAGCGATAGTTCCAATGTTGAGCAAACCAAAGATCTTTAGTAGCTATCTCTTTAGCTTGAGATTCCGCAAAATGAAGAATTATGCCATTCTCTCTGGTTTCGTATGAAGACGGATATGGGTAAGAACCATCTGTAAAACGAACTCTTTGAACTGAGCCATCATCGACGCCATAATTTCCCCAGCTTTTAGAACCAGCGACATAAAGTTGACCATCATAAGGAGAAAAGCGGCCTCTATGCGCTCCAGCTTTAAACTCTCCAGGAATTACAAAAGCTGCTGCTTGAGATTTCCCGTCAATGACTTCTCTCAGCATCAAAAATTGCGTCGCATAGCCCATTGAAAAGTGTACCCATTGGCCTTTCACTGGGCCCCACTTATCGGAGTTAATATAAGCTTGTCCACCACTTGAGTTATCTATGCCTCTAGGAAGATAAAGCATAGGCTCTGTGTACTTGCCATTTTTAGGTCCACCATGTCCAAAATGATCCCCTTGACTCATATCACATATTGCACTTGCTGGAGTCCAACTTCCTTCTTGAACAGATGTTAAAATAACAGAGGCATCGTCATTTATTCCAAGACCGTTTGGGTTACGCAATCCAGAACCAAGAACATTTACTTTTTTAGTCTTTTCATCGATCTGGCAAACTCCCTGATTTCCAGAAGCCATATACCAACGGCCTTGATTATCCAACTGTAAACCGGTGATGTAGTCATGACCTCCAGCTGATGTTTTGAAACTATTGGAAACACATTCATAAAAATCCGCTTCATCATCATTATTAAGGTCATGAAGTGCGACGATCTGATCTCGACACATAACATGAATGATATCGTCCTTAACTTTTAGACCAAGAGGCTGATGTAATCCAGCTGCAAAACGTTTCCAAGAAAGTTCTGAAAAGTCTTCCTTTTTTACATCACAAATCCAGACATCTCCATGCATAGTACAAATAGCAATTCTATCCTTAGATAAAACATCTAAGCCACCTACAAAAAAGAGAGAATTATATGGATTCTTAAATGGTATGGTGAAGGTATCGTAGGCGTAAGGTTTGCCCGAACCAAGTTCACCTTTAGTGTGGACAGTTTCCTTCCAAACACTCTCCCCAGCTTTAGGTTTTTCTACTTCTTTAATTGAGACTTTATCTTTCTCGACAAATGCTTCGACATATGAATTATCCAAAGCAAAAATGACCCGATTCCCAACTCGGTAGAAGCCTTTGTATTCTTTGTAGCTTTTTCCATTGTCGACTAGTTCTATCTCTTTCGTTCCCTTAAAACTAAGGCCGCGAATTAGACCAAATCTAACTGGTGACCAGCTTAAAGGGTCGCCTTTCCAAGCCTTAACAAATTTCTTATTTTCAGCATCAAAAATAACATAGGTATTTTCAGAAAGTTGAATAGAATAGCCTTTCGTCGCTAAGAAATTTTTCCCACGAATAATTCCGCTGACCATAGAGCCAAACTTCATCTCATTCGCGCGTCCGTCCTGCCATGTGACTTTATCGTTTTGATTCCCCCAATGATACCCTTTTCCAGAATCTAAACCTATAAAAGCTGGAATGCGTTTTACATCTTTCTTGGGTCCAAAATAACGTGCCTGTTTAGCATAAAAGTTATAAACTCGATCTCGGTTTATAAATGCCGTGTGCGACTTAAATTCATTTGTATTAAAAGGCTCCTTCCATATCTTTCCGTCTTTGTATAAGTAAGCAGATTCCTTCTTTTCCTTAGAAATTTCTTTTGTCACTTTTTCTAAACCCTTTAGATTCTCCAAGAGAACCTCCTCAGAATCTCTACTCTGTACATGATCAAGTATACCGATTGGTCCAGTGTACCCACTCTCAATAACAGATTTGATCATCTCTTTTTCGTATTTGCCTTTGCCAATTGCTAATATTTTAGGATTGGCTTTCAGGTTCATTCCATTGAGGATTAAACAGAACAAATAAGGCTTCATGAGCTTTAACTGAGAAGTAAATTTTTTGATGATGTCATGACCATGGTGAAAGTTATAAACTATGCCAACATTCTTCATACCACGCTCATGAAACCACTTAACAACAGCTACTAAATTTTTAGGCTCTCCCGTCCAACCGCCATGGTTATATAGAGCTACCTTGCAACCTAGTTCTTGAGCTTTTATGACTTGGCTTTCTATAGATTTTGCCGCTACTTCAACTTTGCCTTTTTGATCCTTTAGTTTCTTGTTATCTCGAACCCAAATCCAGAATTGAGGTTTGATATTATGCTTTTGAATTAGCTTAGCCATTTCAGGGTGAAAACTCCAAAAAGCAAAGTATTCAATTCCATGTTTTTTATAAGCTAGAATCTCTTCTTCAAATTCTTTTACATGCTTTTGGCGCCAATCATAAGCCACTCTTTTCAATCCTAACTTTTTGACCATTTGGGCACGCTGTTCAGGATTTCTATTTTTGGCATCAAAAGGAACAATGCACCAAGCCACAAGTTTATCTTTTTCAAAGTTTTCTTGACTGAATGCAAATGGAGTCAAAACAAAAAGTAATATAAGAAATAATTTCATTTAAAGCCTCGTAACATTACAAACGAATAAAGTTCTATGTAGATGTTTTCAACAATCTGAATTTTAATAAAAACATTACAAAATTACATATCTGCTTACAGAGCTTCTTCAAAAATTGATGGCTCAACACAGTCTCACAGCACTATTAAAAATTTATTGCAGACTCAGTCCATATACTTTTGTTTTCTGGGCCACAACTATAACATTATCGGCTTTTGAGTTGAATCAATCAAAGCTCAGGCTTATAAATATCTTATGAAGAATGCCCAATTATATAAGAACAGAGCAAAATTTATGAACTTGCTAGATGAAAACCATTGTCTAGCTCTCTACGACTACATGTTAGAGATTCAATTTTGGATCAAAGATAAACAAGGTCGATACATGCATGTAAACCAGGGCTTACTCAAAAACTATGCATTAAGTTCTTTAGACCAAGTCATCGGAAAAACCGACTTTGACTTATCTGCAGACTACCTTGCTGACCGCTATGTAAAGATAGACAAAAAAGTTATGGAGGAAGGTGTCGTCATTGCCAACGAAGTAGAACTAGTCGGACAGTATGACGGCATTGTTAACTGGTATTCAACCACCAAGATGCCTCTTCGAAACTCTAAGGGTGAAATTGTTGGAACTGCTGGTTATAACCATGAACTTTCCAGTGGTCAGGTCAGTCATGCTATTTACGGTGAAATGGGTGAAATAATCGACTTTATTAAAGAGAAGATCGATCGTTCAATTACAGTTGGTGAGTTAGCCGAAAAAGCCTGCTTATCTGTCAGTGCTTTGGAAAGGCAGTTCAAGAAAAGGTTTAAAATGCCTCCTCTTCAATATGTCAAAAGATTAAGGCTGAATATGGCTTGCGAAATTCTTATGACGACGGATAAATCGATCTCAGAAATTGCTTTGGAATGCGGCTTTTGCGATCATAGTTATATGACCAAAATTTTTACTAAAACTATCGGTATGAGCCCCAGAAAATACCGCAATAAATTCTGGGGATCAAATATCGATAATTCTTCAAATACTCATTTTATCTAAATCTCTAAGAACTACATATTGCTATAACGATATTTTCATTGAATCAGTTAATTAAGGGCTAGAGGCCCAAAACATATATAGCCCAGTGGCGAGTGAAGCGTTGCCCTGGGTAAATGCAAACATTTAGTATAAGTGCTGAAAGTACTGCACATCGCCTTTATGTATCGCCACTTACAGGGCTCACCTTTATTAATTTCAACTATTCCTAGGCCTTCGACCTAGGCTATATATTTTTTGACCTTACAGGCCGATAATCTCATTATTTAATGACATCAGAGCTGTGGTTCTCACGGCAAATATTATAAATACACTCTTTGGCCTGATTCGGCAGACTCTTTACCAGCTTCCAGCACTGCCATACAGTTGACTCCATCGTTAAAGTCAGGTGAAATAGGTAAGTCTTTTTCTACACCTTCAATAAAATCAGCAACGGCATGAATATGGCCGTGTTCGTAACCAATGTTATGTCCTGTAGGCCACCAATGATTCACATAAGGATGACTTGGATCAGTCGCCAATATTTTGCGGAAACCTTGTTCCCCTTCTGCATCCTTTCTACTACAAAACTCTAGTTCATTCGGTCTTTCTAAACAGAAAGTTAAAGATCCTTCACTGCCATAGATTTCAAAAGTATTATAGTTCTTTCGGCCTGTAGCAAATCGACTAGCTTCAAAACTACCAACTGCGCCATTTTTGAACTCAACCATCATTAAGGAGCAGTCTTCTACGGTGACTTCCCCAGTCTTTGTTGAATCGCTTTTACCACTAAAAGTTCCTGAAGCTTTTTCGTCTGCTAATGGCCTTTCTTTAATGAAGGTTTTTTGTAGACAACTAACTGAAGAAATATTTCCTACTAAGTATTGAGCTAGGTCTACGCTATGAGAGTTCAAATCGCCATGTGGACCACTTCCCGCAACTTCTTTTCTGAGATGCCAGGTTAAAGGAAATGAAGGATCTACAATCCAGTCTTGTAGGTAACAGCCACGCCAATGATGAATAGTTCCAAGCTTACCTTCTTCGATGAATCTTTTTGCCAAAGCTACAGCCGGCATTTTGCGATAATTGTGGTTTAGATAATGCCTAACCCCAGCTTCTTCTGCAGCAGCTAAAACATTTTTTGCATCTTCAAAAGAAATGGCCATAGGCTTTTCGCAGTAAATATGTTTACCTGCTTTTGCTGCAGCAATGGCCACTTCGGCATGAAGGTTTGGCGGTAAAGAAATATCGACAATATCAATATCTTCGCGCTCGATTACTTTTTGCCAATCAGTTTCTACTTCTTCCCAACCCCAGTTATCGGCAAATTCTTGAACTTGATCTCTATTTCTACCACAAGCAACTTTAAGAACTGGTTTTGCTGGAAGGTCAAAGAATCGCGGTGCTTGCAGCCAAGCATTACTGTGGGCTTTCCCCATAAATTTGTAGCCTATGATGGCAACATTTAATGTCTTTTTCATGATAATACCTTAAGTTAAATTGTTGATTCTAATTTATGATAAATCCAACAATTAACTTTGATATAATTTATGAAAACTATAATATTATCGGCCAATTGATCATAGATGACTCATTAACATCTATGCAACTTCATTGCTTATATTTAGAACCCTAAAACATCTCAAAGGTTTATAGTAAAATGCAACTGAATGGAGGATACGATGAAGGCTATTACGGTTATCCACATACGACTAAAGACTTAAATGTCTTGGAACATTTAGAATATTGCTTCGTAGCAATAGTAAACAAAACAATGTTCTACTAAAAATTTCTTAGATTGCTTATTAAGCTGCCTGACATCCAAAGAAAGCTCACCATATTCGCATGGGTGAATTCCTTGGCCCTGAGCTCTCAAAACTCGTTAAATGACTAATTAGGAATACTTCCTGCGTTAGCTACTTAAACAATTATAGGTGGCGACATGAAAACACTATTATCATTTTTACTCTTTTTACTTGTGTCTACAACTTCTCAAGCAGAAGGCTTACTTGATGATTGGAAAAAACTAAAGAATGAATATGGCCTGTACTTAAACACTATTTATTATTTCGATGATAGAGATTTCAACACTCTGTCGGTTAATACAGCAGCTTATAAGCTCCCATATAACCTTTCTTTTTGGGGTTTTACTGATTTTCATGGAAATCAAAATCCACCGAGAAATAGAGCTAAGTTTACCAATAGTTTTTCAGAATACAGACTGACCTACAGTTTAAAAGACTTAACTGGAATAGATGGCCTAGGATTACAAACAGAGTATAACTACGCTTCTTTGAATGATTCTCATACTCTTAGAGTTGGTCCAGTTTATAAACACTCCATTCCATTTTTACCTGATGGTTCTTGGCTTATGTGGCGCTTTTTTCCTGTAGAAACTTCGGATAATATGCAAGTAAGTTGGTCATGGAAATTTGTCATTACAGATAAATGGTCAATTACTGGTTTTGCAGACCATAATATCAATGAAGGCCAAAGAGATCGTTGGATTGTTGAGCCACAATTAAATTACCAAATAAACAAATATGTATCTATCCATCTCGAGTACCGATACAATGGCTATATGGATGCAAACAAAAACCTCAGAGGAAATGGCCTAGCAATCGGTGTTGGGATTACCTTTTAGCTTTATTCACTCTGCTTGCCAGAAGACAAATGTATTGAAATACTCCTTCAGAGTATGTTCTTGGGTCGCATTTATACCCAGCGTTTCACACTGGGCTAAAATGAGTTTCTCCTTCAGAGAATTTAGAATAGGATAACGCTGCAAAAACCTTATTGACTACAGAAGGATTCACTCTGAAGGAGTGACTTAAATTAGCCTGGTGGTGAAACCCCAGGGGCCAAAGATAAAAAAACAATGCATGCTGAAAGTATGCTTCAAGACAAATACATTCAAACACTCTATCCAACCTTAGCTTTTCACTTTAGGTAGTTTTAAGTTGCCTTACACCAATGATGCCCTATTATGTTGCAGGACGTTTTTAGCGAGGCAAAAAAGGGTAAATCATGAATGGGCGTATTAATAATAAATATTCTTACACATCATAAAATTTACCGATGATGAAATCGATTTTGAAATAAAAACTGTAAAACAGTCTAAGTAAAAATTAGAATTTAATATATGAATAAAACAATAGCAGCTTTTCAAGTCATACTAAGTGTATTAAGCGCTATTTTGGTATGCTTAACAGGTTTTATTGGTAATAGCCTTTCTAACATTTTATATGACTTTTTTGGAAATGAACCTTTACCTCAGTTAACAGAATATGTAATGGTTTTATTTCGCTTAAATAACGAAAATTTTTTCTTAGCAACATTCCCATTTGTAGTGCTTTTTATATCTATTGGAGTCTTCTGTTTACTATCAGAAAAAGTCAAAGATTTATTTTGGTATGTTTTCGTAGCTATTTGGATATTGTTCGGAATATTTATCGCAATAGTAATAAATGGTTTGCTTTTAGGTTTTCACATTCTTATGACAAAGCTAGAAGAACCACATCCTGCTGAAACACTCTTAATATCCTTCAATATTGTAACTATATTTCTTGTGATAGTTTGCTTAATAGCGGTCATATTTAACAAAAGAAAGAAACAGATAGAAGAAGAAATTAAATCTTAGCCATAATGTTGATCTAAGACGTTAAAGTTAAAATGAAAAATGATAAACATAAACTATATGCGGACTATTATGGCTCTGGAGTCATTTTAGGGTGGAGTATTGTAACTGCGCTACTCCCATATGGATGTTTAAAGTATCTTCTCTATTCTGACTGGAAAGAATACAGTGATATCCCTGTACAGATTCCTATAGCAGCAACGGTTATCGGATCAATCGCTTTCTTTGTATTAATCCACCAAATAGCAATAAGACCAGTAGAAGGCTTTGCTACACAAAAAGGTATTTTATTAAGATACCTTTTTAGAAAGGAACTGATTCCGTGGAGTGAGTTCAAATCATTTGATTACTCCAAGGAAAGATTCGTGTCTCGCGTATCAAACAAACGTCGCACTGTTCTTAAATGGGTTGTCAAAATGTTCTACATGGATAATGATAAAGAATATATGCAATTCACTGTAAAATCTGAAGATCATGCAATCAGCACATGCTTATTACTTGAAGATATGAAAAATCCAAAAAAGGGCTAGATTCGACCATTCAAAAGGGGCAATTAAATCTAAAAGCGAAATAAACTTATGAATGATGAAACTAAAGCAAAGAATAAAAAAGATCTTTTTGAAAATAAATGGTTTTGTCTTTTTGCATGTGCCCTATTCTCGTTACTGCTTATTCTAGATGTATTCTTTTACATGGAGGATCCAAGTAGTTTTATTGATCAGGGAGATTGGCTAAGAATAATTCTATGGGCTGGGATTTTAATCTATTGTTTAAAAAAATATTATTTAGCTTTAACAAAAAATATAGAAACGTAAGCAAAAGCTAAACAGAAGTTGAAACCTTCTTCGTCAAACCTAAAGCCAGTAAGTTTAAATATTTATCCATTACACATAACTTTAACTCAATTGAGATAAGAAATTAATGATTTTATTCAGGTATCATGAAAAAGCCTGCCGATTTTATCACAAATTTTGATGAAAGCGTGAAATTTATTTGTCGTATTGTGCTTTATTTTCAAGGCGTACAATCTCACATACACCATGTACATTGAGCCCTCCGGTTAATAGCCAGTGGGCTCTGTTTTTTTGTATTACTTTTTGGCTAATTCACCTGAGGCTGTGTGACAAACTAAATAATAAGAGAATTTTTGACAGGATGAACAAGATTTACAGGGTTGTTATCTTTAGGTTAAATTATATAAATTTTTATTAGTTAAATTTTTTATATAAATATCGGAATGGCCTTATTTTTTCTCTTATCTTGATTATCATGTAAATCCTGTCTAAAAAAAACATTTTTCACAAAGCCTGCACCAGCTCAGCGCAATGATTCAACATTGCAATCGTAGCATTATAAATTTTGGCCTGAAAGGTCAATAAATATAAAGCCCAGTTCGAAGGGCTGGGTAGAAAAACAATAAACTCCTGAGCCCTAAAAGGGCGGCAGATTACTTCTCTAACAAACTAAAGCCTGGTGCTCCCTGAGTGTTTCTTCATCTTATAAACTCTTTGTTAATTTCCATAAATCTTTGATTTTGAGCACAAAAACACAGTATTTTAAAAAATATTCAATTTTTTTGGTCACAAAGTTTCAGGAATTGATATGTAGAGGGTGATGAGTGTTGTGGAAAAAGTTTTTAGAATAGTATGTGTGCTAGGAATCTTTTCCCCCCTGTTTTGTACGTAAATTAACCTATATATGTGCTTGGTTTGTAAGAAATGATTGAAGAAGCAACAATAGAATTAAACGAGGTCGAGGCTGCCATTGAAGCTGTTATTCATGGCAATCACGAAGAGTTTTCAGTTGTTATTCAATCATATCATGTACAGGTAAGAGCTATGATCGGTGCTCAGATCGCAGACAAACACAATGCTGATGATATCGCTCAGCAAACTTTTGTCTTCGCCTTTCAGAATATTAAAGATTACAAGCCGGGAACAAATTTCCTTGCTTGGTTGCGAGCGATTGCCCGAAACAAAGTTCTAACTCATATCCGCAAATGCAGTTCATCCAATAAAAAATTGCAGTCTATCAAACAGGACATTCTGACGAGAAGTACTGAGTTGGTCGACCAAGGCGAGTTTGATAGGCGCCTAAATGCATTAAGTGATTGCGTAAATAAACTTGGCGAAGAGCAAAGAGATTTCCTTCAAAAAGTAAATCATCGCGAATCAACTTTGGAAGAATTGGCGGAGTCATTAGGAAAGACTGGCGTTGCGGTGCGCAAGCAAGCCAGTCGCCTTTATGCAAAACTTAGAGAATGCATTCAGAAAAAATTAAAAGCTGAGGAAAGCCATTAATGAGTTCTGAAAGTGCATTATCTGAAGAAAAAGTGGCTCATTGCATTCAACTTTGCTTGAGTGAAGAAGAAGTTCCGGATGAAGAGCTGCAAAGCCTTAACGAACTTATGAAGACTGACAGTCATAAAGCCAAAGAGATAGCTGTGAGAATTCTCGATGAAAATATGATTCGCAGCTGGTTCCGCAGTGAAGCAGACACGGTGTTCATAAATGAAGTTCAAAAACGCCTTAAAATTCGCTTTCAAGACAGTGAGTTCATCAGTGCAGTTATGTCTAAAGTTCACGAAGGCCTTGAGGATGTCGCCAGTGGAGAAAGTGGACCGGCCGTAGCGAAAGACGAAGTAAAGTCTGTTTCAATGATGAAGTACATCCTGGTTCCTGTGATTGCTCTTGCGGTCTATGTAGGAATTTTTAACTCCGATTTTATCAAAGCTTTCTTTGCCAATGAAGATAGCTTTTTAATGACCGTTGATGACCTTCGAGGTAAACCGACGGTTGTTAACAATGACAAACGCAAAACAGCTCTTTTAAAAATGATTGTCCGTCCTGGAGACACTTTAAACACTGGTAATGGACAAGAACTAAAACTCAAATACCCAGATTACAGCTCTGTAGAAGTCAAAGACAACACTAGTGCTTTAATCGTTAAGTCAGAAACTAAGAAAGAGATTCAACTGCTTCGAGGCTCCTTAAAAGTGGGCATCGTTAAACAGGACGCAAAAGCTCCTATGACCATTCATACTTCCTTTGCGGTAATCAAAATTACTGAAGGAATGGCGGTAGTTTCTCTTTCTGACACCCAAGACTTTATAGAAGTCCTCAGTGGTGAAGCCGTAATTGAGCATGCATCGGCAAACATAATCAAAAACGCAGGTCCGGGACAAAAGTTTACGATCTCAAATGAGGGAATCGTTGAATCAGGCCTGGCTAAAATTAAAGAAGAAACAAGAGAGTTAAACAATGAGTGAAGAAAATACACAAGAACAAATGCAGCAAGTCGAAAAGCTGCAGGAAGCTTACAAAAAAATAACCGAAGAAGTAGCAAAGTTCATTGTTGGACAAGAAGAAGTTATCGAACAGGTGATGATTGCTGTACTGGCAAAAGGTCATTGTCTTCTTGAAGGTGTTCCTGGTCTAGCTAAAACGGCGATGATTAACAGCCTCTCTCAAGTTATGAACTTATCGTTCAGACGTATTCAGTTTACTCCAGACCTTATGCCTTCTGATATTACAGGTACTGAAATCATTCAAGAAGATCCAACAACTGGAAAGAGAAACCTTGTTTTCCAGCACGGTCCTATCTTCTCACAAATGATCCTTGCTGACGAGATCAACCGTACTCCTCCTAAAACTCAGGCCTCTCTTCTTGAAGCCATGCAGGAGCACAGAGTAACAATAGGTTCTCACACTTATACTCTCGAAGAACCTTTCTTCGTTCTTGCAACTCAAAACCCAATTGAACAAGAAGGTACTTACCCACTTCCTGAAGCTCAGCGTGACCGTTTTATGTTCCACGTCAAAGTGGCTTATCCAAACCGTGACGAAGAGAAAGAAATTATCGCTAGAACTACTGGTGATTACAGTGCAACTCTAGAGCCAATTGTTGATGGCGAAACAATTATTGCTTGTCAAAAGATTGTCCGTTCGGTTCCAGTTCCAGAACATGTAGTTGACTTTGTCCTGGATGTTATTCGTTCTTGTCGTCCTCATGAGCCAGAAGCTCTACCAGTAACTAAAGAACTAATCGACTGGGGGCCAGGCCCTCGTGCTTGCCAAACTATGATCGTTGCGGGTAAAGTGAGAGCTCTTCTTAACGGTCGTTTCCATGTTACAATCGAAGACATCGAAGCTTTAGCGCACCCAATCCTCAGACATAGATTGGTCGCAACATTTAATGCCGAGGCTGAAGGTATTTCAGTTGACTCCATAATCGATCAGGTTCTCGAAGCTGTTCCTCGTAGACAACCAAGCTCAATCCTTTAATCCAGGTTATTTAAATGGCTAATATCTCAACATTCCTGACAGCAAAAGATGTGCAGAAGATTTCAAATCTGCAGATCCTTGCACGCCAGGTT
>Ga0075480_10000655_pt1 | contig 20776 bp, 13 predicted proteins | sample DEB08_DNA_7_FD_81590 | JGI IMG/M metagenome (GOLD analysis project Ga0075480, IMG submission 81590) | Aqueous microbial communities from the Delaware River and Bay under freshwater to marine salinity gradient to study organic matter... | ecosystem: Environmental > Aquatic > Marine > Coastal ... | reverse complement strand
CGCCATGACCCCGTTAAATTTAAGCAATACGTTAATCGGGTGGAATGAGAAAATAACTGAAACACCTTACACAAGTAACAAAATTCTAAATATGTTAACTGGTTGCACTATTTATGATATTGGTGTAGACGCACTAGATAGCCTAGAAGATAAAAATTGGAGTGGTAATACTAATTATAATACTCCTGTATTAACATATCCAATTAAATATGAACCAGCTGCTCTTATAAAAGATATTACATTATTACCATCATTACAACCAACTATAGTTGGAAAAACATTTAATAGTTATAGTATTAATCAATCATTACAAACGGACCTATCGTTTAATACATCAACAGGAGTCATTTCTGGTACACCAAGAATGACCAATTCTACTATAACATATACAATTACAGCAACCGCTAATACAAGTGAAGTATTTACCACACAACTAACATTAAATGTTTCTGATTTGAGTTATGATACATCATTAGACTATGAATATTTGGAAAATCAAATTTTTTTATATAACCCTGTAAGTAAAAGAGGTTCTCCTATAGAACCAACTATTTTTGAGTCATATGGATTTAAATCATTTTTGTTTGAACCGCCTCTACCCAAAAATTTAATTATAAGTTTAGTTAATGGTAATATAACGGGTATACCGAATTTTGCAATAGACCAAACAAATTATACATTAACTGCAACTACGACGAGTGATTATAAAAAAGAAATTCAATTAAGTATAAAAGTTGATGGATTTAATTATACAACCGATGATTTTCAACCCCCAATTGATATTTTTCTTGATAGAAAAATTATATTACCAATTAGTAAAAACGACGGCTATTCAAATTTTAAAGTATCACCTCCTTTTCCAGCTGGGTTAAATTTAAATAATACTGATGGAGAAATCAGTGGAAATATTAAAAAATTTGATACTAAGGGTAAAGATTTTGTTATTATCCCATATAATATTACAGCAACCAAAAATCCGACAGTAACCATAACAATTTTATTAAAAATATATTGTAATGACCGCTGTCCTCCACCTGTAATTATTCCGCGTCAAATAGGAACATTTAATACAAGAGCAATGCGCTATTCGGCGATTGTAAGTAGTAGTAGTCGCCAAAATGGGCGGATGCGTTATATAACAAATTCAGGGACAAATATTAATAGAACATATGAAGAACCGCCTAGAAATAAATTTTAAACTATAAAAAATATATAAAAAAATGTTATTTTTCATATATTTTCAAATATATTCTATAGAATTAAATAAGAATTTCCAAATCACTCACATTCCAATATTCAACACCACCATTTGGTAATGGCCGCTTGATAATAAAGGGAATTTTCTTTTGTTCTAATTCAAGCATTGCAATAAAATACCCATCAATAACATTTAAAGGCACTTTCACAAATGCTTTCGCTCCTGAATCTAACTGTTTTGCTCGTTGGCCGAGAACACGTGTCATTTCATATTTGGTTAAAAATGGATTGGTTTTGTGTAATGGATCAACAATAATACCACGTCCGTCACGCACAACACGTGACATTGCTTTAACCTCTTCGTAATTATGCACCTTTGATTCAGCGTGATTTTCTACAATAAAATTTTCACGTAATTCATTATCAAATTTTTGTAAATAAAGTTCATTCATATCATCATCATCATCATCATTGTCATTATCATCATCGTCGTTTAATATCACAGGAGCTGTTTTTTTTGTAGCTTTTAACATTTCAATGCCACTAATATTTTTCACTTTTCCTTTGGCCTTTGAAGATTTCTTTGTTTTTTTATTTAATTTTGATGCTTTTTTACTATCGCCATCATCATCCTCTACTTCGTCAGCGTCATCCTCTCCTTCGTCAGCGTCATCCTCTCCTTCGTCAGCGTCATCTGCTTCATCATCTACTTCATCATCTACTTCATCATCTACTTCGTCAGCATCATCATCTACTTCGTCTGCATCATCATCACTTTCTTCATCTAACTCATCGTCATCTACTTCATCATCTAACTCATCATCATCCGCGTCTTCTTCACTATCAACGAGAACATTATTATCTTCATTGTCACTTTCATTTTTGTCTAATTCTTCGTTAATATCAACTTCAACTAGTTTGTTCATATCAGCTAATGTATTTGCTGAGTTCATATTGGTAGTTCCTTTACTATTATTCTTGATTGTTGATTGACTCATTTAATGTTTATGTATATATAATAAAAAATTTTTAAATATTTTCAATTTTATATTATTTTATACCATATTTTATACCATATTTTATACCATATTTTATACCATATTTTATTTTATACCATAAATAAATTAGCTATTGTCTGTTTTCCATGTCGTATTACAATGAACACATACATAAACATATTTCATATTTACATCATCATACCGAATATATAATACTTCACGACTTGCTTTTGTACTATTATGATCCATTATTTGATTATCTGCTAAACTAGAATTTTTCTTTTCTTCCTCTTCAATTTCTTTTAAAATCTTTTCTGTATCCGCCACACTTGCCATTGCATCCGCTGCACTTTTATTTGCGCTGTCAACGTGTTTTTTTAATGATTTTTTCTTACTACTGCCACTGCCTCCACCATTCATTGTATTACTATCACAATCTTGATTTGGACATTTAATACTATTAATACGCGGTAAAGTTGGGTCGTATTTTGTATAGTCATTTACAATATGTGTAAAATTTTGTTCACTACGTTTCAGTTGCATATCTGAAACGCAAATAGATTCTTCATCAATATTTGAATCCTCGTGACCACAGTTACGGCAATAATAAATCAAAGTATTGCTAATTTCATCTTCAACATCACTAACCTTTAAATAATACATATTATGACATTCCGAACAAAACTTCATGTTTGTAATGTAGTTGTAATATATATTAATATCTTTTATTTTTAATTCAATTTTATATTATAATATCATATAAATATAATATTAAAGATATATTACCTAATTATATTAAGTGATTACACTAATCAAGACCATAACAAATGACAATTGTGGAAGATTATTTAAAATTAACGACGCAATACAAAACTGAGTATGGAGAGAAAACCATCATATTAATGGAAGTCGGAAGCTTTTATGAGGTGTATGCACTTATAAATCCAGATGGTAGTTATACGGGAAGTAATATTGAAGATTTTGCAAAAATGAATGACATGGTGATTGCCAAAAAAAACACGTGCGTTGGAAAACTTTCGGTGGCAATGGCAGGTGTTGGCACAGCCTATTCAGATAAATACATCCAGCGGTTACAAGAGCATGGATATACGATTGTTATTTATAATCAGGATATTAATGGCAAAAATACTACAAGGAGTTTATCAGAAATAATCTCTCCTGGAACTTTTTTTCCAAACGAAACAGAGCAGTTATCTAATAATATTATGTGTATTTGGTTACATAAATCAAACTCCTCGCGTAAAATACAGTCACAGGTCACTATAGGAATTGCGAATATTGATATTTTCACTGGAAAAACATCCTTATTTCAATTTATGGCAAACTATAATCATAGTCCATGTACCTATGATGAATTAGAACGCTATATTTCGGCGTATAGACCAAGTGAATGCATTTTTATTGCGAATTTACCAGAACAGTTAATTAACGATATTGTTAGTTTTGTTGGCCTGGAAACTGCGAAGATTCACAAAATGGATATATCGGATATTAATAATAATAAGAATGGTAATGGAAATACAAAAACAAATGAAGCGATAAAAAATGTTGAAAAACAAATATACCAAGTAGAGGTTTTGAAACGGTTTTATCCACATCTCTCTTCATTTCATGAAATGTTTCCTACACATTATATTGCAATTCAATCCTTTTGTTATTTATTGGACTTTGTGTATCGCCATAGCCCTAATTTGGCAAAAAAATTGGCCGAACCCGTATTTGAAAATTACACAGATCGGCTCATCCTCTCCAATCATACCTTAAATCAATTAAATATAATAGATGACACAAGACATAAAGGTAAATTACGGTCGGTGAGTAGTTTGTTGAACAATTGCGTGACAACAATGGGGAAGCGGCAATTCCTCTATAATCTTCACTACCCCATTACACACGAAACTACACTGAAATCTTCTTATGCTATTACCGAACATTTAATTTCAAAAGGTGAAGAAGGTCAGCAAATCATTCGCACTAAGTTGAGTCCAATTAATGATCTTGAAAAATTTATGCGAAAGATGGTAACTCAAAAAATTACGCCAAAAAATCTCTCTGCGTTAGTGGATGATTTGACGAATATAGAGAAACTAAATAGTTATACACAAGAGGATACGACACTATCGTCATATTTAGCATCACTGGTCTTAATTGGTGCAGCTGATTATCCATCTATTAAAACAAATTGCCAAACTATAATAAATGATATTTCTCATGTATTTAATTTGGAAGAATGTCGCCAATTAACTGATTTAAATTCAAGTGATTCAACTACCATTATTAATAAAGGCATCTCTCCTTTGATTGATGAATTGGCGAAGAAAAGTATGGACGGGAGAGAGAAATTGGAAGCAATATGTTCTTATTTTTCTGAACTTATTCAACAATATGAGAAAGCTCCTATGAAAAAGACGTCAACAACAATAAACACGACAATACCTTCATATGTAAAAATACACGAAACAGCAAGAAACAATCCCTCATTAATCGGAACAAGCAGACGCATTGGGTTGTTAAAAACCGCGATTGTAAAGGCAAACGCAAAAACCAATAAAGACCTATTATCTACAGCATCAACGATTAATCTCTCGTATTATTCAAAATACAGTAACACGCAAGAAGAGTTTACACTATCTATTGCTGATATTGAATACACAACCGGAAGTGGAAATAAAACCGATATGGTAGTGACAAGTAAAGAAATACGAAAAATCATTAATGATACGGAGGAATCGCGAACAAAATTAATACGTGAAACCCAATTATTGTTTTATAACTATATTACTGAATTCTCCAAATTTGAAAAAGAATTACAGAAGATTATTCATTTTACAACCGAGATGGATATTTTACAATGTAAATATTATATTGCCACCAAATACAATTATTGTAAACCAGAAATAACAGAAACCGAAGATAACTCTTATTTATCCTTTACTGGTATCCGTCATCCTTTAATTGAACATTTACAAACCAATGAATTATATGTGACCAATGATATGACTATAGGTTCAACAAGAGAAACAAATGGGGTTCTGCTCTATGGCACAAATGCAGTAGGAAAAACGAGTTTTATTAAATCAGTTGGTATTTCGGTGATTATGGCTCAAGCGGGACTTTATGTTCCATGTGAATCATTTGTATATAAACCATACCAAACTATATTTACGCGTATTCTCGGAAATGATAATTTATTCAAAGGGTTGTCTACATTTGCGGTGGAAATGACCGAGTTGCGAACGATTTTAACAATGGCAAACAATACGAGTTTAGTACTTGGTGATGAATTATGTTCTGGAACGGAAAGTGACTCGGCTCTAAGTATTTTTACAGCGGGATTAGAAATATTACATAAAAAAGAAAGCACCTTTTTGTTTGCTACACATTTTCATGAAATTGTTCATTATGAAGAAATTACAACATTAAATAAATTAAAAATGATGCATATGGCTGTTCATTACAATAAAGAATTAAATACATTGGTCTATGACCGAAAATTGCGGGATGGACCAGGTGAAAGTATGTATGGATTGGAAGTATGTAAATCACTGAACTTGCCGGAAGATTTTCTAGAACGAGCACATGATATTCGCATGAAGTATAATCCGGATAGTAAAAACATGTTAGCGCTTACGCCGAGTCATTTTAATTCTAAAAAAATAGTCTCGCAGTGTGAAATATGTAATAAACATAAAGCAAGCGAAGTTCATCATTTACAACATCAGAAAAATGCTAGTCCAGAGAATAATTATATTAAAAATAAAGAAAAACAAAATTTCCATAAAAATCATCTAGCAAATTTGATAAATATTTGTGAAAATTGTCATAAGGAAATTCATAAAACAAATCAAGAACATAGAGTTGTAAAAACGACAAGTGGTTATAAAATTATGCCTTTATAGAATAATTAATTCTCTCTTTATAGTAGATTACAAATATAAATGAAAAATATATTTTCATTATTTAGAATAAATAAGTTGAAAAAATTAAATAAAATAGTTGAAAAAGATATATGTGTCTCGTTAATAATTATATTCACGATAGTTATTGTAATTTTATTGCTCATAAAGGTATCAAAACTTTACTATACTAATAAAGAAGGATATAACAATAATAACAATAATAAATCATACACGGGAAGTAAAGGAGCATTACATAGCGATGTAACAAATATAACAGATACAGCAGCAGGCGTTGTAGAAGATACAACTGATTATGGAATGGATAAAGTATCTTATGTGGACGATAAAGTGTCATCAGGTTTGGATTCGGTTGTAGATTTTCTTAGTGAAAAAAAAGAAATTCCACCTCAATGGCGTGATTTTTATGGGGATGGTGAGATGGGGGAAACAGATGTTTATAAAGAATTGCCAGATACATCAACTATTATAAATGATACTTGTAGTACCAAAGGATTTCTATATAGTGATTATAAGGATGATATTTGTGAAAAATATGGGAGAAACCCAAGAGAATTAGATGAAAAATGTAAAACTTTATCAGCCACCAATTGTAAAATACCAAATTGTTGTGTTTTATTGAATGGTAACCAATGCCGAGCCGGAAATATACATGGCCCTTTATTTTTAACAGACAAGGGAAAAGATATAGATTTTTCTTTTTATTATAACAAACAAAGATGTTATGGACTTTGTGATACCAGCTTTAATCCATTAGAAAAATGTGATAAATATCTTCATAATAGTGTTGGTATATCAAAAGAGTGTATGGTTCAAATGTTTAACCATTTTGGATGTTCTAACCCAGAACCTGATTATTTTATTAATGATGACATGGTAAAAAAATACAGTTTATCTTCTAAAAATTATATTGAAAAACATATAAAAACCGAAGTTGGACGATTAGCAAAAGATAGGTATAATCTAGATAATATTATCAAGTGTAAAGGTGAACCTTATGTTATTGAAAAATATAGAGAATTTAATACATTATATACACCAGATACACCTGAAAAAGAAATAATGGATACCTTACGCACTAAAAATCAAATTGGATTAGAACAAATATTTTTAAATTATTATAAGTAATTCAAATCTGTAATATAGTATTATGTAAAATATAGTGTATAAAATATATGTTAATTTATAATATGGATAATTAATTCTTAGTATATTATAAATAAATCTATTATGAAAAAATCTATTATGAAATTTAATAGTAAAATACTTTATAATAAGTTAACTAAAAATATAAATTTAACAAATAACGTCATTATTGTTATATTAGTTACATTATTAATAGTTTTAGGAGTGTATTGGTGTTTTAAAAAAAATACGATTATAGAAGGGTCTGAATCACGCTACAAACAGGATCAGAAAGATCAAGAAAACGCAGAGAAGGAACAACAAGAAAAAAATAAAAAGCTCATGACTGGGTTAAGTGATGTTTTTGCGAGTGCTGGAATTGATTTAAATGACAATAAAAAAACAATGGATTTAATGAATGCATTAAAGGATGAACTAGGAGATACAGAGACTGGAATATATGATATGAATCGTATGTATGCTGTTGAATCTGATGATCTTTCGTCAAATTTAATAAACACAACGCCCGAAAGTTATCCTGGAAAAACATTTTTAGTAGGAGGAGGAGATAAATTTAGTGATGGATTTTGTGAAACACATGGAAATAAACCGGGTTTAGATTATCAATGTAATAAATTAACTGCAGAACATTGTAATCAAACAGATTGTTGTGTTTTTTTAAATGGAGAAAAATGTGTAGCTGGCAGTAAAGACGGACCGGATATTACAGTTGATACAACTACTGGATTTGATATAGATTATACTTATTATTCACATAAAAACACGTGTTATGGTAGTTGTGGAAAAGGAATGTCTCAATCGGCGAATCCTTGTTCGGCATATAAAGACGATTCTACGGCGATTTCAAAAGATTGTATAAAACGGTATTGGAAACAAACCGTATGCGGTGAAGAAGGTAATAATCCTGACTATATTACTGATGAAATGGTTGCTGGATTAAATGATTATAGCCGGAAAGCAATAAAAGAAAAAATCAAAGATATAGCAACAAATGAAAATCATCTTGATAAATGCTATGGCAGCGATCAATCAAAATGGCCAGAACCTTGTTATGGAACTACACAGACCAGTTTTGGGTTATCTCAACGTTGTTTAATGCATTTATTTAAAGATGCTGGGTGTAGTTATGAAGGAACAGTAAATCAAGCATTTGTAGATGAACATCAATTAGAGCCAAAGTCAGCAATGATAAATAAATTTGCAGGATATTTTAATGGTAAAGATGTCGCCTCAAACCAAAAATGTTATGGATTTGATGATATGGCATGGCCCAATCCATGTGTAGATGTTTCTGATGATACGTTAATTAAAGATGTGCCAAAACAGTGTCTTCTAAAAACATGGAGGGATTTACATAAAGGACATTGTAATACAAAATTTCTAGAAGAATTTTATGATGAAAATGACAAATTGCCTGAGGGCTTCACCATGACATTGAAAAAATTTAAAGATACACCACAAGAAGATATAGAAACAACTATAAATATTCCTTTTTTTAGGTTTGCATGTTATGGAGCGAATCCAAACGACTGGCCTACAATTGACAAGGTATCGCCAGATCCATGTGAAAATGTATCAGTATATAAGGTGGGAAAAACAGGTAATCTTGAATTTAGAAAAATAAGAGATGTTCCGATGGATTGTCGTAATCGGATAGCTGATATATTATTAGAACCAAATGACCATAATGATGCCAAACAAATTGCAAATTTAAAATCAGATTTAAGAGATAGAAATAGCAATGATGATTATTTTTCCTATTTATATGCTATTAAACACTAATATTTATAAAATATTTATAAAATATTTAATATATATAAAATTGATTTAAATTAAAACTATTTGGTTTTAATATAAATATAAGTATATATAACATTATACAAGATGCTTCTTCCTGTGAAATGTTTTACTTGCGGTAAAGAAATCAGCAGTTACTATCGTGCGTATGAGCGCGAAGTGCGTAAAAAGAAATTGGCGTCAGGAATTAGTGATGTGGTGTATTTAACCAAAGTGAATACGGACAAAACGGCCGAAGGTGAAGTATTAGATAGTTTAATGATTAGGAAAATGTGTTGTCGTCGGCATATATTGACTCACGTTGAAATTGAATAAATGTATGATTTATATAATATTATTTTTGTAGTGTATTGTGAAAATGTAAGTTTTTCAATTGCCTATTTTTTATATATAATTTATATATTCATTATATATAAATGTACACTAAACGTAAAGGAATAAAATCAAAAAAACACCGTCATAGTGCGCATCATCGTCGTAGTGTTCGCAATAAGCATAATAGTCGCAATAAGCATAAACATAGCATTCATCACCGAAAACGGTCATCTTCTAAACGCAAACATAATAAACGTAAAACAAAAACAAGACGAATGCGTCGTAAACGCATGAGTGGCGGCATGGCGGATTATCAAAATGCCTATATCCCGGATGCTACCCATAGCTTTAACAATGGGTTAAGAAATTTAGGAGAGAGTTATAATCCTGCCATCACTAATACACCAAGTGGAAATCATTATGCATATAATACAAACGTAAAAGCAGCACCAATTCCTTCAAATCATAACGCGCAAATTGGTGGACGCAAACATAAATGCAAATGCAGAAGAAAATGTAAATGTAAAAATAAACATTTTCGTCAGAATGGCGGAGGTATTAGCAGTTTTATGACTAGTATTCTTCCCGAAGAATTAGTGAATGTAGGAAGGTCGGTTCCTGCTGCATTTGGTCATCTATCGGATAAATTTAATGGTGAATTATCGCATCCCTCGTCAAGAGTTTACCCGACGGAACAGCCACTTGTAGATGATGGTAATAATAGAGGTGCTTTAATAAACCCAAATACAATGTCAATGTCAGATATTAGAAATATATATAATGAACAAAATAATACAGTGAGTGGAATATAAAAATATATAAAAAAATATAAATTTTTTATTTTATGTATATTTCTATGTATATTTATAATTTTTTTATCATATAATTATAAATATAAATGAGCTTAAAACTTATTAAAAAGTTATGTACGCCCGCTATTGTTTATTTAGTTATTTCGGCAATTACGCTTTTTTTCTTAATACTGCAGAATGGAGGAAATACTCATTTTTATTGCGCGGGTTCTTATGAATGCCAAGTGCCCAATACATCACTGATTCTATTTGTTGAATTTCTTTATATTGCGTTCTGGACGTTTGTTTTAGATTCTATATGCAAGGCCGGATATAAACAATTCTCATGGTTTTTAGTTGTTTTTCCATTTATATTATTTTTCGTGTTAATGGGTGGAATGATGGCATTAAAGGGAGTTAAACCTATGTTGTAAATCTATACTATAAAAACATGGCATTTTATACCATATTTTATACCATATTTTATACCATATATTATACCATATATTATACCATATATTATATCTAATAAAATATGGTATAAAATTATACTAATAAACTAATAATATAATAATAATATAAATGGAAGAACAATTTCCATGGTTAATTATAAAAAAATATTTTAACGATAATCCAAATTATCTTGTAAGTCATCATTTGGATTCGTATAACTCGTTTTTTAACGAAGACATTAAACGTATTTTTAAGGAAAAAAATCCAATCCGAATAATGAAAGAGCAAGACCCAGATACAAACGAATTTGGTTTAAAATGCGAAATGTATTTAGGTGGAAAAAATGGTGATCTTTTGTATTACGGAAAACCCGTGATTTATGATGATAATCGCGAACATTTTATGTATCCAAATGAAGCACGTCTTCGCAACATGACTTATGGAATCACTATTCACTATGATGTTGAAGTTGATTTTTTTATGCTTAATCAAGAAACACAAGAAATGGAGACAAGTACCATGTTATTAGAAAAAATATTATTAGGGAGATTTCCAATCATGTTACAATCCGATCTATGTATATTAAATGGATTAGATAAACAAGTTCGCTTTCAATTAGGTGAATGTAGGAACGATAAAGGAGGTTACTTTATTATTGACGGAAAAGAAAAATGCGTTGTGTGCCAAGAAAAGTTCGGCGATAATATGCTTTATATCAGAGATAAAGCAAATGATACTTATAGTCATTCAGCTGAAATACGTTCTGTTTCAGAAGATGCATCAAAGCCTATTCGCACCTTATCTATTAAAATAGTATCGCCGTCAAATACATTGTCAAATAATAATATTGTTGTCATTATTCCAAATGTCCGTTCCCCAGTTCCTTTATTTATTCTAATGCGCGCGCTTGGTATTGAATCGGATCGTGATATTATAGATTATTGTTTGTTGGATAGAGAGAAATATAACAATTATATTGATTTATTTATTCCTTCTATTCATGATGCAGGTAGAATATTTAATCAAGAAGTAGCATTAAAATACATTGCAATGTTAACAAAAGGGAAAACAATACCACATGCATTGGAAATATTAACCAATTATCTTTTACCGCATATTGGAGAGATGAATTTTAACGAAAAAGCATATTTTATTGGCTACATGACAAAACAACTCTTGATGGTTTACACCAAGGAAATGAAAGCAACCGATCGTGATAATTTTGCTTATAAACGTATTGAATTAACCGGTTCCCTCTTATATGATTTGTTTAAGGAATATTACAATATAGAACAAAAGCATATATTTCAACGGTTTGATAAAGAATATTATTATAAGGGTATTTATAAAAAAAACTTTACATCTCTCATTGAGTTGAATTATAAAGAGTTTTTTGGAGAACGGATAGTGGAAGCTGGATTTCGTAAAGCATTTAAAGGTAATTGGGGTTCAGAAACACATACCAAAAGAGAAGGTGTTGTACAAAGCGTAAATCGGTTAAGTTTTAATTCATTTATCTCTCATATGCGAAAATTAAACTTACCTTTAGATGCTAGTGCAAAAATTGTTGGACCGCGATTAGCGCATACAACTCAGTGGGGTATTATTGACCCAATAGACACGCCTGATGGCGGAAATGTGGGTTTACATAAAAGCATGACAATTATAGCTACAGTGACAAAAGGGTATTCCGCGAAGCCAATGATTAAGTGGTTAAGAATGAACGCATCTATGCTTTTATTAAATGAATGCACACCGATAATCTTATCTAATTTATGTAAAGTAATTGTCAATGGTCAATGGGTTGGTGCTATTGCCGAACCACGTGAAGTAGAAGAGAGAATGAAAACATTGCGACGCGTTGCTATTATTCCCACGTTTACCAGTATATATTGGAATATAAAGAAAAATACGTTGTTTATATACACAGACGCTGGTCGTATTTGTCGTCCAATTTTTTATGTGGATAATAAAAGCAATAAACCGAGTTATAACAATGAGTCCATCCTTGAAAAAATCAATAAAAATGATTTTAGTTGGGAACAATTAATCACTGGATTTGCTAAAAAGAAAGATGAACAATTTAATTTTAAAAGTGGGAAAATGTATAATAATGTATCTGAACTTTATAATGCAACTGATTTGAGGGAATTATCGGCTTCAAAAGGGTTAATTGATTATTTGGATACCTCCGAAACCGAAGGAGCATTAATTGCAATGGATTATGATATCATGAAAGAGCATGAAAAACAATATACGCATATTGAAATCCATCCTTCACTTATGCTGGGTGTATTGGGAAATCAAGTTATTTTTCCCGAAAACAATCAATTACCGCGTAATTTATTTGCGTGTGGGCAATCTAAGCAAGGAATTTCTTTATATCATTCCAATTATCCAGTTAGAGTAGATCAAACGGGAATTGTATTAAATAACGGGCAAACTCCCCTAGTAAAAAGTCGGTATTTAAAATACATTAATAATGAAGAACATCCGTGCGGAGAAAATACAATCGTCGCAATTATGTCGTTTAATGGGTATAATGTAGAAGATTCTATTCTTTTTAATGAAGGATCTGTCAAGCGTGGCTTATTTCGCACCACCTATTTTAGTTTATATGAGAACCGTGAAGAAAGTGAAAGAGTTGGAAACAATACAGTTGATAAAGTGTTTACAAATATTGAGAGTAAAAACGTAGTTGGTATGAAACCTGGCTGTGACTATTCACAATTAGATGAATATGGGTTAGTGAAGGAAAATATACAAGTTAATGAAAAAACTGTTTTAATTGGAAAGGTCATGACAAATCCCGATAAACCAGATACATTTATAGATTCTTCGTCTTTCCCTAAAAAAGGGCAAACTGGTTATGTTGATAAATCATTTATGACAGAAGGCGAGGAAGGAACACGGATTGCAAAGGTCAGAGTAAGAAGTGAACGCATTCCGTCAATTGGTGATAAATTCTGTAGTCGGTGTGGTCAAAAAGGAACAGTCGGTCTAGTAATTCCAGAAGCAGATATGCCTTTTACAGCAAATGGATTGAAACCTGATATTATTATTAATCCGCACGCAATTCCATCGCGGATGACGATTGGTCAGTTGGTTGAATCTTTAATGGGAAAAGCATGTTCAATGCAAGGTGCGTTTGGTGATTGTACGGCATTTGTAAATAAAGGCGATATGCCCAAAGTATTTGGTAATTTATTAACCGAGAATGGATTTCATTCCAGTGGAAATGATATTTTATACAATGGCCAAACCGGCGAACAAATAGAAACAGCGATTTATATGGGACCGACCTATTATATGCGGTTAAAACATATGGTCAAGGATAAAATAAATTATAGAGCACAAGGACCTAGAACAGCATTAACCCATCAACCGGTACAGGGTCGTTCAAATGACGGTGGTCTTCGTATTGGTGAAATGGAACGTGATGGTTTAATCGCGCATGGTATTTCTGGATTTTTACAAGAATCAATGTTGGATAGAGGCGATGATTATTATATGGCAGTATGTAACAAAACCGGTGCGGTTGCCATCTATAACGAAAGCAAAAATTTATTTCTTAGTCCTCAGGCGGATGGACCTATCCAATTTACTGGCACTGTCGGCGAAAATGGCGAAGAATTAAATATTCAAACCGTAAGCAAATATGGACGTGAATTCAGTATTATCCGAGTTCCTTATTCATTTAAACTTTTAATGCAGGAATTATTAACGATGAATGTTCAATTACGAATTATTACAGAAAATAATATTGACCAAATGACGAATATGTCGTTTTCGGATAATATTAAGAAGTTGACTGGTGGCGACATCACTCAACTAAAGGGTATGGGGCAAGGTGTAGGAGGACCAAGTAAAGGAATTTCACGAACCGAAAAGAAAAACTTAGCAGAATTAGGATTCACCAAGATACCGCCTCCACCTTTTAAGAAATGGGTTATACGTAAAATAAATGCAATTAAATTAAGTGATCTAACCGAGTTACCAAGTGAAGCAAATAACGAGTTTGTTACATTAGAACCAGCACAAGAAAATCAATGGTTTAAACTCCGTGATGAAATAGATGCAGCAAAATCCAAATTGGACGATATACCAAGCACTGTATTTTCTGGTATTATGAATACATTAGATATGTATGCAAGACTAAGAAATGTTGTTCAAAAAAACTATAATATGGAAAATGCTACAAACGCAGCACTAAAAATGTATGAATTAATAAATCAAATGGAACTGTTGCGTACAAAAAATGGAGATTGTTTGCCTATTGTAAATGCATTCTGTAATGCAGAATTGCCAGGTGCATTTATAATTGCGATTAATCATTTTATGCGAACAAAATGTGTTAGTAGTGAATTTGATTGGATTGCAAGTTCCTATTTACCGGATGCTGCTATGAAAGCTGGCGATACAACTATTTTGGAAGATCGGTTTAAAATCTATGAGCGTAACCGAACGCATTGGCTGATGGGTCCAGTGCCAAATGGATTACCAGAAGGTGAAGAACCTTTAACAGGTGATGTCACTGATCCAGTTGTAGTTAATACCTTAGGAAATACATCACACTTACGTTTTGCGACAAATGATGGCGCTAGTTTATATACAAGTGATGTTGGCATTGAAATAAGCCAAGATAAGTTGAATAAACAAGAAGAATTAACATCGTTTGTAAACTTTGGTCAAGTACTTACAGGGTTGTTATCATTAGCAGTAGGTGGACATTTGGTAACAAAACAATTTACGTTCGTTACACCGTTTAGTCGTTCATTGATTGCTATTGTTGCTTCCCTCTTTGACGAATGTTATATTACTAAACCGAAAACAAGTCGCCCTACGAATTCAGAAATATATTTGGTTGCAAAAGGGTTTAATGGCATTAGCCCTGACCTCGCAAGAGGATTATTGGATCGTTGCGAAGCATATAAGACCCTTGATAAATTACCAACAACGTGGGGTTCGCTTATAGCTCCCGATATATTATCACAGATAGATGCAGATATTTTAGCTGCTGCTCAAGAAGTGCATGGAGAACAACAGATTGAATTTTTGAATGAGATATCAACCACATATCGTTTATTTAATCAGCATACCGATATTAAGAAAATTGTTACGAAGTACGAAGCTGAAGCACAAAAAACATGGTTAAATGAAAATCCTTTACTGGTAATACAGAATGATGAAAATTTAAATAACAAACAAAAAGACGATGAAACAACGCTAGAAGAATATGAGAAACGCCGAACAGAAATACAAAGACAACTTGCAGTTTTAGATGAAGGAGAGAATCAAGTTATCTCAAACGAAGAAGGAGAAGAAGGAGAAAAACAAGTAGAACCGAGTGATTCAGATTCAATTGTAGAATTAAATGATGAATCTATTCTTATACCTGAATCTGATAAAAAAGAGGAGGGAGAAGAAGAGTCAGATAAAGCATCCGGCGAACCTGAAGAAACGAGTGGTAATGAAAAAAAAACAATTAAATTTAACATTTAAAAAAATATATCGGTTAATTTATTTTTAACAATAAAATTGAATCATATTAAAAATAAATTATGTATAATATATTAAAGTAGGAGACAATGGCGCAAGAAAATATACAAAGCAGTCAAATCATTGAAATCCATAAATCTCGTAAAAACATCATTGATTTATTAAAATTACAAGATTTTGATGTATCCAATTATGAAAATTTCAGCATTAATGATGTAAACACTTTATTGGAAACAAGACAAATGGATATGTTAGTAGAGAATGAAAAAACCGGAAAGAAGATATATGTAAAATACCACATGAGTAATAGTTCGGCTGGTTTAGCAAAAAGCATGAGACCAATTACTATTTATGAATATATTGAAGATTTGTATACGTTAGATGAAGTATTAGAGAAAAAAGACGATTTGATTATTATCATGAAAGATGAGCCAAACGATACAATACGCAAAACCCAAGTAGATATTTGGGAACAAGACGGTATTTATGTAAATATTATGAATATTAAGCGTCTCCAATACAATATTATGAATCATCAATTAGTTCCAAAACATACCGTATTGACAAATGAAGAGTCGGAAGAAGTAAGAAGAAAATACAATATTTCCAACAATACTATAATTCCGGATATATCTAGATTTAGTCCAGTTTCTCAGGTTATTGGTATTAGACCGGGTGATTTATGTAGAATTCAACGCCCTAGCAAAACATCAATTAAGGCAGATTTTTATCGCATTTGTTTAAATAAATAAAAACAGTATCATTTAAGGGTTATATATAATTATTATTATAATTATTATTATCATTATATATAAGTATACTTATTTGATGAGTGATATGATTAATTCCGGTTTATTAACAAATAAGGCAAAAGATTTAAATGATCGTTTTTTTTTATTATTAAATGAGATTGTTAAAATATTTCCCGACGCAAAAATAAAACCAACAGTTATGTCAGCGTATGATAAATCAAAGACAAATAAACAATTATACGATTTTTCAATAGATCAAATGTTGAAATTACAAACAGAATATTTTATGTTTAATAATTTAGTAACAAGAGAAACGAATGACATGTTAAAAAAAGTAACTAAACTAGATAGTGACATTAGGGCAAGTGATAATAAAAACAAAGAACTTCAACATGAATTAAATGATTTAAAAGGATCTACTTATTCTGCTGAAGGATTATTTGATGATGCACAAATAAGTAGAAATCAATTATTATTTGGAAATGTGGTTTTATTTCTAGCTATTTCTGCTGGCGGGTATATAGGTTATAAGAAAATCATACAACAAAGTGAATAATATATTTTATGGAGTTAATGTATATATCTATATATATATATATATATATATAAATGGCTCTTATTAATAATAATTATAATTTAGGTAAGAATACGTATCATAGTTATGGTAAATATTCTCAAAAAAATATGAATAGTTCCATTATTCAAGGTAAATTATTTAATCAATATGCCGATAAGTATGATTCTGTCACTAAGAATAAAGGTGAATTTTTAAGTAAATTAACTTCTGGATTTGGGTCTATTAAAGAAGCAATGGGCGATATTGATTCTATCCAAAAAAGCAATGATGATTTACAGCGAACAACACTTATAACAGAATATGAAGATGAAATGAATCAATTACAAACCGAATATTCTACAATGTATAATAACTTTGTTGAAAATCAGTCATCGTTATCAGATGAAGAACGTAGCAAGATTGAACAAGAATTATTAAGTAAAAAAAAGAGATTGGAGTTATTATCTGAAAATATTAAAAATGAAATGAATACTTTATTAAAATCAAGTGAATCAAATGATAACCAAGAAGACAATACTTCAACAAATTCAACCGAAGGGTTTCAGGATTTTTATATTGACCAAACGACTACCCATGCAAAATTAGAAACAACTAAATTAAGAATGACTTCAAATTATTATTTTTATTTAGTATATTTTATTATTGCTGTCACTTTATTATCATTTACATTCAACGTTATGGTCAATCCAAATGCAGATGTTATGAACGCAATATTTGTTGTTGGTGGTATTGTGATAATATTTTTAATTTCAAAAATGATGTCTTGATGATATATTAAATAATATACTATTTAATATATAATAGTGTAATAATAGAATGAATTTTAGTATAACTGCCAATCAACCAATAAGTGACGATATTAAAAAAAGAATAGAGAGTGTTAGAGAATCTATTACCCAATTTCAAATTTTACAAGAAAGTATATTTAATGAAGGTGTTAGCACAATGGTATCATTAGATTTAGGGTTACCTTATTATATTCAACATGTATCTAGCGGGAAAGTATTAACTATGTTAGATGACCCCAGTCACAATTTAGTTTTAGAAAATAAACCCATCACATTTACAAAATTTCAAGAATGGCATTTCAAAAAATCAGAAACACATACAGATATTAATAATTTATATACAATATCATCTAATAAAAACGAGTTGTGTTTATCATATGATACAACATCTATAACCGGTAGTCATGTAATTAAAATATTAGAATGTACCGATACAAAATCACTATGGAAAGTTGAAAATCAGTCTGATGCTTATAAAACAATAAAAACGTATCCTTCTGAAAAAACAGTAGAATATAATTCAAATAATGAATTAATATTAAATGTCACAAACAATAGGTTGATTGATATTAAGAATGAACAATCTTGGATTATTAAACCCACTATAGAAGGTTTTATACAAATGAGAAATGATTTAACCAGAGAAATCAATAATATTAAAGTATTGGTTAATAATATTTTACCAAACGGTAAAAGTTATAAAAGTGCTATGGAAAGTAATGCTGAGAGATTAATTCAAACAATGAATACTCTTGAACAAACACTTGTTGCTCTTGATGAAAAAAGAAAACATATTGCTGAGAATAATCCTGAATATGACCCTGTTTTATTAGAAGGGAAATTTCAAAATGCAACATTAGACACAAATACAAGATTTTATAAATACGGTATGTATCTAATTTTTGCCATATTTATTACGATAAGTGTGATATATATTTATTTTAATCCAGAAGAAACCAGTTTAGATATGTTTATGTTAATATTTGCTATCTTTATTTTAATTTATTATATATATGATTATATTAAGAAAAAATATAAGGTTTTTTAATGGAAAAAGAATTTAATTATTAATATGTATATATATATTAATAATATGTCTAATAATATAAATATGTCTAATAATAATAATAATAATAATAATAATAGAAAAGAGTTTTTATATAAAAATGAAGAAAAAAATAGTATTTTAGATCAAGGAGCTGACTATTTAAAAAATAAATTTAAAAAAGTAGAACATATTCTATCTAACATTATTAGTTCTACCTCTGTCTCAAATACGGAAGGGTTTGAAGGTATATTGGGTCCAAACGATGTGATGCGTAATAAAATTAATTCGGATTATTCGGATACTCATAATAGAATGAATAAAATAACGAACAATATAGGACACTATAACAATTCCAGAAAAAAATACAATGATAAAACAAAAGAGTATTTAGGTGATACTGATAATTTCAGAGAAAGAAATTATAATATTTTTATAAACAGTTTACCCAATCCAAATATAAATGACCCTAAAACAAGTAATTATTCATCATGCGTTTCAACTGAATCATTAGAAACAAGTATGCCACATGATAATAAATTCAATGAAGTATACCCACAAAGTATTACAATTCAAAAATTAGAAAATGAATATAAGGATACAGAGATTAAAGGTTCTAATTTTGATAGTTTTGAAAAAGCAAAACAAGCATGTAAAACATGGGCAGTTGATTCAAATAAACCTAGATTCGCAATATCAAAAACACCCTCCACTGATGACAGTGGTAGTTTTTATAGATGTCATGTTGGGACAAAAGAACAATCGGATAATTCCATTTATACAAAACCCCAACTAGCATATGTTTTAGTTAATGGTCAATCAGGAACAGGTCCACGTGCGACAAGTGGTGGTTTATTTGCAAATGGATTAATTGGTGTTTCTTTTCCCGGAGAAGATATGTTAGTTACACCCGAATTGCCAGAATATCGTCTTCTTGATATTGATAAATCATATCTTATTGAGAATTTACATAAAAATAGCAAAGATTTACAAAGATTAAATGAACAAAATACATTTTTTTGGGGAGGTTGGTTTCGCAATCTTGACACTAACAACCCACCGGGTAGTACTACTGGAAATTATATCTATAGTTCTCGTCCAGAATGGTTATGGGGTAAACATAGCACAGGTCGTAATCCTGGTAGTTGGTCAAGCGCTAATTCTTCAGGATATTTATATTATTTTTATATGAACCCAGCGAATGAATATTTCTGGGCAAAGATAAATATTATATCCGATGATAGAATAAACACTGTTTTTGTTAATAATAAGGAAATTAGATGGCTTAGAGGCAAGGGGGGAAACACTGTCTATTACAGTTGGGCAAGGATAATACCAGGATTAAATGTATTTGAATTTGAAGGGTATGATACTGCAGGCTGGGCAGGAATTAAAGTTATTGTATTTAGACACGGAGATTATCCTCAACATGAATTATTTCATTCAACAACAACAGATCCAAAATTCAAAAATAATTGGG
>Ga0075480_10000647_pt1 | contig 20840 bp, 19 predicted proteins | sample DEB08_DNA_7_FD_81590 | JGI IMG/M metagenome (GOLD analysis project Ga0075480, IMG submission 81590) | Aqueous microbial communities from the Delaware River and Bay under freshwater to marine salinity gradient to study organic matter... | ecosystem: Environmental > Aquatic > Marine > Coastal ... | reverse complement strand
CACTACAGATTGCGCACCGTGTCGATCCTGAATGAGCGACCTACGTTTGACGTGGGCACGCCCCCGGTTCGACGCCCGCGAGAATTCATTCGATTTCATCTGGAGGAACAATGGAGAACGCGCTACAAGCAAGTCGGCTACCCATGCGACAGCGATTTATGGAGCCCTGGCCTCGACTATTCGACCTCTTGGATTCCCTGACTCCGGGGGACCTCACATGGCATCCCGAGTACGACCATGTTCTTCGGCTCGAACAATTCTCGCGGGACGGCGAACTCATCATCAGGGCGGAGATTCAAGGAGTCGATCCCAATGAAGATATCGACCTCCGCCTTGATGACGATGCGCTCGTCATCGAAGCCCATCGAGAGGAAGGGCACGAGGCCGGGTCCCCCTCGGAGTTTCATTACGGCCGGCTCCGACGGTGCATCGCTCTTCCCGAGGGCATCGATGAGAGCGACATCAGCGCGTCGTACATCGATGGGATCTTGGAAATTATCGTCACAAGGCCCACCGCATTCGAGGAAAAGGGACAGTCGCACCGCATTCCGATCAAGTCCTAATCTCTGCGGAGTGAAGCGTGCCTTGTGTGAGGAAATCACGGTGCGCTGACCGGGTCAGGTTGGGGCAAAAGTCCGCGTTCTATCGCCACTTCCACGGCCTCAACCCGACCTGGAACCTGCAAGTATCGATAGATGGCCATCGTCTCCTGACGGACAGTCGACTCACTGAACTTGAGTGCTCGAGCGATCTGGCCATTCGTCATTCCCTGCGACATGAGCTCTAGAACGCGTTGCTGGCGGGCGCTCAGCGCTCGAGGTCGATCTCGATCGATACCCCTCCGCCAGTCTGTGCTCGCATGTCGTGGATGTGTGTTCACTGCAGGACTATTCCCATCCGAATGAGTGGAAAGCACCCCCCATGCTCGAGCCAAGCCATTTCCCGATGCCTCTTCGGGAACGCTAAGCAATTCCAGCAACAGGGAAAGGATCGGCGCCACTGACGCTGCCTCAGATTCCGCCTTCTCGTCGATGGTATTGCCGGTGAAGCGAAGTTGGAGGATCCCTCGAAGTCTGGACGGTGTAGACAGGGGCCAAATGAGCTGAGATTCCTCCTCACTCCCTTGGCCCGAATTGCTCCCCTCACTTGCTATGGACAGATTTGTCTGAGGTCGATGCCAGCGCAGCACATCACTCACCAACGGCGTGTCCAGACACGACTTGCCATCAAGATCACCTCGCCCTCGCTCCAACCCGAATGAACCGAGTAGGCGCAATCTGCTTGAGGAGTCAATCGCATAGATTGCCGCCTGCCACGGATGCAGGGCTGGAACTCCCGAGAGAACAAGAAACTGAGACACTTCATCTACGGTCGGTCGATGTAGCAATAGCTCGACTAACTCACGACTTGTGTCCATCGGCATTTCCAATTCCTCTGCATCGGGGTCGTCCCAGTTCTTGAGCTCTGGCATATCGATTCTCTCTCTCCTAAGTGACCGAGGGCCGATTAGCGCTTGGTGCCACACCGTCTCGACTCATGCTCGCGATCGCCTCACCGGCGCCTACCGGTCAGCACACAAGCTGCCAACTGGTGTGGCACTCACACACTCACGACCGGTACTCGTTCGGTCAACGGACCAGCATCCATCTTGACCGGCTATCGCCGGTCAAAAAGAGACATGACCGCACATCACACTAAGAGACGACGGTCAACACAGACTCTGAGGCCGATAGTGATTCCATGTCCGACGCACTCAATGTTGAACGAAGCGTGGAGGATGCGCTCAAAATCCTTGTCTTCGAGGATGGTCTGGCCCTACACACTGTCCGGGATCTTCGCTGGAACGACATCCGCTGGGATGTCAACGCAGTGTTGCTCCGAAAGCCGTGCTCACGAAAGTGCCTCATTGGATTGGCTCTCAACCTTCCGGAGCGAGGGCACGGATTCCACCGGCATCTCAGCAACTCAACTTTGACCGCGCTGACATCGCTACGCCAACGTGATGTCATGCGCAAGATCCGACTGGGGCTCTCCTGGCACCCCACCGAGCCCGTATTCACAACCCGAGACGGCCAGTGTCTTCAGAGTCCCCACCTCGAGCAGTGGCGAGATGGCCTCGTTTCGCACACATCCGGCCCCGAATGGGGTGCCACACCCCCATTCGCGGCCAGCCGCTGACCCCATCCGTGAGGGCGCGGGATAGTAGTGCCATGTCGGCCCATGGGACTCGTGCGCTCGTCGTCGATGACGACGACTTCACCCGATTCCTCCTTGTCCGCACCCTGGCCGGCTTCGACTATTCCGTGACTGACGCCTCCACCGCAGCCGACGCCCTCAGGGTGGTGACGAGCGGCGAGGGATTCGATGTCGCCGTCCTGGACCTCGACCTTGGCCGAGGCCCCCATGGCATCGACCTCGCCCACGCCCTGAGAAAGCAGCTTCCTTCGATCGGCATCGTGCTCCTCACTTCCTATGACGATCCAAGGCTCATCGGAGCACGCCAAGGACTCCCCGTGGGTGGGGTGCAACTGTCCAAGAAGCTGGTCGGCGACGAGACTGCCCTGAAGGGCACTCTCGATGTCGTCCTCGAACACCCCTGCAGCGATCTGAATCGACCCGCGGATTCCACGAGTGCTCCAGCAGCGCTTCACCTCAGTGACAACCAGGTGGAGATTATGCGACTGGTCGCCGAGGGGCACTCCAACGCTGAAATCGGTCGACGACAGCACCTCACCGAACGAGCAGTGGCCAAGGCCGTCAGCCGGCTCGTGAAGCAGTTGGAGCTGTCCGTGGGCCCGGATGACAACGTGCGAGTGCTGATCGCTCAGCAGTACTACGCACGGATCGGTGCCGGCCATGTCCGTCACGAATAGTGCGCCTCTTGAGGAACGGATTGGGGGTCGGTGGGCCATCTCGTGGCCGGCATTCCTCATCGGGTCCGTCCTGATCGTCATCCTGATCACTCTGTCCGGCGGCACGATCGGGGGTCAGCCTGTCGGCGATGGCGAACGCGCACCCCTGCTCATCATCTCTCTGGCGGGGGCCGCCGGAATCGGATTCATCTTCTGGATCGGGCACCTCACGGCCTTCCGGCGCCGCCGGGAACAGCCAGTTTCAACGCCTCGGACCATCAGCCTGCACTTGCTCAGCGGTGCGGTCTTCGGCCTCATTCTCGTCATCGGGTCCGCCATTCTCGGCGTCGAGTCGGATCTCCCACCGGCCGTGCGGATCGCCTCACTTGCCTTCGCTGCTCTCTGGTGGTGCCTGACCATGTCACTCGTACTAGAAGCCGCGGACCGATTCACATCTACACGTCTTCAACTGATCAATGACGTCGTGAGTCTCGAACTCACAGCAGTGGCTGATAGTGAAGTCTCGACTGGGATTCGATCGACTCTAGCGCGGCATCGACATGACATCCGATCCGAAGCGTCAAGCAAGGCGATTCAGTCACTGTCCGAACTCAATTCTGGCGCGGACACCGTGCTGGACACCAATGAATGGTGGCGGACGTCCGCATCGCTGAGAACGTCGGGAGATTCCAACTCCCTGCGCGAAGAGTTCCAACGAAGACTCGATCCGCGAGCACCCATCCCGGGAGCGTTTTCCGTCCTGAGGGAGGTTCTCGTCTCCGGACGTTTCGCGATGATCGCAACGTCCCTGGTCATCCTGATCGTGTCGCTTCCCCACGCCATCGTCACATCGGGTCCCCTGCAAGGAACCTTGATGAGTCTTGCCCTGTGCGTTGTGGTCGCCCTCGTCCTACTGCTCTCCAACATTCTTCTGGATCGCCTCAGCGGTGTCACGAAAGTAGTGACCTACCTGGCTAGCCTGATAGTCGTCACCGGGCTGGTCACGATGTTCATCGCGTGGCCAGCAAGATCATCACCGGCGTGGGACGACCTCGCGGCTGCCGCGATCGTCACCCTGTCCGTTCTTGTGGCCGCCTCCAGCCTGGCGCCTCTCGATCGGGTTCGCGCTCGCTCCCTCTCCGTCCTACGGGATCACTCCAGCCAACAGCGCGAATACCAGCGTGAACGCATGGTGACTCTCGCCGACATAGCCCAATCCCTTGCTTCCGCAGTGTTGCCCCAGGCTCCTTCAGACCTCACTGTTCGCCTTCATGCCTGCGCGACTGGGCTCTACCGCGCCAGCATGACTCAAGATGTCGAGCGATGGCGGCATGCGTTGGAATGGAGCGCCGCCTCCCTCACCCAGACCCTCCCCGAACCGGTGGACTCGGTCTCCTCTGCCGTGAATCGAGCCATCGAACCATGGGTCGGATTCCTCGATTTCGAAATCACGATCGACCCGAACCTCGCCGAGGCTTCCGCCCCGGGCCTCATGGAACTCCATGACGCGGTGCGCCTCGCAGTCGAGGAAGTCTCAGGAGAATCCACCCACACCAGCCAAGTCACGATCCAGGTACACCAGGGAGTCTCGGGTGACATCACCACAACGTGGCATCGTCCATCCCCGGAACACTGCGTCGTGTCCATCGAGGTCGCCGAAGAAAGCCGCCTCGTCTAGCGGCGCTCAACCGTCAGCATCGCCGACAGGACAGTTCCTCCCTCGGGACCATTCTCTAGTGTGTAACGATCACCGCACCAACGCTCATAAAGAACGCAACCCATACCTGGTTCGTATTCGCCAAAGCCCTCTCCGTCATCCTTCACGAGGAGTCGAACTTCATCTCCCTCGATCGTCACCGTGACGCTCACCCCGTTCGCTCGACCGTGCCGATAGGCATTAGCGAGCGCCTCTTCAACCACGAGAACAACGGATGCGAGATCTGTCCTCCCTGACAATTCCTCATCCATCTCCACGGAGATCTCCATGAACTCAGCCCACAGCGATGACACCCGGGTGACACCCAACGAGAGGCCTTCCTGCTCAGGGACCGGGCGATCAACCTGACGCAGAATCATGAGGCTCTCTCGCACAGCGTCATCGCGCAACTGGCGATCCGATTGGGCGATTGCTTGATCAATCGCAGCGGCACATGCGATGAGGCGGGTTTGCACTGTTCCATGCAGGCCGGCCGCAATCTCTCGCGTCACCTCAGCGAGCTCATCTCGCCAGGCCCGTTCAGCGATTCGGGCCTGCGCCACGTCATCACGTAGGTCAGCCAGACTTGTTGCCCGTACTGCATTCAATGACGCCACAACTGATGGCAACACGACCGACACTCCCATTCCCAGGAAAGCACCGATCACCGTCGTGGCGAAGATGAAGGTATCCGTGGATCTCGTGGCCCCAGCGATCACACTGAAAGCGGCTCCCATGGCCAGAGCCAACGCGAACGACGCCGCATATGTCGCTCGCTGTGCACTCGGATGGCGTGCAGCTACCGACTGGGCCCCCCACATCGCGACGCCAACCGCAGTCGCGAGGGCCAACACCGCAAGGATTCCCCCACCGACACCAAACGTCACCATGCTCGAGGTGAGAAAGCCAATGATCACAATGAAGGCTGATGGGAGGATGAGGAATCGAGGATGTCTGAGGAACTCCCGGACCACGCTGTCCACTCTCGGGAGTGGATGGGCCTCAGCCACCGATTCCCACATCGCACGACTCACGGTGCGGACAGTGCCCTGAGCCGTATCGCGAAGGGACATCGACAGGCCAAGCCACGCGGCTGAAGGGTCGGTGGAGTCCCGGTGGGCCAGTTCTGCCACGCGGGTTGTGAGGTCCGCGCGAGCGTCTTGCAACTGAACATCCAACTGTTCATTCACCACTGCTCGAATACGCACCGCTGCTTCGGATTCTCGTAGCGCAGCCGTCTCCGCCTTGATGGCTTCCGCCAAGAGCGCTGAGCGTTCCCGGCGATAGCGATCCCGTGCTTCCAGCACCAACGCCATCGCAGTGCCGAACCACAGCCCGATCCCCATCGTGATCAGGATCCGCGCCCACGGCGGAACGATCGAGGACTCATCTCTGAGGGCATCGCCCCACACCACGGCAAGGCCGAAAAATATCCCCGGAGCAAGGTGGAAGATCCCGAACTTCAGCAGCGACACCGGATGCTCCCGGCGGTTGCGCATCCATGACAGATCGGCGAGCACCAACCACACACCCACGGCAGCTGCTGCACCCAGTCCGAGAAGGAGCAAAATCGGCATATCCCCCGCCGCAATGGGCTGAGTGCCGATGCTGCCTCCGGTGAATACCAGGATCGGGACATTGAGTCCGACCCCCACGACATAGGCCTGCCACGACAGCGCCCAACGGCCCGTGATGCGCTGCCGCCAGGTGGGCGTGGGCGGGGCAGCCGTCTGGCTCACGTTCCAGGAGTCTGCCATGACGGGGGTGTAGCACCCCAGAAACCGCTGTATGCGCGGAAAATCCCCAGGGAACCCCCATAGTCATCTCACCACGCGGTTTTCACACCCTCAGGAGAGACCATGAACGAGTCCACCTTCACGGGCCACAAGCGCCTGTGGGCTGCCGGCGGCGCCTGCGTCGCCACCGCGGCACTCACCCTGTCGCTCATCCCGTTCGCTAGTTCCGCTGGAGCAGTCGAGTGGGTTCAGCGTGAGATCACGAGCGCGGATTCCCGCATCAGTGACACCTCCGCAAGCCCCTCAGGGAGCACCTACGTCGCCTGGGTCGATGGCACCTCGGTGAAGGTCGCCTCGTCCTCCGACAGCACCTGGTCCTCTCCGACGACCGTCTACTCAAACTCCAGTGCCGACAGCATCCGGGACGTCGACATCCTGGCGACCTCGAACTCGATCATGGTCACGGTCATCGAGGACAACGGGTCCAGTGATCGTCTGCGCTCGGTGCTGTATGCCAACGGCTCCTGGAGCTCAGCCTCGACCATCACCACTCGCTCCAGCGGGTCGATTCCCCTGCGCAACGCCGATCTCACCTACCAGTCGAACTCCTACTACGTGTCCTATGAGCGATTCGACCGCACGGATCCTGACGGTGCTGTTCGCAACATCTACATCGCGGACTTCTATCGCTCGATCGGGTCCTCGAATGACTGGAACAGCATCAATGACCTCAACGAGGCCGATCATGTCGAGCAGGGCCAACTGGTCAACAGCGGACCGCGATACCTCGCCTTCGCCTGGCTGGATGTGAACCTGGTCAAGGTCGCCTTCTACGACACCAATGGCAACGACTGGGACAACGACGTTCGCACCCTCAACACCGTCCAGTCCTCGGCTGACTACGTCTCCATCTCAGGATCGAGTTCGCGAAGTGCCTCCGGCAACACCGGTGTGATCGCCTACGACCGGTCGAGCAATACTTCCGATCGGGCCTACGTCCAACTCGTCGCGGACGACGAGGTTGGTACGTCCCGACAGATGCCAGACACCGGCACCCGGCGAATCACTGAGGTCGACGCGGCATGGTCTTCTTCCGCCGACCGTGGTGGCGTGATCTACGCGAATGGTGAGCGCAGTGTCTATGGCGTCATCGTCAACGGCACATCGAATCAGGTAAGCCACACCACCCTGTCCAGCGGTTCTGATCCGGTTCGCGATCTCGCCATCGGTGGTTCGTCGAACTTCACCACCGCGTGGCAGGAGGGCTCCACGAGTTCGGGCTCACTGAAGTCCGTTCGCTACTCGTCCAGCGGCTGGCAGTCCTCGCCGACCACGATCGGCTCTGGCCGCTACCCGATGATCCCCGCAACATCGAACCCGATGATCCTGGCCTGGGGCCTGTCGAGCCCGTACACCCTGTCGTCCTACACCTACCAGGACTCCCCGGCTCCGACACCGACGCCAACGCCGACGCCGACTCCAGAGCCGACTCCCACGCCGACTCCAGACCCCACGCCGACTCCGGAACCCACGCCCGATCCCACGATCGAGCCAACGCCCGGCGAGTCGAGCATCATGATCATGGGTAGCCGACTGGTCAGGAAGCCCAACAAGATCAAGGTTTCCGGGATGACTGTGCAGATCGAACAGGGAAGCGAGATCCAGCCCTACCTCCGCCAGGTCCGGCGCGGCACGAACTGGAAGGAGCTACGCACTCAGACGCTGTCCAGTGGCAGTGACGAAACCGGCTCGTTCAAGTTCACAACGAAGGCCAATAAGAAGTCCAAGTACAAGGTCTACGTAAAAATCGACGGCCTGAAGTCGAACGTCCTCACCATTCCGAAGGCCTGACGAACATCACACGAGCGGGGGGTGAGCCACCAGGCTTGCCCCCCGCTTTGCGTGTCAGGACCCTAAAGCCTCGAGAGCATCGCCCTCGAGCGCAGCCATTCCCACTTCGAGCAGGACATCGGTCGCCTGGCCCATGGCATCAGCCTGATCAGCAGCTGCACCAACCTGAGCACCCGCGAGTATTCGCTTCCGGATGGATTCCAGGATCACTGCCAACTTGAAGCATGACAGCGAGATGCACACGTCAAGATGACTCACGTCTCGACCACTGATGCGGGAATACTCCTCCACGAGCTCATGGCGATTGAGGAAGCCCTCGTGGTCAGTCACCCCGTCCACGACGGGAAGCTGCTTCAGTCGTCGATCACCAGAACGGGTCCAGTAGACACAGAGCAGAGCCAGATCAGTCAGGGGATCCCCCAGCGTCGACATCTCCCAGTCAACGACCGCGGCGATCTTCATGGATTCCGGATCGACGATGCAATTATCGAGTCGATAGTCGCCGTGGACGACTGACCAGGGCAGGTTGTCGGGCAGTTCGGCCAATCGCTCATCGAGTCGATCGACCAGCGCAATCGCCAGGGGTTGATCTCGCGTCTGGCTCAACTCCCACTGCTGACGCCAGCGCTTGGCTTGGCGCTGAAGGAATCCCTCGGGTCGTCCGAGATCACCGAGGCCCACAGCTTCTGCGTCGATGCCATGCAGGCGCGCGAGGGTGCCGACGAGCTCCAGGCTCAACTCCCGAGCCTGTTGGGGCGATAGATGCGCTGTCTCTGCCTTCGATCCCATGACGAGACCCGGGACGTATCCCATGAGGTGAAACACCGCACCGATCACCTCGGGGTCCTCGCACAGGGCAATCGGCGTGGGAACCGCAAAACCGCCCGCATACATCCCTGAGATCACTCGGAATTCCCGAGACATGTCGTGAGCGCTGGGCATCACGTGCCCGAAGGGGGGACGACGGACAACCCAGTCGCGTTCATCCTGATGGAGCCGGTAGGTGACGTTGGATCGACCGCGCGCGAGGAGCTCAATATCGATCGGCCGGGTGGGATCGATCGGGAGTCCTTGGTCGAGCATCCACCGACTCAATCGCTCGATGTCGAGACGGTCGGTCGCTGAATCACCAGAAGAAGAGGGCGCCATGGTCACCACAGTCTAGGCAGTGTCAACTGCTCCCGGGAGCGGGATGGCGTCGAGTTCCGCAATCAAGGTCGCCCGCAGGTCCTCGGGGCAGAAGGCAGCCTCGATTCCCTGACGGACCAGGTTGACTACCCCCTCAGCATCCAAGCCGGCGAGGCGTTCTGCGAGGCGATACTCAGTGATCAGATCGGTGCCGAACATGCCGGGATCATCCGTCGCGAGAGTGACGGGGACTCCGGCGTCAAGGAGCGCGGCGAGGGGGTGCTGCTCGACTTCGGCCACCGCGCCGGTGCAGATGTTCGAGGTCGGACACACCTCGAGGGTGATCCGCTCCTCGGCGAGATGCGACAGCAGTTCCGGATCCTGTGCCGCGGCGATGCCATGACCGATGCGCTCAGCGTCGAGGTCACGCAGCGCCGACCAAACGGTCTCGGGCCCCGTGGTTTCTCCCGCATGAGGGAGACTGTGCAGGCCCAGGTCACGTGCCCGAGCGAAATGGGGGGCGAAGAGCGCTCGGGGAACACCGACTTCCGGGCCCCCGAGACCGAAGCCGACGGTCGCCTGCGGTGCATACCCCTCGAGCCATTCGATCGTCCGATCGGCGACGGGAATCCCCAGCCCGCCATGCACATCGAAAACCCATCCCAGTTCGACTCCACGCGCACTCGCGAGGGAACGTCCGTGGTCGAGGGCTTCACTGAGTTCATCGGGTTCGATGCCATCGGCGAGTTGGGTTGCCGCAGTGACCGTCACTTCGGCGTAGCGGACCCCCTGCTCCGACAGGTCCCGAGCGAGACCATCGACGAGAACCGTGATGTCCTCTCCCGAGGTAACCAATCCGCTCACGGCTTGATAGACCTCAACGAAGGAGTCAAAATCGCGGAAGGTGAAGAAGTCCTGAAGGTCAGCGAGTTCGGTCGGCACCCGGGTCTGCGGATGACGACGAGCGAGTTCGAGAACAGTCAGCGGGGATGTGGCCCCGATGAGGTGGAGATGCAACTCGACCTTGGGAAGCGAACGCAGCCAGTCATCGTGACCAAGAGCGCGGTCACGGGCCGACATAGCAGTCGCCACCGTCACAACAGGGTTGGATGTAATGGCATCGCGGACAGTAGTCCTTGCCACCACGGCGCTGCATCTGCGTCGTCTCGCAGGCGGGGCATTGGTCGGGGGCACCCATCACGCTGCCCCAGGCTAGTCCGCCGATCAGTCGGTGATGGTGACCGACACGACCTGGGTTGCTCCGGTCTCGGAGTTGGTCAACGTCACTGTCGCCGTTCCGGGTGCGAGCGCCTCCGCGCCGGGATTGAACACCGCAGATCCGTCGGACCCACCGGGCGAGACTGCGAGCACCTCGGGGTTGTTGGTAGAGATCAGTTCCTTCTCCGGATCAGCGACGTTGAACACGATCGTGCGTCCGACGGTCGCGCTCACCTCGGTTTGGCCGGGCTCGACCATGACGGGTCCGATCATTTGGGCTCCTGACGTCGGTTCCTGTTGTGTTGAGCTGCTCGACGAAGGGGAAGGATCGCTGGATCCCTCCGATGAGCATGCCGTGAGGACGCCCGTCGCGGTGAGTGCGAGCGCAGCAACCATGGCTGCGGCGGATCCTCGGCGGGTCATGCTGTACATCATGGGCTCCTTGTTGAGCGCTCCTGCGTTGCCGCAGCCGCCCCACATGGGCAGCACCACATAGACGCCGAGTCCAGCTACTCGGTTCCCCGTGGGTTCGGAGGTGCCGATCAACATACCGGCCATACCGATTCGGTCAGGGTCCGCCGAGTTAGTTCCCAAGCACCCTCATTCACGACAGACTGCTCCTATGACAAGCCGCCGCAACCCGGGCAAGTCCGGGCAGGCGCCCAAGGTGGAGTTCGAGGACACCACCCCATACGACGCCTACGTCCGGGCATCGACGCTGGCGACCATGCAGCGGACGGCGACCGACGTGCCCGGGGAATACATGTTCCTGGTCTGCTCCCAGGTGATGGAGTTGTACTTCAACTTGCTGGCCTTCGAGTGGCGCACGGCTGCCAAGGCTCTGCGCAATGATGAGCTCGGCGAAGCACTGGTCACCCTCCGACGCAGTTGTGATCACTTCACCGCACTCAACGCCACCTGGATCAGTTTCCGGTGGATGACCCCCGCCGACTTCAATGCCTTCCGCGAGGAACTCGGCGAGGCCTCCGGGTTCCAGTCCTTCCTCTATCGGCATGTGGAATTCCTCCTCGGCTTCAAGGATCCGGCCCTGCTGCGACCCCACAAGCACGTGGCCGGCGACCACTATCAGCAACTGCTCGACGCCTTCGAGGAGCCGAGCCTCTACGACGATGCTCTGGCGTATCTATCCCGCCACGGATTCGAAATTCCCGATGAGATCCTGCAGCGGGACTTTTCCACCTCGTACGAGGCGAATGACGCAGTCGAAGACGCCTGGGTGGAGTTGTACTCCCGCACCACGCATGGCGATCCTTTGCGTGAACTCGCCGAGTCCCTGACTGACATCGCCGAGCAGTTCAGCGATTGGCGTTATCGGCACCTCATGGCTGTGCGGCGAGCCATGGGCGCGAAGGGTGGCACCGGTGGATCGGCCGGCCTCGCCTGGCTCGAACGCAGCCTGCTGCGCCAGGCTTTCCCGGAAATGTGGTCGGCACGCACCCGGATCTGACAGGCTCACCCCCGATGCGCGCCTATGATCCCGACCTCGATGCCCGCGACCCCGGATGGCGGTCGCGTTTCTTCATTCCCCCGTTTGCCGATCCCTCCGGTTTTCAGGTGGAGATGGCGTACTTCGCCGGCAACTCCCTCGGCCTGCAGCCCCGAGCGACTAAGCCCGCTGTCGACATCGAGCTGTCGCGCTGGGCGGAGTGGGGAGTCGAAGGTCAATTAAGCGGACCCCGGCCGTGGAAGGACTACCACGAGGCGCTGCGGGATCCGGCGGCCCGACTCGTGGGGGCACGACCCGACGAGACCGTGGTGATGAACTCACTCACCGTCAATCTGCACCTGCTGATGGCGACGTTCTATCGCCCTGATGGAGTTCGGACGAAGGTGCTCATGGAGGACATCGTCTTTCCCTCAGACGGGTATGCGGTCGACGCCCAGGTGTGCTGGCACGGGCTGAACCCCGAACAGGAGGTGATCCGACTTCGACCTCGCGATGGTGAGGACGTTCTTCGTACCGAGGACATCCTGGCCGCCATCGATGAACAGGGCGACCAGCTCGCACTCGTGCTCTTCAGCGCGGTCAACTACCTCACCGGCGAATGGCTCGACATGGCGACGATCACAGCAGCCGGGCATGAAGCGGGTGCGTACGTCGGTTTCGATCTTGCGCATGCGGCCGGCAACGTTCCGATGATGTTGCACGACTGGGACGTGGACTTCGCCGCCTGGTGCTCCTATAAGTACCTGAACTCCGGCCCAGGAGCGGTCGCCGGAGCGTTCGTGCACGAACGCCACGCGCGCGACACGTCACTACCCCGCCTCGCCGGATGGTGGGGCACCAACACATCGACGCGATTCCGGATGGAGCGACACTTCGATCCCCCGCCGACCGCCGATGCCTGGCAGGTCTCCAACCCGCCGATCCTCGCCATGACACCGGTCGAGGTCTCCCTATCGATCTTCGACGAGATCGGCATGACCGCACTTCGAGAACGTAGCCTGCGACTGACCGGCTACCTACGCTCGCTGTTCGATGAGGTGATCGCGGAACTTCCCGCAGGATCGATGACCGTCGTCACTCCGGCTGAAGACGACCGACACGGATGCCAACTGTCCGTGCGCTTCACCTGCGATATCCAGGCCCTCGCGGACACCCTGCGCGATGACGACGGAGTCATCGCCGACACTCGCAACCCCGACATCATCAGGTTCGCCCCGGTTCCGCTGTATTCGTCATACTCGGACTGCTGGCGTGCCGCCGACGCCCTGCGACGCCGAGTGACCGCATGACGCGTCGCGTCATCGACTCCTACGGGCCTGATCCGTTCCAGGTTGGCGAGTGGTTCCTTCCGGATGCAGAGGATCCGCCCCTGGTGATCCTCATCCACGGAGGGTACTTCCGGCCTGTCTGGCGCCGAGTGATCGAGGAGCCCAGCGCACTCGATCTGGCCGCGCACGGATTCGCGGTGTTCAGCATTGAATACCGCACGTATGAGAACCCCTGGCCTGCCACGCTTCTCGATGTGGGCGCTGCAGTCGACCATGCGGTGTCTCACGCGGTCGATCACGGAGTAGACGCGTCACGCCGAGGCATCTGCGGGCACTCAGCAGGCGGCGGGCTCACAGCCTGGGTGACCTCGCGCCAGAGGTTGCCCGAAGATGCACCCGGGGCAAATCCCCAGGCTCCCGAGTTCGACATCGTGATCATCCACGCGGGGGTCACCTGTTGGTCTCTGGCGAGCACAGAGCATCTTGGCCAGGGTGCGGTGGACACCCTCATGGGTGGCCGACCTGAGGATGTGCCGGATCGCTATCGAGCCTGCGATCCCTGTCTTCTCGAGCCCGACCCCGCCGGATCACGGATTCTGCTGCACGGGGATGCCGATGAGGATGTGCCCATGATTCAGAGCGAGACCTATCTGGCGCATCTCGAGCAGCATGGTCGACCCGCCGAACTCATCATGCTCCCCGGCGAGGGCCACTACGAGATTCTTGACCCTGGTTCATCAGTCTCGGCATTACGCCGCGATCTGCTCACCGGAGCTCTTCGCCTAGGAACCTCGTAGATCGACAGCCGCTGCTCTCAACTCATCGATGAAGGCCTCGACCGCGGGCGGAACCCACCGGTCTTTGACTCGACTCACCCCCACCGGACGAGCCAGGTGGGATAGATCGACATCGCGCGGTGAGACGATCGCGAGCGAGTCGTCATCGACGGCCACGAGTTCGGGGAGCGCCGCAACACAGTCCCGGTCAAGGATGAGCCTGCGCAATGTCAAAGCACTGGTGCACTCGACTCGATCCTCCGGCCACGGCAGTGCCTGCGTGAGAAACACCTGCTCGAGTTCACGGCGTAGGGCGGTTCCCTCCACCGGGACGATCCAGGGCAGTGCCGCCAGGTCGGACATAGTGGGGGCCGGTCGGTTCAACACCGGGTGATCGGCCCTTACGACGAACACGATGGGCTCGACGTACAGACGCTGCTGTTCGATACGCGCATCAGTCGGAGCAAGTCGACCGACCGTGAGATCCACATCACCGATGAGCAACTCCGACGTCAACGTGTCGGGGGTCGCTTCCCGCACCACGATGTTTACCCCGGGGCGCTGACTCTTCAGGCGCGAGATCGCCAGCGGGAGGAGCACGTTCGATCCCGCGAGATGGGTGCCGACCGTGACCGTCCCCGCATCCGCGGCGGCGAGTTCGCCCAGGGTCCGGCCCGCCTGCTGGATCTGGGCGAGGGCGGCGCGTGCGTGCTCGACGAACGCACGTCCGTAGACCGTGACCGTCACACCCTGGGAGGTGCGGTCGAACAGGGTCACTCCCAGGATCCCTTCGAGATCCTGCAGCCCACGAGTCACCACGGGCTGCGTGATGTGGAGGGCCTCCGCCGCGCGAGCCAGACTCCCCGAGTCGGCGATCGTGGTGGCCAGAACGAGATGGCGCAGTTTCAATCGGCCGTCGAGCAGCCGATGGGCCGGAGTAACCACCGCCCCAGGGTATGCCCGAACGGGTATGGCCGATACCCGAACGAGCAATCCTCAGGCATGGCGGTGTGGCTCGATCCTCGTCACAATAGAGGTATGTCGTCTGCTACCCCACCCCCCTCGAGCCGGGTCGTTGCCGGGAAGGCAACCCCCCGCGGGGCCTACCCCCACGTGAAGTCCGTGGGCGATCTGGTGTGGGTGTCAGGAACGAGCAGTCGCCGCGCGGATGACAGTTTCATCGGGGTCGAAGTCTCTGCCGACGGCTCGGTCAGCCTCGATATCGCTGCCCAGACTCGCGCCGTGATCTCCAACATCTCCGACCTACTCGCCACGGAGGGTCTCGGGCTCGAGCACCTCGTGCAGGTGACCTGCTACCTGGTCGACATGGCGGACTTCGCCGAATACAACGCCGCCTACGCAGAGTTCTTTGACTACACCGGCCCCACCCGCACGACGGTGGCCGTGCGCGAACTCCCCCACCCCCATCTACTCATCGAGATCACCGCAGTCGCCCACCGTGGTGCTGCATGACCGACCGACCATCGACGAAGGGCCCGACCTCATGAGCGACGACCTCACCCGCACCATCGACTTCGATACCTGGGTCGCTGAGAACGGTCCCGATCTGAAGCCACCAGTCGCAAATAAGGAGATGTTCCCCGGCGGTGAGGACTTCATCGTGATGGTGGTGGGCGGCCCGAATGCGCGGACCGACTACCACGTTGATCCGTTCGAAGAGGTCTTCTATCAGATCAAGGGCACGATGCACGTGGATCTGATGACCCCTGACGGCCCTGCCACAGTCACCATCGGACCCGGTGAGATGTGGGTGCTTCCGCGCAACGTGCCTCACTCCCCCCAGCGCCCGGAAGCCGGGTCCATCGGGCTGGTGTTCGAGCGGATTCGCGAGGAAGGGACCCTCGAGAAGTTCCAGTGGTACTGCCCTGAATGCAGTGCGCTGGTGCATGAGGTGGAACTCCAGGTTCGTGACATCGCCGATGACCTACCCCCGGTATTCGAGGCCTTCTACCTCGATGAGTCTGCGCGCACCTGCGAATCCTGTGGCCATCTGCACCCCGGCAAGGGGTGACGTGCCCGTCATCGACATTCACTCTCACAACGTGCCGTGCGGGTGGCCCGATCTCGAAGCGGAGACCGCAGGCCCCGGTCCGTGGCCGTGGTTGAAGGTCACCAGCGAGCGTGACGCGATGATCATGCTCGGGGATTCACAGTTTCGCGCCATCGACGAGCGCTGTTGGAATGCCTCGGTGCGGTTAGCCGATATGGACGCCGACGGAGTCGATATGCAGGTGGTGTCCCCTACCCCGGTGTTCTTCCAGTATCACCGCTCCGCGAATGAGTCAGAGCGGATCGCGCGCATCTTCAATGACCTCGCCGCGAAGATGTGCGCCGAGGCACCTGACCGTCTCATCCCCTTCTGCCAGGTGCCGCTGAACGACCCGGAGGCTGCCTGCCGAGAACTCGATCGGAGTCTGGCCAATGGGCACGCTGGTGTGGAAATCGGCAACCACGTGGGTGAACGCGATCTCGATGATCCAGGAGTCGTGGAGTTCCTGCAGCACTGTGCGTCGGTGGGGGCACCGGTCTTCGTGCATCCCTGGGATATGCCGGAGGGGCCGCGGTTGTCACGATGGATGGCTCAGTGGCTGGTCGGCATGCCCGCCGAAACCCACCTCTCCGTTCTCGCCATGATCCTCGGTGGAGCCTTCGACAAGATCTCCCCCGATCTGCGGATCTGCTTCGCACACGGTGGTGGATCCTTCGCGATGTGGCTGGGGCGCATGGACAATGCCTGGCATCGTCGCCCGGATCTCGTCGGAGTCTCTGAACTTCCGCCCTCGGCATACATCGATCGGTTCAGCGTCGACTCGGTGGTCTTCGACCCGAAGGCGCTGCGCCTGCTCGTCGACACCATGGGAGCCTCACGAGTCATGCTCGGCTCGGACTATCCCTATCCGCTGGGCGAACTCCCCGTGGGTAATGTCGTCGAGCAGGCGGACTTCCTCGATCAGGGAAGCAAAAAGGCCATCCTGGGCGGCAATGCGCTGACCTGGTTGGGGCGCACCGAACAGGAGACACATCAATGAGCGAGCGCGTCACCATCATCGGAGCTGGGCTCACCGGCGCACTCTTAGCCACCATGCTCGGGCAACGCGGCCACGCTGTCGATGTCTACGAGCGACGCAGCGACCCACGGCTCACCGGCGCCGAACGCGGGCGCAGCATCAACCTCGCCATCTCCACTCGCGGGTTGACGGCGCTGAGAGAAGTCGGTCTTGAGGACGCCGTGCTCGAACGTGCCCTGCTCATGCGCGGCCGGATGATCCACGCACATGATGGTGTGCAGTCGTTCCAGCCCTACAGCGCCGATGGTCAACGCGGCATCAACTCCATCAGTCGTGGAGAACTCAACGCGGTTCTGCTCGATGCCGCTGAGGCACTTCCCAGCGTGAACCTCTACTTCGATCATCAACTGCTCGCACTGGACATCGATGGCCACACCCTGTCGATGAAAAGCCCCGAGGGTGATGTCGAGGTTGTCGCTCAGGCAATCATCGGGGCCGACGGTGCTTTCAGCGCCGTGCGTCGGGCGATGCAGTCCAGGGACGGGTTCGACTACTCCCAGGATTACCTCTCCCATTCCTACAAGGAACTCACCATCCCAGCTGTCGATGGAGATTTCGCGATGGACCCCGAGGCCTTGCATATCTGGCCTCGAGGCAGGTCGATGATGATCGCGCTACCGAATCTCGATCGCAGCTTCACCGCGACACTGTTCTGGCCACGCTCGGGGGAAGGCTCTTTCGAGGAGATCGACACACCCGAGGCTGCTCGCGTCTATTTCGATCGGCACTACCCGGATGCCTCTGCCATGATGCCCGACCTCGAGGAGGACTACCGGCTCAATCGTGTGGGGTCGCTATTGACGGTGCGCTGTTCGCCGTGGAACTCAGGGCGAGTTGCCCTGATCGGTGACGCTTCCCACGCGATCTGTCCGTTCTACGGCCAGGGGGCCAATGCTGGTTTCGAGGATTGCGTGGAGTTGATTCGCCAACTGGAGAAGCATGGCGAGTGGGAGCCAGCCCTGGCTGACTACGGCCGGATCCGCAAACCACAGGGCGATGCGATCGCCGATCTTGCCCTGCACAACTTCATCGAGATGCGCGATTCGGTGAACTCGCCGGGATATCGCGCGGTCCACGGCACCGAACAGGCCCTCACGCGGGTTCTCGGAGACAGATACCGAACTCGATACGACATGGTGTCCTTCTCGAATATCCCCTACGCCGATATCGAGCCTCGCGTGCGTAAGCAGCGCGTCACGACCACCGCTGCGGCTGCGGGTGCACTCGGGGCAATCGCCGGCGCGGTGGGCGCGGCCCTTGCGCGAGGATCGCGTCGATCGAGAGCGTGAACCGGGCACGACATGTCCCAGGAGTCACTCACCCTCGACCACATCATCATCGGGGTGGCCGATCTCGAATCAGCAAGCACGCAGTTGCGGGCGCTCGGATTGCCGGTCGTGCCCGGCGGTGAACATCCTGACTGGGGCACCGCCAACACCATCGTCCCCCTCGGTGACACCTACCTCGAACTCGTGGCTGTCGTCGACGTCGATCTCGCGGCGCGCACAGGATTCGGGTCGGCCGTCGCTGAGATGGCGCAGGGCCTCCGTGCCTGGGGTTGGGCTGTTCGTTCGGCTGATCTCGACGCGACGGCCAAGCGGTGGGATCGACCGGTCCACGCGGGTTCACGCGAGCGACCAGACGGCACCACGTTGAGGTGGCGGCTTACCGGTGCTGATCAGATCGACCCCGATCACCCATTCGCCCTGCAGTGGGGAGAGTCGGTGACCATGCCCGGTGAAACGGGAGGCACCGGCTGGCACCTCGAACGTCTCGATATCGCCGCTGATGCCGATGCGTTGGGGCAATGGCTCGGTGCAGAGATTCCCCGGGTGATCATCACGCGGGATCAGCCTGTCGGCGTTCACCGAGTCACCTTGCGACGCGAGACTCGCGAACTCCAGGTGGATTGGCCGCTGGCCTAGTCGCGGGGCACGGCCTCGGCGATCGCGTCGAGTGCCCCCGGGTTGGCGAGAGCATCGCGATTGCGCACCGGACGCCCAGCCACGATCTCCGCCACCGCAATCTCTGCAAGTTTCCCGGTCAGGGTCCGCGGAAGTTCATTCACCTTGATGATGAGAGCCGGAATGTGACGCGGGGAACAGCGCTGCTTCAACGTCAATTTGATCTGACTGCGCAGGCTATCGTCTAGATCTGTTCCAGGAGCGAGTACAACCAGCAGGATCATCCTCGTATCGCCATCCCACGACTGGGCGAAAGCAAGTGAGTCGACGATCCCCGGCACATGCTCCAGGGCAGAGTAGATCTCGCCTGTGCCGATCCGCACACCGGCGACGTTCAACGTCGCATCACTTCGACCGTGGATGATGAACCCGCCATGGGGAGTCTTGGACGTCAGGTCTCCATGGGTCCAGACGCCCGGAAAGCGCTCGAAATAAGTGGAGTGCAGTCGCTCTCCGGACTCATCACCCCAGATTCCCAAGGGGACAGTCGGGAAGGTATTGCGGCACACCAATTCACCTGGAGTGTCATCCGTCATCGGCCGACCATCCTCATCGAAGACATCCACGTCCATTCCGAGGGCAGGCGCCGGCAGTTCACCCGCCCACATGGGCTGGGTCGGGTCTCCGGAGAGGAAGCAACCGACGAGATCGGTGCCTCCGGAGATCGGGTTAGGCATGACCCCGGGGCCGAGTTGTTCGGCCAGCCACACCGCTGTGGTTTCGGTGAGCGGTGATCCAGTGACCATCACCATGCGTAGGGCGGAAAGATCACGATTAACGCTGAGATCCTTGCCCGATGCACGCATCGAGTCCAGCAGGCGGGCTCCCAGACCAAGGTGGGAGAGCGACATCAGTGATGCCAACTCGAACAGCCCGTCGACATCCGGGAAATTCGGAGCGGCATCATGCAACACCAGGGTGGCACCTGTCGCCGGGACAGTCACCGCCCAGTTCCACATCATCCATCCGGTGGTCGTATAGAACATGAGTCGGTCACCAGGCCCCGCGTCAACGTGCAGCCCACCCTCCACCAGGTGCTTCAGCAGCACTCCGCCTTGACGATGGATGAGGCACTTTGGTTTGCCCGTTGTTCCCGAGGAGAACAGCACATAGGCCGGATGGTCGAGCGGAAGCCGCTCATACCGGGGCTGCGCACCATCGTGGGCCCGCTGGGCAGCAGCAAGCGTCTCCACCTGAATCCCCCGACCCGAACCGGCGGCGACGAGGGCGGCCACCTTGGTGGTGTCCACGACATCGGGATCGACCGGTGAGGTTGGGTCATCCGCACCGGGAACGATCCACAACGTACGCAGGCTCGGTAGGGACTGTGCGAGTTCAACGAGGTGATCACGCCGATCGAAACGCTTGCCACTCCACTGATACGACGTTGTCGCCACCAGTAGGACGGGGTCTAACTGACCGAAGCGATCCACGATCGCTGGCACCCCGAATTCAGGTGCCGCACTGGAGACCACCGCTCCGACCGACAAGGCCGCCAGGGTCACCACGTAGGAGGGCAGCCCCACCGGCAACACCAGGGCGATCCGGTCGCCTGGGGACACCCCACGCTCCCGAAGAGCAGCCGCGGTGGACGCGACGAGTTGCTCGAGTTCATTCCGGTCAAACTCATCAGTCACCGCAAGGCCTGCAGCCGTCTCACCGGTGAAGACAGCCAGTGGCAGCCCGGCACCATCTCGCTCGGGGATCTCTCGCAGGATGTTCTCGGCGATATTCAGTCGTGCCTCAGGAAAGAAAACGGCCTCAGGAAGGGTGGCCTTCGCATATGGGACGGAT
>Ga0075480_10000646_pt1 | contig 20844 bp, 4 predicted proteins | sample DEB08_DNA_7_FD_81590 | JGI IMG/M metagenome (GOLD analysis project Ga0075480, IMG submission 81590) | Aqueous microbial communities from the Delaware River and Bay under freshwater to marine salinity gradient to study organic matter... | ecosystem: Environmental > Aquatic > Marine > Coastal ... | reverse complement strand
GGGTGGTGATCGTGTTTTGGCATCAACTGGATTTCATACAGGTAATAAAGGTTATGATAGTTCTTTTAGATATTTTAATGATATATATCAAGATGATATTTTAGTTACTTCTGATAATCTTATGGCGTGGTATAAGTTTGATGGGGATTTAACTGATAGTTCAGGTAATAATGCAGATGCTATAAGTTTAAATACAACATTTGTATATGATAACAGTGTTGTAGGTAGTTCTATAAAATTTAATGGTAATGGTAGTGGAACACCGGCAAGTGTAGAATTACCTTCAGCGCTTAATATAGGTCCTCAAATAAGAATTAATGGTATAACATTATGTGGTTGGTTTTATACAAAATCAACAATATTAATTGGAGAAAGAATTTTAGATTTTGGAAAAACGAATACATCGAATGAAGGAAAACCTACTTTAAATATTACATATATATCAGCAACATCAATTAAATTTGAAAGTATTTTATCAAGTGACCCCAATTATGTTTTTACAAACTATGTTAAATCTGGATTAACTGTAAATACTTGGTATTTTTATACTTGGGTTATAAGTAAAACTGGTGTATGGACTATTTATATTAATGCAGTTAATCAAAATATATCTATAACAGAATTACCTGATATAGGTATAGATACAACTGCTCAATATTATTTAGGTAAAAGTCATTGGGTAGGAGACAATTATAGTATGTCATTACAAGATGAAATTAGAATATACAATAAAGTTTTATCACAAGATGAAATTAAAAATATTTATAATTATAATACTATAGTTCCTTTACAATCATCTTATAATGATATTATATATAATGTACAATCGTTTGCAGAATTTAAAACTAAAGTTTCTGGATGGCGTTTAGTTAGATATTTGCCTAGTAATAATACTGCATGGTATAATGTTAATGATAATGCTCTTGGAACTATAAGTTATGGTACTGCATATGATTTATCAACCGAATGGAGTGTTTTATTTGGACATTATGATGAAATGTTATTTTCAACATTTGATATGACACATTGGTTATATTGTACTAAAGCAACTGTTCAAGCTAATTATAATAATCAACCGGCAAATATTATAAGATCTAGTATAAGTGATACACCATATACTGCCCTATGGTATAATAGAACTGGAAATATAGAAGACCCATGGATTTCAATTGTTAATCATAATAATACACCAAATTTAATGTTATATGGTGAAGGATATGGTATAACTGGACATAGTGATATTAGACAGGGTAATGCTATGTGTGTTTTTGTTAGAAATTCTGTTAGTCCTAACCTTGTTACTATAGACTTACAAAAAAAAGCAGAAGAAGCAACTATGGTTAATGGTTGGAGGATTGTAAGATTTTTACCACATACTACTTCAGGTGATTGGTATAGTTATGATGACAATGCTATGGGTACAACGCCAGAAATAGGTAATATATATGATTATACAAATGAATGGACTGTTTTGTTTGGTCATTTTGATGAAATATTATTTTCTACTTTTGATATGACCCATTGGTTAAGAACTACTAAAGCAGAAGTCGCAATATCTAATTATAGTAATACTGATAGAAAGGTTTTATCGTCTTCCAGATTTTTTCATGAGCATACTGTTAAATGGTATAATAGAACTGGTATTGTTGAAGACCCATTTATCAGTTTATATGACCATTTAGATTATGCACCCGAAACTCATATGCATTGTTTATATTCAGATGGTAATAGTCCTCATCATAAACAATTATTGCAAGACCATACACATGGTGGTATGTGTGTTTTTGTTAGAGATACTACACAAAAAAGTAACACAAATCCTATACCAGATTTTAAAGTTTTAACATTTAAACATGATAAATCAGATAACGATACAACAGATTATACTATAAATCTTCCAAATAAGACTAAATGTGACATTTTAATAGTTGCAGGAGGAGGTAGTGGAGGTAACGATAATGGTGGTGGAGGAGGTGCTGGAGGACTGGTTTTTTTGGAAGATATTTATTTAGAAGGAGAGGTTAAAATTAAAGTTGGTAAAGGTGGTGATGGTGTTAGTAATCAAGGACGGGGTATTAATGGTTATAATAGTTCTGTTAATAATTATCAAGCAGTAGGAGGAGGTGGGGGAGGAAAAGGAGATGGAGATAATACTGGTTATGATGGAGGTAGTGGTGGTGGAGGTGCGGGAGAAACAGACCCTGGTACTGGAGGAAAAGGATTACAAGGATTTGAACATACACCTGGATATGGTAATTTTGGAGGAAGTGGTGGTATAGGATCGGATAAAGGAGGTGGTGGTGGTGGCGGTGCTGGTACAATTGGTAGAGATGCCGGATTTCTTGCTAATCATTCAGGTTATGGTGGTAGAGGTGGTGAAGGTTTATATAAAGTTAATAATAAAGATTTTAAGTTATTATTTAATATTATTGATACTGATATTGGAGAACATAAAGATGATGTTGTTTATTTTGCAGGAGGAGGCGGTGCTGGTAATCAAAATAGTGTTGGTGCTATGGATTCTACCGATGGTTCAGGAAAATCTAATCGTGGGGGATGGGGTGGAGGTGGTGCTGGTGGATTAAGCAATAGTTCTAATTCTGGATTTAATGCATTGCCTAATACAGGAGGAGGAGGAGGAGGAGCGTACTGGAATGGTTCTGCACATGGAACATCTGGCAATGGAGGTTCTGGCATTGTTATAATAAGATTATCAAATACTATTTATAATTATGTTGCAGAAGGAGGTGGTGCAGGAAGAAGTAGTTTTAATAGTATTAATTATAATGATAGTAATAATCCAGAAGTTATATCTAAAAATTTATTGATACATTATAATTTTAATGATAATTTTAATGATATTAGTGGTAATAATAATCATTTAACACCATCAAATAATAATACACCTACTATTATTAATAAAGGAGTTAAAGGTAATGCTTTAAGAATGCAAAATAATATTAATACAAACAATACTGCAACAGTAACATCAAATAATACAGAACAACCGGTTTGGCAATATTTTCAAAATACTTATATTTCTGATGGCGAATATACTTCTAGAACTACCAATTTAATTTCACCAGATGATGTAGAAAATAATCCATCAAGACTAGCACAAGAATTACAAACTTGTATTGATAATGGTTATTATGGATTTTCTTGGAACAATCCGGGTTCATCTCATGGTGTTCCAGATGGTTATGTACAATTTAACTATGTTGGTTCTGGTTATCATAATACTATTACATTAACTTATAATCGTTATGGAAGTATGACAAATTATAATCCTACAAAAAGACATATGTATGTTCATATTGCGAATGCTACTGCGGCGGGAGTATATCAAGAAAAATCATATGCTACATTATTAAATGCTGATGGTACTGTATGGAACTCTACTAATTCTGTAAGTGTCAGAGATGGTACTTTAAGAATACCAACATTAGATTTAATTAACAAAGAATATAGCATATCTTTTTATTATAAATTAATTAATAATTTAGACAGCGACCAATCAGGTATTTTTATTTTAGGAGAAAATGAACGAGTGTCATTAAGCGGATCAATTGAAGTTTATCACTCATGGAATAGTTCTGTTAATGATTTAAAGATTATTTATCGTAATAATAATAATACACATGGTGGTGTTATTTTTAATCCAATACCAAACATTTGGTATAATATTACAATAACAGTAATATCAACAGAATTAAAAGTTTATGTTGATTCACAACTTAAATTAACATTTACATTATCAAATGGATTAGCAGATGGTATATATAGTTGTAATTATTTTGGATGTTTTAATAATTCACAATATATATATACTAAAGATGACTATTTAATTGATGAATTTAAAATTTATGATAGATTATTAAGCGAAACAGAAATAGCTAGTTTATATAATAGTTACAATATTGTTCAATCTAATTTTATAACACCATATATTGATAAGGATTTTGAATTATATATATTTAAACATGACCAATCTACAAACGAATATACAGATTATACTATTGATTTTACGAATTCTGCATTATGTGATATTTTAGTTGTTGGTGGAGGAGGCTCCGGAGGTAATTATGGTGGTGGTGGTGGTGGGGGGGATGTGTTATATTTTAGTAATGTTGATTTTCAAATAGGTAATTATAAAATCAAAATAGGTAGAGGTGGAATTGGTAATAATAGAAACCATGGAACACATGGTGGTGGTTACAGTGGTTATAATACAAGTATTATTGGTAATAATATTAATATCGTTGCAGGTGCGGGAGGAGGTGGTGGAGGTTATCATTGTCCTGCTTTAGATGGTACATTAGTTAGTTATACAAATCCTATTACAAAAAGAGAACAGAATTCATCGGGAGGAGGAGGAGGTGAAATTCAAAATAATGTAGCTCGTTCAGGTCATGGTATATCAGGTAATGGTGCTACTAATTTAAATAGTAATCATGCTGCGGGCGGTGGAGGTGGTTCAGGACATATAACAAATGGTGCAATTGGTAATGCTCCTGATAAACCAGCTACTAATTTAGCAGGTAATGGTGGTATTGGTTATGAAAGTAATATTTCGGGTACTTATAGAAAATATGGTGGAGGAGGTGGAGGGGGTGATTGGACAAGTTCAAGCGTGGGTGCTTTAGGTGTCTATGGTGGAGGTAATGGAAGTGGAGAAGGTGCAAGCAATCATCCTGAAAATGGCGAACCTCACACAGGTGGTGGAGGAGGTGGAAGAGGTACTACAAATAGTGATAATTCTTATGGTAGGGGTGGTTCAGGTATTATTATAATAAAAAAAAAATTAAATAATACAAATAAAAAATATAAAATATTGACATTTACCCATAATAACTCTTTAACAAGTAATTATACAGAACATTATATTAATTTTACAAAATCTAAATTATGTGATATATTAGTTGTTGGTGGAGGCGGAGCAGGTGGAAGATATGGCGGCGGAGGAGGAGGAGGAGATGTAAAATATTTTAGTAATGTTAATTTTAATAATGGGAAATATTTGTTAAAAGTTGGTGCGGGTGGTTTACATGGACGAGGTGGAGGTGTTTATGCGGGTGGATATTCTGGTTATACATCTAGTATTGAAAGTTTAGATAATACTACTATTGATATTAAAGCAGGTGGAGGGGGTGGTGGGGCAGGTCATGCTAATAATGCTGAAAATGGTATATTAGTTACTTATAAAAATCCTATTACTCAATTAACAGAAAATAGTTCAGGAGGGGGAGGAGGCACTGTAAGAAGTGGTCAAGGAGGTGGTTTAGGTTCTGGAAACTATGTATCTGGCGATGGTGGTATCGGAAATAGTAACAGTAATAATTATGGAGGTGGAGGAGGTGGTGGTGGTTCAGAAGGTAATGGTGAAAGTGCTATTGCAGATAATGCTACTGCTTCTGGTAATGGCGGTTTTGGTTACAATTCAGATATAAGTGGTTTAAGTGTTAATTATGGTGCTGGTGGTGGAGGTGGGGGTAGAGCAAGTTTTGGATTAGCAGGTGGAGAATCTGGTGGTCAAGGAACATCCTGGTCTGGCACAAATTGGAACGGACAAGCTGGTTTTCCTGGAAAACATAATCAAGGTGGTGGTGGAGGTGGATCAGGAGATACACCTGCTGGAGGTAAAGGAGGTTCTGGTGTAATAATTATTAGATATATAGAAGATGATTTTGATATAGATAATGTTTCAAGTTATGTAAAATCGTCTAATTTAATGGTACATTATAAATTAGATGGTGATTATAGTGATAGTAGTGGTAATGATACTAAATTAATTCCTCAAAATTATGGATTAGATTTTGAATTAGCTAGTATTAATAATTATCCATATACTTATATTGCAAATTCAACCAGTAGTACAAATCAAAATTGGGCATTGTCTGAAAATATAGATAAAAATGTTCCTTTAACTATTATGTTCTGGTTTAAAAAAATAGGAACAGGTATTTATACTATGATTGGATATGGTAATTATCCGACCAGTTCTATTCAATTTGATTTAGCTGGGTCTTCTATTATAGTTTATACTGCATTACCTAATCATTGGACTATATCACCAACTTATACAAATTTATCTTTAAATAAATGGTATCATTGTGCTTATGTATTAACTGATGAAAATCCTGTAAATGCTTATTTATATATTAATGGTATTTTAAGAGCAACAGGACAAGGTTCTGCAAATGCAGTATTAGGTAAAACTGCTTCAAAACTAACAGTTGGAAATAGTGGTGATGGTGGAAGAGGATTTGAAGGACAGTTAGGTAATATTCGTCTTTATGATTGTGCATTAAATGTTAAAGAAATTAATGATTTATATCTATATGATAATATTAATCCTATAAATCCATTATACGAATTTCAATTACAATCCACTATATATCCTATTTTGGACTGTGATAGTTATAATTTAAAAGCATGGTATAAATTTGATAATAATTATAATGACGCAATAGGTAATAATAATATTGTTTCATCCGCGAATAGCACTTTTAGCGATGATGCAATATATACTAATAGTGTTTATGTTCCAAGTGGCGAAGTATTAATGATTCCTTCGCAGGCAGCAAGTTATTTATTTAATGTTACAACACCTCATACTTTTGCATTTTGGTGTAAAATATCTGTTGGTACAGAATATATATTTGGTGCATTAGAATCAACATCAACTTATGATAGATATATGTTACAATTATTTACTAGTAATAATTCTATATATTGGACACGGCAAAATGATAAAGGCTCTGCATTTTCAGGACTAGATGTTGGATTTACACAACCAGAACATTTATATAATGTATGGCATCATTATGTATTAGTTGGAGAATGGAATGGTACAAATATAACATCAAAAATTTATTTAGATGGCGTTGAGCAATATTTACAATGGTCTTCAAATGGTACACAATCGTGGCCAAATCCTGTAAATTATCTAAATGGTCAAGTTTTAAAATTAGGAGGATATACACATCATCCTGGCGATACTAATTATTATGCTGGAACACAATATTTTGATGATGTTAGAATTTATGATAAAGCGTTAACATATAATGAAGTTTATACATTATATACAAAAGTAAATAATAAAAAATATGCACAGTTAGATTGTGATAATTATTATTTATCGGCTAATAATAATTTACTTGCTTGGTATAAGTTTGATAATAATTTAATTGATAGCACTGGAAATAATAATATAATGGAATTAATAACATCTTCTTCAACATCATTAACGGATGATTTTGTAGATGGCGTTATTGACGAAGGTTTAAAATTACAAGGTTCTAAATATAAAATAACTAGCACAATATTACCAAATTTATTTGATAGTGATATTTGGAGTATATCTTTTAATATTATGGTTGATTCTTTATCAAATAGAAGCACTATTATAACGAGATATGATATAGGTTCTTATAATCCTAGATGTGGATTCAGTTCAACTATTGATACAACAGGAGTAATTAATTTTCAAAGATTAGTATCTGGTAATGCTTGGAAGATTCTTAATAGTAATACTATTATTAGTTTAAATATATGGTATCATGTTGTTTTTATATGTATGCCTTATAAATTGCTAATATATGTTAATGGTGTATTAGATAATGAATTAACTTTTACACAAACCTATAATACACCAGTAACACATGATTTAGTTGGTATAGGTGCATTTATGCAAGGTGGTGCTCCATCAACTAATGAAACTTTTTATGCTTATTTAGATGATTTTCGGATATATGATAAAGTATTATCAAATACTGAAATAAATGCTTTGGCTAATAATAAAATAATTACTACCGAGTATAAAACTATTACTTTTAAATATATTTATGAAAATTCTAATAATATTATTTTTCATTTTAGACTAGATGAATCGCCTTATTCGTGGGATGAAGCAAATAATGAAGCAATTGCTAATGGGGCAAGATTGCCAACAAAAAAAGAACTACTAGAATATTTAGTTTCAGGAAAAGGAAGTAAACTAACTGCAATTTATCCAAATAATTTAGATGTTGGACCTCCATTATATTTAGAAGATATGTGGTGTCCTGTTGTTGCGAATGAATATTCAAACGGAAGAGACTATATTCAAATAGGACAACATGCAGCACATTATGTTGGAAAATCACATACTGAAGTTTATGGATATCCATCGTGGTCGGGTTCTAATACTTATAGTTTTAAAAGAATATATTGTGAAGTATATGCAAAAACCTTTAGTGAATATATTATAAATTTCCCAAATAAAACCAAATGTGATATTTTAATTGTTGCTGGTGGAGGTGGTGGTGGTAGTGATAATGGTGGTGGAGGAGGTGCTGGAGGACTGGTTTTTTTGGAAGATATTAATTTAGAAGGAGAGGTTAAAATTAAAGTTGGTAAAGGCGGTGATGGTGGTAGTAATCAAGGACGGGGTATTAATGGTTATAATAGTTCTGTTAATAATTACCAAGCAGTAGGAGGAGGAGGAGGAGGAAAAGGAGATGGAACTAATACTGGTTATGATGGAGGTAGTGGTGGAGGTGGTGCAGGAGAAACTGAACCGTGTACGGGAGGTATAAGTCTACACTATCAAAATACACTTGGATACGGCAATTCTGGCGGTACGGGTGGGTCTGGTGGTGATAAGGGAGGGGGGGGTGGTGGTGGTGCTGGTACAGTTGGTAGAGATGCCGGGTTTCTTGCGGATAATTCCGATTTTGGAGGTGCTGGTGGTGAAGGATTATATAAAGTTAATAATAAAGATTTTAAGTTATTATTTAATATTATTGATACTGATATTGGCGAACATAAAGATGGTGTTGTTTATTTTGCCGGTGGTGGTGGTGCAGGTAATAAAAATAGTATAGATGCTATGAATATGACAGATGGTTCTAATTATAAATCTAATCGCGGAGGATGGGGTGGAGGTGGTGCTGGTGGATTAAGCAATAGTTCTAATTCTGGATTTAATGGATTGCCTAATACGGGAGGGGGAGGAGGAGGAGCGTACTGGAATGGCGATGCACATGGAACAGCTGGTAATGGGGGTTCTGGTATTGTTATTATAAGATATAAAAATACATACATATATGATGGAGGTTCTGGTGGTGGTAAAGGAGGTAACGATATATTATTTGGTTCTACAAATCAAGTATCCAAATATAATTACGGTTATGGCAATGACGGCGGTAATTCTACTCATGAATATGCAGGAGGAGGAGGAGGAGGTGCTGGAGGAAAAGGCAATAATGTAACTATAAATGATTCTGGAGGTAATGGAGGTATAGGTTTAGATTACAGTAATATATTTGGTACAACTTTTGGTGAGGAAGGATGGTTTGCGGGAGGCGGAGGCGGTGGCGGAATAAATAATTTAGGTAATGGAGGACAGGGTGGCGGTGGCACTTCTGGAAAATCAACAATAGAACCTAAAGAAGGATTGCCTAATACAGGAGGAGGAGGAGGTGCTAATAGAGAATATGGTAAAAGTGGTGCGGGTGGTAGTGGAATAGTTTTACTTAGATATAAACCTTATGTAGAATATTACTTTAGACAAATAAGAGATAGTGCAAATAATTATTCATTTATTAATTTAAATAAAAATAATTTATTTAATAATTTAGTTAATATAAATTTTTATAATGGAAAAACTAGTGCTGGAACTTTACAATCCGCAAAAGGTTTATTACTATATCCTGGCAATTATAGAGTAAGTTTGTATAAAGGTAGTCAACCTAGTAATAGTTCAGATCAATCAACATTATATAAATGCATTACTAATGCAGACGGAAAATGGATGTTGGATCATACTTGTGTACCATTAACAAGAGGTATTGGTGCTCAAGGTAATTTAAATGGAGATTATTTAGAGGAGGTTATTGTTCCTGATATTCCTGAATTTAATTTTACTTTAGATACTATAACAGCTATTATTTTAAATACTACTGGTACAACAGGATGGACAAATACATATGGTCCATATAATAATGAAGTTGAATTAGATATATGGAATACATATTTTAAATCACAATATAATAATCTTGCTTTTCCTGAAAATGATTCTACATTAGCATATAATTCATGGCAAGGTTCTTCACAGCACGAAATAAAAATAATCAAATATGGTGAAAATAAATCAACACTTAGTTTATCGCATTTTTATGTTGATAAACCACCAGTACCATATGAATCAGATATGATTGCTAGATATTCAAGCGAAGGTCCATTTGTATTTAGCGGAAGTAATATTATACAGTGGGATGATTTATCTACAAATAACAATAATATAACAGATTATAGAGGAACACCTATTGTAAGAACATTTACAAAAGGTAGTAAAGGATTAAATGGTACTGATGCTATTAATGTTGTTTATGGAGATGAAAATAGTGGATTTGCAATGCCTTTTAGTATGCCTGAAAATTATACTTTCTGTTATATTGCGCGATATGTTGGTGACAAAGATAACACAACATATAATAAAAGAATATTTGATGCAAGATCTAATTCAACAAATACAATTGGTCAAAACACTTTATGGGGTTTTCATGGAAATGTAGCAGGTAGATCACATAATGGAAGTATGGGTTGGCATACTAGTACTAATTATAAACAGTCTGACCCAGATTATTGGATGATTGGTGCTGAAACTAAAAATACAGCAAGATTTAATGGTTTAGATTCAACAAACTATTGGAATAATTCATCGACTAGTTATCCAAGAGAAATACCTGCTGGATATAATCCTACATTATCTATAAACTATGGATCTTATACTGGTCAGGACAGGACTACAGAAATAAGTAGATGGGAAATTGCAGAAATGATATTTTATAATAGAGAATTAAATGTCGACGAAAAAAAAGCAGTGGAAGAATATTTATCAAATAAATATTCTCATATTAGTTTTAAAAATGTTATTTCAGATTTAAATCAATTTAAATCTTTATCCCAAACTGGATTATATGATTTATGGCAATTTACATATGATGGATATACATATTATTATGGTAGTGATACTGATAAATTATATGGACCATTAAATCATACTTTTAGAGTTTTTAAATCAAGTACAAATTATTATGGTTATTGGAATATAACAAATGGCGATTATAGAAGTAAATCTGCTACTGGATATAGTAATAGAAATACTGGTAATAAAGTTCAATATAATTTTACCTTACCTAACAGTTTAGTTAATTATAAAGTGCATATTGCTGTATTAGGTGCTGGTGGAGGTGGTGGTAGAAGTTATGGTGGTGGTGGTGGTGCAGGAGGACAAGCTTATGTTAGAAATTTAAATTCAATAGATTTACAAAATGTCAATTTTGATGTTGTAATTTGGCCTCCAGGAACTGGTGGAGGATTATCGAAAACAACACAAAATTGTTCTGGTGGGGATGCAATAGTAACATTTAATGGTAATACTCTAATAGGTTATGGAGGTTATGAAGGAAGGGATGGTAGTAGATCTTCTGTAAGTGGTGGTGGTTATCAAGCTATTTCAAATAATAGTGATAGTGGAGGGGGTAATGGTGGATCAAGTTTAAGTAGTGGGTGTGGAGGTGCTTGTGGAGGGGCTATTTCTACAATTTTACAAAATGTTACAATTAATAATCAAACTTTTTGGAATGTTATGCAAGATAATCCATTACAATGGGTTTCATATAATAGTGGATGGTGGTGGACAAATTATCCAGGTGCTGGAGGTCAAGGTTCAAGAGGGGGGTTTAGTGGCGACCCATATGCAAGAGATGGAAATGTTGGTGGGGCAGGAGCATTTGTTATATTAATTGATTTAAATTAGAACTATTTTAACCTTGAGCCTCTGTCCATGATATTCTTGCAAATGCATTTGTAGTAGATCCAGAAATTTTTCTTAAAAATATTGTTAATGTATCTGGACCATCAGGATAAGCATTCGGTCCTCCTAAAATACTATTAGACAATTCTCTTACTGCTGTTAAAATTTGTTCTGTTGCAACATAACTATTACTACCACCTTCGCAAATGAATGATGCTACTGAATCTCCAGAAGTTACTTTTTCTGCCTCACTTGCATTTTGTAAAGTAGTTGTATTTGTTGTTAATGCAGAATGATCTAAATATTGAGCGATACTACCATTACCAGTTGGTAACCAATTATCATTATTTTGAAATGCTTGAGATTCACAATTTATTTTAACAATACATTGTATATGTGAAGCACCTGAAGTACCAATACCAACAGAATATAAAGCTAATGCTGATCTATTTATTAAGTTACGAACACCAAAAAAACCTGGTATGCCATAGTCAACAGTTGGTGCTAATCTTATACTTAAAATTGCTGTATCTTGTAGATCACTATTAATACTAATATAATTTTGCGATGTTGCAGTGAATAAATAAGATTTATCTACATTAAAACCACCATCCATAATACAAGATACGCCCCAGTGACTTAAAGAAGGAGAACAATTTTGATTAAATGATATTATTGTATCATTAATATTTGCTGACATTAATTCCCCACGACCTTTTACATTTCTTTTTTTAAATATTAAAGTACCATATTTTTCAGTGTCTTCTCCTTTTTCATAATGTATATATTCATTATTAATAATTATTGTGCCTTTTTCTGGAAATTTATCTTTATCTTCTTTTAATATTTTACATAGATTTGCATTTGGTTCTGATAAATTACTTGGAATTTCTGATTGTAGTTTACATAATTTAGATTTTGTAGAAATTTCAAATCGCCCTGGTATATTACCTGAACGCATATAAGCTTCAGTATTAATATTGTTTTGTTTTAATTCATGAAAATATATTATATCACCATCTTCTACACGAATTCCAAATCTTATTTTTCCTGCACCATACCATGAATAATCAATAAAAATCATTTGCATTTTATTAATATTCATGTTATAACCACTTGGTCCATTACCATCTAATTTATCTAAATTAAAATTTTCTTGATATATTCTTGTTTCATTTGTTTTAACTGTTTTATAATTTGTAAATCCTTGTGCTTTATATCCAGGGGCTATATATAACTCTGTATCTGATACAATTTTTGTTACTAAATAGGAATCACCTTTTAATACAATATATCCGCCTTCATCTAATTGTGTTGTAAATTTAGTATTAGTTCCTGATAATCTTGTTGAAAATTGATTAATTTGTAATCTTCCTGCAATTTGTTCTGTACTATCTCTTTTAACTACTGCTAATTTTCGCGATCCATCATATTCAAAAAACATTCCATTTTGATAATCAAATAATCCTGAACGAACACACGCATCATTCCATTGTTTTAATTCAATTCTTCCAATACCTCCAGGTGAAAAATCTCTAATTCCTGGTAAACTTACTAAATCTTCACGATTTGTTGTTGATATTGATTTATATTTTATTATAACAACGCCCGAACCACCATTACCTCCTAAATAACTAGCACTATTTTGTGCAGCACCACCACCACCACTTCCTGTATTTTTTGCACCAGAACCTCCTTTCGCATTGCCTGATGACCCTCCAGATTCTCCTTCTCCCCCTTCCAGTTTTTCTGTATCATTATTGTAAGTTTTTAATCCATTTATTCCTCCAACTCCTCCTGTATTTGTTAAAGAACCACCTCCACCACCTCCTCCCATACCTCCTTTTCCACCATTTTGTGTTGTACTTCCACCACCACCACCTGCCGCATAATAATATTCAGTTTCTGTTATTGAAAATTTATATCCAGGAGCACCATCTTTACTTTTTACATTTGTATTATCTCCACCCGCACCACCACCTCCTCCTGCAAAATCTATATTACCTTCTTTACCACTAGATCCAAATAGTAATGCTTCTGAAAATATTCCAGATTTAGTATTGCCAGTTACTACGCCAACAGTTGATTGTGTTTGTGCAGCGCCTCCACCACTACCACCATTATTTCCTGAATCGCCTACTGAAGTATCTTTATCGTGTGATCCACTTCCACCACCAGCAACTTCTAATAAATTATTATTATCATTTATATCTATAATTGATGAATTCACACCATCACTTATGCCATTTTGCGAATAATTAAATGAATTAAATGATGATAAACCTCCTCTTCCAACTTTTATTCTATAATTTCCATTTAATGTTATATTTTCCAAATAACCAACACCTCCTCCTCCACCTCCTCCTCCACCATTATAACCACCTGCACCACCACCACCGACAACTAATATATCACATTCTAACGGATTTGAAGTTGTTAATTCATATGTTGTATAATCATTATTAACATCCTGTGAATCTCTTACCCATACACACATACCTCCATTTCCTGTTAATAATTCTAAATTTGTTTGATTACCATTTTCACCATATAAGATATATGGCATTATTCCATCATAATTATTTACAGAGATCCAAGTTTCTTCTGGATATTCATCTCTATTATACCAATTAGCTGTATATGGGGAACTACTTATACTAGATTTTATAATATTAGCGGGTTCATTATTATAGATTGTTTGAACAGTTGTTTTTGTACAATATAACCAATGTGAAAATGAATATGTACTAAAGCACATTTCGTCATAAGTTCCAAAATCAACAGACCATTCATTCCCAAAATTATATGCAATACCATATACATCTGTTCCTAATAAATTATCTGTTGCTTGATACCATTGTTCTGATAATTCAGGTAAAAATCTTACTAATCTCCAACCAGGTACATTAGTAAATTTTTCAGCAAGAGTTTCTTTATATTCATATTGAATATAAGAATTAATGTTGTCACTTAATAAATTATCTTTATATATTTCTCTTCCATATAAAAACCAATCATCTAAATGTAATATTTCACCATTACCTATTAATGAAGTTACAATTAATGCAAAATAATTAAATGTTGCATTTGAAGTAACATCTTCATAAAATTCATTATTTGTATAAGTAATACTACTATCTTCTTTATTAACAATTTTAACCCAATTTACATCATCTTTTGAACCATATATTTTAAACTTACCAGGAGAATTATTTAGAAAATTAATATTTTCTTTAAGTTTATATCCTGTTAAATTTATTTCATTTGGCAATTTTATTTTTATCCAATCTCCAATATCTTCTATACCATTTATTGTATTTACTGAATCTATTATATATTCAAATGTATCTATTGCATATGATTTAGATAATGTTTTATATGTATTTGTTGATATTTCATTGTTAAAAACATTATAACCAGGTCCTTCATCTGCATTATATACTATTTCGTCTACAACTGGTATTGTACCATTATAATCAACTGTTCTTACAAATGCATATATGGCATATTCAGTTGTATTTTGTCTAGTATTCCACATATAGTAACTTTGTGCATCACTACCATTATAATTTTCTATACCATATGAATTATTATAATTAGTTATTGGAGGTCCTGGATAATTTCCATCAACTGCTCTTCCTATACTAAATCCCCAAATACCGTCGTCAGCACTGAATCTATTTGTTGCATTATATCCATTTGAACCTGCTTGTTGATAATTAGAAAAATTCCAATTTGTTGAACCACCTACATCAAAAACTTCTGTACCATCTGCATTTAAAATATAAGTGTACAAATCATGTCCATTATTTGAATTTTGTGTAGGGTAGAAAAAGTCTCTCAATCTTTTTGTTTCTTGATTTGTCCATTCTCTAAATAACATTGTTGCTATACCAACTAAACCTGAATTTGTAAATACTGCTAAACACATATATGGATGATTATTAAGCGTATTATTACCAAAACCATTACTTAATTTTAAAGCATCGGTACTATTAAAATAAGTTCTATTAAATCTTCCTAAAACTGTAATGTTATTATCTTGATATGTTAATCTTTCTGCCATTGCATTATATGTTGGTGTTGCAATTAAACTATAACCATATGACTCTAATACTGTTCTAATTTCAATAACCTGTGTTCTTGAATAAGTTAATAAATCATTTCTCATTAGTTCTAAATCTGTATATAAAGTTTGAGCATTAGTTAAATCAATCTTTCTACTTGATTCAGATACTTCATATATTCCATTGCCATAATCATATCCATTTATATTTGTTATTTGATTTGTAAAAATTCTTGCTGGTGGATAACTTCTAGTTTCTGTATATATATCATTATTATTTATAATATCTGTTCTAAATTTAATTCTATCTTCTCCACCCATATATCCATGATAGTAACATGAATAACTTATTATACCAAAATCTTGTTTTACTTCAATTGTAATATTTCCAGTATAATAAATCATACTAACACCATTAATAGTTTTTTCATTTTGATTAAAAATAGTTCCCGAAGTTACTTCAAATTTTGAAGTATCATTAATAACAAAACCTAATGGATGTTCGGTTGGTATATTATTAAAATAATAAGTACCTATTTCTAAACCTATATAATTGTAATTTGAATATGATTCATTATTAAATAGATATATATTTCCACCTTGTCCATCAGGTACTACACTAACATTAATACTATTTGTATTTAAATTCATATAAATATCACTATAATTAATTTTTTCATTAAATTCTGTTGGCGAAAGTAAACTAACTGTAAAAGTTTTTGGTCCTGAAATACTTTTTACTCTAAATTCTCTATTATATAAATTTAAACCATCTGTAACAGTTAAACCATATATATTTATTAAAGCACCTTCTCTATATAAATCCGCGTTTGTAAATCCATGTTCCTGATCAGTTTCTATAATTATGTCAAATATACTATATAAATCGTTTGCATAAACACCATTATCATGATTTATTGTTAATGTTATTATATCATAATTTGGACTAAATAGAATACCTGAACTAAATTGAATTCCTTTACCAGATTGATATCTGAAATATTTTCTTGTTTGTCTTATTATTTGTGTATTTGGAGAATTTGTTTCTGGATTGATTTGTACTCCACCATCAAAAAAACGATGCTGACTTACACCTTCATTTCTCACATAAAGAAATGTTTGTTGATCGGGATATAAATTTGAACCAATTGGATTTTCATCACCTAAAGTATGTAAATCTGTACTAGCATCAGTTTCTGTATATAGTTCCAAACTATTTGAAATATATCTTACTGTATAATCATCAACAATACTTGATATTATATGAGAGCCTGTCCATGCTCTTACTTCAAATATACTTTGATCTACAACATATATTTTACTATTTACAAATAAGGAATGGGGATAAGGAAAAACTATTTCTATGTCTTTTGTATTTGCTACAGGACGAATACTTGTATATAAAATAGATGAAGAATTGAAAAATCCACCAGTATATATTGTTGTATATAAATTATTTAATTCATAATCAACACTGTAATCATCTGGTGTTTTTGATGTAACTGCAAAGGATTTTTTTTTAAAATTATCATCTTCTGGAGCATCAAATACTGTAACAATTAAATATGACCCATCTATATAAGTTGGATCATTAGTTTGTTTTAAAATTATAGGCATGCCTGTATAAAATTCTCTACCATCTTGTACTTGAGCAACTGTTATTTTTAAAATTGAACGATTTTGAGTGAAAAAATCTATTCTAAATGATGTATTGTTTCCTCTTACCTCATATGGAGTTGTTTGATTATATTGAACGGATGTATTTGTTCCTGGTGGCCATTTTGCCAATAAACTATCATTTCTACCATCTGCTAAACAACTAAAATTATTATCAAAAACACCCCAATTTCTATCGTAATGAACTTCAAAATATGATTCGTTTTCAAAAAAATGTGTTTCTACTGTCCATGCGCCTTCTGGATAATTATTTGCATCACCTGTGTATTTATCATTTGGAAAATAACTATTCCAATTAATTCTTAGTATAAATTTACGAATAATTACGCCTGAAAGATTTGTAATTTCTGTAGTTCTATATCCAACTCTTAACAATCTTCCTCTATCATAATATATGTTATTTGAATTAATTGAACGAAAATTAAATAATTTTACTGTCATTTGTGGAGGGCGGTTTGTATTTTCAAGGTTACTATAATAAGTATAACCGGATTGTTCAAATGTAAAAAATCCATGACTAGATACATATATTGTTGAATATTCAATACCATTAATTCTAACGACAAATGGCAATGTTATTCTTCTATTTTCCCATCTACCATCATCATGATCTCTATGATATAAATTCCAACTTATATTATCATTACCATTTAAATAAGTCCCAGAATTTGCTGTTAATACAGTAACTTGTGCATTATTTTGAGTTTCCCCTAATTCTGTTTTAACAATAGATTCAATTGCAGGTCCTTGATATGCAGGTTCATTAGCTCTTTGAAAAATACCAGGTATATTATTTTGTACTTCCACTGATTCCCATTTTGTTGATTGTAAAGAATATTCAAAATCTGTGTCCATAAGTGCTTCAGGATTAGATACACGAAGTTTATCAACAGGATCTTTATATGTTTTATGAGGTTTCATACTTGTTGTTAGGTCACTTGAGAATTTAACATTACCCCTTACATTCATTTTATGTTATATCTAATTATTAATTTATATTTTTTGGCTAAATATTTATAACTCATAGAATAGAAGTATAGTTAATAAACCAATACTATTAGTGTTATTACTAATAACCATAATAATAACAAATTATTATTGTAAAATTGAATACTTTATTACAATATATGTTATAAATAATTGAAAAAAGGAAAATATGGTATTTTCTGTGCAAATTGTCCTAATGAACAAAAACCAAATAAGGAGAGAACAGAATGGGAAGAATATCCTGCAGGTTGGGCTGGAACTTGAGGAACTTGTAGTTAAAAAATGGTTTTATTTAGATACTTTAGAAGAAGAAAATATTATTAAAATAAAAAATTTAATTTAATAGTTAATAATTACATCCACTAGTAAAAAATTGTTGCCACCCACTTTTACACCCTTTGTTAGGGTTTATTGACAGGACAGCATTATTAAATGATGCATCATTACCAGACAAATTCCAGTGTCCAAAACTTCCAGCAGGAGCTGTAAAACTCTTACAAGTACCGCTACAATTTGTATTATTATATATTGCAAGCGTACGATTTGGAGGAATCAAAAATGATGACGCCCAGCGATCCCAACCATCATTACTTGTAACACTACCTGTAATCTTGCTGCAGTACCCTGTCTGATTATATTCAGTAAATAGATAAAAATTATTATCCCACTGACAACCTGTTTTGGAACTATTTGGTATTTGACCACAAGGACAAGTATGACATAGTTTAGTATTTGTGGTACCTCCACAACTTCCTGTAGAATATTCATTATCCTTGCATGCACCACAATTATAACATCGTTTAGTATTTGTGGTACCTCCACAACTTCCTGTAGAATATTCATTATCCTTGCATGCAGGACATGCATCGCAGCTATCTCCAGATCTATAATAACCTGAATTACAAGTAAAATCCTGTTTATTTGTTGTTGGATTTGAGTTAGAAGGCACAGCTGTACACTCGTCATTACCAGAATTTGGTTTATATGTTTGACCAGTACAGAAGAAACACTCACCTGGCTCATTTCCAGAACAACCTCGTCTTTCCATTCCTGCTCCACACGGACTACATGCAATACAACTATTTCCAGATTTATAATAACCTGGATCACAACTCCACTCAATATTATCACTTGTTGTTGCATTAACTGGCACATTTTCACACCCGCCATTACCAGCATCTGACTTATATGTTTGACCAGTACATGCACTACAAATATTTCCAGATTTATAATAACCTGGATCACAACTCCACTCAATATTATCACTTGTTGTTGCATTAACTGGCACATTTTCACACACGCCATTACCAGAATTTGCTTTATATGTTTGACCTGTACATGCAATACAACTATTTCCATATTTATAATAACCTGGATCACAAGTGAAATCCTTTCTATTACTTGTTGGTTTTGAGTTAGACTATTATCACAAAACAGCAGGAGACTTTAGTAGTACTACTACTACACCTCAACAAATACAAGAATTATCAAATATAAAAGATATAAAAATTAATGATTATTCTAATGGTTATACTGCACTTTTTTTAACAAACTCGGGTAATGTATATATGTGTGGTAGGAATACTGAGAATGATAGTTGGCAGAGTCCTTTATACTTTACATCATGGGAGAAAAAAATTTTTCCTCCAAAACAAATAAAAGAAACTTCTTCGCTTTTATTGAAAGATGTTAAAGAAATTACATTTGACAATAATCATGCTTTATTTTTAAAAATAAATGGCGATGTTTATGCATTTGGTGATAATAGCAATGAACAAATATGTCCAAATAAGGGCGGGTTGTATTATTATAATTTATCTTATGTTAAAAAGGTTGAAAATCGCGAAAATATTCACAAAGTCATTGCACTTAATAATTCAACATTTTATATTAAATATATATTATAATCAATCTGAGGGGCCAGGTGCCCATTCAGGACGGCAACGCCCGCAGCGTTTGAGTCCGCACCACTGCCCCCAACCGGGCCTATAGGCATACGCATAGCCATCAGGACATACACAGTAAATCGAGGGAAAGTCACCATGTGTATTTTTCGCAATCCGCCCCATCCCACATGGTATACAACTAGATATTCCACCATTAGTAGTATCGTTTTTGTATTTTCCATATGGACAAGTATTACAACTTCCAGCAGATGTTGGTGTGCACCCAGAACGATATTCATTTAAGGGACAACCTCCACATTCTATACAACTATTTCCAGATTTATAATAACCTGGATCACAACTCCACTCAATATTATCACTTGTTGTTGCATTAACTGGCACATTTTCACACCCGCCATTACCAG
>Ga0075480_10000642_pt1 | contig 20908 bp, 15 predicted proteins | sample DEB08_DNA_7_FD_81590 | JGI IMG/M metagenome (GOLD analysis project Ga0075480, IMG submission 81590) | Aqueous microbial communities from the Delaware River and Bay under freshwater to marine salinity gradient to study organic matter... | ecosystem: Environmental > Aquatic > Marine > Coastal ... | reverse complement strand
CTGGCCCAGGAGAAGCGACGGTTGGAGACCGCCGCTCATACGTCTGTCAGCAGTTACCGGGCGCATTACCTGCGTCATGATCACCCCGCATCCATTCATCACCTGGAGTCAGCCGGCTTCACCCTTGATTCGACGCTGGGCTGGGCACAGCGTGCAGGGTACCGGTTCGGCACTTGCCTGCCGTTTCCTCTCTTTGACCCAGTGACCGACCAGGAGTCGGCCGTATGGGAGGTACCTTTGCTGGTCATGGAATCGGCCCTGTTCAATCGGCAGCATTTGTCCACGGAGGAAGCGCTCGAGGAAACCCGTACGATGATGGATACCTGCCGCACACTCGGAGGCGTGTTCACCGGTCTATGGCACACGACCCTCTGGGATGAGTCGGATTATCCCGGCTGGGGTGCCCATTTCGAGGGAGCCTTGGATCATGCCCACGAGCATGGCGCCCGCATGGATACGCTTTCAGCTGTGCTCGAAAGCTGGTCATAGCGCATGGCAGATACGATACTCACAACGTCCGTGGCGGAGGCCGTCGCCATCCTGGCATCGGGCGGTCTGGTGGCCCTACCCACCGAGACCGTATATGGCCTCGGTGCCCGCGCCGATGACAGCAGGGCTCTGGCCCGTATCTTCGAAGCCAAAGGCCGGCCAGCCGACAACCCGCTCATTGCCCACGTGGCCAGTATCGAGCAGGTAGGCGACGTGGTTCTTTCCATCGCGCCCTATGACCGGGACCTCATGGAAAGGTTTTGGCCGGGTCCGCTAACCCTGGTCCTGCCCGTCCGGGAGGACATGCCTTCCCAGCTGACAGCCGGGCTGCAGACGGTGGGCGTGCGTATGCCGGATCATGCCCTGACACGTGCTGTCATAAAGGCGCTTGGTGTCCCTGTGGCAGCCCCTTCTGCCAACCGTTCAGGGCGCCCCAGCCCAACAACGTGGGAGGCCGTTCGAGAGGATCTTGAGGGGCGAATCGATGCCATCCTGCAGGCTGGGCCGACAACGGTTGGATTGGAGTCCACCGTCGTGGACTGTACCGGTGACGTTCCGGTAATCCTGCGGCCGGGTGCCATTACCTTGGCTGATCTGCAGTCGGTGCATCCAGAAGCCCGACAGCGCCGGCCGGATGAGGCGGCCCATCGGTCCCCGGGTCTGCGTCATCGACACTATCGTCCGGATGCTGAGGTGCGATGGGTTGGGCCGTTCGATACCGATACCTCTGGGACTGGTGAAGCAGCGCCGGACCCAACGGAGGCAAAGCACGCGGCATCGGCCTCCTACATCGGTCTGCATGACCCGCCCGATCCGCTCCGTTACGTCCGTATCGAGATTGCGCCGTCGCTCGCTGCCTACGCGCGTTCGCTTTTCCATTTCTTCAGGCTCAGCGAGGCGGACGGCGTTCGGTCCATCCATTGCGAGCGCGTACCATGTGAAGGGTTGGGACAGGCACTGACCGACCGTATTGATCGCGCCTCAGGAAGTGAATGAGGTGCCACAACCTCTGAGGCCTCCGCCAGGGAGCCTTCTAGAGGGTTACGCGCAGCCCGAGATGCGCCGGGCCGATCAGCGGATCCAAACGAGGCCCTGGGGAAACCGGTCGATGAGAGAGTACCCCGGTTCCGGCCGCCCCGCGCTGGTGCCGCCTGGACAGCCAGACGGCCACACTTGAGCCGATAAGGGCACCAGCCACGATATCGCTCGGCCAGTGATAGCGCAGCGTGACCCGGGAGATCGATGAGAAAGCGGCAAGACCCATGCCCACCCATGCCATGGGGTGGTCAATGTACATGACCCAGGGCGTCATCAGCGCAAAGGCTGTCGTGGCGTGTCCGCTCGGAAACGACGTCTTCCCCGACAATGGTTTCCACTCGTGCGCATCGTCGCTCTGCCAGGGGCGGGATCGACCTGCTGCCGCCTTGAGCGCGTTGGTAAGCAGGTTTGCCAGGATGAGCGCCTCAAGGCCAGTAAAGGCCGCATCCTGTATCCTGCGATCATCCTGGAAGAGCGAGCCAACGAAAATCATGATACTGGCCGGTCGCATGGCATTCGCATCCCCAAACTCTTCAACGACCCGCCACACCTCCCTGTGATGCCAACGCTGCATGGAGGCTCCCCATCCTGTATCCTTGGTGGCCACGAGGCCCATCCCCACCACGCCGGCACCTATCCACGCCGAGGGCCTGCTTAGAAGCGCCCCGGGGAATGCTCGAGCATCCTGGACTATCCAAGTGCCGAAGCGCAGCGGGCTGTCTGCTGACTGAGCGGCGCTTGGCAAGGTGACCCACGCAGTGGCCATACCCCAGACCATCAGGGCCAGAGTCATGGTTCGACCCCCCACCGCCAAGGGCCGAGAACATACTGCCCGGGCTCCTTCGACTCGCAGAGGGGAAACTTCCTGATTCCAGTTCCTTTGTGGCATGTTTTCGTTGGGTATCTTGACGTCAAAACTAGCAATCCCACATGTCCACCCCAAACGTCGCCATCCGCCCGGCCACAGCCTCCGACCTGGAGGTCCTGGCCCATCTCTTTGATGCCTATCGGGTTTTTTACGAGAAGGAATCGGATCCCGAAGGCGCACGTCGTTTCATCGCGGAACGACTCGCAAAGCAAGACTCCGTCATTTTCCTGGCCGCAGATGCCTCAGGACCCGCGTTCGGGTTCACCCAACTCTATCCGCTCTTTTCGTCCGTTCGCATGCGATCCATCTGGCTTCTCAACGACCTCTTCGTGGTCCCAGAGGCCCGTCGAAAGGGAGTTGGTCGGGCCCTTCTGATCCGCGCTCAAGAGCATGCTGCCCAAACCGGTGCTGCCGGTTTGGAGCTGGCCACCGCCAAAGACAACGAAACAGCCAAATCGGTGTACCACCGTCTGGGCTGGGAGCTCGACACCCAGTTCGATCACTACAGCTATACCGTATGATTCGCTTCCTCCGGGCCCTGTTGCTGCCTCTCGTACTGGCCGTCTTCCTTTCTGCATGCGCATCCACCGGGCCGCTTTCGGTCCCCGGAGAGGCCCGGAGTGTTGAGCAGGTACGTGCCATCCTGCCTCACATCGACCGGGAGTTCCGTGCCGTCTGGGTGGCTACCGTGGCCAATATCGACTGGCCGTCCGAGCCGGGATTACCCACCCACCAGCAACAGTCGGAACTGATCGATATCCTGGATCGGGTCCGGATGTTGGGGCTCAATGCGGTCATCCTTCAGATCCGTCCCACGGCCGACGCCTTGTATGAGAGCACCCTGGAGCCCTGGTCCTACTATCTGACTGGCCAGAATGGCGTGGCCCCAGATCCTGCCTACGACCCGTTGGCCTTTGCCGTTGAGGAGTCCCATCGGAGAGGACTTGACCTGCACGTCTGGTTCAATCCGTACCGGGCCGGTCATCCTACGGCCCCCGATACGTTGGCTGCAAACGACGTAACCAATCGGTTTCCCGACGCGGTGCATGCCTACGGGACTCAGCGCTGGATGGACCCCGGGGCGCCTGAAATCGCCGATCACTCGTTTGCCGTCGTCATGGATGTCGTGGAGCGCTACGATATTGACGGCGTGCACATGGACGACTATTTCTACCCGTATGCGGTGCGCGACGAGGACGGCAATGATGTGCCGTTTCCCGATAGTGTGGCCTATGCCCGCTATGGTGAAGGCATGGATCTCGGGGATTGGCGACGTCAGAATGTGGACCACTTCATCGAGCGGGTGTATGCGGGCATCAAGGAACGCAAGCCGTGGGTGCTCTTCGGTCTGTCACCCTTCGGTATTTGGCGCCCCGGCCACCCCGAGGGTGTGACGGGATTCGACCAGTACGAGGGATTGTATGCCGATGCGCGCAAGTGGCTGCGCAACGGGTGGGTGGATTACTACACGCCACAGCTGTACTGGCCCCTGAACAGCCAGGGACAGCCCTACGGCCCGCTGTTGGACTGGTGGGTAGGGGAGAATGTCACCCATCGCCACATCTGGCCGGGCAATGCCATCTACCGTGCCGATCCGGGGCCGAACAAGGCATGGCCGGTCCAGGAAGTGCTTGACCAGATCGAACGGACACGGCGCACACCAGGCGCATCAGGTAATGTCTTCTTCTCCATGCAGGCACTGCGGCCCGACGATGTTGACCTGTCCGACTCCCTCTATCTGGAGCCGTATGCCAAGCCGGCACTTCCTCCACCTACTACCTGGCTGGGAGGAGAGGCGCCGGCTGCACCCAAGCTGGAGGCCCGTTCCCTGGGCGGCCGGACCCACGTGGCGGTGGCGCCCGGGAGTGCGGTGCCGGTGCGTCGCTGGGCTGTTCAGGTGCTTGGGCCGGACGGTTGGACGCATCACGTGCTGCCCGCCATGGAGCGCACCATTCCGCCCGGCTTGCTGCAGGGCGCCGAAGCCGTGGCCGTACGTGCCATCACCCGGCTCGGATATGAAAGCGAACCTTCCATTCTTCTGCTTCCATGAGATTCCTGACGTTCCCGTTTCCGTCTACCAAGGCCCGCCTTTCTGGCGTGGCCCTCATGCTGCTCGTGTTGGCGGGCTGCTCGGGTCCGGGCGCCATCACCCGTCTTGATACGCTCTCCGATGAGGAAGCAGCCCGACAATCCGCCGCCGTCCTGGCCGACATGCTGGATACCTGCCGGGCGCACGAGTGTGGATTCGGAGTGGACCCGGGGGCTGGCGTGGATACGGTTCTGGTGGATCGTGCGGCGGGTCGCCTGACGGTGCGCTTCAACGACGCCTTTGCTCAGCAGCCCTTCCGGACCGACGGTGTGCAGGCGCTCGAGACCAAGGTCCTGCAGTCCCTCGCGCTGATCGCGCCGGATTGGCAGCCGGAACTGGAGGTGCTGGGTGTGTCTCCCGGTATGCTCGTGCCCAACATTTACGCAGAGGATGAGGGAAGTGACCACAAGCGTTGGCCCTCACCCCAGCCGCCTGCGCCGCTGGTAACCCACGTTACTCGTCCCTGGCTGCAGGAGGGCAACCTCTACGGACGTCATGTTGCCGTGTGGCCCAGTCATGGCTGGTACTACGAGGGGCGCCTGGACCGCTGGGAATGGCAGCGTGCCCGGCTTTTCCAGACCGTCGAGGACCTCTTTCCCATGTCGTTCGTCGTGCCTTACCTGGCGCCCATGCTCGAGCGGGCCGGGGCTTTCGTGCACATGCCGCGCGAGCGGGACGTGCAGCCGAACGAAGTCGTCGTGGACAACGATGGGCACCTCATCACGGCGCGGCCGGACCTGACACCGGCATTCCCGCTGGACATTCCGCCCGAGGCCCCAACCGGCAACCGCTACCTCGAAGTATCCGACGCAGGCCTGTCCTGGCAGGAGGGACGCAGCTCTGGATTCAGGGTCCTCGATTCCCTGCGCACCGAGAACCCTTTCGAGGAGGGAACGCACCGTGTAATGCGGACATCTGCTGTGGAAACGGCCAGCATTTCCTGGATACCCGACATCCCTGAGACGGGCAATTATGCCGTTCATGTGGCCTATGGCGGCACAGATAATCCGACCGAAGATGCACGCTATGTGGTCCATCACGCGGGGGGCGAGAGCCACGTCCTGGTCAATCAGCGGATGATGGCCGGCACGTGGGTCTATCTGGGTACCTGGACTTTCGATGCGGGTCAGCACCCGGAATCGGGGCGTGTCGTGCTCACGAATGAAAGCACCACGCCGGGGCGGACGCTGTCGGCCGATGCCGTACGGTTCGGTGGCGGCATGGGATCCGTCGTTCGCGGCGACCAACTCAGTGGCAGACCCCGTTTCACGGAAGGTGCCCGCTACTACATGCAGTATGCCGGTTTCCCGGATACGTTGGTTTACAATGTTACGGAAACTGAGAACGATTACGTGGATGACTACCGCAGCCGAGCCGAATGGGTGGGCTACCTGCGGGGTGCGCCGCTGGGGCCCAACAAGGACAGAAACGCAGAAGGCCTGGGCGTGCCGGTCGACGTGTCACTTGCCTTCCACACGGATGCCGGTGTGACGGGGACAGATTCGACGATTGGCACCCTGATGATCTACAGCAGCAAAGGCATGGAGGGCGAACGTGACTTTCCGTCCGGCTTCTCCCGTTTTGCCAACCGGGACCTCGGCGATGTGATGCAGACACAGATCGTGGACGACATCCGGGCGCTTTACGATTCCACCTGGACGCGAAGGGCCATCTGGGATCGGGACTACAGCGAAGCCGTTCGGCCCAACGTCCCCGGTGTCCTGCTCGAGCTCCTCTCGCACCAGAATTTTGCCGACATGCGGTTCGGACTCGATCCGCGTTTCCGCTTCGATGTATCCCGTGCCATCTACAAGAGCCTGGTCCGGTTCATGGCCGATCAATACGGTTTTGATCCCATCATCCAGCCCTTGTCGCCGGATCATCTTGAGGCCCGATGGGAGGGCGATGCCATCCGGCTGACCTGGCAGCCCGTGGATGATCCCCTTGAGCCGAGCGCAACCCCCGACGCATACATTGTCTATTCCCGTACGGCTGCCTCGGGATTTGACTCAGGACGGCGGGTCGAGGGCACGGAATTCCTGTTCACGGGGGCACGGCCCGGAACGGTCTATGGATTCCGCGTGGCAGCGGTCAACGCAGGTGGGGAGAGCGCCCCCAGCGAAACGGTAGCCGCCGCCCGATCGGACAGAGGCCAGGAGACAGCCCTGATCGTGGCCGCCTTTGACCGGATTTCGGCCCCAGGTACCTTCGAAGCGGGTAGTCATGCCGGTTTCGCTGGATGGGTGGACGAAGGTGTCCCGGACGGCTTGGACCTCTCCTACGTCGGCGATCAGTACGATTTCGACAGGAACTCTGCCTGGCTGGATGACGATTCCCCCGGGCACGGTGCCAGCTGGTCCACGTGGGAGACACGCCCGCGCATCGGCAATACAAAAGACTATCCCCTTGTGTATGCCCAGGCCTTGCTGGACGCCGGTATGGGTTCCGAAACCGTGTCGGATGAAGTTTGGAACACCCGTAGTGAGACGCCAGCACCGGGTGGACTGGCCATCGTCATCATGGGAGAAGAGCGTCGCACCGATGGACCTGGCCGGCCCTCTGAGTTCGAGGCCATGCCAGCTACGTTCCGCGCCGTACTTCAACACCACCTGGAATCGGGAGGGACCCTCTTCCTGAGCGGTGCCCACCTGGCCACGGATGCTGCAGGCCCCGATTCCGATCCCGAGTCCGTTCAGTTTGCCCGAGACGTACTTGGATTCATCTGGCGGACGGATCGGGCCGTGCAGACGGGCAGCGCCCTTGTGCTCCCCGGGACGTTGGACGGGCCCGCTTCAGTACAGTTCAATACGGACCCGATGGCTCCAGTGTACAGGGTCGAACATCCGGATGCTCTTGATCCAGTGGAAGGGTCGGAAACTCTGCTTCGCTACACGGACAACAACATGAGCGCCGGGGTCGGACGACCGGGGCACTCCGTCATCCTCGGTTTTCCCTTCGAGACCATCCTGGATCCGGCCACGCGCGCTGCATTCATGCGTGCCATCGTCCATTATCTGGATTGACCCCGGCCCGCCCTTGCCCATTCAAACTGCCCTCGAAACCCCATGAGCCAGCCGACCACCGCCGAACCTTCAGCTACGCAGCGCGAGCGCCGCAAGGCTTGGAGCTGGATTCCATCCCTCTATTTTGCCGAGGGAATTCCGTATGTCTTGGTGATGTCGATGAGCGTCATCATGTACAAGAAACTGGGTATCTCCAATGGAGACATCGCCTTGTACACCAGTTGGCTGTACCTGCCCTGGGTCATCAAACCCATCTGGAGTCCGTTCGTGGACATCATCCGGACCAAGCGGTTCTGGATCGTGGCCATGCAGCTCCTGATCGGTGCGGCCATGGCGGGCGTTGCCCTCACGCTTCCGGGCCCCGGCTTCTTCAAGTGGTCGCTGGTCTTCTTCTGGCTCATGGCCTTCTCGAGCGCCACCCATGATATCGCGGCCGATGGTTTCTACATGTTGGCCATCGACGACTCAAACCAAGCCTGGTTTGTAGGCATCCGGAGTACGTTTTATCGCCTGTCCATGATCACGGGGCAGGGGCTGTTGGTCATGTTGGCCGGGCAACTCGAGGTCGGTCTCGACGATCTTCCATTGGCCTGGTCCATCACGATGGGCATCACAGCTGCCATGTATCTGGCCTTCATGCTGTGGCACCGCTTCATCTTGCCGAGGCCCGGTGCCGATCGCCCGGCCACGCAAGACAGCGCCACCGGTGTTCTGGGAGGTTTCTTCGGGACGTTCAAGGCCTTCTTCGCCAAGAAGGGCGTCCGGGTCACGATTCTGTTCATCCTGTTCTACCGCTTCTCCGAGGCGCAGCTCGTCAAGATGGCGCAGCCGTTCATGCTGGACCCGGTGGATGCAGGGGGATTGGGCCTGACGACCTCGGAGGTCGGCTTCATCTACGGTACCGTCGGTGTGCTCTTCCTGACTCTTGGGGGGCTTTTGGGAGGTTTCGTAGCGGCCCGTCAGGGACTCAAGTTCTGGCTCTGGCCCATGGTAGTGGCCATCAACCTGCCCAACGCAGTCTACCTGCCGCTCTCGCTTTGGCAACCTGAGAGCCTGTGGATCCTGAACGGCGCCGTGGCCATCGAGCAGTTCGGCTATGGGTTCGGCTTTACCGCGTTCATGCTCTACATGATCTACGCGGCAGAGGGGGAGCACAAGACGGCGCACTTTGCCTTGCTCACGGGCTTCATGGCGCTGGGAATGATGATTCCCGGCATGTTCAGCGGATGGATCCAGGAGATGCTCGGCTATCAGAATTTCTTCATATGGATCCTGGTGGCCACCGTTCCGGGCTTCGCCGTGGCCGCCCTCGTGGATATTGATCCGGCGTTTGGAAAGTCGACCGAATAGGCGCGGTCTTACCAGCCGAGCCTCGGGGTCTCGGTGCGTTCTTTGGCGCCCCGTTTTGTCAAGGATCTCCACAAGGATCGGACCCGACCACGCTTGCTGGTCCCGGCTTCAGTGGCTTCCTCCTTGCGACCGGATGACCATCCGGCAGCAGCGTCGGGTAGATCGACCGCTTCGGCCAACGCCGGCAGCGTATCTCCTGAGGATATCTCACGGGGCGTCAAACGGGCAAGCTGGGTACCGTCGTAGTAAAAGGCCAGAATCTCGCGATACGAGTGGCCGGCCCGCGCCATGCCGTGTGCTCCCCACTGACTGAGGCCAACGCCGTGCCCGAAACCTCGCCCTGTGATGACGTACCGGTTACGTTTTTCCTTCAGATCGAAATAGGTGCTCTTGACGGACATGGGCCCAAACGCGCGCGCGAGTGCGGCTCTGAAGGCACTGCCTGTAATGGTCCGTGAGCCCTCCTTGCCCTTCAACTCGACTCGCGTGACCCGTCCGTCCGGGGCCCTTTGATCGATGCGTATCGACTGGGTATCTGTCCCGAAAATATCTGAAATGGTCGATTCAAGACGCTTTTCTTCCATTTCGAAGCGCCATGAACTGTGGGGAGAAACATCCTCGTCGAAGGGATCCTCCCGGGAGGTCAAGTACGGCAGCTGGGCGGTGTCCCACAGGCTCTGGTTTGTGGCGGTTCGGCCTCCATTGGATGCCGAGTAGACCGCATCGATGAGCGTTCCATCCCACGTAAGGACTTCTCCTGCCGTTGCGCTTGCGGCCAATCGTGCCGCAGCCGTTGCCCTTTTCAATCCCAGGTACACCTGGGACTGCTCTGAATCGAGGAGCGGTTTACGCTGGCTGATGGTGTGGAGCGCATAGGTACGCGCCACGACGGCCATGGCTTTGGCCCCCTCCAGATCATCGAGACCATACTCGGAGCCGACGACAGAGGCCACATAATCTTCCAAGGGTACCTGGTTGATGAGTGTCATTCCCGCGCCGTCAGGCCTGACGGCAACATCGAAACTGCCTGAGTAGGTTCGCAGGCTTCCAGCGTCATCCGTCGTGATGTCAAAAGCCCCTGCTCCAGCGAGTTCCATCGAGAGGCTCGGTACGCCGATACGCTGGCCATCGACGAAGGTCAGCACGTTGCGTCCATCTTTCTCGAGCCGTAGTGGTTCACCTTCCGCGACACGCCACTCATTCCCGTTCGCTGTAAGACGGAGGGCCGCCCCGCGTGGGGTGACATATATCCTGCTCAGCGACTCATGGTCCATGACAACAACACGTACCACGTCAGGCGCGTCAGACGGACCACGCGCGGCGGCCTGTCCCTGGCTGAGCACAAGGCAGACCAGGACAGCAAGCAGACGATATGTGGCGAAACCGGGGGGCATACTCGTCACTCGAAGGTATCGGCACATGGGCAGAAACCTTTAGCTCTCCGGTCATCATGCCCCATCCACGCCGTCCTGGATCCGCTGGTAACCCTCTACGGACCATTCAGCGATTCAATGCGGACACATGCCCGGGAGCCGAGGTATCCTTGTAATAGGTACGCTACCCGACGCCTCTCTGTCAAGGGTATCCTGTGAGGTAGCTTCCTATGGAAAGCCCGGCGAGGTGGGTGCGCCGGGCTTTCTGCATGCTTTGGGTCTGCGTGCGCATCATGTGGGTGATTGTGCGCAGCTGGCGGCGTCGCCGGATCAGGCCTTCTCGAGAATCAGGCTTTCTCGAGAATCAGGTCGAGCAGATGGGCGAGGTCTTCCTTCAGGTTGCGCCGATCCACAATCAAATCCACGAATCCTTTCTCCATCAGGAATTCTGACGTCTGGAAGCCTTCCGGCAGGTCCTGACCCATGGTCTCCCTGATCACACGAGGCCCCGCAAAACCGATCAGGGCACCGGGCTCGGCAATGTGGATATCTCCCAGCATGGCAAAGGACGCCGTGACGCCGCCTGTGGTGGGATTGGTAAGAAGCACGATGAACGGCATGCCAACGGCCTGCAGACGAGTAAGGTTGGCGCTGGTCTTTGCCATTTGCATCAGGCTCAGCGCTCCCTCCATCATGCGGGCACCGCCGGATTGCGCGATGACCATGACGGGGACCTTTCGCTCAACACCGCGCCGGATGGCCCGGGTGATGACCTCTCCAACGACTGAGCCCATGCTCCCCCCGATGAAGGAGAAGTCCATGGCCGCAATGGATACCTCGTGGTTACCGATCCGACCCAGGGCAGCCTTCGCCGCGTCATTCATGCCGGCCTTCTCGCGTGTCGTGCGTATGCGATCAGCATAGGCTTTCCTGTCCTTGAAGCCCAAGGGATCGGTCGCTACCAGATCATCGTCAAAGACCTCGAAGTCCCCATCAAAAAGAAGGTCGAAGTATCGCATACTCGACATCTTGAAGTGATAGTCGCACTTGGGGCAGACGAGATGCTGCTTTTCAATCTCCCGGCGATTTACTGTTTCGCCGCAACCGCCGCACTTGATCCACTGACCATCGGGCACATCGTTACGGCCACTCGAAGCGGTCTTGATACCCGCTGAGGTACGCTTGAACCAGGACATGGCAGGTGGACTTTGGATTAGTGGTCAGAAGGGCAGGCGATCAAAGATGCTGACTGCTGGTCGGCGTGCCTCAAATTCCCTCAGATACAAGGGCTCCAGGGAAGATACGTCATCTACGCCGTAGGGATGGTCCGGATTCCGCAGGAGGACGGCGGCATGCCGACTGTGCGGAGGATGCACCTTGATAGACTGTTCTGCAGGAAGTTTTTGGGCCAGGGAAACAGACGAGACGATGAGGCCCTCGGAAGCCGTGAGCGGAAGCAGATCATGCAATGGCTGGATGCCGGGTGGCTCCAGGCATGTCAGTTCAGTGCCATGAAGGGCATAGCGCGCCGTGTAGACATCCGTTCCACGCGCAGGCATGACACAGCGCACCGTCGGGGGCACCTGGCCCTCGTTATCCCGCTCCTGACAGGCCGCTGCCATGAGGTCCAGGGAGGGGATGGCATACAAGGGGATTCCCAATGACCATGCCAATCCCTTGGCCGTGGATAGTCCGATTCGAAGCCCCGTGTAAGATCCAGGGCCTTGATTGACACAAACGGCGCTGACCACCGCCTCCTCTTGTCCGAGGAGCGTCTCGATCAAGGGCACGAGCATGCGCCCGTGACTGCGCGGTTCCTCCGCATCCAGGCTGGTAACCTGGTCCCCTCGAATCAGGGACACGGAGCAGGCATCCCCACTGGTCTCTATGGATAGAATGGTTGTCATGCTGTGGCGGCTGAAAACTCGTGACCAATGGACCATGTTGCCGGTGGTTCCGGCTGCACACGATATCCTTTTCCCAACGGGCCAGATGCTGCACGGCTTGGCTGACTGGAGAGGTGCCTCTTTTGTAGGGGCTTACACCGCATCGCAAGCCGGTTGACAATGCAACGGAGCCGATTATCTTGTTTCACCCGCATTTCAGGGTGTCACGATGTCTCCTACCAAACCAGGCACGCCATGAAAGTATACGACGCTGATCATATCCGGAATGTAGCTTTGGTTGGTCACCAGGGAAGCGGAAAAACGACGTTGGCCGAGGCCATGCTCTTCGATACGGGTGCGCTCAAGCGCCCCGGGACGGTTGCCGAGGGCACGACCGTCAGCGATTACCACCCGAGTGAGAAGGAGCGACAGATGTCGGTTTTTGCCTCGCTCCTGCACGTTGAATACAGGGGAAACAAGATCAACGTCATTGATACCCCGGGATATCCGGATTTTGTGGGTGAAGTGGCTGCCTCGCTGCATGTGGTGGATTCGGCCTTGTTCGTCATAAATGCGGCCGAGGGGGTTCAGGTGGGGACCGAGTTGGCATGGCGGGCTGCCGTCAAGGAGTCGACGCCCTCCATGTTCGTCATCAACCAACTCGATCGTGAGAAGACGAGTTTTCGGGAACTGGTTGAACAAATAAAAGAACGTTTCGGTCGGGGGGCCACCGTAGTGCAGCTGCCGGCAGGCGCTGGTAGCCGCTCCGTCATCGACGTCCTGATCATGAAGCAGGTCACGTTCGATACCGACGGCAAGATGACGTACAATGAGATAGACGAGCAATTTGTCGAGGAGGCCAACCAGCTGCACAACGAGTTGGTGGAGAACATTGCCGAGAACGACGAGAGCCTGATGGAGCTCTACTTCGAGAAGGGCAACCTGACCGAGGAAGAAATGCGGTCCGGGCTTCGAGAGGCCATGATTCGGCATCAACTGTTTCCCATCTTCCTGACCTCAGCCACCGAAAATATTGGGGTTGCCCGTCTGATGGAGTTCGTGGGGAATGTATGCCCCACGCCGTCGCAGATGCCGCCGGCCAAAACAAAAAGTGGTGACAGCATCACGGCGGATTCCAATGGCGAACCAGTAGCGCTCATCTACCATACCATGGCGGAGGCCCATGTGGGTGATTACTCCTTCTTCCGCATCTATTCGGGCACGCTGAGGCCCGGAATGGACCTGGTCAATGCGCAGACAGGCGAAGGCGAACGATTGGGGCAGATCTATGCCATCAACGGGCATGATCGGGATCCGGTGGATACGATGTATGCGGGAGACCTTGGAGCGCTCGTCAAACTGAAGAACACCCACACCAACAACACGCTGCACGAGAAAGGAAGCGACACGGTGATGGTGGAAATTGACTTTCCTGAGCCGCGTTATACGACCGCTGTAGTTGCCTCCCGGGAGGGGGAAGAAGACAAGTTGGCCCAGGGGCTGCATCAGTTGCATGAAGAGGATCCCTCGCTGCACATTACCCACGATCAGCATCTAAGTCAGCTCGTGCTCGGAGCCCAGGGTGAAATGCAGCTCGAAATTGCCAAATACCGGCTGAAAAACCGCTTCGGCGTGGATATCGAGTTCGTAAAGCCCAAGGTGGCCTATCGCGAAACCGTGCAGAGCCGCGCCCGGGCGAAATATCGCCATAAGAAACAGACCGGGGGCGCAGGGCAATTCGCTGACATCAGCATGGTTGTGGAGCCTCTTAGTGATACGTACCAGCCTGAGGCGGATATCAAAGTGCGGGGAGAACACACTGAAGAGACCCCGTGGGGCTCCAAGGTGCATTTCATCGATGCGATTGTGGGTGGTGTGATTGACATGCGGCGGTTTTTCGGGGCCATCCAGAAAGGCGTCATGGAAGCGTGCCTGAAAGGCCCGGTGGCTGGCTATCCCGTAGGGGATGTGCGCATTGTCATACATGATGGATCCATGCACGCCGTGGATTCGAACGAGGCCGCTTTCAAGTCGGCGGCGCGTACGTGCTTCCAGGATGCGTTCCGCCAGGCCAACCCGGTCCTGCTTGAGCCCATCCACGATGTGGAAGTGCTCGTTCCGGAGTCATACACGGGTGATGTCATGGGCGACATGAACACCCGCCGGGCCCGCATCCAGGGTATGGAGATGGAGGGGGTTTTCCAGAAGATCCTGGCGCAGGTCCCCGAGGCGGAGTTGTATCGCTATTCCACCTCACTGCGTTCCATGACGCAGGGCCGCGGGCTGCACAGGGCTTCGTTCAACAGCTACGAGTCCATGCCCCGCCACGTACAGGACAGTCTGGTGGCTGAGGTAGAGGCCACTGAGGAAGGCTGATCCGCCACGTGCGCCCGCTGTGCTAGCGGTCAGGGGTATCACTCCGGAAGCGAGGCCAGTAGTCGTCGTGCATCCTCCGCCTGTGGATTCGACCGGAGAATTTCTTCAGCTTCGTGTCGGGCCTCATCAAACCGCTGCCTGAGGGCATACGCACCCGCTAGGTTGAAACGTGCACGTAGGTCGGTACTGTTCAGGGCCACAGCCCGCTCCAGATAAGGAATGGCAGCATCAATTTGCCGTCGGTTCAGAAGCAACGTACCCAGCACCTGGAGGGCCTCGGCGTGATCACTGATGGTGAGTTCTTCGCGGGCCAGTCGCTCTGCTTCCTCCAATCTACCGAGCTGCATGTTCAGCTTGGCTAGTGCAATGTGGGGGCCGGGCACCATGGGAAATGATTGGATGATCGCCTCCAGATAGGTCTGGGCCGTTTCGAGGTCTCCGCTCTGGGTCGCAGCTGTTCGAATGGCGTCGAGCGCTTCAATGCGTTGGATGTCATCCCTGAACAGGCGCAGTGCCACGTCTCCAGTCAAGGTGCCTGGCATTAGCGTGTCGATACGCGTTAACCGACTACCGATGGGCTTGAAGGGCCAGGATGCCGTCAGCTGTTGGACACGATAGGCACCGGAAAGCGAATCCACGGCAGGAATGGGCGTGGGGAGCCGGCGTTCTGACAACGCCTGGTCCCACGTCCAAGAGACACCACGCTCCTGACCGAACCGATCGCCTGCCAGACCCATGAAGAAGGCGCCTCCCAGTATCCTGTATCCCGGCACGGTAGGGTGGAGGTGTTCGAGCATCATATCTTTCCCGATTAGGCCATTCGGGGAGGCCTTTTCCATAGCCTGCCGTGTATCAACGACCCGTGCGCCGTGAGTCTCGGCTAGGTCCCGGATGATATCATTCATGGCTTCGGGCGCTCGGAATCGCAGTTCGTCCCGGTCCTTGGCCGCGGTATAGGCTTCGCGGGCTTCTTTCATGCGACCAAGGGACTCGAGGGTGCGGGCGCGCACGAACCGTGCGCCCGCATGCAGCGGCGCCTGGTCTATGGCGCCATCGATCACGACCAACGCGGAATCTGCCTGCCCTCGGGAAAGCAGGGTACCCGCCCGACGAATGGCCTTGTCCGGTACCGCAGCATGGTGATCACCCATGCCCGACAAGAAAGGTGTCTGGTCCCGAAGGTTGGATGCCAGCGTACCGATGTAGACGGGCACGCCCGCCTCAGCGTAACGCGCCAGCAGCTGATCCATATTGAACCTGAATTGCTCGAGGCCTTTTTCATACAGAGGCGATCCGAGGGGAATGCGCTGCTCGCCCACCATGTCTTGCATCAGCGTGTTACCGGGTTGGCTGCCGCCCGGATCTGCCACAAACCAGCCCATTACCCCGCTGATGGCACGCTGGAGCAGCTGCACGGTGCGCAGCGGGCGCAGTTTCAGGTACAGGTTGATGATGGCCGGACTCAATGCGAATCCCTGGGAGGACCCGACTCCGAGCGCGCCGTAATATTCGTTGTGCCCGGCGTAGATGAGCACGGCATCGGGTCGCAAGGCAATGATCTCCTCGGAAAGATCCAGCAGCGTATAGCTGTTTACCGCGGCCATGGACGTGTTCATGACCTCGAAGCGGAAGTCAGGGTGCATGCGCTGCAGATGCGTCTCTACCACATCGGCCAGATCCGCAGCGAAGTAGTACGGCCATCCTGCTGCCGTGGAGCCACCCTGAAGCACGAGCCGGAAGGTCGAGTCGGACCTTGGCTCACTGAACCAGTCGAACGGGATATTGGGCAGGTTGCGGATTGAGTTGAAGTAGCGGGCGGACACGTCTTCCCTCGGCTGGACGTAGCCGGGGTAACCTTCGACCGGTTCAATCAACGGGGGGTAGGCTCCAAAACGAGCCAAGCGCAATCCGCCTTCAAGGATGACCAGCAACAGTAAGGGAAGCAGAAGGGCCGAAACAGAGAAAGCCAAGCGTCGCGAACTCGACAACGCTGGATGGTCAGGGTCGCTGGGCTTCTTTCCTGATGATCTGAGTGGATTCGCTCTCACATTCGGGACGATTTTTGAGGTGTACTCCTTGCCGGGTATTCTTGTTCAATTGCCTTCCCGCTATGTCTGGCGTTAGCCAAGTAAATTCTAGGGAAAACAAAAAGCCCCCCGATCTTGCGATCAAGGGGCTTTCCAGTGTGGCGAGAGAGAGACTTGAACTCTCGACCTCCGGGTTATGAATCCGACGCTCTAACCAGCTGAGCTACCTCGCCGAATGCTGTGCCATGCGGAGGAGATCGCTGTTGGCAAAGCGGGGCAAAAATACAGCATCGGACGGCCAGCAACAACGCCTCGTTTGCACCGGGTCGCTGATCCGCGCCATTTTCACGTGCGCCACTCCGCCATATGGCGCTATCCCAGGCGAATCCATGTGTAGCCGGGATCCGCCGGCGCGTCATTCCGTCTCAGAGCCATGGCACTTGAATCCATCATCGGGCAGGAACGGGTTTCAAAATCCCTGAAAAGGACCCTTTCATCGGGGCGTATTGCGCATGCCTACCTGTTTCATGGTCCCGAGGGGTCTGGAAAAGCGGCAGCGGCGCTGGCTTTTGCCCGCGCTCTGCAGTGTGAGCACCCTGTCGATGGGGATACGTGTGGTCGGTGTGCCTCATGTTCAAAGGCCGCTCGGGGCATGCATCCCGATATCCATGTCCTGATGCCGGTGACGAAGGATACGGATGAGGAGGAGAGGGGTCGGCGCATCCAACTGCTGTACGAGGATCCCTACCAGCCCGCGGATATGCAGTCCCTCCCAAGTTTGGATGGCTCCTCGGGCGCATCGAACAAGCAGATCATCTATTCACGCGGGCAGGTGCAGAAATGGCTGCAGCGTCCGATGAGTTTTCATCGCGTCGAGGGTCAGTACCGCGTGGCTGTCATATTGGCGGCAGACAAGATGCGTGAGGAAGGAGCGAACGCATTCCTGAAGCTTCTGGAGGAGCCCGGAAAACGCTCCGTATTCCTGCTCTTGACCCATCGGATTGACCATCTGCTGCCAACGATTCTGTCCCGTTGCCAACAGATCCGCTTTGATGCCCTTGAATCTCCTGTCATCGAAAGGGCCCTCATGGATCGGGGCGCAGAACCCGCGATGGCCGCCATGCTGGCCCGTATGTCCGGTGGTTCGTTGCGCCGGGCCATCGCGATGGTAAGCGATGAGGATGTCATGGCGGTACGGGACGCCGTGCTCCAGTTCCTGCGGCAAAGCTACGTCGGGAAAGGAGACTCGGTTGTTTCCTTGGTGGACCGATTGGCACGGCCCGGCAGGGAGGGGGTAAAGTTCCAGTTGGACCTGCTGCTGGGTATCCTGCGTGATCTGCTCATACTGCAGCAGGCCGGAAATACTGATCTGGTCGTGAACATCGATCAGATTGACACGCTTTCAAAGTTCGCATCCAACCTGCCGCATGCCCGTCTGGATGTGATGATCGAGTCTGTTGAACAGACGATGATGGTCGTTGAGCGCAACATCAATGTTCGCTTGGCCCTTGTGACGCTCTCGCGCTCCCTGGCAGCGGCCATGCGAGGCGAACAGGCAGGTGTGATTCCTTTGGAGCTGGTCACCGGGTAAAAGGGCATCGCACGTGAGGAAGCATGCCTGCGCCCGTGGTTGCCAGGCCGGGGTGAACCGCCGGTGTTACTGTTCCAGATCGTCCAGTGGTCCGATACTTTCGAGGATATCGTCAGCGGAGCTGCGGTGCAGCGCCAGGATGGCTCCGTGGGGGACGATGAGGTAGGGTTTCTCTTCGAATTCGATCTCAATGGCCTCTTTTCGCATGAAAAAAGCATGGTCACCCGCTTCTGCCTGCAGTGGCAGATACCGCACCGCTTCACGGTTCTGGGACCACGGCTCCCCCTCGGAGAATTCTGGATTCGGAATGGTGTAACCCGGGCCCGTGCTGACCACGCGGCCGCTCTGGACGCGTTCCTGCTCGGCAACAGAGGCTGGCAGGACCAGGCCGGAGTTGGTTTTCCGCTCTCCCTCGTCCGGTGCGATCAGCACACGGTCACCCACCATGATAAGTTCTCCCATCCTCTTCAAAGGCCGCTCCCGGGCCGTATTGTTATGAATGTCAGTTCGTTGTAAGCCGCTGCAGGATATCCACGTATCGATCAATGGCCTGATCGCGGTCGTAGAATGCGCCGCGCTTTGCGGCCGCTGTGCTCCAGCCGGTGTACTGGTCCGGATGGTGGCGGGCAATGTGAAAGAAGGTCGCCAGGGCGTCGGAATGCTCCCATGATGCTACGAACCCAACGCCGTGCTGCAGGACCTCCTGACCCAGAGGTCCATCGGGATCGCAAACGGCCAGGATAGGCGCGGCGGAGGTCATCCCGGGAATGAGCTTGGATGGCACAAACGAACTACCGGCACCTGGCTGTTCCGTTATGACATAAGCATCGGCCCAGGCCAGCTTCGCGGCCAGGCCTGCTTCGTCTGTGAGGTCGCCCATGGAAAATCGGGCATCCTGCGCTTGATTGATCCATGACCGGATCTCCTCTGCTCGGCCGCCTGCTCCTTGGATCCGGAATTCAAAATCGTGATCGGAAGCCGCCAGCCATGTGCAGAAAGCCAGCAGATTCTGCTTTCCGCCGATATTTCCCGAATAGAGCAGCCGAACGGGTCGTTCATCCGGTATGGGGCTCCGCGGTCGGGCCCCCCTCAGGTGGGTGGCCAGGGATCCGTGCATCCAGTTGGGCACGAAATGCACGTCCTCGGGCGCTCCGGGAATGGCTTTGAGAGCCTCGATCATGGGCTGTGATATGCTGCTCCAGCACCCTGCACCCCGAAACAGCGCGTTCTGAACGTGTTCCAGCAGAGAGGTATTCTGGGCAATCCCACCGGCGGCCGCTGCTTGGGCCGAGAGGTCCTGTACATTGAGCCACAAGGGAGTCCTCGAACGTCGGGCTCCCCATCCGGCATAGGCTACTGCGCCAACGAGCGGGCAGAACACCAGAATGGCATCGAAAGCTCCCCTTCGGATGGGCCTGCGCATCAGGGACAGGAAGAAAGAAGCCTCATACAGGAGGCGCTGCAGGAAGCTGTTGGGATCTGACGGGATATACAGGCCAAACCGCTCAACGCGTACGCCATCGTCGTCTTCGTGGCGAATCTTCCAGCCATTCTGGCCACTTTTATCCTTCCACTCGGGGTAGTAGGGGTAGGCGCATCGGACGGTCACGTCCCACCCGCGCGCCTTGAGTCCCTGACATAAATCGGCAAAAAGCACACCACCGCCCAAATCAGGGCGATATACATTGACGACCACCAGGATGCGAGGCGTAGGCGGGATTCCAGGCGCTGCGCCAGTCGATGTAAGTAGCTGCGTCACGGGATGCGTGCAGGGCAGATGGATCAGGTTCCCCGGTGGCCGGGGCAAGGCGTGGCTCGGGCAGGGCCCGGACAGGCTGGAGCGCCTGACGTACGGATAAAAAAATAGCACAGCACGGATACGCGCTGTGCAGATTCAGTGTGGAATCTGTCAGGACCTGCGGTGGGCAACAGGTTACGGATCCTGGACTATCCGTTGTATCAGAGCAACTGGAAAACCGTCAGGATGAGCAATCCAACGGCTCCTGCGCCGAACGTCAGGGCTTTGATGGCCCGGTCGACCGGATTTCGCATGATGGGGAGGGTTCGGTATGGAGCGCCTCCGGTGTGAGCGGTACCGGAAGCAGGCACCTGAAATCGCTGCCTGGGGCCTCGTTTCGGGTGAGGTCAATATACATACACATATATACGTGTACAACTTGTATACATATTTATGCCAAAGTACCTGATAATGGACCCTGAAGTCGATTTGATACCGTTACAACCTGTTTATACAGATACTACCGTCCAAGAAAAAGCCCGGGAAGACATCGTGTCTTCCCGGGCTGGGGATACATGTATGGTTATACATGGATGTAATTATACGTAGTCAAAAAGGACCACGGTTACCACTCGTTTTCGTCTTTGGATACGGTCATATCTACGGGTACGGGGTAATTCCGGGAGAAACAGGCGTCACAATAGCCATGCTTCCCGGTATTGGCGGCACTGACCGCACTGCGCATCCCCTCGACACTGAGATATCCCAGCGAATCCACACCCAGCCACGCAGCCATGGCCTCCACATCGCTTCCGTGCTGGTTCGCCAGCAGCTCCTCTTCCGTCGGGAAGTCCATTCCATAGAAGCAAGGACTCACAACCGGCGGCGAAGCCACCCTGAAGTGGACCTCTTTGGCTCCTGCCTCGCGGACCATCCTGATCAGTTGTCTGGCGGTCGTTCCCCGTACGATGGAATCATCCACCATGACCACCACACGGTCTTTCAGGACGCCTTCCACCGTGTTGAATTTGGAGCGTACACGCTGCTCGCGTGACTGCTG